>Ga0222419_100304_pt1 | contig 64113 bp, 51 predicted proteins | sample 1B20Ametagenome_FD_182474 | JGI IMG/M metagenome (GOLD analysis project Ga0222419, IMG submission 182474) | Enriched microbial communities from leaf-cutter ant dump, University of Wisconsin, Madison, United States - 1B20A (version 2) | ecosystem: Environmental > Terrestrial > Nest > Insects nest...
CGAAGGCCCAGGATGCCGAAGCCGCACACCATGTCGGGCCGTGCCCGACCTACGCAAACCACGCAGCTCAAACCGCAGGGCGGGCACCGCCCGCGGCTTCTGCCCCAGATATGCGTCGATGGCCGAGGATGCCGAAGCCGCGCGCCATGTCGGGCCGTGCCCGACCTACGCAAACCACGCAGCTCAAACTGTAGGGCGGGCACCGCCCGCGGCTTCTGCTGCAGATATGCGTCGAAGGCCGAGGATGCCGAAGCCACACGCCATGTCGGGCCGTGCCCGACCTACGCAAACCACGCTGCTCAAACCGTAGGGCGGGCACCGCCCGCGGCTTCTGCTGCAGATGTGCGTCGAAGGCCCAGGATGCCGAGGCCGCGCGCCATGTCGGGCATGCCCGACCTACGCAAACCACGCAGCTCAAACTGCAGGGCGGGCACCGCCCGCGGCTTCTGCCCCAGATATGCGTCGAAGGCCGAGGATGCCGAAGCCACACGCCATGTCGGGCCGTGCCCGACCTACGCAAACCACGCTGCTCAAACCGTAGGGCGGGCACCGCCCGCGGCTTCTGTTCCAGACATGCGTCGAGGGTCGAGGATGCCGAGGCCGCGCGCCATGTCGGGCCATTCCCGACCTACGCGGCGTCGAGGGCCTGGCGCAGGTCGTCCCACAGGTCTTCGACATGTTCGATGCCTACCGACAGGCGCAGCAGGCCCGGCGTGATGCCGTGCTGCGCCTGGGTCTCGGCATCCACCACGCGATGGGTCAGGCCGGCCGGATGCTGGATCAGCGTGTCCACCGAACCCAGGCTCACCGCCGGCGTGGCCAGCTTCACCGCAGCCATCACCTTTGCCGCCGCGGCATGGCCACCGTGCAGGTCGAACGCCATCAGGCAGCCCGGCCCGCGCATCTGGGTCTGCACCAGATGGGCGTTGGCCATCGTGCCGAGACCGGGATAGCTGACCTTGGCTACTGCCGGATGCGCGGCCAACCGTTCGGCCAGCACCTGTGCGTTGTCCTGTGCCTTCAGTACCCGCAGCGACAAGGTCTGCAAGCCGCGATGCAGCAGGTAGGCGCCCAGCGGATGCAGCAGGCCGCCGGTGGCTGCGCGCACCTGACGCAAGGCCATCGCCCAGTCGGCATTGCAGGCCACCACGCCGGCGATCACGTCGCCATGGCCGCCGAGGAACTTGGTCGCGCTGTGCAGCACCAGGGTCGCGCCCAGCATCGCCGGCTGCTGCAGCACCGGGGTGGCGAAGGTGGAATCGACCAGCACCGGCACGCCGCCGGCCGCCTCGACCACGGCCTTGATGTCGACCAGATCCAGAGTCGGGTTGGCCGGCGTCTCGATGATCACCAGCGCGGTATCGGCATCGACCGCCGCAGCCACTTCCTCCGGACGCACCCAGCGGGTACGGATGCCGAGCAGGCCGGAGTCCAGCAGGTGGTCGTTGGTGCCGTACAGCGGGCGCACCGCCAGCACATGGCCACCGCGCTGGCTGGCCGCCAGCAGGCAGGCCGACATCGCCGCCATGCCGGAGCCGAAGGCCACCGCGTCGGTGGTGCCTTCCAGTTGCGCCAACGCATTCTCGAAACGCGCCACGGTCGGATTGTGCAGCCGTGCGTAGATCGGGTTGGCCGCCGTGGCGGCGCCGCCGACCAGCGCGTCGAAGCTGGCCGTGCCCTGCTCCAGGTCGCGCACCGGATAGGTTGTGGACAAGTCCAGCGGCGGTGCGTGCACACCCAGCTCGGAGAAGTCTTCGCGACCGGCGTGGACGCCGAGCGTTTCAGGATGCGCCATGACCACAACTCCATTCGATGGAAAGGATTGATAATAGAATCATTGATCCAGTCAAAACCCCTTGACCGAATCCTGTTTCGCCACGAGCCGACTTCATGCACCTTGACCGAATCGACTTCGCGATATTGCGCGAACTGCGGAAGAACGCACGACTGCCCAACAAGACCCTGGCCGAACGCGTCGGCGTGGCGCCGTCGACCGCGCTGGAACGGGTACGCCGGCTGCGCGAGGACGGCGCGATCACCGGCTACCACGCGGAGATCGCACCGGCGGCGGTGGGCATCGGACTGCAGGCGATGATCAGCGTGCGGCTGGCCCGGCACACGCGCAAGGATCTGGATGCATTCCACGCCTATCTGCTGACCCTGCGCGAGGTGCTGGCGTTCTACCACGTGGCTGGCGCCAACGATTATCTGCTGCACGTCGCGGTGGCCGACAGCGACCACCTGCGCGACTTTGCCCTGGATGCCTTCACCACCCGGCCGGAAGTCGCGCATATCGAAACCAGCCTGATCTTCACCTTCCGCCGCAATCCGGACGTGCCGGTCTACGGCACGGCGGGTGATGACTGAGGCGGCTCAACGAACCGGCAGGCGCGGCGCCAACGGTGCCACCAGCGGCATCGTGGCCTCCGGATCGGGCATCGCGATGTCGGGTATGTCGGCGGCGACCGCCACCTCATCCAGCACCGGCGGCGAAGGCTCATCGATGGCCAGCGACAGCCGTGCCGGCAGACGCCCCGAGCGCACCAGTTGCCCGATGCACTCACGGATCTCGTCTCGGCCGAACGGCTTGCGCATGAAATCGTCGGCACCGAAGCGCTGCACGTAGAACTGCTCGGTCGCCTGCGGATTGCCGCTGATCATCACGATCGGGATGTGCCGGGTGCGCGAGTCGTGACGCAGAGTGCGCAACACGGCGAAGCCGCTCATGCCGGGCATCACGATGTCGAGGAAAATCAGCGCGGGCTGTTCATGGCGAGCCAGCTCCAACGCCGTGCTGCCGTCGCCGGCCTTGAGTACCTCGTAGCCTTCCTGCCCGAGCATCTTGCCGAGCACGGCGCGGATCGTCGGCGAGTCATCGACCACCAGCATGCGTGTCCCAGCCCGGGTCCGGGCCGGCGCTTCATCGCTGGCCGCCTGTCCGAGCAGACGTTTGAAAAAACCGATGCCGTTCACTTTTCCCCCTGACCTTCATGCCCCTGACCGGAAAGGCAGATGCCTTCCCGGCAGACGCCACCATGCTGCCGCATGTCGCCCGCGCAGATTGCGACGGACTTGGGGATTCCGGATCACCGTGCAAAGCGTGCGCCGCATGTCGCAGCGATGGCAGGCAACGCCCTACGTGCCGTCCGCTTTCAGGCGACGCAGTTCGCGGCGTGCCTGTTTGTCGGGACGACGCTGCGGACCGACATGCCCGACCAGCCGACGCTGTTCGCGGTCCGCTTCACGGGTAGCCAGGCTTTCCGGCGTTTCCTCGTACAGCGTGACCGCCACGCTGGCTGGCCCCCGCTGTTCGGACAGCGCCTGCACTACCACCTCCAGCCGTTCCTCGCCACGACCAATCCGCAAGCGGTCACCCACACGCACCAGCTTGGCCGGCTTGCAATGGGCGCCGTTGACCTCGATCCGCCCACCATCGATCGCCTGCCGCGACAAGCTGCGGGTCTTGAAGAAGCGCGCCGCCCAGAGCCAGATGTCGGCGCGCACGGCGGTCGGGGAATCGTGAAGCATCACCAACGAGGAGTGAGTGGAGAGGAGTGAGAAACGAGTAAAAGCTACAGCAAAGCGGCGCGGACCAGGAGTGAGTGAGTAAAAGCTGCGGCAAAGCGACGTTCTTCTCTCACCTCTCACTCCTCTGAACTCACTCCTCGCTCTACAGCAGCCAGTCGGCCAGCGGAATGGTCAGCAGCGACAGCACGATGCCGGCGCCCAGCACCGTGTTGGCCGTCGCCGCATCGAGCTCGTACTCGTCGGCAAGGATCGCGGCGGAGACCATCGGCGCCATGCCGGCCTGCAACACGCCGACGGTAAGCACCAGGCCATCGAGGCCAGCGGCTCGCCCCAATGCCCAGCACGCCAGCGGTGCCAGCAGCAGTTTCCAGGCCAGCCCGCAGCCCACCGCGCCAAGCTGGCGCTGGCCGGGGTGGAACTTGAACTGCAGGCCGACCGAGAACAACGCCAGCGGGGTCAGCGTGGCGCCGATCGAAGCGAACACCTCCTCGATGACCTTCGGCCAGCCACCGCAGATACCGACGACAACCCCCAGCAGCAAGGCGATGAAGGCAGGAAAAGTGAGAATGCGGCGGACGATCAGGCGCGGCTGCGGGGTGCGTCCGGCGTAGATCGAGGCCACCACGATGCCGATCGAGGCCAGTATCGGGAATGCACCGATCTGGTCGGCCACCACCGCCAGCGACAGCCCCTCCTTGCCGTGCAGCGCCAGCACCAGCGGGTAGCCCATGTACGAGGTATTGCCCAGCCCGCAGACCAGGATCAGCGCACCGGTACGCTGCCGCGACCAGCCCAGTCGCGGCCCGAGCAGGCCGAACAGCAACCAGGCACCGCCGAACACCAGCCACATCGCCACCACCGGGAACCACAGCTGCGGATCGAAGCGGACTTTCGGGATCAGCTCCAGCACCAGCGCCGGCAGTGCCACGTTCAACAGCCACCAGTTGATGCTCGGCACGATGCCGGCCGGAGGCCTGGCGAAACGCGCAACCAGCATGCCCAGCAACAGGCAGACGAACAGCAGCAACATGGCGCTCATGGGGGGAAGCGTCTTCGGGGGAAAGCCGCGCATTATAGGGAAGCGGCCACCGCCCATCGCTCAGACATTCGGCGATAATCCAGCGTTTTGCCCACGGCCGGACCATCGCATGACCGAGCACGCCCATCTCGCCCACGGCCTGTCCGGCGATGACACGCCTGCAGACTGGCCTCCCCTGACGGAGGCGGAAGTCGCTCGGCTGCTGCAACGCTACCCCGCCATCGACGCACCGCAACGCATCGAATGGCACAGCCCGCGACCGCTGTCCGCCGGCTGTCTGGTGGAAACCGGCACCACCGGCGTCTTCGTCAAACGTCATCACCACAGCGTGCGCAGCGCCGCCACGCTGACCGAGGAACACCGCTTCATCGCCCACCTTCGCCGCCACCACGCCGCCGTACCCGAGGTGCTGGCCGACCGTCACGGCGATACCGCGATCACCGACGGCGACTGGGTCTACGAGGTCCACCGGCGCGCCCGCGGCATCGACCTGCATCGCGAGACGATCTCGTGGCAGCCGCTGACCGAGCACTCGCACGCCATCGCCGCCGGCCGGATGCTGGCCCGGTTGCACGATGCCACCGAAGGCCTCGACGCCCCCCAGCGCAACACCCACATCCTGGTCGCACGCAGCGAGCTGATCCGCGCCGCCGATCCGATTGCCACGCTCGAGGCGCAGCTGCCCGGCCGCCCGGGACTGGCCGACTACCTGCGCGGTCGCGACTGGCAACGTGTGCTGCGCGAAACCATCGCGCCCTGGCATGCACGTGCCCAGCCGTCGCTGGCGCGACAGCCGCGACTGTGGACCCACGGCGACTGGCACGTTTCCAACCTGTGCTGGAGCGGCAACGACTGCGATGCTGATGTCACCGACGTGCTCGACTTCGGCCTGTCCGCCGCCAATTTCGCGCTGTTCGACCTGGCCACGGCAATTGAACGCAACGCCATCGCCTGGCTGGAACTGGACGCGCACGCCGCACGCCCCGACATCGTCCGCGCGCTGATCGAAGGCTATCGCCGGCAACGCCCGCTGGATACCGCGCAAATCCATTTGCTGGCCGACCTGCTGCCATTGGTGCACGTGGATTTCGCGTTGTCGGAAGTGGAGTACTACCACGCCATCACGCACTCGCCAGACAACGCCGACGTGGCTTGGGGCACCTTCCTGCAGGGCCACGCCGCTTGGTTCCGCACACCGGCCGGCGAGGCGTTCCTGCAATCAATCCGCCAGCTGGCCTGAACACGACTGCAGCATTTCATGTTTCAATAGGCGCTTCTTGAAGCGGGGGTGCCCGGCGTTGCCGGGCTGAGAGAGTCCCTTGGAACCTGATCCGGTCAGTACCGGCGTAGGGAGCTTGCAGAATCGGCGCACCTCCATGGTGCGCCGGCTCGCCGTCGCTTCGTCCGACCCACCCTTGACGATGACGATGACGATGCCCCTCCCCCGCACTCCCCTGATTCTCGCTCTGCTCGCCGCCGCGGCCACCGTCCACGCCGCCGACACCGATGAGCCGCAAGCCACACACCTGGCCCCGGTCCAGGTGGAAGCCGACAGCCACAAGGGCTACCAGGCTGACAACTCGCAGATCGACACCTTCGGCAGCTTCGGCAACGCCCCGCTGCAGGACACGCCCGCCGCGATCACCGTGATCACCCGCGACCAGATCGATGATCGCCAGCCGCATACGCTCAGCGAACTGGCCCGCAGCGACGCCGCGCTCGGCGACAGCTACGCCCCGGTCGGCTACTACCAGAGCATCGCCATCCGCGGCTTCGCGCTGGACCTGGCCACCGGCTACCGGCTCAACGAGATGAACGTGGCCGGTGAACAGCCGATCGCGCTGGAGGACAAGCAGCGGGTGGAAATTCTCAAGGGCCTGGGCGGTCTGGAAGCCGGCGTGGTCGCGCCCGGCGGTCTGGTCAACTACGTCAGCAAGCGCACCGCCAACGTGCGCAGTGCCACCATCGGCACCGACTCGGAAGGCTCGCGCTACGTGGCCGTGGACGTGGGCGGCTGGCTGTCGCCGACCTTCGGCCTGCGCGTGAACGCCGCGCATGACGGCGTCCGCGCCCAGGTCGACCATGCCGATGGCCGCCGCAACTTCCTGTCGCTGGCAGCGGACTGGAAGATCAGCCCCAACGCCACCCTGCAACTGGACGGCAACTACCAGTCCAATTCTCAGCGCTCGGTATCCGGCTACCAGTTGCTTGGCGGCACCACTCTCCCGGCCCATCCCAGCCGTACCCGGCTGCTCGGTTACCAGCCCTGGCAGCAGCCGGTCGGCGTGGATTCGGCCAACCTCGGCGCACGCTTCGACTACCGCTTCAACGACAACTGGAACCTGCAGCTCGGCGCCAGCCACAGCCGATCGGTGATCGACGACAACGTGGCCTTCGCCTACGGCTGCGGCTATGCCGCCTCGTGCGCCAATTCCCCGGGCTGGTTCTTCGCGCCCAACGGCGACTACGACGTCTACGATTACCGCAGCCCCGACGACACCCGCGTCAACGACGAGGCCCGCGCCGTGCTGACCGGCGCCTTCGACACCGGCTCGATGAGCCACGAGATCAGCCTCGGCACCAGCGCCTTCCGCCGTACTGTCGATCGCCGCGACGATGTCTATGACTACGTCGGCACCGCCAACATCGACCAGCCCGAACCGCCGGTGTTCGCGCCGTCGCCGAACCAGCCCGGCGCCTCGGCCCGCCGTCTGACCAGCTGGCAGCATGCGCTGTTCGCGATGGACCGCCTGCACCTGGGCTCGCAATGGCAGCTGTTGGCCGGTGGTCGCTTCGTGCGCCTGCACGAGCGTGCCTACGATTCCGACGGCGTGCCAGAACGCGACACCCGGATCAGCAAGTTCCTGCCGCAGACCGCCGTGCTGTGGCAGCCGACCAGCCAGCTGACCACCTACCTCAGCTACAGCGAGAACCTGTCGCTGGGCAACGAGGCGCCGTACTGGACCTCGAACGACGGCCAGACCCTGGCCCCGCAGCTGTCGCGTCAGACCGAGGCCGGCGTGAAGTACGCAGCCAGCAACACGCTCAACCTGTCCGCCGCGCTGTACCAGATCAGCCTGCCCTACCAGTTCGCCCGCCCGGACGACAGCGCCGCCGGCTTCACCTTCGTGCAGCAGGGCAAGGAGGTGCATCGCGGCATGGAACTCAACGCCGCCGGCCAGCTCAGTGACAACCTGCGCCTGACCGCCAGCGTCAACTGGATCCAGGCCCGCGCCCACGACACCGGCGCGCCGTCGTACGAAGGCCATCAGGTGGTCAACGTGCCGCAACTGCGCACCGCGCTTTACGTGGATTACCGCCTGCCGTTCGCGCCGGGCCTGGACCTGCTCGGCGGCTGGCGTTACGCCGGCAGCAACGTCGCCACCCCGGACGACGCCACCCGCGTGCCGGCCTACCACGTGTTCGACGCCGGACTGCGCTACGTGCACCAATGGGACGGCCACACCATGACCTGGCGGCTCAACGTCGACAACGTGTTCAACCGCTTCTACTGGCGTGACACCGGCAGCTCCGGCGGCGACAGCTACCTGTTCCCCGGTGCACCGCGGCTGACCCGCCTGTCCGTGACCATCGCGCTCTGACATGGACTGGATCGAACTTGCCGGCGCACTGATCAGCGCCCTTGCCGTCTGGCTCACCACCCGCCGGCATCCCTGGTGCTGGCCGGTGGGCATGGTCTCGGTGCTGGTCTACGGCTGGATCTTCATCGACGCGAAGCTGTACTCCGATGCGCTGCTGCAGGCGATGTTCGCGGTGATGATCGTCTACGGCTGGATCCGCTGGTCGCAGCATCTCGGCCAGGACGGCCGGGTCGAGGTGGCCCCGCTGGCTGCACCGCAGGCGCTCGTCCACGTCGCACTCGGCGTGGTCGGCGCGCTGGCGCTGGGTGCCTTCATGCACTTCCGCACCGACGCCGCCCTGCCCTGGCTGGATGCGGCACTCACCGCCTTCAGCCTGGTCGCGCAGTGGTGGCAGGCCAAGCGGCATGTTGCGGCGTGGTGGCTGTGGATCGTGGTGGACCTGGTCTACATCGGCCAGTACATCTACAAGGACCTGATGATCACCTCGGTGCTGTACGCCGGATTCGTGGTGCTGGCGGTACTCGGCCTGCGCAGCTGGCAAAAGGCCGCGGCACAGGCATGACGAAGCGACGATGCCCGCAGGGATGCGGGCACGTCGCGGGCCCGGCAACAACTTTCTTGCGCGCGACGATGCACAATGCACGCACCATGACCTGTCATCCCGCCCATCTGCTGTGCATGGCCCTGCTGGCGCTGGCCGCGGCGACAAACGCCCCTGCGCAGAACATCTACAAATGCACTCAGAACGGCCAGGAGGTCTACACCGACCATCCCTGCCCCGCCGGCCAGGGCGAACTGCTGCACCAAGCCAACGACACCGAAATCATCGACCGCTACCTGCGGCTGGGCCAGGATGAGCAGGCCCGACGTTTCGCCGAATCACGCCAGTTGGAATCGCTGTACCAGCAGCGCCTCGAACAGCGCCAGCAGGCGCTCGACCAGCAGGCGCAGGACGAAGCCGACCGCGCCTACGCCGCCGAACTGCAGGCCGAACAGGAGCGCCTGCAGGCGGAAGAACAGGCCCGCGTCGACGAAGCCGCCGAGCGCGCCCGACTGGAAGCCGAGAACGCTGCCCTGCGCCAGCAGAACGCCGACTACCAGGACCAGCTCAACCAGCCGGTCTACGCCCCACCTCCATACTGGGCCCCACCCCGCCCGGACCATCACGACGATCACGGCGGCAACCACCGCCCGCCGCCACGCGATCCCTCCTACCAACCCTGCCAGCAACTGGCCGGCGGCCGCACCGTCTGCTGACCCGGACGTAGGGCGGGCACTGCCCGCCACGCGGAGCAACAAGAAGCGAGTGGAGAGGAGTGAGAGAAAGCACTCCGCATGAAGCCCTTCACCCTCGCGCTCCCGGTTGTCGCCTCCGGCATTCCTCCCCGGATGGCTGCTCATCCCGGCCAGGTCCGAGGCGCCGGCTGCTTTTGCTCCCTCGCCCCCGCTGCGCGGGGGCGAGGGAGCAAAAGCAGCTCCGACGTTGCCGGATCGCCGATCACGAATCCCGACTCAAGCCAGCTGCGCCCGCTCCAGTGCCGCGATGTGCTGTTCCAGCCGTGGCCCCAGATAGCAGTGCGAGCCGGCCGGCAACAGACCCACCTTGCCGAATTCACGCAGGTACCAGGCCGGTGCGCGGCTGATGAAACCCTCGCGGTCGCCGGCCACGTCGTCGCGGCTGGTGAACACCTCGATGAAGGCCACGCCGTCCAGCATCTCGCCGATGCCCTGCAGGCCGGCGCGGATCTCGGCCGGTTTCAGGTAGTGCAGCACGTCGGTGCACACGATCAGGTCGAAGCGCGCATCGAAGCGCAGGTGCTCGAGCTGACCGAAACGGGCCAGGCCGATGTTGCGGCTGCGGCCGTAGCGCGCCACCACGTACTCGCTGGCGTCCAGCCCGCGGTATTCAATGCCGGGACGCAATGCACGCAACGGCGCCCGCCACGGTGCCTCGCCGCAGCCCACGTCCAGCACGTTGCGGATCGGCCGGCCCAGGTAGTACTCGGCCTGCGCCACCGCCAGTGCCACCTTGCGCCGCAATTCGGCGGGCGAGGCCACCGAATGCGCCGGGTCGCGGTACCACTTGTCGAAATAGTCGCGATCGTAGGCCTTGGCCATGGCTGGGTTCCCGTGCAAAACCGCCATGGTAGCGGCCCGGCGGCGAATGCATCGCAATGCCATGCCCGACCATCTGTCCTCAGCCGCCGCGCACCAGCAGGTTCTTGGCCAGTTGCCCGTGCAGCCAGCCTAGGCCACGCACCAGATGCAGGGTGACGAACAACAGCAGTACGCCGAGCACGAACATCGCCACCACCTCGGCCCAACCCGGCACGTGCGCACCGAAGCCCCAGTCGAGCTGGATCCGGTGATCCACATAGAGCTCCTGCAACCAGTCGTGACGGAACAGCAGGGCCAGCGGGAACAGGATCAGGGTGCCGGCCACACTCAGCGAAGTCACCGCCAGCGTGAAGTACGCGATGCCCAGCGGCATCATCAACACCATGTAGAACAGCGTGCCCCAGGTACGCCCGTCGGTGAACATCGCACCGATCCGCTGCAGCCACGACTGGCCCTGCTGCGCGGGATATGGCGGCCGTCGCGGCATGCGCACGCCGAGCAGGGTCTCCACGATGCGCCCCTCCAGCAGCGACAGCCCGCGCACGCTGCCGAGGAACAGCACCAGGAACGGGATGCCGATGATCAGCACCAGCAACCCGGCCGACATCGACATGCCGGTCACCGCCCAGGTGAAGTAGAACGTGCCGCTGGCCAGCGCCAGCAGCATGTAGAACAGTGCGCCGTACGTGCGAAGGTCCGCGGCGACGCCGAAGAAACGCCCGACCAGCGAGCGCCGCTTTTTCGGCGGCGGCGGACGCAGTGCCCGCTGGATGCGGATTTCCTGGTCGCGATAGATGTCGGCCACCTCGTCCGGCGCGCCATAGCTGCCCACCACCTGCGCCAGCATGTCCGCCTCGCTGCAGCCCGGCCGCTCGTGCAGCTCCGCACGCAGGTGTTCCTCGGCGTCGTACAGTGCATCCTGGATCAGGGCTGGATCAGCGCCACGCAGGGCGGCACGCAATTGTTCGAGATATTCGGCGATGCTGCGCGGTGCGTTCATGACACCCCTCCTTGCAAGACGTGATCGACGGAATCGCGGGTGGCGTTCCATGCGGCGGTCCAGTCGCGCAATACCTCGCGTCCGGCCCTGGTGATGCGGTAGTAACGTCGCGGTGGCCCGCTGACCGAAGGCTCCACCTCGCTGCCCAGCAGGCCAGCCGCATCGAGGTTGCGCAGCACCGGATACAAGGCACTCTGCTTGCCGGCCAGCACCCCTTCGCCCACCTCTTCCAGGCGCTTGGCGATCTGGTAGCCGTACATCGGCTGGCGCGACTGCGCCAGCACCGCCAGCAACACCAGCGACACGGTGCCGCTGGAAAGCTCCTTCTGGAATTTCTTCAGATGGCCGGCGCGATCATCCATTGCTCACCCGCACTGCTTCATATGTTGCAGTCGATCATATTGTGAAGTTGACACTAGATCATGGGCATGAAGTCATGCTCGCCAAATCCGGCACGACACTCTGCTAAGTTGCACCCTTGCCGATTCGCTCCGAAGGGAAATGCCATGCGCCGCCACATGATCGCCGCCCTGGCCATGGGCTGTCTGCTGCCGTTCTGTGCCCATGCCGCCGAGCAGGACAAGCCCACGCCGACCACGCAGGAAATCCTGAAAGCCTCCAGTCCGTCCGAATGGCGCACGCCCGACCCGCGCAACCTGCTGCTGATGCAGTTGCCCGGCGGCCGTGTGGTGATCGAGCTGGCGCCGGACTTCAGCCCGCGCCACGCCGACAACATCCGCACCCTGGTCGAAGGCGGCTACTTCGACGGGCTGGCGATCGTGCGCGTGCAGGACAACTTCGTCACCCAGTGGGGCGACCCCAACGATGACGACGACGGCGACAAGAGCCAGCTGCGTTCGCTGGGCAAGGCCAGCAAGACCCTGCCGCCGGAATACACCCGCCCGATCGATCCGAAGCTGGAATGGACGCCGCTGCCCGACGGCGACGTCTACGCGCCCGAGGTCGGCTTCAGCGAAGGTTTCCCCGCCGCCCGCGACCCCGCCAGCGGCGAGATGTGGCTGGCACACTGCTACGGCATGGTCGGCGTGGCCCGCGACGTCGATCCGCAAAGCGGCGCCGGCAACGCGCTGTACGCGGTGATCGGCCAGGCTCCGCGTCAACTCGACCGCAATCTGGCCATCGCCGGCCGCGTGCTCGAGGGCATGCCCCTGCTCGCCGCCATGCCGCGCGGCCCCAAGCCGATGGGCTTCTACAAGGACCCGGCACAACGCACCACGATCCAGTCGGTGAAACTGGTCGCCGACCTGCCCGTCGACCAGCGTCCCGCACTCGAAGTGCTGCGCACCGACAGCCCCAGCTTCACCGCCCTGATCGACGCCCGCCGCAACGGCCACAACGACTTCTACCCCACCCCGGTCGGCAAGCTGGAGCTGTGCAACATGGAAGCGCCAGTGCGTTGGAAGCCGTGATTCGGGATTGGGGAGTCGGTTAGGGCCGAGATTGGGGATTGGGGATTGGGGATTGGGGATTGGGGATTGGGGATTGGGGATTCGGGATTCGGGATTCGGTAAGAGCCAGAGCCAGAGCCAGAGCCGGAGCTGCGGCGCGAGGCTGGTGCTTCTGCCCCCTCTCCCCCGCTACGCGGGGGAGAGGGTTGGGGTGAGGGGGACGCTCTTCGCGACCAACCCACCCGGACAGATTCGATACATCGTGAAGCAGCGGTTGCCCGCCACGCGTCGGCAACGGGTGAAGCGGTGACTCAGCAACACTGAAATGACAAGGGCTTGCCGCATTTGCGGCAAGCGGCCTTGATGGCTTCACGCGAAAGGCGTCCCCCTCACCCCAACCCTCTCCCCCGCGCAGCGGGGGAGAGGGAGTAAAAGCGCTGCGGCTTCATGCTCTGGCTCTGGCTCTGGCTCTGGCTCTGGCTATTCCCTACTCCCATTCCCCGCGACACCTCACCGATACCCTGCCGCCTGCAGCTCGAACAGCTCCGCATAGTGCCCGCCGCGGGCCAGCAGTTCGTCGTGGCTGCCGACTTCTTCGACTTGGCCGTCGTCGAGCACCATGATGCGGTCGGCCATGCGCACGGTGGAGAAGCGGTGGGAGATGATCACCGCGGTCTTGCCCCGCGACAGTTCCTTGAAGCGCTGGAACACCTCGAACTCGGAACGGGCATCAAGCGCGGCCGTGGGTTCGTCCAGCACCAGCAGCGGGGCGTCGCGCATGTAGGCCCGGGCGATGGCGATTTTCTGCCACTCGCCGCCGGACAGGTCCACGCCGCTCTTGAACAGTTTGCCCAGCATCTGTTCGTAGCCCTTGGGCAGCTTTTCGATCACCCCATCGGCAAGGCTGCGGCGGGCCGCATCGGCGATGCGTAGCTGGTCGTCGCGGGCATCGATGCGGCCGACTGCGACATTGTCGGCGGCGCTCAGGTAGTAGCGCACGAAGTCCTGGAAGATCACCCCGATGTTCAGGCACAACTCGTCCAGGTCGTATTCCTGCAGCGGATGGCCGTCGAGCAGAATGCGGCCTTCATCGGGGTCGTACAGCCGTGACAGCAGCTTGACCAAGGTGGTCTTGCCGGCACCGTTCTCGCCGACCAGGGCCAGCACCTCGCCGGCGCGCAGGGTGAAATCGAGATGGCGCACTGCCCAGCGTTCGGCGCCGGGGTAACGGAAGCCGACGTTCTCGAACACGAAGCCCTCGCGCATCGGCTGTGGGAACGGACGCGGGTTCGGCGGCGACAGGATCTCCGGCTCGATCCGGAAGAACGAGAACAGGTCGTCCAGGTACAGCGCCTGCCCGGCCACCTGCGAGAAGCCCACCAACAGGTTTTCCAGCAGGTTGCGCAGGCGCCGGAACGAGGATGACAGGAAGGTCAGGTCACCCACGCTGAAATCGCCCTGCACGGTACGCCAGGCGATGATCGCGTAGGCGGCGTAGTAACCGATCGTGCCGATGGTGGTGAACAGCCCGCCCCAGCCGGCACGGCGCAAGGCCACGCGGCGGTTGGCGCGGTAGATCGACCACGACAGCTCGCGGTAGCGCGCGATCAGGAAGGCATTGAGGCCGAAGCTTTTCACCTCCTTGGCATTCTGCGCGCTGGCGCCGACCTGGCGCAGGTAATCCAGCTCGCGCCGCTCCGGCGTCCACTGGTAATTCACCGCGTAGCTCTGCGCGTTGAAATGGAATTCGCCGAGGAAGGCCGGCAGCAGCGCCACCAGCAGCAGCACGATCAGCCACGGTGCGTAGACCAGCAGGCCGGCGGCGAAGCTGATCACGGTGATCATGTCCTGCGCCTGACCAAGCAGCTGCGACAGCAGCGAGCTGCGCCCCGAAACCTGACGGCGGGCGCGGTCGAGCTTGTCCTGCAGCTCGGCGTCCTCGAAGTCCTCCAGATCCAGCGAGGCGGCGTGCTCCATCAGCTTCACGCTGGTGCTGTTGTTGTACAGCTCGCCCAGCAGCGAATCGATCATCGAGACGACCCGTCCCAGGATGTCCGAGGCCACCGCCAGCGCGAACTCCAGCCCCAGCAGCCACCACAGATGATTCAGCTCGCCGCTGCCCAACCATTCGGCCAGGCTGGCGTGTACCCCACCCGCGGCAAGCAGGCGTACCACCTCGTCGATGATCAGCTTGCCCACATACAGGGTGACCACCGGCAACAACGCGCGCATCAGGCGCAGCACGATGGTGGAAAGACTCAGCAGACGGCTGGTCTGCCAGATGCTCTTGAGGAAAGGCGGCAGGTTGCGCAGTGCGGCAAAGCGTTCGCGCAGGCTCTGCGGCGGCAACGGCATGCCGCGACCACCGCCGCCGCCATTGCCGGCCGAACGCCCACCCATGCTGTATTGACGAGGCATCGCGACTCCTTGTGTCGCCGCAGCCGAACGGCCCGACGGTTGCCTGAGATATTTTTACGATATATCTTAGAACACTCTAAAGCAAGCGGAGCCTGTCATGCATCCACACCTTCCGTTCATCCAGGCGATGCGCCAGCACCATGCCGGCATCCCCGGACACATGCGTCATGCCGCTGCCCGCGGCCCGTTCGGCGGCCGCGGTGGCGACGGCTTCGGCGACTGGGACAACATGCGCGGCGGCGGTGGCCGGCGCGGCGGCCGCATGTTCGGCCACGGCGACCTGAAGCTGCTGCTGCTGGCGCTGATCGAACAGCAGCCACGCCACGGCTACGAGCTGATCCGCATCATCGAGGACATGTTCCACGGCCATTACTCGCCCAGCCCCGGCGCGATCTACCCCACCCTGACCATGCTGGAGGAACTAGGCCACGTGCAGGTGGAGAGCACCCGGGGCAACCGCAAGCTGTACGCCATCACCGACGCCGGCCGCGAATTCCTTGACGACAACCGCGACGCGGTGGAAGCCGTCACCGCCCGTACCGAACGCAGCGCACGGCGGGCCGCCAAAGCCGCCGCACCGCTGGCGGTGCGCAAGGCCATGCATGCCCTCAAGCACGCCGTGCTGATGCGCGAACCGCACCTGGACAAGGCCGAGGCCGAACGCATCGCCGCCATCCTCGAATCCGCCGCCCGCGATATCGCCGTCGGCCCGCGAGACTGAAGACGCTTGCCCCTCTCCCGCGCAGCGGGGGAAAGGGGCAGAACCGAATGGCACTTGCCTGAGCGTCAACTCCGCGAAACCGTCATTCCCGCGAAAGCGGGAATCCAGCGCCTCTGCTACTTTCCAGCTTGGCGAAAAGTACTGGATGGCCAGACATTCGTCTGTTGAAAAGCGCTTCGCAGGGATGACGGCCTAAGTAAGTACCATCCGGGGCAGAGCCGGCCGAGCTGGCTAGAGCTAGAATGCCGGTTTTATCTTCGCCGAACACCCCATGCAATCCGTTACCAAGGCCCGCCTGCAGATCCATTTCTGCGTGTTGTTGTGGGGTTTCACCGCGATCCTGGGCAAATTGATCTCCCTGCCGGCGCTGCCACTGGTGTGGTGGCGGATGCTGCTGGTGGCCCTTGCGCTGCTGCTGATGCCGCGGGTGTGGCGGGGCTTGCGGGCGATGCCGGCGAAGCTGCGCTGGGCGTATGCCGGCATCGGTGCGCTGGTGTCGCTGCACTGGTTGACCTTCTATGCGGCGATCAAGCTGTCCAACGCTTCGGTCGGCGCCACCTGCATCGCGCTGGGGCCGGTGTTCCTGGCCTTCATCGAGCCGTGGGTGGCACGGCGGCGTTTCGACCCGCGTGAACTGCTGATCGGCGCGGCGGTGGTGCCGGGCGTGATCATGGTGGTCGGCGGCGTGCCGCACGGCATGCGTGCCGGCATCGCGGTCGGCGTGCTGTCCGCGATCTTCGTGGCCTTGTTCGGCTCGCTCAACAAGCGGCTGGTCGAACACGGCGACCCGCTCACGGTGACCTGCATCGAGCTGGGCACCGGCACCGCCTTCCTCACCCTGCTGGCGCCACTGATGCCGCATGTTGGTGCCGCCTTCGTGCTGCCGGGGCTGCACGATGCGCTGTTGCTGCTGGTGCTGTCGTTCGGCTGCACTCTGCTGCCGTTCGCCCTGGCGCTGGTGGCGCTGCGCCACATGAGCGCCTTCGGCACGCAGATGGTGACCAATCTGGAGCCGGTCTACGCGATCGTGCTGGCGATCGTGCTGCTCGGCGAGCAGCGTGAGCTGGATCTCTGGTTCTACATCGGCGTGGCGGTGATCCTGGCTGCGGTGTTCATGCATCCGCTGCTGCACCGGAAAACCCGCCCGGCCAGCCAGCCTGAGCTGCACGCGACCACCGAAAGCCACGGCATGATCGACTGAGCGCAAAGTCGGGACCCGAAAAGCACGCATGGCGGGCACTGCCCGCCATGCGTCGAAGCATCGCCGATAACGTTCTGCAGCCCGGCTCAAAACCAGAACATCAAACCGGCCAGCCACTGGCGTTCCATCACCGGCTCGCCGGCCTGCCGCGCGTAGTCGGCGGCACTCCCGTAACGATGCGTCCATGCCACGCCGACATAGGGCGCAAACTCCCGCCGGATCTCGTAGCGCAGGCGCAGACCCGCACGCGTGTCGGTCAGGCCGCTCCCCGTGTGCGCCCGTGCGTCATCGCGACCGTACAGGTTCAACTCGATGTCCGGCTGCAGGATCCAGCGCTGGCTGAGCAACCAGTCCTGCCGCACATGCAGGCGCGCGGCCATACGGCCCGACGCGGCGGCGTAGACGGTGGCCTCCACCTCGAAGCCGTACGGCGCCAGGCCTTCGATACCGAACGCCAGCCAGCGTCGATGCGCCCCCTTGCCGATGTCTTGGCGCAGACCCAGCATGCTGTCCTGGAACGGCGCGACGGCATGCTTCCACAGCAGCTCCACCTGGCCATCGTCGATGCCGCCGTGCCGCCGCGAGCCTTCGCTGCGCAACCACAGCTTGTCCAGATCGCCACCGTAACCACCCTGCACCGACCAGGCCTGGCCGTCGCCGCCACGAGCATGGACGGCTTCCAGTTCGTCCACGCGCAGGCTGGCCCACGCGCGGTTGTCGATCATGTCCATGCCGGGCATCGCCGGCATCGGCTCATCGACGGAGTCGCCCATGCCGGCGGCGGCACGCGGCATCGACATCTCGTGCATGGCGTGATCCATGCCGGGCATGGCGGCGTGACCGATTGGCAGCTCCTGTGTCGGCGCCATGTGGTGCATGTCGGGATGCTCATCCGCCGGCGCGCTGGCGGCAGATGGTGATTCGGCAGTCGCCGTCTGCTGCGCCATCAGACCACCCGACCACGCGAACCAACACAGAGCAACAACGACAAACCTCTCGCGCCGCCTCATGCCACCACCACTTCGCGCATCATGCCCGCCTGCATGTGGTAGAGCATGTGGCAGTGACAGGCCCAGCGTCCCGGCGCATCTGCGCTGACCGCATAACTGACCCGCTGCGCCGGCTGCACGTTGACGGTGTGCTTGCGCACCTGGAAGCCGCCGTCGGGTGATTCCAGGTCGCTCCACATGCCGTGCAGGTGGACCGGATGATTCATCATGGTGTCGTTGACCAGCACGATGCGCAGCCGCTCGCCGGTGTTGAAACGGATCGGTGGCGCGTCGGAGAACTTCACCCCGTCGAACGACCACATGAAGCGCTCCATGTTGCCGGTGAGGTGCAGCTCGATCTCGCGTCCCGGCTCACGTGGATCGGGCGGCGCATCAAGGCTGTGCAGGTCGGCATAGGTCAGCACGCGTCGGCCGTTGTCGCGCAGGCCGACGCCGGGATCGTCGAGATTGCGCCGCGGCGTGTCCACCCGCATGTCGACACCGGGGCCGCGCTCGGTGTCGGCGTGATGCACCATCGGCGCCATCGTCATGCCGACATGGTGCATGCCGTGCATCGCATGCATGTCGCCCATCATGTCGCCCATCGACAGCAGCACCGGCGGATCCATCGCCGGCACTTCGGCCTGCATGCCTGGCCGTGGCGCCAGCGTGCCGCGTGCAAAGCCGCCACGATCGATCGACTGCGCGAATACGGTATACGCACGCTCGCCGTCCGGCTCGACGATCACGTCGTAGGTCTCGGCCACGGCAATGCGGAACTCGTCGACCGACACCGGCTCCACATCCTGCCCGTCGGCGGCCACCACGGTCATCTTCAGGCCGGGAATGCGCACGTCGAAGATGGTGGAGGCCGCGCCATTGATGAAGCGCAGCCGGATCTTCTCGCCGGCACGGAACAATCCGGCCCAGTTGCCTGCGGGTGTCTTGCCGTTCATCAGATAGGTGTAGGTGGCCGCAGTGACATCGGCCAGATCGGCCGGATTCATGCGCATGCGGCTCCACATCCGCCGCTGTGCCAGCGCGCCCTCGTGGCGGGCGTCGCGCAACACGTCGCCGACCGTGGGCCGGGCGCGGTTGTAGTAGTCACCCTGCCGCTTCAGCCGCGCGTAGATGTGCTCGGGCGACTCGTCGCTCCAGTCGTTGAGCATCACCACGTAGTCGCGATCGGCGTGATGACGCGGCGGGTTTTCCGGCTCGATCACCAGCGCGCCGTACAGCCCGCTCTGCTCCTGGAAGCCCGAGTGCGAGTGGTACCAATAGGTGCCTGACTGGCGCAGGGCAAAGCGGTAGACGAAGGTCTCGCCCGGCGCGATGCCGGGAAAACTGATGCCCGGCACGCCATCCATCTCCGCCGGCAGCACGATGCCGTGCCAGTGGATCGAGGTGGGAACGCGCAATCGGTTGGCGACACGCAGGGTCACCGTCGTGCCCTGGCGCATGCGCAGAACCGGTCCCGGCACGCTGCCGTTGACGGTGGTGGCCAGGCGCGGAGCACCGGTGTAGTTCACCGGCGCATCCACCACCTCCAGCGCGAAATCGGTCTGGCTCGTTCCGTCCGGCTGACCGGCGGCGGGAAGCGCCCACGCCGGCGACGGACGCCACAGCCCGGCGCCAAGACAGGCGCCGCCAAGCGCCAGGCCCTGCACGAAGCGGCGACGCGAAAGATTCGACGGCCGGACCGTCGAGGAACATACGGTTTTCATGATGCAACTCCGGACAATGCGTCCCGGCCGCGCCGGGAGCAGTCATGGGATGGCCCGCAATCACCGGCAGTTGCCGGGATGGGGGATCAAGCCAGTCGGGAGGTTTGCAACAAGGGAGGTCGCAGCGGCGGGGACCGGACGACGCCGGGGGCCATCACGGCATGGCATGGCATCGCCGGCGTGTGCCTGTCCATCCGTGCCAGTTCCGGCATGGCCAAAACCGGCAGCACGCTGGCGCAGGTCGCCACGCAATGACAATCGGCCGTCGCGTCGTGGCCATGCGGCGTCGGGCAGCAATCGCCCATCGGCATGTCGTGTGCTGCATGCCCGGCCATCATCACCACCGCCGCATGGTCATGGACGGAGACTGTCGCAGCGGGATCAGGCGTTGCCTGCAGCGGTGTCAGCACCAGCATCAACCACGCAAACCACGCCAACACCCGAAAGTGCGGACGGCGTGAAACATGGTGGCGGAAACGAGGCATCGGCGCAGCTTAAAGTGCCGCGCCTGGCCACCTCAACTCTGGAGGTGGCTCCAGTTGCCGGGGCGAATCGTCGCAACCACGGTTGCCCGATCCGGCCCGGCAACCGCACACGTCGTTACTGGGTGAACCCCATGTGCAGCTTGATCTGGTCGCCGGCCTTCAGATCAGCCATCGATGCCGGCGGAAAATGCACACGCAATGGCATGCCGGCGGTGGTCACCTCGACGATGCCGGTCTTGCTGTCGGCAGAAGTCACCGTGGCCGGCATCTCATGCATGCTGCCGTTCGACTCGTGGTGCATGTCGTTCTGCATCGCGCTGCTGTCTTGCTGGCCCACGCCTGAAACTTCCTCGGCGCTGACGGCGGATACGGCCAGGCAAAGTCCAAACGCCGCAGCGGCGGCAATGATTTTCGGCGAGTACGTCATGACGTTTCTCCGTTCCGGGGCGGCCAGGCCCGCATGCCCGGCCGGTCGCGCAAACGCAACGCCGCCGAGCATGCTCCGGCGGCCGTACAGGAAACGTTATGCGCCCCCGCAAGCCGGTACCGGCAGCCCGGCCATCTATACTGCCGCCCACGCTCCCGCCCCGCTGCCTGCCATGAACTATCGCCACGCCTATCACGCCGGCAACTTCGCCGACGTTCTGAAACACACCGTGCTGCTCGCCCTGATCGAGGCGCTGCAGGTGAAAGCGACGCCGTTCTGCTACATCGACACCCACGCCGGCAGCGGCAGCTACCTGCTCGACGGCAACGAAGCACGCAAGACCGGCGAGCATCAGGATGGCATCTCCCGCCTGCACCCGGCCGAGAAGGTGCCGGCGCTGCTGCAACGCTGGCGCGCCAGCATCCTCGGCGGCGAAGGCAACGAACAGGGCCTGAAACACTACCCCGGCTCGCCGCTGCAGGTCGCCCGATTGCTGCGCCCCGGCGACAGCGCGCAGCTGTGCGAACTGCAGCCCGGCGAGGCCGACCGGCTGCGCCAGCTGTTCCGCGGCAACCAGCAGGCCCACGTGCACCAGCGCGACGGCTACGAGGCGATGAAGGCGCTGGTTCCGCCCAAGGAAAAGCGCGGTCTGGTGCTGATCGACCCTCCCTACGAAGCCCAGGAAGCCGAGTACCGTACGATCGAGCAGGCGCTGAAGAACGCGTTGCAACGCTGGCCCACGGGCATCTACGCCGTGTGGTATCCGATCAAGCTGCGCAGCCAGGTCCAGCCGTTCCTGCGCAAACTGCAGTACAGCGGAGTCAAGCGCGTGCTGCGCGCCGAGCTGCTGGTGCATCCGGACGACTCGCCGCTGCGCCTCAACGGCTCGGGCATGGTCATCCTCAACGCCCCGTGGAACCTTGACGACGTGCTGCGCGAGCCACTGCGCGTGCTGGCCACGCTGCTGGCCCAGGAACATCCGGCCGAAGTGAAACTGGACTGGCTGCTCGACGAAGCCGGCAGCCAACTGAACGCCCCCAACCCGCAGCCGTCCCCGCGCCTACCGCGTTCGCCGGGTCGCCGCTAAGCTCGTATCCACTGCCAGCGTCATCCGAAGGAGTCCGTCATGCGCAGCTTTTCCGCTTTCACGCCCATCCGCCTGGCCCTGCCGGCCGCCTTGCTGATGCTGGTTGCCTGCGCACCGGCACCGATCTACACGGCCAGTGCCGACACCACCACGGCGGTTCCCTCGCAGGTATCGCAGTCGCCCGAGAATTTCAGCCAACGCGACGTCATCTGGGGCGGCCAGATCGTGCAGGCCAGGGTCTTCGCCGACCACAGCGAGGTCGAACTGCTGGCCTATCCGCTGGACAAATCGCAGCGACCGAAGATCAACGACAGCGGCAACGGGCGTTTCATCGCCGTGCTGCCTGGCTACGCCGAGCCGCTGGCCTATCCGGCCGGTGCCCTGATGACGGTCAGCGGCAAGCTCAACGGCAACCGCGCCGGCAAGGTCGGTGAAGCCGACTACGTGTTCCCGCTGGTTGCCGTGTCGCAGTCGCACGTATGGACGCCCGAGGAACTGCAAAAAGGCCGCAACAACATGCGCTTCGGCGTGGGGCTGGGCGTCGGGATTCATTGATCCTTCGGATCGGGAATGGGGAGTTGGGAATGGGGAATAGGAAAAGCCGGCTGGCCCGGGCATCCCGGCTAATCACCTATTCCCTGGCGCCCTCGAAAGCCGCAAACGTGACGAAATGGCCGCCCGGCTCGCGATAGGCGATCTCGGTGGCACCATAGAAAGTCTGGTGGCGTGGGGCGATGATTTCGCAACCTTCCAGTGCATCCGCCAACGCGTCGATGTCGTCGACTTCGATGAACAGGCTGCTGCGGTCACCGCGCCACGCCATCGCCGTCCCGTGGGGCTCGGCCGCCAGCGAGGCGATGGTCTGCAGCATCACTTCGATGCCGTTGCCGCTGAGGATCACGAACACCGGCCCGTCCTCGCCGGGCACTTCGGCGGTCACCGTGAAATCCAGCCGGTCGCGCCAGAAGGCCAGGCTGGGGGCGATGGTGTCGACGAACAGGACGGGGGTGGCCTTGCGGCAAACCGGGATGGTCATGATGGCTGTCTCCAGATGGTGAAAACGCGAGCATGACGCACGATAGCCGCCACCGGATTGAACGATTGCGTCAGCGGTAGCGCCCCGGAGTGATCCCGGCAAAGCGGCGGAACTCGCGCACGAAATGCGCCTGATCGCTGTAGCCCGCCGCCAGCGCCACCTCCACCGCAGATGCGCCGCTGCCCAGCAACTGCCGCGACCGCTCGAAGCGCAGCCAGCGCAGGTGCTGGCGCGGACTCACGCCAAGCTGCTCCAGGCAGCGACGTTGCAGGGTGCGCATGCCCAGCCCAAGCTGGTCGGCCAGAGCCGATGCCGAAACCGGCACGTCACGGGCATCCTGCAGCCAGCGCCAAAGCCCCGTAGCCGGCACCAGGCCCGGCAAAACCGCCAACAGGCTGGCATCGGCGCGCCGACAACGCTGTTCGAAACCGCGATCCGCACACCAGCCCTGCCATGGCGGGCGCCATGTTTTCGCCGGCAACGTTTCGACGTCGGCAACGCCGTCGGTCAGCAACGACAGCGGCGCCCCCAGCACGGGGAACAGGCCACCGGGTGCAAAGCGGATGCCGAACAGCTCCTGCCGCCCGCCAGCCACCACCTCGATCGCCCGCGTCATCGTGCCCACCCAGCGCATCACGGGCCGCACGCCGGAAAAATCGCAGATCAGATCGGCACAACCATCGGGCAGAACCCGCCGCACGCCCGCTTTCTCACCAGCATCGCCGTCGATGCCCCAGTAGGCGGCAACCAGTCCGCGCAGTGGCGGCGCCGGCAGAGATTCCCGATAGCTCATGGGCGCATCTTGCCACGCAGGCCAGCGGCGGACATACTCCGACTTATCGATTGTCGATATACAGTCAGCGCATGATCAGGAGCTTCACTGACAAGGACACGGCGGCGCTCGCCGATGGCCAGCGGATGAGACGCTGGATCCAGATCGAACGCGTTGCCCGGCGCAATCTTGCCCAACTCAACGCCGCCACGTCACTGGAATTTCTGCGCGTCCCGCCGGGCAACCGACTGGAGGCACTGAAAGGCGACCGGGCCGGGCAGCACAGCATCCGCATCAACGATCAATACCGCATCTGCTTCATCTGGAAAGACGGCGACGCGCATGCCGTGCAGATCACCGATTACCACTGAGGAAGACAACGACATGGCACGCAAACCCCTGCTTCCCCCCGTGCATCCCGGTGAAATCCTGCGCGAGGAATACATGAAACCGTTCGGCCTGTCCGCCAATGCGCTGGCCAATGCACTGGGCGTCACCGCCGCACGGATCAACGAGATCGCCAACGAGCGGCGTGGCATCACCGCCGACACCGCGTTGCGGCTGGCGACCTATTTCGGCACCGACGCACAGAGCTGGATGAACCTGCAGAAGAACTACGAACTGGAATGTGCGCGGCGCGAGCTGGCCGACCAGCTGAAACGGATCCATCCACGGGCAGCCTGAAGCACCCGTCCTCCACCACTCATTCGCTGCACCCGCCTCCCTCCCACTCCGGTCGCCAAGACATGTCCTCCCATCACGCCAATCCGACCAAGGCCATCTTCCTGGCCCTCGGCGCCAACTTCGCGATCTTCGTGGCCAAGCTGTTCGCCGCCATCGTCACCGGTTCCGGAGCAATGATGGCCGAGGCAGTGCACTCGCTGGCCGACTGCGGCAACCAGGGCCTGCTGCTGCTCGGCATCCGCCAGGCGAAACGCCCGCCATCGGACGACTACCCGCTGGGCTGGGGCCGCGCGCTGTATTTCTGGTCGTTCCTGGTGGCGATCCTGCTGTTCAGCGTGGGCGGCATGTTCTCGATCTACGAAGGCGTGCACAAACTCAGCCACCCCGAACCACTGAGCTGGCCGTGGCTGGCACTGGGCGTGCTCGGCTTCGGCATCATCGCCGAAGGCATTTCCATGCATGGCTGTCTGCAGGAAGTGAACAAAGCCCGCGGCGAACAGGGCCTGTGGACCTGGTTCCGCCAGACCCGCTCCAGTGAGCTGCTGGTGATCTTCGGCGAAGACCTCGCCGCCCTGCTCGGCCTGTGCCTGGCCGCCCTCGCCGTCGGCGCCACCATGCTCACCGGCAACCTGATGTTCGACGCCCTCGGCACCATCGCCATCGGCGTACTGCTGGTCGTCGTGGCCGTCCTCGTCGCCATCGAGGTCAAGGCCCTGCTGATCGGCCAGGGCATCGAACCGCGCCGCCGCGACGAACTGCAGGCCTTCCTGCAGGCACGTCCCGAAGTCGCCGAAGTGCTCAACCTGATCACCCTGCAGATGGGTCCCGACGTGATGGTCGCGGTCAAGGCCCGCATGCACCCCACCACCGGCAACACCACGCTGATCGCCGCCATCAACACCGTCGAAGCTGCCATGAAGGCCGAGTTCACTGACGTGAAGTGGAGTTTCTTCGAGCCGGACAACGCCGACTGACAAAGGCCCTCCTGGATGGCCGACAGCGCAAAGACGTCGACACGCAGGCCACCAGCCCGGTAGTGGCGCCCTGATTACACGGTTTGAAGTGGTTTCAGGCCAAAATGATGGATGACCCACATCCATGCAAGCGCCAGCAACGTGCCGACCACGCCGTAGAGTGCATCAACCGGATCGCGCGTATTGAGCCACGGCAGGAAAAACTCGTAGACGACATTGACGATGATCAGCACAAGCGCTGCCAGTGCGATGCGCGCCATCCGGACACCCATCATCAACCACAGAAACCCGACCCCGGCGAAAAGCAGCCAGGAGAGCGAGAAGTTGGACACATGGGTATAGAACTCCGGAAGCCGGTCGATGATGGCTTCCGAACGGAACATGCCAGGCTTGCGTCCGAGAAACAGCGCGAATACTCCGGCAAACAGCAGCATGTGCAACACGGTGGCCCACAGGCTGGGCTGAAAACGCACGATATTCGGGGTCGGTTTCACGTCGTGATTCATCCGGCCAGATCCAGCCGACATGGTAAGCGAAAGCGCATGCCCGGTCCGGGCGCGCGACGTTGATCACCTCGCCATGGAGGAGGCTTCGCACCAGGAAGCTTCCCGACGACGATGTCCACCGGATCACCCAAAGTACCGGCAGACAGATGACGCAAACCGATACGGCGCATCCGACAACCAGCGCATCCGCCCCTCCCCTTGAGCACGTCCCTCAGGAAACCGTCATTCCCGCGGAAGCGGGAATGACGGCCTACGGCCTGAAGCAGATGTCACTCGTGCCAGAGACGCTTCACTCCACAAGCGAATAATCGTCCTGACGGGCCGTCTACCCGGCTCTCATCAGTTTATCCAGTACATCGCGCATGGTTTCGATGCTTTCTCCCCAGCGAGCCGCAACCTTGTTCCAACAAGGCTGTCCCCCCTCCACCCGATCAGCCCCAATCACGGTGGAACATCCGCATAAAGCCTGGCCGCACGGGCATGGGTTGCCTTCATCTCCCTGGCCAGGGCCACCGGTTTCAGCACCTCGACATAATCCCCGAACCCCAGCAGCCACCAACGCAACTGCGCCGTGTCCTCGACCGTGGCTTTCAGCGTCACGAATCCGCCGTCGTCTGCCACGGAAATGGTTTGATCCCCGGACAACGGGGTTTCCCACAGGTGAAGCGCGGCATGGTCTTCCATGCGAAGAACCAGACGAATGCTCTTGCCGCGACCAAAACCGGCGGCAATGTCGGGAATCAATGATTCGACCTTGAATCCCCTCGGCGCGATGGCCTTCGACGACAAGCGTTCGGCTTTCCGGATGCGATGCAGCGCCAGCAACCGGACATCGGGATAGTCACCGATGCGGGCGGCCAGATAACCGACCGGGCCACGCTGGATCAGGCCGAGGGCATGCACGGCGTACCGTTTCGACTGCGCCTGATCGCGCCCCAGATACTCCAGTTGCAGCCGGCGCCCCATGTAGACCGCTTCATGCACCGCCACCAGCACGGCACTGTCGACCTTGGGTGGCAGCAGCGCCTGCGAGGTCGGAGCCATGGCCACCTTCTCCGACCAGACCGGCTGCCCCTCGAAAGCCGGAGCTGCCGCAAGCGTCCGCCTCGCCTGCGCAAACAGCGGGCTCAGTTCGTCCAGCTGGCTGGCGGGCAGCAAGCCTCTCAAATGTGCCTGCGCCGTCATCAGCACCACCGCCTGCAGCGACGACATGCCCGGCAGGTTGAACGACGGGGCATCCCGCTGCCAGCTCCAGCCGAATGGCTTGCTCCGCTCGTCGGATTCAATCGGAAAGACGGCAGACAGCGCCTGCAAGTCGCGCTCCACCGAGCGCTTGGACACGGGATGACCTTCGTGCGCCAGCCGTTGCGCGATCTCGCCTGCGGTTATCCGCAGCGGCGAACGCGGCAACACGCTCAACATCAGCCACTGCCGCGCCAAAGTATCGACGGATCGCCTGACCATGCCACCCCCCTGAATGCCGTGGCCAGTCTGATCTGTTTGCCCCCGTGACTCAAACAAAGCCGATTCGCCGCGGCCTGGATGGCGCCTTCCTGGCGGCTTCGGCAGACAGGGCTTCAAGCACTTCGTCGATGCAGGCAAACGGCGCAATGCGATGCTGTCGGTCCACTACGGCAAAATCACCCGGCGTCAGCGTCTGCAAGCCATGAAGCCGCTGCCGCACGGAAGGGCTCGGCTCCGCTCCCGGCTGGAACAGCCTGAGCCATTTCATCAGCATGGCATCGGCCTGATGGGGAAGCAGGTAACCCATCTCCACCTTGAAATCGAAGCGGCGAAGCGCAGCTGGATCCAGCCCGTCCATCAGGTTCGTGGATGCAATGAAAACACCTTCGCAAGCCTCCAACTGCGTCAGCAATTCATTGACCTGGCTGACCTCCCAGTTCTGCCTTGCCTCGCGGCGGTCACGCAGGAAGGAATCCACCTCGTCGATCTGCAGCACGGCGCCGTCACGCGCCGCAGCCTCGAAGGCATTGGCGAGATTCCGCTCCATCACTCCGATATACGGGCTCTGGATATCGGAGGCCCGCTTGAGGATCAGAGGCTTGCCCAACTGATCCGCCAGCCAGTAGCCGAAGGCCGTCTTGCCGGTACCCGGCGGGCCGTAAAGGCAAATCCGTCCGACGCGTGAAGCCACGATCCCTTTTGCCAGAGCCCGGAGATCCACGCTTGCATTGCACAATTCCGGATCGTAGTCACCCGGATGGCCGGCCACGGAGCGCCTGAGCGTCCTGTGCCCCTGCGCGGTCAGGGTGGCATCCAGCAGGGTCTCCAGCGTTTTCCCCTGCGTGCAACGTGTCCTGCGCATCACGCCCACGGCACGGGCAACCACTGCCGGAGTAACTGTCTCCACTTCGGCAATGCGACGTATCTGTTCTGCATCCAGCATCGACCCGCATTGCGCCGCAAGCATCTCTGCGCGCCGGTGCAGCGGAGGAGACTTCACCTTCACCACCACATCAAACCGGCGCACGAAGGCGGAATCCATTCCCCAGATGGAATTGGCCACCCAGAACGTCGGCACCGGGCCGCACTCCAGCAAATCGTTGACCCATGCCTTGGACTGCTCCGCCGTGGTCGGCTTGCCGAAGAACGAGCTGCCATCGGTGAAGATCGCGTCGATCTCGTCAAACGCCAGAAGCACCTTGCGTCCCTTGAGCAAGTGCTGCGCCGAGGCGACATTGGACAGCCGGACTCGAGCATCCACGGCCATGCCGTCCTCATCCATGCTCGCCACGTCGTACAGGGGAACGGAAGCCGCCTTTGCGACAGCACGCGTCAACTCGGTCTTGCCGGTTCCGGGCGGGCCATACAGCAGGATGTTGACGCCTCGCCGCCCCGTCTTCAGCGCCTCGGTCATCACCCGCAGGATGAAATCAAAGCCGGGCTCCAGATGGGCGTAATCGGCGGCACCCAGCGTGGATTCACGCGCTGGTGCCACGATGCCGGCAAACAACTGGTCCAGGAATCTCAACCGGCCTGTCACCAGACTGCGGAAATGCTCCCTCCCGAGCCGGAGGTTGTCGAAGACACTGCCGCTACCACGGATATCAACCAGCCGGGACCGGCTCAGGATCCCCTGCGGTGACAGGGCACTGCGTACCTCGTCGACCGGCAGACCCGTCAGGCTCCGGACTTGCGCGATGACGTTGCCCTGCGGCCTGCCGAAAGAAGCCGTATCGGATAGCTGATCGTCCACCTGCAACATCGCCGCCAGCACAAGGATCGACTTCTCTGCCGCTGACAAGGGAAATGCCTCCCCCATCAACCGGAGGTTTGTCTCGACCGTGGTTTTCCACGTGTATTCGCTGGCATGGCACTCCATCGCTTCCAGCGTGATGGCCAGGAGGTTCAGCAGATGCTCTTTTTTCGCCTTGTCGTCGCTTTTTTCGACAAGTCGGGAGATACCGAGGCGGCGAAAAACCGCCACTTTCTCACCAGACTGCCGCTCTTCGTCAAGCATCCGCCTGGCCGCATCGAACTTCACCAGAATGCGCATCATCCAGAGCTTCACGATGTCTCTGGAGCGCTCGAGCGAAGCTATGGGCTTCGGCATTGAAGGTCTGGCCGAAGCGGTGTCCACACGAGGCCTGGAGGAAGTCTTTTTGCATGGCTTTGTCATGCAGACGAGCATCCATTCATCTGCGACAAATTGTGTCGCAGGAAAGTCAGGGCGCTCGTTCTGGAAACATTCCGTAAAAGGTCATCACATGCCTTGGCCTGTGGAGTCCGCGCTGCGCGGCTTGCGGGCTGAAACGAATGGCACTCACTTGAGCGCAATCTCTACAGAAACCGTCATTCCCGCGAGGCGCTTTTCAACAGACGAATGTCCGGCCAACCAGTGTCTCTGACCCTTTCGACTGGGCGAAGGGCACTGGATCCCTGCTTTCGCAGGGATGACGGTTCCAAGCAAGCGCCATTCCGGACTGAAACCCTTACCCGGCCGGCACTGCCACCATCCTCCGCACACCAAGCAATCGGCCAATCCATGTCCGCCTCACCAGCAGCTGATAACTGCCCAGACAGACTGCGGAGGTCGCCACCAGCACGATCGCGAACTTCATCGCCCAGCCCATCGTGCTGTCCATCAGCTGGTATTGCAGGAACAGCAGCACCGGGAAGTGCACGATGTAGACCCAGTACGAGGCATCCGACAGCCAGCGCATGCAGCGGTTGCCGCGATCCAGCAGGGCCTTTCCGGCCACCAGGCAGACAAGCGTCATCCATGTACCGACGCAGGCCTCGATCAGGGCGATCAGCCATGTTGCTGACGGGTCCGCTGCGGTGAGTGTCTGCTGTGGCAGCAGCCACAGGAACACGCCGTACAAAACCACGCTTGCCGACAACAGCCAGGGCACGAACCGGCGCAGCCGGTCGAGCAGGTTTTCATGGCCGAACAGCAGGTAGCCGAAGACGAAGAACGGGCCGTGGAAGCCGAACGCCCAGAACTGCGGCAGCGGGCTTTCCGGTGCAGGCTGCGGTGCGCTGACCGAGGCCAGCGCCGGCATCAGCAGCACGGGCAACGCCAGCACCCAGCACAGCGGGTGCAGACCGCGCAGGAACGCGCCCAGCCGCGCCGGCAGCAGGCTGTGCGCCACCCAGGTCAGCACGTAGAAGAACAGCAGGTAGTACAGGAACCACAGATGGCCCAGGCTGAGCGGAGCGGACGGTGGATTTTCCATCCGCGCGAACTGCCCGATCATCGCCAGCAGCGGCGATGGATGCTGCACCGTGGCCACCGCATGCATGGTGGCCCAGGCCATGGCCGCGATCACCAGCGGGCAGAACACCAGCAGCGGCAGGCCGATCCGGCGCAACCGGTTCCGCAACATGCCGCCCATGCCCCGCCGCTGTATCAGCAACGCGGTGAAGAAGCCCGCCACCACGAAGAACAGCGGCATGCGGAACAGGTGCAGGAACCAGATGCCGGCGTCCACCAGCGGTGACTGGCTGCGGTCGGCGGCGGGGAAGAACGGATGCATCAGCGGGCTGTAGGCCAGCGCGGCGTGGAACACCACGCCGGACAGCATGGCCAGCGCGCGCAGGTTGTCCATGTAGTGGAAGCGCATTGTTTCAGGCATGGGGAAACCTCCGGACCGGGTGGTCGGATTCATCGGGGAATGACGTGGATGCGCGATCCGGCGGAATCGCCGGATCAGCTCAGTAGAACGACTTCTTGCGGCAGTGCATCCAGCCGCTGATGACCACGATGGCGATGCTGGCCAGCAACTGGACGATCAGGACGGATGCCAGCACCGGCCCGAACACGATGTTGTCGGTTTTCACGTTTTCGCTGATCACCGGCAGCTGGCCCATCGCCATGATCAGCGGATTGACCAGCAGCATCGAGCCGATCATCGCGAAGACGTTCCAACCCTCCGACTCCACCGCCATCGCCACGCTCAACGACAGCGCGTAGGCCAGCACGATGTGCCCGAACACCACCAGCGACAGCGGCAGCAGGCCGTCCGGCAACGGCGTCAGCAGGATCACCGCGATGGTGCCGCCCAGCAACAGCAGATACGGCACCAGGAAGGTGATCAGGTTGCCGGCCAGCTTGGCCAGGTAGTAGTCCAGCGGGGTCACCGGCAGGCTCATCACGAAGGCCAGCGTGTGCTCCTTGCGCTCGGCCAGCAGCGAGCTGGAGATCGAGAAGCAGGCCGCGCAGACCAGCACGATGATCATCAGCAGCGAGCCCAGGTAGAAACTCCAGCCGGTGGCCAGGCCGATCAGGCACAGCGCCACGATGCCGCCCAGCACGCAGGCGGCAAGCTGGGTCTGGAACAGCTGCCAGTCCTTGGCCACCAGCAGCCGGATCATCGGCAGGTTGAGTCGCAGGGCATTCATGCCGCACCTCCAGCGCGCACGGTGGTGACGAAAATCTCTTCCAGGCTCATCGGTTCGGCGCTGCGGATCTCCAGCCCCTGCCCGCGCAGGCGCTGCAGCAGTTCCTCGCTGAAACGGCGCAGCTTCAGCTCCACGATCGAGCCGTTGCGGCGCACCGCGGCCACTTCCGGCCAGTCGGCCGGCTCCGGCGTCCATGCACCCTGGCAGACCAGCCGGCGCCAGTCGTCAAGGAAGTCCTCCTTGTCGCGCGAGGCCAGCAAGCGGCCGTCGTGGAGGAAGCTGATGGTGTCGGCCATCTGCTCGATGTCGCGGGTGTTGTGGGAGGAGAACACCACGCTGCGCGCCTCGTCACGCAGGACGTCGGCCAGCGCCTCCAGCACCTCGTCGCGGGCCACCGGATCCAGCCCGGTGGTCGGTTCGTCCAGCAACAGCAGGCGCGGCCGGCGGGCGAAGTTGAGCAGCAGCAGCGCCTTGACCCGCTGACCGTGCGAGAAGCCGGCCAGCTTCTGTTCCGCGCGCAGATTAAAGCGACGCAGCAGATGCGCGGCATAGGCCTCGTCCCAGTCCGGATAGATCGCCCGCACGAAGTCCATGTGCCAGCGCAGGGTGCGGGTTTTGAACAGGCGCATGTCCTCGGTGGCAAAGCCCAGTTCCTGCTTCACCGCCACCTGTTCCGCCGGCATGGCACGGCCCAGCACTTCGACCGTGCCGCTGTCGGCCAGCGCCAACCCGGAAAGTATCCGCAGCAGGGTGGTCTTGCCGGCACCGTTGACGCCAACCAGGCCCATCACCTGCCCTTCGGGCATGCTCAGGTCGATGTTCTGCAGGGCGAAATTCTCGTAGCGGCGGGTCACGCCAGCCAGGCTGAAGGCGGTACTCATGGCGTGGAGTCCTCGGTAGATTCGGAAGGTGGGCCGGCCAGTCGCTCATCGACCCGTTGCCGGATCTCCCGAGCGGAAAGGCCCAGTCGACGGGCACTGCCCAGCATGGCGTCGAGGTGCTGCCGGAATTCGGCCTGCAACAGTTGGATCGACAGTTCCGGCGATTCGGCCACGAACGAGCCCATGCCATGCCGCGTCACGATCACCCCGGCCTGGCCCAGCTCGGTATAGGCACGCTTGACCGTGATCACGCTGACCCGGCTGGCCGCCGCCAGCTCGCGGATCGAGGGCAACGGCTGCCCCGGCAACCAGTCGCCAGCCCTCACCTTGGCGGTGATCTGGTCGACGATCTGCTGGTACATCGGCGTGCTGTCACTGGCTGACAGGAACAGCTCGGCATTGCTCTGTGCATACTGCATATACACAGTATGCACGGCACGCCAGCCCGATGTAAAGCGGGGCGAAGCGCCGGGTTACACTCCCCTCTTTTCGCCACGCCCCACATCCCATGCGCAACCCTCTCCAGGAACAACTGCTCAAGGCCGGACTCGTCAACAAGGCCAAGGCCAACCAGGTCGTGCGCGAGCAGGCGAAGAAGCACAAGGGCAAGCAGCCGGCTGCTCCCAGCGCGGAACAGCTGGAAGCGCAGCGGCGGCAGGCCGAGAAGGCCGAGCGCGACCGCGCCATCGCCGCCGAGCGCAATGCGCAGGCGCGGGCCAACGAGGCACACGCGCAGATCCGGCAGATCGTCGAGGCACACAAGGTCAAGCGCGAAGGCGAGATCGCCTACCGCTTCACCGATGGCGACCGGATCAAGGACGTGCTGGTGAACGAGGCGCTGCGCACGCAGCTGGCCGCCGGCTCGCTGGTGATCGTGCGCCATGGCGACGGCTACGAACTGCTGCCCCGGGCGGCAGCGGACAAGGTGATCGAGCGCGACGCCTCGATGGTGGTGCTGGACCATGGCCGCGCCGAAACCGGCGGCGGCAACAGCGAGGACGACGAGTATTACGCGCAGTTCCAGGTGCCGGACGATCTGGTCTGGTGAGGCCGGCCGTTGGCCGGCCGGGAACAGGGAATGGTGAATAGGGAATAGCAGGAGCGCGAGCGACTGGCGGCAAGTCGTATTGCGCAGCAGCATCGTGCTGCTGCCGCAAACCCTGCTGCCGGCCGGGGCGCGACAATCTGTCGTGAGGGATGGTCGGCAGGTTCATGTTGCAGCGCAACCAATACGGTAAAGTATGGAGCGTGATGAACCCCGCCATCGACTTCTCCGCACCGATCAGCCACGCCCCGCTGCCGCGCCCCATCCGCGAACGGTTCGGCCAAGTGTTGCGCCCCGTGACCGGACGCGGCGAACCCGTGCACACCCGCGACGGCCGCGAACTTCACCTGCGGCCGATCGAGCCCGACGATCTGGACGCGCTGCGACGCTGCTTCACCCGGCTGTCGCCGGAGGAGATCCGCCGCCGTTTCCTGCACGCCATGGCCGAACTGCCGATGCCGATGGCGCAGCGGCTGTGCAACATCGACCCGCAACAGGAAAGCGCCTACGTGCTGATCGACGAGTCGGTGCAGCCGGCCGAGATGCGCGGCGTGGGCCGCATCTACGTCGACGAGGTCACCCGCAGCGCCGAATTCTCGGTGCTGGTGGAACAGTCCTGGAGCCGTCGTGGCCTGGGTGCCCTGCTGATGCGCCATCTGGTCGAGGACTGCCGCCGCCGCGGCCTCGACGAACTGTGGGGCTTCGTGCTGCTGGAAAACCGCCCGATGCTGCAGCTGTGCCAGGAACTGGGCTTCACCCAGAAAGCGCTGGCCGACGAACCCGGCACCGCCCGCCTCCGCCTGATGCTCTGACGGCAAGCCACACGCGCAGGGCCGGCATGGCCCGCAGCTTTTGCATCACGTAGGGCGGGCACTGCCCGCGGCTTTTGCATCGACGCACGGCAAAACCCGCATGCCGAAAGCCGCACGCCTTGTCGGGCCATGCCCGACCTACGCCTCGTATCACGTACGGCTTTTCCGCAACCGGCCATTCCGCGATGTGGGCAATGGCCGTGGAGCACTGCGGTAACGGAAATCGGCGGCACTCCGGGGACAACCCGCCACCGCGCTACACTTGTCCGCTTTCCCCGGCGTCGTTGCCGGCGTCCAGCATCCAGCGCCCCATGTCCAACCCGATCAAGCACCCGCCCCTTCCCACCACACCGAAACAGCGCCGTTACTGGACTCCGCCGCACGGTTCCGGCCGCGCGCTGCTGGTGGCCGAGGCGGCGCGTTCACATCCGGGCTTGCTGGTGGCGGTGACCCGCGACACCCAGCGCGCGCAGGCGCTGGAAGCGGAGCTGAAGGTATTTGCCGGCAACCTTCCGGTGCTGCATTTCCCGGACTGGGAAACCCTGCCCTACGACGTGTTCAGCCCGCATCCGGAGATCGTCTCGCAGCGCATCGCCACGCTGTACCAGTTGCCGAACGTGCAGCGTGGCGTGCTGGTAGTGCCGGTGGCCACGCTGATGCAGCGGATCGCGCCGCGCTCGCACATCACCTGCTCCGGCCTGATGGTGGCCAAAGGCCAGAAGCTGGATATCAGCGCCGAGCAGCGGCGGCTGGAAGCCGCCGGCTACCGCAACGTGCCGCAGGTGAGCGAACCAGGCGACTTCGCCGTGCGCGGTGCGCTGCTGGACATCTTCCCGATGGGCACGATCGAGCCGTACCGCATCGAGCTGTTCGATGACGAGGTCGATTCGATCCGCAGCTTCGACCCGGAAACCCAGCGTTCGCAGCAGCAGGTGGACAAGGTCGAGCTGCTGCCCGCCCGCGAGTTCCCGCTGACCGAGCAGGCGGCCAAGGACTTCCGCAGCAACCTGCGCGAGCGTTTTCCGATCGACGTGCGCCGCTGCCCGCTCTACCAGGACATGAAGGAAGGCGTGACGCCCGGCGGCATCGAGTACTACCTGCCGCTGTTCTTTCCTGTGAAGAGTCCGCACATGGATGTGCGGGGTGGTGCGGTGGACCCGCATGAAAATAGTGGTACCGCCACCTTGTTCGACTACCTCGCCGACGACGCGCTGTTCGTGCTCGGCGAAGGTGCCGGCGAGGCCGCCGACCAGTTCTGGAGCCACACCGCCGAACGCTACGACCAGCGTGCGCACGACATCGAGCGTCCAGTACTGCCGCCGGCCGAACTGTACCTGCCGCCGGAAAAACTGCGCGAGCACTTGAACAAGCGGCTGCGCGTGCAGGTGGTCGAGGCCGGCCATGAACACGCCGTGGCCAGCGGCACCCAGCCCGCACCGGAGCTGCCGCTCAACCGCAAGGGCGAGGAGCCAGGCACGTCGCTGAAGCATTTCCTGTCCAGCTATCCGGGCCGGGTGCTGCTGGCCGCCGATTCGGCCGGTCGCCGCGAGGCGCTGGTCGAAACACTGGCTTCGGCCGGACTGCGGCCGCAACTGGTCGATGGCTGGCCGGCCTTCCTCGACGACGACAGCGCGCGTTTCGCCATCACCATCGCCCCGCTGGAACAGGGCTTCGCGCTGACTCGACCGGCGCTGACCCTGCTGACCGAGCGCGAACTGTACGGCGAGCGCGTGCGCAACGAGCGCGACCGCAGACGCCGCCGGGGCAACGTGCAGGATCCGGAAACCATCATCCGCGACCTCACCGAGCTGACCATCGGCGCGCCGATCGTCCACGTCGACCACGGCGTGGGCCGCTACCAGGGCCTGCTGTCGATGGATGTGGGCGGGATGAGCGGCGAGTTTCTGGTCATCGAATACGCCAAGGGCGACAAGCTGTACGTGCCGGTGGCCCAGCTCGGCCTGGTCAGCCGCTACTCCGGCACCGCGCCGGAACTGGCGCCGCTGCATTCGCTGGGCGGCGACGCATGGGAACGAGCCCGCCGCAAGGCCGCCGAAAAGGTGCGCGACGTGGCGGCCGAACTGCTGGCGATCTACGCGCAGCGACAGGCACGCGGCGGTGAATCCCTGCCGATCGACCTGCAACTGGTCGAGGAATTCGGCGCCAGTTTCCCGTTCGAGGAAACTCCCGACCAGCAGAGCGCGATCGAGGCGGTGCTGTCCGACCTGGCCGCGCCGCGGGCGATGGACCGGGTGATCTGTGGCGACGTCGGCTTCGGCAAGACCGAGGTCGCGCTGCGTGCCGCCTTCGCCACCGCCACCGCCGGCAAGCAGGTCGCCGTGCTGGTGCCAACCACCCTGCTCGCCCAGCAGCACTACCGCAATTTCGCCGACCGCTTCGCCGACTGGCCGGTGCGCGTGGACGTGCTATCGCGCTTCAAGTCGACCAAAGAGGTGAACGAGGCACTGAAGCGGCTGGCCGACGGCGAGATCGACGTGATCGTCGGCACCCACAAACTGCTGCAGTCGGACATCCGGTTCAAGAATCTGGGCCTGGTGATCGTCGACGAGGAGCAGCGTTTCGGCGTGCGCCAGAAGGAGCAGCTGAAGAAGCTGCGCGCCGAGGTCGACCTGCTGACGATGACCGCCACGCCGATCCCGCGCACGCTGAACATGGCGATGGCCGGGCTGCGCGACCTGTCGCTGATCGCCACCCCGCCGGCGCATCGCTCGGCGGTGCGCACCTTCATCTCCTCGTGGGACCCGGCGACCATCCGCGAGGCGCTGCAGCGCGAGCTGTCGCGCGGCGGCCAGGTGTACTTCCTGCACAACGAGGTGCAGAGCATCGAGCGCAGCGTGCGCGAGCTGGAGGAACTGGTACCCGAGGCGCGCATCCGCGTCGCCCACGGCCAGATGCCCGAGCGCGAGCTGGAACAGGTGATGGCCGACTTCCACCGCCAGCGCTTCAACGTGCTGGTGTGCACCACGATCATCGAGACCGGCATCGACATCCCCACCGCCAACACCATCATCATCGACCGCGCCGACCGCTTCGGCCTGGCCCAGCTGCACCAGTTGCGCGGCCGCGTCGGCCGTTCGCACCATCGCGCCTACGCCTACCTGGTGGTGCCCGACCAGCGCTCGATCACCGCCGACGCGCAGAAGCGGCTGGAGGCATTGGCCTCGCTGGAGGAACTGGGCGCCGGCTTCACCCTGGCCACCCACGACCTGGAGATCCGCGGCGCCGGCGAGCTGCTCGGCGACGAGCAATCCGGCCAGATCCAGGAAATCGGCTTCGGCCTGTACACCGAGTTGCTCGACCGCGCCGTACGCGCGCTGAAGTCGGGCAAGGTGCCGGATTTCGACCTCAGCTCCGAGCACGAAACCGAGGTGGAACTGCACCTGCCGGCGCTGATCCCCGACGACTACCTGCCCGACGTGCACACCCGCCTGACCCTGTACAAGCGCGTCGCCAGCGCCCGCAGCGAGGACGATCTGCGCGACCTGCAGGTGGAGATGATCGACCGCTTCGGCCTGCTGCCGGACGCCACCAAACAGCTGTTCGCGGTGGCCAGCCTGAAGCTGATGGCCACCCCGCTGGGTATCCGCAAGCTGGATTTCGGCGCCAACGGTGGCCGCATCGTGTTCCGCGAGAAACCCGAGATCGACCCGATGGCGATCATCCGGCTGATCCAGCAGCAACCACGCGTGTACAAGCTGGACGGCCAGGACAAGCTGCGCATCAACCTCGAACTGCCCGGCGCCGCCGAGCGCCTCCGCAGCGCGCAGGAAGTGCTGGTGACGCTGGGCGCCCGGCGACCGGCCTGAACCACCAGCAGCGCATCCAGTCCCCGACAAAACCCTGACGCATCCAAAGGTTACAGACTTGACACCTCGTCAAAAGCAGGGCAAGTTGCGCCGTTGCCTGCAACCTGATGTAGGCACTTGATCAAGATCAAGGGATGGATGACGCGCTTCCGACAGGAACCCGATGCATCCGCCAGTCACCCGGCAACCGTGGTGGCAAGTCTTTGGGGGGCGGGGGGAGCAAGGCATGAAGGAACAGACGGCACCACCACGTGCCCGAACCGGGCGGCACTGGCACGTCTTGCTGCTCGGCCTGCTGTGGCTGGGCTGGAGCGTTGTCCACGCCACCACGCCGATGAATGGCGCCTGGCGCGAAGTCCGCAGCGACGATACCCCACAGCGCGTGCTCGACGAATACCAGGCCAACCGGCTGAAAAGCTTCGACCCCGCCATGCTGCAGACATTCCCCGGCAGCCCACTGGGCAACTGGGTGGTTCTCGCGCAGCAATCAGCGTCGCATGACGGCGAACGCATGCTGACGATCTACCCGCCGACGCTGGGCAAGATCACGGTCCACGGTGACGGCCAGCCATACACGCTGGCGCTGGAGGATTTCAGCGACACCATCCACGGCCACGGCCGGCTGGCCTGGCAGGTGCCGGACTCCCTGCCGGCAGCGGCGCCGATCCTGCTGAAATTCGAGCCCTCGCCGATGCTGAGCGCTCCGGTTTCCTTCCAGCTGCAGTCCATGAGCGCATACCGCAGCCAGGACGTGCAATGGCTGATTTTCGCCAGCACCTGTTTTGCGGTGATGCTGGCCATGGTGCTCATGGCCCTGTGCTTTGCCTTGCTGCTGCGCGACATCGTCTACGCCTGGTACGCCGCCTACACGCTCTGCTACGTGCTGGTCCAAGGCATCCAGACCGGTTTCGTGTTCCACCCGCTGGAATGGTCGTGGCTGTCCGGCATCACCTTGCCGGTGGGACTGACCGCCGTCGCGTTGTCGGTGGCCTTCGCCTCGCTGTTCACGATCCGCTTCTGCGAGCTGCGCCGGCATGCGCCGCTGCTGCGGATACCGATCACGGCACTGGCCACCGGCATGTTCCTGCTGGTGCTCATGCGCTGTACCGGTGTGCCCCTGCTGGTCACCGTGGCGCAGACGCTGATCAACCCGCTGCTGATGATCGGCGCCGGCCTGCTGCTGGTCGCGGCCATCACCACCGCCATGCGCGGCTCGCGCCATGCCTGGTACTTCCTTGCCGGATGGACACCATTGCTGTTGTTGACCACGCTGTGCAGCGCCCAACTTGGCGGAGCTCTGCCACAGTGGAGCTGGCTCAACGACGCCAGCGTGGCCGCCGGGGCATTCGAGGCTGCGGTCCTGTCGCTGGGCCTGGCCGATCGCGCCCTGCGGCTGAGCCGGGACCACGACATCGTGCGCGTACTGGCCGACCATGATGCGCTTACCGACGTATTCAACCGCCGCGCCTGGAGCGAGCGGGCCACCGCCATGATGGCCGACCAGCCGGCCCGGCCGATCGCCCTGCTGTTCATGGATCTCGACTACTTCAAAGTGCTGAACGACAACATGGGCCACAACGCCGGCGACCGCGCGCTGGTCAGCGTGGCCAAGGCGCTGGCCACCGAGTTGCGTCCCGCCGACCTGTTCGGCCGCTACGGCGGCGAAGAGTTCGTCGCCATGCTGGGCGGCACCCAGGCCCAGCAGGCCATGCAGGTCGCGACCCGCCTGTGCCGGCGCGTGCACCGCCTGGAAATCCCGGTCAGCCACGATGCCTCGCTGAGCATCAGCATCGGCGTCGCCATCGCCCGTGGCGGCGACAGCCTGGAGTCACTGCTCGAACGTGCCGACCGGGCCATGTACGACGCCAAGCTGCATGGCCGCAATCGCGCCTGCCTGCAAGCCGACGCCGCGACACCCGCACGTCCGCCGCAATTGCACCTGATCCGGAAGCGGAGCACGAGCAGCGGGGAATGAAGCAGCACCGGAGCCGGCACGCGGCCGGTGTGTCGCCCGCAAGCGAGCGGGCTGCTGACCGACACCCGGCCATCCCAAAACCCATGACACGCGTGACCGGCATCACCATTCGCATGCATGGGTGGATGCCCTGTCCTGACAGGAGACGGAGCGCGACGAGGCACGCCCCGATTACTCCTGGCTCAATGCCCTGGCAGCGGCCACCACCTCGGCCTCACCGGGAAGCACCAGCAAAGCGGCACCGGCCAGCGGCGTGAAGGTGTCGGCACCGACCACGCGCTTCAACGGCGTGGCACCACTGCCGCCTTCGACGATGGCGGTGATCACGCCCTCGCCCACGCCGGCACTCTTGCGGCCTTCGTCGAGTACCAGAATGCGCTTGGCGCTCTTCGCCTGTGTGGCGATGAAGACGTCATTGAGCGGCGCCAGCCAGCGCAGGTCGATCACGCGCACCCGCCAACCCAGTTCCTGCTCGATCGTGCGTGCCGCGCGCAGCGCCATCGGCACGCCGTTGCCGAAGGTGAACACCACCAGATCCTCGGCCGACTCGTTGTAGATGCGCCCTTCGCCGAACGGCATCGCCTGATCCGGCGCCGGATAGTCGAACTGCCACTGGCCGTCGCCGGCTTCGTACAGGTCCTTGGTCATGTACAGCGCGATCGGTTCGAGGAAGGCGCAGACGCGGCCATCCACTTTCGCCAGCGCCATCAAGGTGCGCAGCATGGTCGCTGCGTCGTCGCCACGGCTGGGGCAGCCGACCACCAGGCCGGGGATGTCGCGCAGCGCGGTGATCGAGTTGTCGTTGTGGAAGTGGCCACCGAAGCCCTTCTGGTAACCCAGCGAGGCGACGCGCATCACCAGCGGGTTGCGGTACTGGCCGTTGGAGAAAAACTGCAGCGAGGCCGCCTCGCCGCGGATCTGGTCGCAGGCGTTGTGGAAATACGCCAGGTACTGGATTTCCGGCAGCGGCAGCATGCCCATGTTGGCGTAACCCTGGGCCAGGCCAAGGATCATCGTCTCGTCGAGCAGGGTGTTGAACACCCGACTGCCCTTGAAGGTCTTGTTCAGGCCCTTGGTGACGGTGTACACGCCACCCTTCTGCGCCACGTCCTCGCCGAACAGCAGCGCCTCGGGGTATTTCGCCAGCAGGTCATGCAGGGCCTGGCCAATCTGGATCGCCAGATGCCGCGGCGGCAGGTTCTCGGGCAGCTTGGCCTCACCGCCGAACACCGCCAGCCGCTTGTCGGCGTAATCGGCACGCTCGGCTTCGGCCTTCACCGCATCCGGCGTGTACGGTGCCAGCGGAGCCATCACCTCATCCAGCGTGGTCAGGCGCTGGCGCGCATCGGCTTCCTCGGCTGCGGCAAAGCAGCGCTTGCGGGTGGCTTCATACAGTTCCAGCAGCGCGTCCTTCGAGTAAAGCCCCGAGGCCAGCGCGATGCTGGCCGAACGCAGCAACGGGTCGCTGGCCTCCAGCGCCACCAGTTCCTCGATCGAGCGCCACTCGATCTCGAAGTCGGTGCCGGCGTGACCCATGATGCGGGTGGTTTTCAGATGCAGGAAGGTCGGCCGGCGCGTGCTGCGGCAGTGCTCCACCGCACGCTGCACCTGGGCATAGCCTTCGGCCAGATCGAGGCCATCGGCGAAGAAGTAGTCAAGGTTTTCGCGGTGCCGGTAGTTGCTGGCGACCCACCCGGTCGGCGTCTTCACCGAGATGCCGATGCCGTTGTCCTCGCACACGAACAGCACCGGTGCGGGCAGCTTCTGGTAGGCGGTCCAGGCTGCGGCATTGAACGCGGTCTGCGCACTGGCATGGTTGCTGGAGGCGTCACCGAACGAGCAGATGGCGATGCTGTCGTCGGGGACCGGAAGCTGGTGGCCGATGCGCCGCGCCTGCTCGATCGCTACTGCCGTACCCAGCGCCTTGGGCAGATGCGAGGCGATCGTCGAGGTCTGCGGCAGGACCCAGAGCGGCTTGCTGCCCCATACCTTGTGGCGGCCACCGGAGGCCGGATCTTCCTTGCTGGCGGCAAACGACAACGCCGAGTCCATCACCGGATCCATCCCCGGCAACTTGCGGAAACGCTCGGCCATGAAGCCGCCGGAACGGTAGTGCAGGAAGGCCGGGTCGGTATGCCGCGTGAGCCGCGCCACCATCGCGTTGCCCTCGTGGCCGCTGGAGCCGATCGTGTAGAACACCTTGTTCTGCACGCGCAGCACGCGCGCCATCAGGTCGAGGTGGCGCGAGATCAGCTGCGACTCGAACAGCTCGCGGAAGCCTTTGGCATCCAGCGCACTGCCCGGCAGCACCGGCGCATCATCACCGGGCGCCGGGTGCGTCTCACCACGCCACTGCTGCACGAATTCGGTGAAATTCTGGTCGACGATCTCGGCGCGGTTGAAGCCCTTGTGGCGGGCGGCGATGGGAGCAGGCGTGGTGGTCATGGGAGCTTCTTGTCGGTTCGGGAAACGGCGGCACGGCCGTCAACGGGAGGAAACAACGGGCAATACGGACGACGGCGGCCGCAACCGGCGCAAGGCGTCGATGCGCGGACGGTCCTTGTCGCGGCCGAAGGATTCGAGAATGCGCAGCTGGTCGTCCAGCGAGGGCACCGGCACCGCCATGCCCTGCACGCCGACCAGTTGCAGCTTGCCGGGCGTCACCGGCTGCCAGCCGTCGCCGCGATTCAGTTCCAGCTCCCCCATCACCTCGACTGCGAGGCCGGGAAAGTGGAAACGGGCGAAGTGCGAGCGGAAACGCTCATCGTCGGCAGGCCGATAGTCGTGCTCGCGCTGATCGGCCCACAGCGCCATCAGCGCCTCGGCATCGCCACGCGACACCAGCACGTCGATATCGGCCACATCCACCGAAGCCCCCAGCAACCGCGCCGCGGCACTGCCGATCAGGCACCAAGGCTCGACGCAGTGCACGTGCAACTCCGGCACCACCTCGGCAAGCGTGACGAACAGTGCGGGCGGAATATGGCTCACGGACGTGGGACCAGCCTCGAAAGGAGTGGATCAAGGAATGAACGGCGCTTGCTTGCAACCGTCATCCCTGCGAAGGCTGGGATCCAGTGCCTTTGCTCTTTGGCGGCAGCATGAAAGGCACTGGATTCCCGCTTTCGCGGGAATGACGGATTCCCGGAAGGTTGTCGCTTGAGCATGTGCATTCAGTCAGGATGGCATGGCGGTTTACCAAGGCAGGCATGGCCCGCCCTACGCTCTTCCCATTCCCTGTTCCCTACTCCCCATTCCCTGCTCAAAAAGCATTGATGCCGGTCAGCTCGCGGCCCACCACCAGCTCGTGCACGGTCTGGGTGCCTTCGTAGGTAATCACCGATTCCAGGTTCAGCGCGTGGCGGATCGCCGAGTGCTCGGTGGTGATGCCTGCGCCGCCGAGGATGTCGCGGCATTCGCGGGCGATGTCGATGGCCATGCGGCAGTTGTTCCACTTGGCCAGCGAGACCTGGGTCGGCTGCATGGTGCCGGCATCCTTCAGCCGGCCCAGCTGCAGCGACAGCAACTGGGCGGTGGTGATGCGGCGGGCCATGTCGGCCATCTTCATCTGGATCGACTGGTTCGAGGACAGCGGGCGACCGAACAGGATGCGCTCCTTGGTGTAGTCCAGCACTTCCTTCAGGCAGGCCTGGGCCGCGCCGATCGGGCCCCAGGTGATGCCGTAGCGAGCCTGGGTCAGACAACCCAGCGGGCCGCGCAGGCCCTTCACGTTGGGCAGGCGCGCACTGTCGGGAACACGTACGTTGTCGAAGAACAGCGCGCTGGTGACCGAGGCACGCAGGCTCATCTTCTTGTGGATCTCCTGCGCCTTGAAGCCGGCGCTGTCGGTCGGAACCACGAAGCCCTGGATGCCGTCGTCGGTCTGCGCCCAGACGATCGCGATGTTTGCCAGGTTGCCATTGGTGATCCACATCTTGGCGCCGTTGATGAGCCAGTCGCCGCCATCCTTCTTCGCGTGGGTTTTCATGTTGGCCGGATCGGAGCCGCCATGCGGCTCGGTCAGGCCGAAGCAGCCGATCACCTCGCCGGCCGCCATCTGCGGCAGGTAGTGCTTCTTCTGCTCCTCGCTGCCGTAGGCGAAGATCGGGTACATGCACAGCGAGCTCTGCACCGAGGCGAAGCTGCGCAGGCCGGAATCACCACGCTCCAGCTCCTGGCAGATCAGGCCGTAGCTGACACCGTTCATGCCGGCGCCGCCGTACTCCTCGGGGATCGTCGCGCCAAGCAGGCCAAGGCCGGCGATCTCCGGAATCAGTTCCCTGGGAAAACGGGCCTGGTCGAAACAATCGCCGATGATCGGCAGTACACGCTCGTCAACGAAGCGACCCACCGAGTCCTGCACCATGCGCTCCTCGTCGGAGAGCAGCGAACGGACATCGTAAAGATCGAGCGGATTCAGACTGACAGCCATGGAAGCTCCGAAGCGGTGCGTGAAAGCGTCGATTGTAGCGCGACCGGCCTGCCCGGATGGACCGGAATACGGCGAAAAACACCGTAAAATCACCGATTCGTCGCTCGCGGACCCGCATCGGATTCCTTATGTTCAGAGGTGTATTACTCGGGTTTATGGCTTTTGCGGCTTTTGCTCTCAGCGACGCCTTCGTCAAATTGCTGCACGGCTCGCTGCCATCGTACGAAGCGGTGTTCTTCGGCGCGTCCATGGGCCTGGCCGCCCTGCCCTTCATCAAGGGCCGCGATGACCGCTGGCGCGACGTGGTGGTGGCGAAACGCCCCGGCCTGTGGCTGGTCCGCGCAGTGGCCAGTGCGGTCAACACCACCGCTGCCGTGATCGCCTTCACCGCGCTGCCGATGGCCGAGGCGTTCGCGCTGATCTTCCTGCTGCCGATCTTCGTCACCATCCTGTCGGTGCTGGTGCTGAAGGAACACGTCGGCTGGCGTCGCTGGTCGGCGGTGGTGGCCGGTTTCATCGGCGTGCTGGTGGTGCTGCGTCCCGGCTTCCGCGTGCTGGGCACCGGCCATCTCGCTGCCGTGATCTGCGGCCTTGGTGGCGCCGTGTCGATGATCGCGCTGCGCCTGTCCGGCGCCGAGGAAAAGCGCATCACCCTGTATGGCGCCGGCATCATCGGCTCGATGAGCATTGCCGGCGTGCTGATGCTGGCCTTCCGCTTCCAGTGGCCGCAACCGGAGCAATGGCTGCTCCTGCTCGGCTACGGACTGCTTGCCGCACTGGGCGCCGTGCTGCTGATGCTGGCCACCCGGATAGCCCCCGCCAACCACGTCGCCCCCACCCAGTACAGCCAGATGATCTGGGCGGTGGTGCTGGGCTACGTGCTGTTCCACGACAAACTGGACTGGCCGATGGCGATCGGCATCGCGATCATCCTGGCTTCCGGCCTGTTCACCCTGCTGCGCGAGGAACAGGTCACCCAGTGGTGGAAACGGATACGGGTGTTTTGAGGGCCGGGAATCGGGAAAAGCGTGGAGCGTCAGCCTGCGGGATCGTCATCGCGGCGGTCGCTGCGGACCAGCATGTGCAACCCGCCGTAGATCACGAACACCGGCCACCAGGTCGCCCATGACAGCGGTATCAGGAACATCAGTGCCACCATCACGATCGCCATGGCATTGAGCAGCGAATGCAGCACCTCGCTGTCAGCCCTGTCCACTTTGCGATAACGCTGGATCGCGGAGGACAACGGCGCAATCGCCACGGCCAGGATCAGCCAGGCCCACCAGTTGTGCAGGTAGGGAAAGCGGATGTGGATGCCCAGATTGCCCAGCAGGAAAAACACGCCCAACGCGATCACCAGCAACGCCGGCACCAGGTTGCGGCTGCGTCGTCGGGACTGGCCGGACTCGTGCTCGTTCATGCGGGACACTCCTTCAGCAGATGAGGACTCCAAGGTAAGCCGGCCGCCGCCTGCCCGCCAGTGACAGGCGTCATCAGCGATTGCTGACCCCGTGCGGCACATGCCCGGTGGCGACGTGCTTGCGTGCCGACTCCACGTTGGCGGGGGAGTCGTCGAAGAAGATGTCGGCACCGAAGGCGTCGAGGAACGGGCCTTTGTCGCGGCCGCCGAGGAACAGTGCCTCGTCGATGCGCACGCCCCATCGACGCAGGGTCAGGATCACGCGCTTGTGCGCCGGCGCGGAACGCGCGGTGACCAGGGCGGTGCGGATCGGCGAGTCCTCGGCCGGGAAAGCGGTCTGCAGGTGGTGCAGTGCCGTGAGGAAGCCGCGGAACGGGCCGACCGACAGCGGCTCGGCAGCGTGCTCGGATTCACTGCGGTGGAAGGCCTCCAGCCCCTCTTCACGCGAAACCCGCTCGCCCTCATCACCGAACAGCACGGCGTCGCCATCGAAAGCGATGCGCAACTGCTCGCTGGCCCGTGGCGGCGCGGTGCTGGGCAGGATGGTGGCGGCGGCCACGCCAGCCGCCAGCGCCCGGCCCACGTCCTCGGCATTGGCCGACAGGAACAGGTCGGCCTTGAACGGCGCGATGTAGTCGGAAGTGGGGGCACCACTGGTGAAGGCGGCGCGGCTGATCTCCAGCCCGTGATGCTGGATCGCATTGAAGATGCGCAAGCCGGTATCGCCGGAGTTGCGCGACAGCAGGATCACCTCCACCGGCGGCACGTCGCCAGCCAGCCTGTTCAGCCCCAACAGCTTCTGCACCAGCGGAAATGCCACGCCCGGCTGCAGGATCTCGTCCTCGTGCTCGATCTGGTACGCGCGGTACGCATCCAGTCCGTCGCGCTCGAACAGCGCATGGCTGTCACCCAGATCGAACAGCGCCCGCGAGGAGATCGCCACGACCAGGCGGTTGTCGGTGGAAGAGTCCATGGTGCGAGGAGTGAGTTGAGAGGAGTGAGAAGTGAGTAAAAGCAAAAGGCGAGGAGTGAGTGTAGAGGAGCGAGAGGTGAGTGAAAGCAGAAGCAGGGGCAGAAACAAAGCTGTGGAGTCTGCGCAAGAGTACAGGGCCGAGGCTCTTCTCTCACTCCTCACTCCTCTCCACTCACTCCTCGCTTCTTCACTCGCTCGATGCGAATTGCTCGTCCAGGATGCGCTGCTCCAGATTGTGCTCGGGGTCGAACAGCAGCCGCACGCCTTGTCCTCCGGACTGGCGTACCGTCACGCTGCGCACGTCGCGCACTTCGTGGAAGTCCGCGGTGGCGCTGACCGGGCGCTTGCCCGGATCAAGCACGCGCAATGCCACCTGGGTGCGATGCGGCAGGATCGCACCGCGCCAGCGACGCGGCCGGAACGGGCTGATCGGGGTTAGCGCCAGCACATTGGCGTCCAGCGGCAGAATCGGGCCGTGCGCGGAAAGGTTGTAAGCCGTCGATCCTGCCGGCGTGGCAACCATGATGCCGTCGCAGATCAGGTTGGGCAGTTTCACCGTGTCGTTGAGCTGCACTTCCAGGTGGGCTGCCTGATTGCTCTGGCGCAGCAGCGACACTTCGTTGAACGCCAGCGCAAAGTGCTCCCTCCCTGCGGCATCGACCACCTGCATCTGCAGCGGGAACAGTGCTGCGGTGTGGGCACGCGCGACCCGCTCGGGCAAGCCGTCAAGCCGGTGCTTGTTCATCAGGAAACCGACCCGCCCCAGCTTCATGCCGTACACCGGCACCTCCAGCTCGCGGTAGGCATGCAGGGTGCGCAGCATGAAACCGTCGCCACCCAGCGCCACGATCAGCTCCGCCTGATCCGGTGGCACATCCCCATAACGCTCCACCAGCTTGCGTCGCGCCTGCTGGGCAACCGGAGTCTCGCTGGCAACGAAGGCGAAGGACATTGGGGCCGGGAATGGGAAATAGGGAATGGGAAATAGGAAAAACCGGCAGCGCCGGTCGCCTGATCATCCCGGCAACCCACTGGTCAAAGCAAGAAGAGCGGGAATGGGGAGTGGGGAATCGGGAATGGGAAAAACCGGCTGCGACGCCTTTCGATCACCCCGGCAACCTGCAGGCAACACGAAAAAAGAAGCAGGGAAGGAACATCCGGAATCAAAAAAGGCGGTCACTGGCGAACAAGCTCAAGCTCGCCAATGACCGCCTTTCCTATTCCCTATTCCCTGCTATCAACCCACCGGCACCTGCGCCAGTTGGGCCAGGCGGCGGACGGCGACCGAGGCGATCGGGTAATCCGCGTTCTGGCTGAGGATCTCGGACAGCATGTTGCGGGTGTACTGCAACGTGGCATCGTCGCGCTGCAGCCAGGCCTGCACCAGTGACACGTCCTTGCGGTCGGTCGCCAGGCTCAGCACCTGCAGCGCCAGTGCGCGATGCTGGTGGTTGAGCTCGTCCAGCAGCGAACCACGCGCCTGTGCATGCCAGTGACCCTCGACCGGCAGAGCCTCGATCTGGCCGCGCAGCCATTCCAGATCGAGCGCCTCGCCCAGTTCGTAGAACACGCTCGCCACGGTCTCGATCGGCTGGCCACTGGTCTGCGCCACTTCGACCATGTCCAGCGCCGCCCGCAGCACCGGCATGCGGGCCAGCCGCAGAGCCAGGTCGGCAGGCAGGCCCAGGCCTTCCCACTTCTCCTGATTGCAGGAGAAATCCTCCTTGCCGGTCGGCGTCAGCACTTCGGGCAGCGCCTTGCGCAGGGCCGATACGACGGTCTGGTAACGCTCGACGTTGGCGGCGATGTCCAGCGAACCGCCGGGACGGTTGAGCAGCCAGCGGGTCATGTGCCGCAGCAGCGACCAGATCTGCTTGACCGCATCGATCTGGGTGTCTTCCGCCACCTTGGTGTCGAGTGCCTCGATCTGCGCCCACAGGTCACGCGCATCAAGCACCTCGCGGGCCACCGTATAGGCCTTGGCGATCGCCGCCGGCCCCTGCCCGGTGTCCTCCTGCATGCGCATCATGAAGGTGGCGCCCATGCGGTTGACGGTGGAGTTGGTCACTGCGGTGGCAATGATCTCGCGCTTCAGCCGGTGACGCTGCATGTGCTCGGCGTACTTGTCGTGCAACGGCTCCGGGAAGTAACGCACCAGTTCCTTGGACAGATACGGATCTTCCGGCACGTCCGAATCGAGCAACTGCTGGAACAGGCGCATCTTGTCGTACGACAGCAGCACCGCAAGTTCCGGCCGGGTCAGGCCGAGGCCGCGGCTCTTGCGCTCGGCAAGCTCAGCCTCGGAAGGCAGGTTCTCGACCTGGCGGTCGAGCATGCCCTCGGCTTCCAGCGTGCGGATGAAGTGCGCCATCGAGCCGATGCGGCTCACCGACTGGTGCTCCATCAGGGTGATCGCCTGGTTCTGCCGGTAGTTGTCCCACAGCACCAGATCGCGGACCTCGTCGGTCATCGCGGCAAGCTGCACGTTGCGCGCGTCGAAATCCAGCTCGCCGCGCTGTACCGCGTCATTGAGCAGGATCTTGATGTTCACCTCATGGTCGGATGTGTCCACGCCGGCGGAGTTGTCGATGAAGTCGGTGTTCAGCAGCACGCCCTTCTGGGCTGCCTCGATGCGGCCCTTCTGGGTCATGCCGAGGTTGCCGCCCTCGCCGATGATCTTCGCGCGCACGTCGGCACCATCAATGCGCAGACCGTTGTTGGCGCGGTCGCTCACGTCGGCGTGGGTTTCGCTGGATGCCTTGATGTAGGTGCCGATGCCGCCGTTCCACAGCAGGTCGACCGGAGCCTTGAGCACGGCACTGAGCAGTTCGTTCGGCGCCATGTGCTCGATGTCGGCCCGCAGCCCCAGCGCCTCGCGCACTTCCGGGGAAACCGGGATCGACTTCAGGCTGCGCGCATACACGCCGCCGCCGGCGGAGATCAGCGACTTGTCGTAGTCGTCCCAGCTCGAGCGCGGCACGTCGAACAGGCGCTTGCGCTCGGCGAACGAGCGGGCGGCATCGGGATTCGGGTCGAGGAACACATGGCGATGGTCGAACGCGGCCACCAGCCGGATGTGCTCGGACAGCAACATGCCGTTGCCGAACACGTCGCCGGACATGTCGCCGATGCCGACGCAGGTGAAGTCCTGGCTCTGGCTGTCGCGGCCGATCGCACGGAAGTGGCGCTTGACCGACTCCCACGCACCACGGGCGGTGATGCCCATGCCCTTGTGGTCGTAGCCGTGCGAACCGCCGGAGGCGAACGCGTCACCCAGCCAGTAGTTGTGTTCGACCGAGATCGCGTTGGCGATGTCGGAGAACTTGGCCGTGCCCTTGTCGGCCGCGACCACGAGGTACGGATCGTCCTGATCGTGGCGCACCACATCGTGCGGATGCACGACCTTGCCCTCGACCAGGTTGTCGGTGATGTCGAGCATGCCGCTGATGAACATGCGGTAGCAGGCGATGCCTTCGGCCTGCACGGCGTCACGATCGCCAACCGGCGATTTCTTGACGAAGAAACCGCCCTTGGAACCGACCGGCACGATCACCGTGTTCTTCACCATCTGCGCCTTGACCAGGCCCAGCACCTCGGTGCGGAAATCCTCGCGCCGGTCGGACCAGCGCAGGCCGCCGCGGGCCACCGCGCCGAAGCGCAGGTGGATGCCCTCGACGCGCGGCGAGCAGACCCAGATCTCGCGGTACGGCACCGGCTTGGGCAGGTCGGCGACCTTGTGCGAATCGATCTTGTAGCTGATGTAGTCGCGCCAGACGCCGTCCCACTGCTGGAAGAAGCTGGTGCGCAGGGTGGCGCCGATCAGCCCCACGAAGCTGCGCAGGATGCGGTCCTCGTCGAGGCTGGCGACGTTCTCCAGCAGCACGCCGATGGTGCTCTCGATGACGCGCACCTGCTCGTCACGCGGCGCGGACAGCATCGCGCCCAGGCCATCGGCCAGCCCGGCATGGGCCGCCTGGACGTTGTCCGGGATCAGTGCCGTCATCTCGGAAACCAGGCTGGCTCCGGCGGCCTTTGCCTCGTCGTCCGACAGTGCATCACGGCGTGGATCGAAACGGGCAAGGAACAACTCCACCAACAGGCCGGCGATCGCCGGATAGCGGTTGAGCGTTTCCTCCATGTAGGCCTGCGAGAACGGGCTGCCGACCTGCAGCAGGTACTTGCAGTAGCCACGCAGCATGGCCACCTGGCGCCAGCTCAGCTTGGCGCCCAGCACCAGCCGGTTGAAGCCGTCGTTCTCGGCATGGCCGCGCCAGATCTGCTCGAACGCATCCTCGAACAGCGCGCCGACCTGGCTCACGCTGAAGGCGAGCTTGCCGACCGGCTGCACTTCGAAATCCTGGATCGACAGCGGCGACTCGCCGGCGATGTCGTAGACATGCTCGGTGAGCACGCGCAGGCCGAGGTTTTCCAGCTGCGGCAGCACCTCGGACAGGGCGATGTCACCGCCGGAGCGATAGACCTTGAAGCGCAGCGTCTCGGGCTTGCCCGGCGGGTGATAGAACGACATCCGCAACGCGTTGTCACCGCTCAGCTGCGACAACTGGTGGATGTCCTCGGCAGCCACTTCCGGGCTGACTTCCTCGACATAGCCCGCCGGCAGCGAACGCGAAAGCCGGTTGGCGAGCACCACGCCTTCGTGCTCGCCGCGCAGGTGCACCAGCGCATCACGCACTTCGTCGTGCCAGTTGCGCACGATGCCCGCGACACCCTGCTCCAGCGCGGCAAGGTCGTAATCCGGGCGGTCGCCGATCTTCGGCCGCACCACGATGTACAGCCGCGCCAGCGCGGCCTCGCCCATCAGTACCGAGGAATCGATCTGCTCGGCGCGCAACGCCGTGCCCAGCAGCGACTCGATGCGCTCGCGCACTGAGGTGTTGAAACGGTCGCGCGGCACGAACACGAGGCAGGTGAAAAAGCGGCCATAACGGTCACGGCGCATGAACAGGCGCGTGTGCGCACGCTGGCGCAGTTCAAGAATGCCCATTGCGGTGGCGAACAGCTCGTCGCCGGTGCTCTGCAGCAGTTCATCGCGCGGCAGCATCTCCAGGATGTGGCGCAGCAGCTTGCCGGAATACGAGTCGCGCTTGAGTCCCGAGCGCGCCAGCACCTCCTCGACCCGATGGCGCAGCAGCGGCACATCCTGCGGGCGTGCCATATACGCATTGGAGGAGAACAGGCCGAGGAAACGCTGCTCGACCACGGCACTGCCGTCGGCGCCGAACTGCAGCACGCCGATGTAATCCATGTAACCCGTACGGTGCACGTGCGAGCGGGCATTGGTCTTGGTCAGGATGATCGCGTCGGTCGAGCCGGAATTCGGCAGGTCGGTGGCAGCCAGCGTCCGCAGCGAGCGCGGTGCCATCGAGCGCTCCTTGTTGCGCAGGATGCCGAGACCGGAACCGTCGATGGCGCGCAGCACGCGATCCCCCTCGGCGTCGGTGACTTCATATTCGCGATAGCCGAGGAAGGTGAAGTTGTCGGCAGCGATCCAGCGCATGAATTCGCTGGCTTCCTGCGTCGAGACATCGTCCAGCGGCAATTTGCGCTGCGGCAGTTCGGCGGCGATCGCCAGAGCCTTGTCGCGCATCGCCTCCCAGTCGCCGACCGACGCACGCACGTCTTCCAGCGCGGATTCGATCCGAGCCAGCAGTTCCGCCTGCTCGCCGGCATCGGCCGGCCGGTCGATCTCGAAATGCATCAGCGACTCGGCCTCGCCGCCGCCCAGCGCCGACAGCTTGCCGGCCGCGTCACGGGTGGCCTGCAGCACGGGATGGATGACCGCGTGGATCTGCAGCTTTTCCGACACGATCATGCTGACCGTGTCGACCAGGAACGGCATGTCGTCGGTGATGATCTGCAGCAGGCTGCGTCCCGCCTGTGCGTCCGCCGGAACGAGGCGCACCTTCGCGCGACCGCCATCGCGTTGCTGCACGAAGTCGAGCAGGCCGGCGACCAGTGCCGCCCATTCGACCGGAGTATGCAGATTCGCGTCGCCGCCTCCCATGCGTGCAAAGAAGGACTCGCAGAATGTCTGCGCCTCGCTCAGGCGCCCGGGCGGGAAACCGCCCTTTTCCAGTTCAGCAAGTACTTCCGAGGGAAGGGAGGGATCGTTCGCCGCAAGGGTCGCATTCATGGCATCTACTGGTCAGTGGAGACGATGGTCGAAAAAAAGCGGGTAAAAAGCCTTCGAAGGATACGCCGCAGGATCAGGCGAATCCACCCGTACAAGGGCCGTCGTGCCACGTTCAGCACAAAGGTGAAGCAGCGCATCGGAAGGCTTTCGGGATGCGGGGATTTTCCCCGTATCGCGGCACCGTTGCTGTCCATACAGTTGCCATGGCTGTCAATGGGTGGATTCCTGCCACCGTTAAAATGTAAACTGGTCGGTATAGTCTGGTGCCGCGCAACATCCTGTCGGCCTTGCGCACCTCCGGACGTCGGTCGGGGCCGCCCAGCAGGCCAACCGATGACACAGGACATACGGATCGCGATGCAGTATCTGGTTCCCGGAATGACTGTACCGCGCCCGAGTCGTACCCGATTTCCCCGTTCAAACACGTTTTTGGAGCTCCCTCCCATGAAGTCCTCAACGATGCGCACACCTTTGTTGTGCCTGAGCCTGCTGGTGCTGGCCGCTTGCGGCGGCGACAAGGAGCAGGGACCGCCCCAGATGCCGCCACCCGTGGTGGGCGTGGTCAAGGCCGAACCACAGAGCTCGCCGCTGACCCGTGATCTGGTCGGCCGCCTGTCCGCCTATCGCAGCGCCGACGTGCGTGCGCGCGTGCCCGGCGTGCTGCTCAAGCGCGTCTATGACGAAGGCACCGACGTCAAGAAAGGCCAGTTGCTGTTCCAGATCGACCCGGCCCCGCTGAAGGCCACGCTGGACGCCAGCCAGGCCGCGCTGGCACAGGCCCAGGCCACCCACACCAACAGCAAGGTTTCGGCCGAGCGCATGCGCGAGCTGGCGCCGAAGGGCTACGTGTCGAAAGCGGATCTGGACAACGCTCTGGCAGCCGAGCGCACTGCGGCCGCTGCGGTACAGGCGGCCCAAGCCAACGTGCAGACCGCCCGCATCAACCTCGGCTATGCCAACGTGACCTCGCCGATCGACGGCCGCGCCGGCCAGCAGCAGGTTACCGAGGGCGCCCTGGTAGGCAATGGCGAAGCCACCCTGCTCACCACGGTGGACCAGATCGACCCGGTCTACGTGAACTTCACCATGAGCGTGGCTGCCATGGAGCAGATGCGCCATGCCCAAGGCAACGGCGGCGTCACCCTCGCCGACCCGGACAAGACCAGCGTGACCATCACCCTGCCCGACGGCAGTGTCCACGACAAGCCGGGCGTGCTGGATTTCTCCGACACCACGGTCAACCCGTCGACCGGCTCGGTGAGCCTGCGCGCGTCGGTTCCCAACCCCGACCACAGCCTGCTGCCGGGCATGTACGTGACGCTGACCGCCAATCTCGGCGAGCAGCACGAGGTGTTCATCGTGCCGCAGCAGGCGGTGCAACGCGAAACCGGCGGCACCTACGTGATGGTGGTCGGCAAGGACGGCACCGTCGCGCGCAAGGACGTCACCACCACCGACATGCGTGATGGCAACTGGGTGGTCACCGGCGGCCTGTCGGCCGGCGACCAGATCGTGGTGTCCGGCATACAGAAAGTGCAGGCCGGCGCTCCAGCCAAGGCCACCCCGTGGAAGCCCGACACCGGCAACGCCACTCCCGCCCCGGACGCTGCTCCGAGCGGCAAGTAACGGAGTCCGATCATGCCGAGTTTCTTCATCGATCGCCCGATCTTCGCCTGGGTGGTGGCCATCCTCATCTCCCTCGGCGGTGTGTTGGCCATTCTCAATCTGGGTGTGGAGTCCTACCCCAACGTCGCGCCGCCGTCGGTGACGGTCACTGCCGTCTACCCCGGCGCCAGTGCCGACACCACCGAAAAGAACGTCACCCAGGTCATCGAGCAGCAGCTCACCGGCGTCGACCACCTGCTGTACTTCAGCTCCTCGTCGAGTTCCAGTGGCCGGGCCAACATCACGCTGACCTTCGAGAACGGCACCGACCCCGACATCGCCCAGGTGCAGGTGCAGAACAAGGTCTCGCTGGCCACGCCGCGCCTGCCTTCCGAAGTCACCAAGCAGGGCGTGGTGGTGGCCAAGGCCAACTCCGGCTTCCTGGAAGTGGTCGCACTGCAGTCCGACAACCCGTCGATCGACCGCAACCGGCTCAATGACATCGTTGCCTCACAGGTGCTCGACCAGATCGCCCGCATCCCCGGCGTCGGCAACACCCAGCAGTTCGGTGGCGAGTACGCCATGCGCATCTGGCTGGACCCGGACAAGCTGCACGGCTACAACATGTCGGCCAGCCAGGCGCTGGCCGCGGTCAGTTCGCAGAACGTGCAGTTCGCCGCCGGCTCGCTGGGTTCCGACCCGGCCGAAAACGGTCAGGGCATCAGCTTCACCGTGTCCACCGAAGGCCGCTTCACCACGCCCGAGCAGTTCGAGAACATCATCCTGCGCGCCGACACCGACGGCACCACCGTCAAGCTCGGCGATGTGGCGAGGATCGGCTTCGGTGCCGGCAACTACGGCTTCGACACCATGTTCAACGGCAAGCCGGTCGCGGCGTTCGCGATCATGCTGCTGCCGGGCGCCAATGCGCTGGACGTGGCCACCGCCGTGCACGGCAAGATGGCCGAACTGGAAGGCAGCTTCCCGGAAGGCGTGAGCTGGACGGTGCCGTACGACTCGACCACCTTCGTGAAGATCTCGATCGACGAGGTGGTACACACGCTGATCGAGGCGATCGTGCTGGTGTTCCTGGTGATGCTGCTGTTCCTGCAGAACATCCGTGCCACCATCATCCCCACCCTGGTGATCCCGGTGGCCCTGCTGGGCACCTTCATCGGCATGCTGCTGCTCGGCTTCACCATCAACCAGCTGACCCTGTTCGGCATGGTGCTGGCGATCGGCATCGTGGTCGATGACGCGATCGTGGTGATCGAGAACGTCGAACGCATCATGACCGAGGAGAACCTGTCGCCCAAGGAGGCCACCAAGAAGGCGATGGGCCAGATCACCGGTGCCGTGATCGGCATCACCGTGGTGCTGATCGCGGTGTTCGTGCCCTCGGCATTCCAGCCAGGCGCCTCGGGCGTGATCTACATGCAGTTCGCGCTGACCATCGCGGTCTCGGTCGGCTTCTCGGCCTTCCTCGCGCTGTCGTTCACGCCGGCGCTGTGCGCCAGCTTCCTCAAGCCCACCCATGAGGAAAAGAAGAACGTCGTCTACCGCGGGTTCAACACGCTGTTCGAAAAGGTCACCCGTACCTATACCGGACACATCGGCAGCGCGGTGCGCCATGCACCACGCTGGATGGTGGTGTTCGTGCTGATCACCGTGCTGACCGGCTTCCTCTACACCCGCCTGCCCGGCAGCTTCCTGCCCGAGGAGGACCAGGGCTTCGCGCTGGCGCTGGTGCAGTTGCCGCCGGGCGCCAGCCTGCAGCGCACCAACAAGGCGATGGCCGACATGCGCATCGCGTTGGAGCAGAACCCGGCCGTGGACAGCATCATGCAGGTGTCCGGCTTCAGCTTCCTCGGCGCCGGCGAGAACGTCGGCATGGCCTTCATCCGCCTCAAGCCCTGGGGTGAACGTGACTGGACGCCCGAACAGAAGCAGCAGAAAGAGGCGTACGACAAGCTGGTCGAGGAAGGCAAGGCGCCACCGGTTGACCCGGGCATCACCGCGGACGAGTTCATCATGCAGGCCAACGGCGCCGTGCAGGCGGTGCGCGATGCCCAGATCTTCGTGATCAACCTGCCCACCGTGCAGGGCCTGGGACAGTTCGGCGGCTTCGACATGTATCTGCAGGATCGTGGCGGTGCCGGTCGTGAAGCCCTGACCAACGCGCGAAACATGCTGTTGGGCAAGGCCAGCCAGAGCCCGTTGCTGACCGCCGTGCGCCCGAACGGGCTGGAAGACGCGCCGGAACTGCGGCTCGACGTGGACCGCATCCAGGCACAGTCGATGGGCCTGCAGGTCAGCGACATCTACAACGCGATCAGCCTCATGCTGGCCCCGGTGTATGTCAACGACTTCTCCTACGGTGGCCGCGTCAAGCGCGTCATCATGCAGGCCGATGCAAGCTACCGCATGGGCCCGGAGGCGCTGCAGCACATCTTCACCCCGAGCACGAAGAACGATGCCAACGGCAACCCGCAGATGATCCCGCTGTCCAGCGTGGTGAAGGCGGACTGGCAGATGGCCTCGCCCTCGCTGACCCGCTACAACGGCTATTCGGCGATCGAGATCGTCGGTTCGCCGGCACCGGGCCACGCTTCGGGCGAGGCGATGAACGAGATGCAGAAGATCGTCGACGAGGACCTGCCGCGCGGCTTCGGCTATGACTGGACCGGCCAGTCGTATCAGGAAATCCTTTCCGGCAACGCGGCCGTGCTGCTGATGGTGCTGTCGGTGCTGATCGTGTTCCTGGCCCTGACCGCGCTGTACGAAAGCTGGTCGATCCCGGTGTCGGTGCTGCTGGTGGTGCCACTGGGCATTCTCGGTGCCGTGGTATTCACCCTGCTGCGCGGTCTGCCCGACGACATCTACTTCAAGATCGGCATGATCACGGTGATGGGCCTGGCTGCGAAGAACGCGATCCTGATCGTCGAGTTCGCGGTGATCGAGCAGCGCGAGGGACGGACCCTGCGCGATGCGGTGGTCGATGCCGCACGCCTGCGCCTGCGACCGATCCTGATGACCTCGATCGCCTTCATCGGCGGCGTGTTCCCGCTGTTCATCTCGACCGGTGCCGGCGCCAACGCCCGTCACGCGATCGGTACCGGCGTGATCGGTGGCATGCTGTTCGCCACCTTCCTCGGCGTGCTGCTGATCCCGGTGTTCTACGTCGTGGTCCGCCGCCTGCTGGGCGACAAGCTCGATGGCGACGCCGCACCGGCCGGTCACGGCAGCATGCAGACGTTCGACTCCGATCCGCGGCGTGGAGCGTGAAAGGATCCGTAGGGCGGGCTCTGCCCGCCTTACGGGTCACAAGGAGATCCGAAGCGAAAAGGCCCCGGCGAAAGCCGGGGCCTTTTCATTTTCAGCAATCTGCCCTTCGAAAACCTGTTGCGCCTTACGCAGCCACCGCGGTAATCGGCAAGCCGCGACCATGACGCGCGGTGATGCCCCATTGCGGCAGCTCGTCACGATGCACGCGAATCGCATCGAACCCCGCCTGCCGCAGATACCGCTCGATGTCGGGCAAGGCGTAAATGCGCAGTTCCAGGGTCGAGCCGTCACCGCCATGGAAACAGAGGTTGCCGAAGCGCTGCTCGATACCTTCAAGGGTACGATTGACCAGCACCCGCGCCGCGCCCTCTCCCTCGATGCGATAGTCGTGCAGGTCGGGATAGTGCTCCACCGTGGTCTCGTTATCGCCGTAGGGCACCGTGAAAGCCAGCACACCGCCCGGCTTGAGCAGGCGGCGCAGGTTGGCGAACGCCACTGCGGGATCGCCATCCACGTGTTCCAGCACATCCGAACTCAACACGAAATCGTGGCGACCAAGCCATCGCGCCTGCGGCTGCCTGATGTCCAGCCGCGGCTCCATGTGGAAGAACGTGTTGGCATAGGCATATTTCACTGCCAGCACCGAGGCATAGAGGCCGGCATCACTCATGCCCAGCCCTACCAGGGCTTTGTCCCTGGCCGCATCAAGCAGCACACCGGGCTTCCCGATCGAGGGCATCGCCTGCTGCCAGGCGGCAATCAATGAGCGGAAGCGCATGTTCGACCCGCACGCCATGCAACTGCGCGCCTCACGATCCGACCACACCGCCTCGGCGACGCGAATCGGCACGCCACAGATCAGGCATGCCGGCCCGTCACCGCCATCCACCCGGGAACCCGCACGCATGGCACGAAACCGCGTCAACGCATAACGGATCCTGCTTCTCACGTTCATCTTGTTTGCCTCGATTGTCCGCCGTCAGCATGCCATTGCCTCCGGCAGAAAGCCTCGCGAAAACGAAAAACCCCGGCTTTCACCAGGGTCTTCCATCCGAGAGCAGCGCGATCCCGGGATCAGCGCACCGCGAAGAGACCGAGGCTTTTCTCTCTCTCCTCACTCCTCGCTCTCAGCGCAGCCCCGTCTCCGCCCGTGCAATCACCATCCTCTGGATCTCGCTGGTGCCCTCGTAGATCTCGGTAATCTTGGCGTCGCGGAAGTAACGCTCCAGCGGCATCTCGCGGGAATAGCCCATGCCACCATGGATCTGCACCGCCTGATGGCTGATCCACATCGCCGCCTCGGAGGCGGTGAGCTTGGCCACCGCCGCCTCGGTACCGAAGCGGCCGCCGTTCTTTTCGGCCTGGCTCTTCGCCCAGGCCGCGCGCAGGGTCAGCAGGGTTGCCGCATCCAGCTTGCATTTCATGTCGGCGATCTTGGACTGGGTCATCTGGAAGCTGCCGATCGGCTGGCCGAAAGCCTTGCGATCGCGCGACCACTGCAGGCTGGCCTCGTAGGCGGCCCGGGCAATGCCCACCGCCTGCGAGGCGATGCCGATGCGGCCGGCGTCGAGCACGCCCATCGCCATCGAAAAGCCCTTGCCTTCCTCGCCCAGCAGGTTTTCCTTCGGGCAGACGTAATCGGTGAACTCGACCTCGCAGGTGGCCGAGGCGCGAATGCCCAGCTTCGGCTCGCTCTTGCCGGCATGGAAACCGGGCAGTTGGGTGTCGATGATGAAAGCCGACACGCCCTTGGCGCCGATGCCTGGCGTGGTGATCGCGAACAACACGATGTAGCGGGCCACCGGGCCGGAGGTGATCCAGCTTTTCTTGCCATTGATCACCCAGTCGCCATTCGCGTTCTTCGTGGCCCGGGTATGCATCGCCGAGGCATCGGATCCGGACTGCGGCTCGGTCAGCGCATACGCGCCGATCGCCTCGCCCTGGGCAATCGCACGCACGTACTTCTGCTTCTGCTCCTCGTTGCCGTGCTTGAGGATGCCGTTGCAGAACAGCGAATTGTTCACGCTCATCACGGTCGCCGTGGCGGCGTCGGCGGCAGCGATCTCGATCATCGCCAGCACATAGGCGATCGGGTCCATGCCCGCACCGCCGTATTCTTCCGGCACCTCGATGCCCATCAGGCCGAGCTGGCCCATCTCGCGGATGTTCTCCAGCGGGAACTCGCCCTTCTCGTCCAGTTCCGCCGCCACCGGCGCGATGCGCTTCTGCGCGAAATCACGGGCGATCGACTGGATCGACAGCTGGTCTTCGGTAAATTGGAAATCCATGCGTTACTCCCGGGAATGGCGTTCTGGACAAGAAAGCCGCCCATTGTAATGGCTCGCCTTGGGCGGAGCGACTTCATCTCCCGCGCACCGGGCACGCTTGACGGCCCGACACACGCGGCCTAGCCTTGTCATCTTTATATCGCGATAAAGGGATAAGAGATGGATCTGGCGACCGCCTCCAGCCTGCTCCGGCTGCTGGCCGACCCCACCCGCGTACGCCTGCTGGCCTTGCTTGAAAACGAGGAGCTGACCGTGGCCGAGCTGGCCGCGGTACTGCACCTGGCCCAGCCACGCGTCTCCACCCACCTGGCCAAGCTGAAGGAAGCCGGCCTGGTCCGCGACCGCCGCGCCGGCGTGTCAGCCTACTACCGCGCCAACAACGACAGTGACGAGACCGGGCATGAACTGCTGCACTCGCTGCGCGCCAGCATCAACGACGCCCTGCTGCGCGAGGATGCCGCCCGCCTGCCCGGGGTGCTGGCCAATCGCGCCCGCGAGGAAGGCTGGGCCGACACCGTGGCTGGCGACATGGAGCGCCACTACTCCCCTGGCCGCACCTGGGAAACCTTGGCCCGTTCGCTGCTGCAGCTGCTGGAAACCGGCGACGTGCTGGACATCGCCTCCGGCGACGGCATCACCGCCGAACTGCTGGCGCCGCACGCGCATTCGATCGTCTGCGTGGACTCCAGCGAGCGCGTGGTCGAAGCCGCCGCCAAGCGACTCAAGCCGTTCGCCAACGTGCGCGTGATCCAGGGCGACATGCACGCGCTGGAACTGGGCGAGCAACGCTTCGACCTGGTGCTGATGCTGCACGCCCTGACCTACGCCGAGCATCCCGCCCGTGCCGTGGCCGAAGCCGCTCACCTGCTGCGCCCCGGCGGTCGCCTGCTCGCCGTCACCCTCGGCCAGCACGACCATCGTGCGGTGGTCGAGCCGTTCGACCACCGCAACCTCGGCTTCAGCCGCGACCAGCTTGAAAGCTACGCACGCGATGCCGGCCTCGACGTATCCAGCTGCAACCGGCTCAGCCGCGAGCGCAAGGCGCCGCATTTCGAAGTGATCAGCCTGCTGGCGCGCAAGCCGGCCTGAACCCCATCCACGGAACCACCATGAGCACCCTGCCCTGGCTTCACCCCGACCGCGTCGCCCTGCTCGAACAGGCGCTGCGCCGGCGCATCCTGATCCTCGACGGCGGCATGGGCACGATGCTGCAGGCCCATCAGCTGGACGAGGCCGGTTTCCGCGGCGAGCGCTTCGAGCATGGCCACGACGGCCACGCCCATGCTCATGACCATCCCGGCTGCGACCTCAAGGGCAACAACGACCTGCTCTCGCTGACCCAGCCGCAGATCATCCGCGGCGTGCACGAGGCCTATCTCGAGGCCGGCGCCGACCTGGTCGAAACCAACACCTTCAACTCGACCCGGATCAGCCAGGCCGACTATCACCTGGAGCCTCTCGTCACCGAACTGAACCGCGAGGGTGCCCGACTGGCCCGCGCCGCCTGCGACGCGTGGACGGCGAGGACGCCGGACAAGCCGCGTTTCGTGATCGGCGTGCTGGGACCGACCAGCCGCACCGCCTCGCTGTCGCCCGACGTCAACGACCCGGGCTTTCGCAACGTGACCTTCGAGGAACTGACGGAAAATTACACCGAGTCAGCCAACGGCCTGATCGACGGCGGTGCCGACGTGCTGATGGTCGAGACGATCTTCGACACGCTCAACGCCAAGGCCGCACTGTTCGCGCTGGCCGAGCTGTTCCACCAGCGCGGCGCACGCATGCCGGTGATGATCTCCGGCACCATCACCGACCGCTCCGGACGCACGCTGTCCGGCCAGACCGCCGAGGCGTTCTATTACTCGGTGCGCCACGCCCGCCCGCTGTCGGTGGGTTTCAATTGCGCGCTGGGTGCGGAGGATCTGCGCCCGCATGTGCAGACGCTGTCCGACCTGGCCGAGAGCTTCGTCAGCACGCACCCGAACGCGGGCCTGCCGAATGCCTTCGGCGAGTACGACGAGACGCCGCAGCACATGGCCGGCGTGATCGCCGGCTTCGCCCGCGATGGCCTGCTGAACATGGTCGGCGGCTGCTGCGGCACCACGCCGGCCCACATCCGCGCCATCGCCGAGGCCGTCCGCGACTGCCCGCCCCGCGCCCTCACCCAACCCGCCCGAACCGCAGCATGACCGCGACGCTCCTGCTCCCGCTTCTGCCCCCTCTCCCCCGGCTTGCCGGGGGAGAGGGCTGGGGTGAGGGACCGCTCTTCGCTCTTTTCTTCGCTCTTTCAAAAAGTGCGGGCCACGATGGCCCGCACTTCTCGAACAAACCAGAGCCAGAGCCAGAGCAAAAGCCGGAGCAAAGCCCGCGCGACGGGATGACGCCTTGCCCCCAAGCCAACCGCCACATCGCAGCACCACACCCGGACCAACCCAGAAGTACCCCATGAACACCTCACGCCATACCCGTCTTTCCGGTCTCGAACCGCTGGTGATCACGCCCGACCTGTTGTTCATCAACGTCGGTGAGCGGACCAACGTCACCGGGTCGGCGAAGTTCCGCAAGTTGATCAAGGAAGAGCGCTACGACGAAGCCGTCGAGGTCGCGCGGCAGCAGGTGGCCAGCGGGGCGCAGGTGATCGACATCAACATGGACGAGGGGCTGATCGACTCCGAGGCGGCGATGACGCGCTTCGTCAACCTGATCTCCTCCGAGCCCGACATCGCCCGCGTGCCGTTCATGATCGACTCGTCGAAATGGTCGGTGATCGAGGCGGGGCTGCGCTGCCTCCAGGGCAAGGGCATCGTCAATTCGATCTCGATGAAGGAAGGCGAGGCGCAGTTCCTCGAACACGCGCGCAAGGTGCGCCAGTACGGTGCCGCCGCGGTGGTGATGGCATTCGACGAGGACGGCCAGGCCGATACCTGCGAGCGCAAGGTGGCGATCTGCTCGCGGGCCTACCGGCTGCTCACCGAGCAGCTCGACTTCCCGCCGGAAGACATCATCTTCGACCCCAACATCTTCGCCATCGCCACCGGCATCGAGGAGCACGACAACTACGCGGTGGACTTCATCGAGGCCACCCGCGAACTGAAGCGACTGTTCCCGGATTGCCACGTGTCCGGCGGCGTTTCCAATGTGTCGTTCTCGTTCCGCGGCAACGACACCGTGCGCGAGGCGATCCACTCGGTCTTCCTCTATCACGCCATCAAGGCCGGCATGGACATGGGCATCGTCAACGCCGGCGCGCTGGCGATCTACGACGAGCTGGACCCAGTACTGCGCGAGCACGTCGAGGACGTGGTGCTGAACCGGCGCAGCGACGCCACCGAACGGCTGCTGGAGATCGCCGACAACTACAGGAAGAAAAAGGGCGAGGTCGCGGTCGAGACGCTGGCCTGGCGCGAGGGCGACGTGCGCTCGCGGCTCAGCCACGCGCTGGTGCACGGCATCGACCAGTACGTGGTCGAGGACACCGAGGAGGCGCGGCTGCAGGTGGCCCGTCCGCTGGACGTGATCGAAGGGCCGCTGATGGACGGCATGAACGTGGTCGGCGACCTGTTCGGTGCCGGCAAGATGTTCCTGCCGCAGGTGGTGAAGTCCGCCCGCGTGATGAAGAAGGCGGTAGCCTGGCTGCTGCCCTACATCGAGGCGGAGAAGGCGCGCACCGGCGACAGCGGCAAGAGCAACGGCAAGATCGTGATGGCCACGGTCAAGGGCGACGTGCACGACATCGGCAAGAACATCGTCGGCGTGGTGCTCCGCTGCAACAATTTCGACGTGGTCGATCTGGGCGTGATGGTGCCGGCGCAGAAGATCCTCGAAACCGCG
>Ga0222419_100306_pt1 | contig 62863 bp, 60 predicted proteins | sample 1B20Ametagenome_FD_182474 | JGI IMG/M metagenome (GOLD analysis project Ga0222419, IMG submission 182474) | Enriched microbial communities from leaf-cutter ant dump, University of Wisconsin, Madison, United States - 1B20A (version 2) | ecosystem: Environmental > Terrestrial > Nest > Insects nest...
CGAAGTACTTCTCGATCATCGCCGTGGTGCGCGAGGCGAGGTTGCCGAAGCCGTTGGCGAGCTCGGCCTGGTAACGGGCCGAGAGGTCCTCCCAGGAGAACGACCCGTCCTGGCCGAAGGCGATCGCCGACAGGAAGTAGAAGCGGTAGGCGTCGGAGCCGAACACGTCGGTGATCTCGGTCGGCGCGATGCCGGTGAGCTTCGACTTCGACATCTTCTCGCCGCCCACGAGCAGCCAGCCGTGCGCGAACACGCCCTTGGGCACGTCGAGACCCGCGGCCATCAGCATCGCCGGCCAGATCACGGCGTGGAAGCGCAGGATGTCCTTGCCGACCACGTGGTAGGCGGGCCAGCGACGTTCGAACTCGCCGGTCCCTGAGCCCGACGAAGGGTCCTCGCCGTAGCCGACCGCGGTGGCGTAGTTGAGCAGCGCGTCGACCCACACGTAGATGACGTGCGACTCGTCCCACGGCAGCGGGATGCCCCAGTCGAACGCGGAACGCGAGATCGAGAGGTCCTTCAGGCCCTGGCGCACGAAGGAGACGACCTCGTTGCGCGCGGACTCGGGGCGGATGAAGTCGGGCTCCGTCTTGTACAGCTCGAGCAGCCGGTCCTGGAACTCGCTGAGCTTGAAGAAGTAGTTCTTCTCCTGCAGCAGCTCGAGCGGCTTGGAGTGGATCGCGCACACCTTGAGCCCCTCGAAGGGGCCGGTGCCGTCGAGGATCTCGGACTCCGGCTTGAACTCCTCGCAGCCCACGCAGTACAGCGCCTCGTACTCGCCCGCGTAGATGTAGCCGCGGTCGTAGATGGCCTGCACGAACTTCTTCACGCGCTCCTCGTGACGCTCCTGCGTCGTGCGGATGAAGTCGTCGTTGGCCACGTCGAGGGTCTTCAGCAGCGGGAACCAGGCCTCGCTGACGAGGCGGTCCACCCACTCCTGCGGGGTGACGTTGTTCGCCGCGGCGGCGCGCAGCATCTTCTGGCCGTGCTCGTCGGTGCCCGTGAGCATCCAGGTGTCGTCACCCGCCTGACGGTGCCAGCGCGCGAGCGCGTCGACAGCCACCGACGTGTACCCGTGACCGATGTGCGGCACATCGGAGGGGTAGTAGATGGGCGTGGTGATGTAGAACGATTCGCCTGCGGGCATAGGAAAGATTCTAGGCGGGATGCCGGGCGGGTTACGCCGCGTCAGGCCACCGTCACGGTGACGCGATGCCATCCGGTGGCGCCGTCCGGAGCCGGGGGCGCCACGGCATCCGTCTGGACCGCCCCGTCGCTGCCGATCGCGCGGCACTCGATGTCGTGCGCGCCGCTCTCGGCCGTCCACGGGAGGCGCCACTGCACCCACGTGTCGTCCGAGATCGCCGTCGCCAGCTCGGCCTTCTGCCACCGCCCGCCATCGACGCGCACCTCGACTCCCTCGACGCCGACGTGCTGCTGCCAGGCCATGCCTGCGATCACGGTCTCGCCCGCGTCGACCGCGCCGCGCGGCACGTCGATGCGGGACTGCAGCTTGATGGGCCCACGCTCCGACCAGCCTCGGGTGGTCCAGTAGGCCGTCGCGCGGTCGAAGCGCGTCACCTCGAGCTCGGTCACCCACTTGGTCGCCGACACGTACCCGTAGAGCCCCGGGACGACCAGCCGCACCGGGAAGCCGTGCTCGATCGGCAGCGCCTCTCCGTTCATCCCGACGGCGAGCAGGGAGTCGCGGTCGTCGGTGAGCGCCTCGAGCGGGGTGGATGCCGTGAAGCCGTCGATCGAGGTCGACAACACCATGTCGGCGTCGGCATGGACGCCGGCGCGTGCCAGCAGATCCCGGACGGGCAGGCCGAGCCAGCGCGCGTTGCCGATGAGGTCGCCGCCGACCGTGTTCGACACGCAGGCGAGCGTCACGTCCGCCTCGGTCAGCGGCGAGGCGAGCAGCTCGTCCCAGGTGAGCGTGATCTCGCGGTCCACCATGCCGTGCACGCGCAGACTCCAGCTCGACGGGTCGATCTGCGGCACCAGGAGCGCGGTGTCGATGCGGTAGAAGCTTACGTTCGGGGTGACCACGGGCGCGAGGCCGGGGATGCCGAGCTCGGCCGCGGCCGGGACCGGAGCGGCCGGTGTCACGGCCTTCGGCAGCCGGATCGCGGCGCGCAGAGCCTCGACGCTCTGCGAGGCGCTGCGGGCGACGTTCGACACGGCGAGCGCCACCAGACCGGATGCCGTGGCCACCGCGGTCCAGACGAGGAACCTCCGGCGCTCCGGCTCCTCCTCGTGCTCGCTCAGCGCGAGGAGTCCGCGCAGGGTCGCAGCCGCCGCGCCCCCGGCGAGGAGCGCGGGGAGGGCGGCGAGCACGGCTCCGTCCGCGCGCACGACGGCGATCACCGCTCCGATCACGCCCAGCCCTGCGAGGACGAGGGCGCCGAGCGGAGGCCGCCGCCGCTCCAGCATCCCGGCGCCGAACGCGACCGCGAGCAGCACGATCGCGATGCCGGTCAGCAGGGCCGTCTTGTCTCCCGTGCCGAACCACGCGATCGCCGTGTCCTTGGCCCAGGCGGGGGCGACGTCGATCAGGGCGCCCCCGATCGCGGCGAACGGGCTCGCGCCCGGCAGCGCGACGGCGGCGAGCGCCTCGCCGAGCCCCGCTCCGAGCAGCACCGACACGAGGCCGACGACGCCCGGCCGCAGCCCCGCCCTCCGCTCGCTCATGCGCGCTCGCTCATGCGTCGAGGGTACGCCCGCGGCGGACCCGAGGGCTCAGTCCGCTGGTCGGGGGATGACCGCCGACAATGCGGCGTGCGGACGAACGCTGGCCTCGCCCGGCTCGCGGTCGCGGCGTTCGCCGCCCGTGACCACGAAGCCGGCATCCGCCAGCAGCTCCCCGAGCGCCTCCGCGTCCCAGTAGTACGCCGGCGCCACGGCATGTGCGAACGGCTCGCGCGGCTCTCCCTCGAAGAACCCGATCAGCAGGCAGCCGCCGGGAAGGAGGACCCGGGCGAACTCGGCGAGGACCGCCGGGATCTCCGCCGGAGGGGTGTGGATCAGCGAGTACCAGGAGAGGACGCCGCCGAGCGTCCCGCTCTCCACGGGAATGCTCCGGAACGATCCGACCTCGAACCGCACCCCGGGGAACGTCGCACGCGCAGACGAGACGAACTCCGCCGACAGGTCGATGCCCCACGCCTCACGGCCCCCATGGGAGAGGAGCTCCGTCCAGTGGCCAGGGCCGCATCCCGCGTCGAGCAGAGGACCGCTCGTCGCATCCCGCCAGCCCGCGACGGTCCGGCGGTCCCGTTCGTCCATCTGCCCCAGCGCGCCCGCGATCTCGATGTACTCGGACGCCCTGCCGTCGTAGGCCGCGGCGATGCGCCGGTCGGCCGTGCTCACGGCTTCCGCGCGGCGAGGGCCGCCTGATACAGATCCCGGGACGAGAGGCCGGTGACGCCGGCCACCTCGGCGGCGGCCTCCTTGAGGCGGATGCCGGATGCCACGAGCTCCTGCACCTGGGCGAGCGCGTCCTCGGCCGAGGCCTCGCGCCGCGGCGCCCCCTCCACGACCACGACGATCTCGCCCTTCACCCCGTCTTCGGCCCAGGCGACGAGCTCGGACGCGCTCCCCCGGCGCACCTCCTCGTAGAGCTTGGTGAGCTCGCGGCAGACGGCGATCCGACGATCGTCGCCGAAGGCCCCGCCCATGTCGGCGAGCGACGAGGCCAGACGCGAAGGGGACTCGAAGAACACCATGGTGCGCGGCTCCGCGGCGAGCGCACGCAGCGCCGAACGCCGCTCCCCCGGCTTGCGCGGCAGGAAGCCCTCGAAGGAGAACCGGTCGGTCGGCAGCCCCGAGATCGCCAGCGCCATGAGCACGGCGCTGGGCCCGGGGATCGCCGTGACGGTGACCCCCTGCGCCACGGCCTCGGCGACCAGCCCGTACCCGGGATCGCTGATCGCCGGCATCCCGGCGTCGCTCACCACGACCACGTCCGACTCCAGGGCGAGAGCGGCCAGCTCCCCGGCCTTCTGCTTCTCGTTGTGGTCGTGCAGCGCGATCAGGCGCGGCCGGTTCTCGATCCGCAGCGCCTGCAGCAGCCTGCCGGTCGTGCGGGTGTCCTCCGCCACGACCACCTCCGCGTTCTCGAGCACCTCGATCAGGCGCCGGGAGGCGTCGCCGAGGTTTCCGATGGGCGTGGCGGCGAGGATGATCACCAGCTCAGCCTATGCGGGTTGTCTAGGCTGTAGCGGTGACCGCTCCCGCACCCCTGCTGCCGCCGCCCGAGGAGCGCCTGACGCGCTACGGGCAGCTGCGCGACAGCATCCTGCGCAGCCCCGACTGGGGCCGCACGATGCGCTGGTTCGCACCGCTCGTCGTCACCCTGCTCGCCGCCGTGCTGCGCCTGGTGAACCTCGGCCACCCGCACCAGCTGGCCTTCGACGAGACCTACTACGTCAAGGACGCGTGGTCGCTGTGGACCCTCGGCTACGAAGGCACCTGGGGAGAGAACGCGAACGAGGCGTTCATCACCCTGCAGCAGCTGCCGCTGGATCCCAAGGGCGCGTTCATCGTGCACCCGCCCCTGGGCAAATGGCTGATCGCGCTGGGCATGTCGATCGGCGGTCCCGACAACAGCGTCGGCTGGCGGCTCGCCACGGCGCTCCTCGGCACCGGCACCGTGCTGCTCACCTACCTCATCGCCAGAAAGCTCACCGGCTCCGTCGTCGTCGCCACGGTCGCCGGCGCGCTCCTCGCGATCGACGGCCTCAGCATCGTGCTGAGCCGCATCGCCCTGCTCGACGGCATCCTCACCTTCTTCATCATGCTGGGGGCCCTGTTCATCCTGTACGACAGGGAGCGCACCATCCCGCGGCTGGAGAGGCCGGAGGAGGACGAGCCCGACCCGATGTGGGGACGCGTGCTGTGGCGCCGCCCCTGGCTCATCGCTGCAGGCCTCGCGATCGGCGCCGCGTGCGCCGTGAAGTGGTCGGGGCTCTACGTGCTCGCCGCCTACGGACTGTACGTCGTGGTGACGGACGCCCTCGCCCGCCGCCGCGCCGGCGTCGTGCTCTGGCCGACGTCCGCCGCGTTCCGCCAGGGACCCGTCTCGTTCGTGCTGCTCATCGTCCCCGCGTTCGCCGTCTACCTCGCGAGCTGGACGGGCTGGCTCGTCACCTCGGGCGGGTACAACCGCGACCTCGACCCGAACCCGTTCATCTCGCTGTTCCGGTACCACCAGGCGATGCTGAACTTCCACGTCGGCCTCACCAGCGGCCACCCCTACGCGAGCCCCGCCTGGGAATGGCCGTTCCTGCTGCGCCCGACCGCGGTGTGGGTCGGCAGCGACCCGGCCGGCTGCGGCGTCGACCACTGCATCGCGGTCATCACCAGCATCCCCAACCCGCTGATCTGGTACGCGGGGATCGCCGCCTCCGTCTACCTGCTCTACCGCGTCGCCCGCGCCTGGATCGCGCGGCAGCCGATCGACCCCGCCCTCACCTATCCGCTCATCGGCCTGGCTGCGACGTATCTGCCCTGGCTGATGTTCCCCGAGCGCACGATCTTCCAGTTCTACACGGTGGCGATGATGCCGTTCCTCGTGCTCGGCCTCGCGATGACCCTGCGCGTGATCGCCGGCAGACGCGAGGATCCCCTGCATCGCCGGCAGTCGGGCGAGCGCACGGTGATCGTGTTCCTCGCGTTCGCCGTGCTCGTGTCGGCCTTCTTCTATCCGCTGTGGACCGGCATGAGCGTGCCCTACGACTTCTGGCTGCTGCACAACTGGCTGCCCGGCTGGGTCTGAGCTAGCCCTGCTCTGCGGGATCCGCCGCGGCGACGTGCTCGACGAGGGGCAGCACCCGGCCGGACAGGTGCGTGCGCATCGCGATCGACGACGCCGTGCGTGCCACGCCGGGCACCAGCGCCACCCGGTCGAGCACGTCCTGCAGCTGCACCGCGTCGCGGGCGACCAGGCGCAGCTGCATGTCGCTGGCCCCGGTGACCGTGTGCATGTCCACGATCTCCGGCACGGCGTCGGCCAGAGCCGCGGCGACGTCGTCGTGGCCCACCTTCTGATCGATCTCGACCAGGCAGAAGGCGACCAGTCCGTAGCCGAATCCGGCGGGCTCGACGCGCGGCACGATCGCGTCGATGACGCCGCCCTCGTGCAGGCGCGCCAGTCTGCTGGTGGCCGTGCCCCTGGCGATGCCGAGGCGCCGGGCGCACTCGAGGATCGGCAGCTGCGGCTCCTCGGTGAGCAGCCTGATCAGCGCGGCGTCGAGACGGTCGATGCGCATCACGGCTCCCTGACGACCCCGGGGCGGGAGAGGCGCCGGGTGGCCCTGGCCACGATCAGCAGCACGATCGTGAGGCCGATCGTCAGCAGCAGCTGGGTGCGGGCAGCGGGGTCGATCATGGCGAGCGCGACGACCCCGGCGAGCAGGACGAGGCACAGCCACGACAGCCACGGGAACCCCCACATGCGCATCGGCATCGGCTCGCCCTCCCGGTCGGCCCGGCGGCGCAGGATGATCTGCGAGACCGCGGTCGAGGTCCAGATCACCAGCAGCGTGGATCCGACCACGTTGAGCAGGGCGGGCAGCACGGTGTCGGGGAACGCCCAGTTCAGGGCGACCGTCACGAAGCCGAAGGCCACGGACGCCAGCACAGCCACGTAGGGCACGCCCTTCAGGCTCGTGCGGGTCGCCGCGAGCGGGGCGAGACCGCGCTCCCCCAGCGAGTACGCCATGCGGGACGCCCCGTAGATGTTCGCGTTCATGGCCGACAGCAGCGCGATGACCACGATGAGATCCATCACCAGGCCGACCCCTGGCACGTTCAGCGTGTCGAGCACGGCCGAGAACGGACCGGCCGTGACCGCGGGGTCGTCCCACGGCAGCACGGCGACGATCACGAAGATCGAGCCGACGTAGAAGATGAGGATGCGCACGAGCACCTCGCGGACGATGCGGCGGATGTTGCGCGAGGGGTCGTCGGACTCGGCGGCCGCGATCGCGACGACCTCGGTGCCGCCGAAGGCGAACACGACAATGAGCAGGGCGGCGGCGACGCCGGCCATCCCGTTCGGCGCGAAGCCGCCGTGCGCGACGAGGTTCACGACCCCGGTGCCGGACGCGCCGGGGACGAGGCCGACGATGGCGCACACCCCGACCACGAGGAAGGCGATGATCGCGGCGACCTTGATGGCGGCGAACCAGAACTCGAACCGGCCGTAGTTGCGCACGCCGAACAGGTTCACCGCGGTCAGGGCGACGACGAAGACGAGCACCCAGACCCAGGCCGGGATGCCGGGCGCCCACGCGGCGACGATGCCGCCGGCGCCGGTGGCCTCCGCCGCGATCACCACGACGAGCTGGATCCAGTAGAGCCAGCCGACGGCGCTGCCTGCGCTGCGGCCCAGGGCCTTCTGCGCGTAGGAGCTGAAGGCGCCGGAGCTCGGCCGCGCCGCGACCATCTCGGCGAGCATCGCCATCACCAGCACGACGATGCCGCCGGCGACGAGGTAGGAGATGAGCACCGCGGGTCCGGCGATGCCGATCGCCTGCCCCGATCCGACGAAGAGACCGGCGCCGATGGCGCCGCCGAGCCCCATCATGGAGATCTGCCGCCGGGTGAGGCCGGGGTGCAGCCCCTTGGTGGTCGTGGTGGTCGTGGGCACGGCGGTCATGCGACCACCTCCTCGCGGACGAGCGCCGACGCCACCCGATCGATGTCCCGGGCGCTCCCCGATGAGATGCGGACGCCCTCCCGGGGGAAGGCGCGGGCGACCACGCCGCCCTCCCTGAGCAGGGTCTCGAGCGCGGACGTGCGGTCGCCCGCCGGCACCCACACGAAGTTCGCCTGCGAGGAGACGGCGGGCCAGCCTGCGTCCTCGAGCACCGCGTGCAGCCGGTCGCGCTGGGCGACGACCTCGTCGATGCGCGCGGCGAGCTCGTCCTCGGCGTCCAGCGACGCCAGCGCCGCCGTCTGCGCGAGATCGGTGACGCCGAACGGCACCGCGACCTTGCGCTGGCTCTCGGCGATCTCGAGCGGGGCGATCGCGTAGCCGATGCGCAGGCCGGCGAGCCCGTAGGCCTTCGAGAAGGTGTGCAGCACGGCGACGTGCGGATGCCGGCGGAACAGCTCGATGCCCGCACCGTGGCTGCCGGTGCGGTCGAAGTGCACGTAGGCCTCGTCGATCACCACCAGCACGTCGCGCGGCACCGCCGCGACGAAGCGCTCGAGCTCCGCCGCGCCCACGACCGTGCCCGTGGGGTTGTTCGGGTTGCACACGAAGATCGCGCGGGTGCGCGGGGTGATCGCCGCGAGCATGGCGTCGAGATCGTGGACGTGCTCGGCGTTCAGCGGAACGGCCACCGGGGTCGCGCCGGCGATGCGGACGAGCGAGGGGTAGGCCTCGAACGAGCGCCAGGCGAACACCACCTCGTCGCCCTCGCCCGCCACCGCGTGGATCAGCTGGGCGGCCAGCTCGACGGAGCCGGCGCCCACCGTGACGTGCGCGACGTCGACGCCGTAGCGCTCGGCGAGCCGCCCGCGCAGGGCCGCCGCGCCGATGTCGGGATAGCGGTTGATGCCGTCGAGCCGGTCCCGCACGGCCGCGACCACGGAGGGCAGCGGCGGGTGCGGCGATTCGTTGGAGGAGAGCTTGGAGGCGCCGGCCGGGGCCGAGAGCCCCTGGCGGTACGCGGGAACGGCCTCGAGTCCGGCACGGGTGGGGAGGGTCATCGTCAGAGCGTCCTTGCTGAGATCGGTGCGGTCCGGCAGTCGCCGGCCGCTGTCGCGTCACACTAGACCGGATCTCGACGACTGGGCAAACGGCGCAGCGATCCCTGCGCAGGACGCGCAGCCGACCGGGTGCATCCCGGGAAACGCTGAGCAGAGTGCACACTCCGACCGGGCCGGTACGATCTGGGTCATGGGCAAGCCGGAGGGATTCGACTACGTCGTGCACGGCCACGAGGTCGTGCTGCGCCACCACGGCAGGACCGCCGCGGTCCTGCGCGGCGCCCGCGCGGAGGAGTTCCTCGCCGCCGTCGACCGGAGCGACCCGCAGCTGCTCATGGCGAGGCTCACCGGCGACTACCGGCGCGGGAACGAGCGCACGGCGAAGCGGCACCCCCGCAACGGCGGCTGACCCGGCGAGACCGGGTCGCTCAGCGCGCCCCGACCACCTCGGCCGGATCGCTCACCGGCAGCCGGCACACGAAGCCGCGGCAGTCGTACACCCGATCGGCGACCTCGGACCGCCCCTCGAACAGCTCGAACCCGGCGCGCGCGAACGCCGACGCCTGTTCCGGGGTCGCCACGACCACCAGGTCCGCGTCGACGGAGCGCACCGCGACGGCGAGCTCCCCGTCACGCGAGGACGTCACCGCCACGACCTGCCGCGGAGGGTCCACGAGGGACGCGGCGGCGGACAGCAGGCTGGCATGCGCGAAGGGCTGTCCCAGCGCCTGCGCCGCGAGGGAGCGCACGATCCCGGCCGCGGCATCGCGGTACCCCTCTCCCGCGCCGAACCGCCAGGCTGCGAGGGCGGCCGTCGCGACGGATGCGGCGTCCGAGGGCAGATCGCCGTCGGTCTGATCGGGTGCGGGCGCGATCCCTTGAGCCGTCAGCAGCGGGTCGCCGCCGACCCCGGCGAGCGCCTCGTCGAGGAGATCGCGTCCGGCGACCGCCCACGAGGCCTCCCCGCTCGCCGCGGCGAGCGCGAACAGGCCGTCGGCGAGGAGGGCGAGATCGGATGCCGTCGCCGAGGCGGTCGACGCGATCCCGTCGAGAGAGGTGCGCACGAGGCGTCCGCCGCGGTCGCGGTTGCGCGCGAGCACGGCGTCTGCGGCCTCGGCCGACGCCCTCACCAGGGTCTGCTCGCCGAGCCTCGCGCCCGCACGGGCCAGCGCGCCGATCGCGAGCCCGTTCCATCCCGTGATGACCTTGCCGTCGACCTCCGGAGGCTCCAGCCCGGCACGCTCGGGGATGCCGCGCACGTAGTAGCCGCCCTCGTCGCGGCGACCGTCGATCCAGGACTCCGAGTCCTGCGCGGCGCCGAATCCGCCGTCCGGGCGCCGCAGCGTCCGCAGCAGGAAGTCCGCGATGCCCTGCGCCGTGGCGACGTCGCCGGCGGCGAGCGCGGCGTCGAGCAGCTGCGCGTTGTCGGTCAGCATCCGCTCGTAGTGCGGCACCGTCCAGTCGCGCTGCGTCGCGTAGCGGAAGAAGCCGCCGTCCGCGTCCCGCAGCGCCGAGCCCGCCATCGCGGCGAGCGCTCGACGTGCGGATGCGGCGGCGTCCGCGACCTCGCGTGCGATCAGCGGATGCTGCAGGAACCCGAGGACCGTCGCCACCGGGAACTTGGGCGCACCGCCGAAGCCGCCGAACAGACGGTCCTCGCGCGCGGCGATCGCCTCGGCGGCCGCCGCCAGGTCGACCCTGGACGGCAGGTCGGCGGGCACCGGGACGGCCGCGCGGACCAGGGCGTCCGCGACGGCGTCCGCCGACTCCTCGGCCTGCTCCCGGCGCTGGGTCCAGGCCTCGCGCACGGCCGCGAGCACGTCGCGGAAGGCGGGCATGGGCCCTCGCGCCTCGGGCGGCCAGTAGGTGCCCGCGAAGAAGGCGCGCCCGTGCGGAGTGGCGAACACCGTCAGCGGCCAGCCCAGGTTCTGCGTGAACGCCGACGCCGCGGCCATGTAGGCGCCGTCGACGTCGGGATGCTCCTCGCGATCGACCTTGACGGCCACGAAGCCCTCGTCGACGAGCGCGGCGGTCGCCGGATCGGAGAAGGACTCCCTGGCCATCACGTGGCACCAGTGGCAGGTCGAGTAGCCGATCGAGATCAGCAGGGGCACGTCTCGGCGCTCGGCCTCGGCGAACGCCTCCGGCCCCCACGGGAACCAGTCGACGGGGTTGTCGGCGTGCGCCCGCAGATACGGGCTGAGGGTGCCTGCGAGCCGGTTCGTCACCCTGGCAACGCTACCCCGCGAGCAGCTCCACCGGGCGGGTCGCGGCATAGCCGACGAGAGGGAGGGCCCGATCGGCGGCGAGCGCGATGCGGGAGCGCAGGACCTCGGACTCGACGGTGTAGCCGGCGAAGTCGGTGTCGCTCGCGTAGACGCCCAGGGGCAGGGTGAGCGACTGGAAGAACGCGAACAGCGGCCGCAGCTGGTGCTCGATGATCAGCGCGTGCCGCTCCCCGCCGCCGGTGGCCGCCAGCAGCACGGGCTTGCCGACCAGTGCGTACTGTCCGACGAAGTCGAACAGATGTTTGAACAGGCCGGTGAACGAGGCCCGGTAGACCGGGGTGCCCACGATGAGCAGATCCGCCTGCTCGATCGCGACGATCCGCTCCTCGATCTCGGCCGGAAGCTGGTCGCGTCGCAGCGCTCCAGCGAGCGACGAGCCGATGTCGGTGAGCTCGATCAGCTCGAACTCGATCTCGGCGCGCTCGGCGATCGCCGCGCCGATGGCACGGATCAGGGCGGTCGTCTTGCTCGGCTCGTGCAGGGAGCCGGAGACGGCGACGACGCGGTAGGCAGTTGTCATGTCGATGACCGTACTCGCGGCGACGCCCCGTGTCGCGGGCCGCGACACGGGGCGTCATGCAAGGAATCAGAACGAAAGACGACGTCAGTTCACGTCGTCGGGGTGCGAGCCGACCCGACCCGACCCGTCGAGCGGGTCGAGAGCGTCGATCGCGGCGACCTCGGTGTCGGTCAGCTCGAAGCCGAACACGTCGAGGTTCTCGCGCAGGCGCTCGGGGCGCACCGACTTCGGGAACACGATGAAGCCCTTCTGCAGGTGCCACCGCAGCACCGCCTGGGCCGGGGTGACCCCGTGGAACGCCGCGGCCTGCGCCACCGGCTCGGCGCCGAACAGGTCGTACTTGCCCTGGCCGAGCGGCCCCCAGGACTCGATGCGGACGCCGTGCGCGGCCGCCCAGTCGACGACGTCGCGCTGCTGGTAGGCCGGGTGCAGCTCGATCTGGTCGACCGCGGGGGTCACTCCCGTCTCGGCGACCACGCGCTCGAGGTGCGGCACGAGGAAGTTCGACACCCCGATGCTGCGGGTGAGACCGGCGTCGCGGATCTCGACGAGCTTGGCGAAGGCGTGCACGTAGTCGTCCTTCGCCGGCGTCGGCCAGTGCACGAGGTACAGGTCGACATGATCCAGTCCGAGCTTGTCCAGGCTCTCCGCGATGGCCTTGTGCGGCTCGTCGTCGTGGTGGCGGTCGTTCCACAGCTTGGTGGTGACGAACAGCTCGTCACGGGGGATGCCGGACGCCGCGATCGCGGCTCCCACCCCCTCCTCGTTGCCGTAGACGGCCGCCGTGTCGATGTGCCGGTAGCCGATCGCGAGGGCCTCGCTCACGGCGCGCTCGGTCTCGTCCTGCGGGACCTTGAACACGCCGTAGCCGAGCTGGGGGATGGAGTGACCGTCGTTGAGTTCGAGGGTGGGGATCGTCATGTCTCCAGCCTAGGACCGGCCATGGCACGCGCGGCCGTCCCGACGAGACGTTCGAGCGGACCGCGCCCCGCCACGATCGACCAGGCCGTCGCGAGCAGGAGGAGCGCGACGGCCGTCACCGCCCAGAAGGCGTTGCTCTGGAAGAAGCCTCCGGGGCCGCTGATCAGCGCGACCGAGACGACGTGCAGGCTGTAGGCCGACAGCGGCATGGAGCCGAGCGCCCCGAGCGGGAGGAGCAGCCACCGCAGCGGACGCGCCAGCAGCAGGCACACCGCGATGACCGCGAGCACGAACCCGCCGGAGCCGAGGATCTCTGCGACGCCGCCGGAGTGCGGGTCCACCGCGAAGACCGCCGCGAGCACGGAGCCCAGCGGGTCCGCTTCCGCCAGCGCCTGCGGGTAGCCGCTCCAGCCGCCGTCGGGCCAGGAGTCCTCGATCGGCCGCGTGCCGACGCCGGCGAGGGCGCCGACGGCTCCCGCCCCGTAGCCCGCCACCATGAGCCCGATGCCGACGCCGAGGGCGATCACGGCGGTGTCGAGCCTCTCCACGTGCAGCCGCCCGAGAGCCAGGCCCCCCAGCACGAAGGCCATCCACACGGTGATCGGGTACGAGCCGTAGAGCACGAAGCCGATCCCCGCGCCGTAGGGGTGCAGCGTGAGCGCGGTGATCAGGGCCAGCAGCGGCGGCCCGACCACGGCGAGGGCGGCGGCCGCGATCAGCAGCCGCGACGGCCGCCAGCGCAGGAACGGGATCACCGCGACGTAGAGCAGTCCGTACAGGGTGAGGATCACCGCGATCGGGGTGCCGAACATCTCCAGCACGAGGCCTATCACGAAGATCACCGCGCCCCGCCCGACGAGGTTCAGACGCAGGCTCGGGATCCGCGCGGGGTCCGGCAGCGCGCTGCGTCCCGTCATCAGGGCGATCGAGACGCCGGCGAGGACCGCGAACAGGATCGACGAGCGTCCGTGCACCAGCGCCGACCACGTGGAGGGGTCGAACAGGGCGAACGTCCCGGTCTCGCCGATGTGGGCGCCGGCCATTCCGAGGATGGCGAGCCCGCGGGCGACGTCCAGTCCCAGGATCCGCGGCGGACGGCCGAACCCGTCGAACCAGCGCTGCACTCTCGTCACCCGATGAATGCTACGGGCTCGATACCGGCATACGATGGAGGGCTATGTCTTCCCCCGTGATCTCCTATCCCCCCGAGCTGCCGGTCAGCGCGGCCAGGGACGAGATCGCCGACGCCATCCGCGACAACCAGGTCGTGATCGTCGCCGGCGCCACGGGGTCCGGCAAGACCACGCAGCTGCCGAAGATCTGCCTCGAGCTGGGCCGCGAGCGCATCGCGCACACCCAGCCCCGCCGTCTCGCCGCACGCACGATCGCGGAGCGGGTCGCCGAGGAGCTGCACGTCGAGCTCGGCGGGGTCGTGGGCTACAAGGTGCGGTTCACCGACCAGGTGTCCGACAACACCCGCATCGCGCTGATGACCGACGGCATCCTGCTGAACGAGATCCACCGCGACCGGCTGCTCCGCCGCTACGACACGATCATCATCGACGAGGCGCACGAGCGCTCCCTGAACGTCGACTTCCTGCTCGGCTACCTGGTGCGCATCCTGCCGGAGCGACCGGATCTCAAGGTGATCATCACCTCGGCGACGATCGACCCGGAGAGCTTCGCGGCGCACTTCGCCTCGTCGTCGGGCTCGGGGACGGAATCGAGGCCCGCGCCGATCATCGAGGTGTCGGGGCGCACGTATCCGGTGGAGATCCGGTACCGCCCGCTGGTCGACGAGACCGAGGAGTCCCTGCCCGATGGGAAGGGCGCCGCCGACGCCGAGCCGGGAGACGAGGTGACGGCCATCGTCCGCGCCCTGCGCGAGCTCGACCGCGAGCCCGCGGGCGACGTGCTGGTGTTCCTCCCCGGCGAGGCGGAGATCCGGGACGCGGCGGATGCCGTGCGGGGGGCGTACCGCTCCAGCACCGCGCCCGTCGAGGTGCTGCCGCTGTACGGCCGACTGTCGGCCGCCGAGCAGCACCGGGTGTTCGAGCGGTCGACGGTCGCAGGGCTGCGTCGCAGGGTGGTGCTCGCGACGAACGTCGCGGAGACCAGTCTCACGGTGCCCGGCATCAAGTACGTGGTCGACACCGGCACCGCCCGCATCTCGCGCTACAGCAACCGCTCCAAGGTGCAGCGCCTGCCGATCGAGCCGGTCTCGCAGGCCTCGGCGAACCAGCGCTCCGGCCGTGCCGGACGCACCAGCGAGGGCATCGCGATCCGCCTCTACGGCGAGGACGACTTCGACAGGCGCCCCGAGTTCACCGAGCCCGAGATCCTGCGCACCTCGCTCGCCTCGGTGGTGCTGCAGATGCTGTCGCTCGGCTTCGGCGACATCACGGAGTTCCCCTTCCTCACCCCTCCCGACTCCCGAGGGGTCAAGGCGGCCCTCGACCTGCTCGGCGAGCTCGGCGCGGTGAAAGACGACCGCGACGGCAGACCGCGCCTCACACGGATCGGGCGCGACATCTCCCGGATGCCGATGGACCCGCGGTTCGCCCGGATGATCGTCGAGGCGTCTCGCCCTTCGACAGGCTCGGGGGCCCAGGTTCTGAAGGACGTCCTGCCGATCGTCGCCGGCCTCTCGATCCAGGACGTGCGGGAGCGGCCGTCGGCCGACGCCCCGCAGGGCGTGCGCGACGAGGCCGACCGCCTGCACGCGCGCTTCGTGGATCCGACCAGCGACTTCCTCACCCTGCTGAACCTGTGGAACCATCTGCGCGAGCAGCAGCGGGAGCTCGGCTCCAGCGCCTTCCGTCGCATGTGCCGCGGCGAGCACCTGAACTACGTCCGGGTGCGCGAGTGGTTCGACGTGCACCGCCAGCTGCAGAGCCTGGTGAAGGGCGGCGACAGGAGGACCCCGGCGGCAGGAGGGGGTGCGAGCGATCCCGACGCGATCCACAGGGCGCTGCTGTCCGGGCTGCTCTCCCAGATCGGCATCCTCGACGAGCGCAGCGCACCGGCCGGCGGCCGGAGCAGGACCCCGCCCAAGGACGGCAAGCGGAAGCTCGCCGAATACCGGGGCGCCCGCGGCATCCGCTTCTCGATCTTCCCGGGCTCGGGCCTTCGCAAGAAGAGCCCGCAGGCCGTGATGGCCGCCGAGATCGTGGAGACCTCGCGCACCTTCGCCCGCACGGTCGCGGCGATCGAGCCGGCCTGGGCGGAGTCGCTCGCCGGCGACCTCGCCAAGCGCCAGGTCAGCGAGCCGCACTGGTCGAAGGACGCCGGCGCCGCCGTCGCCTATGAGAAGGTCACGCTGTTCGGGGTGGAGATCATCCCCCGGCGCCGGGTGCAGTTCGCGCGCATCGACCGTGCCGCCTCGCGCGAGCTGTTCGTCCGGCACGCCCTCGTCGAGGGCGAGTGGGACCCGCAGCGCCTCGACAAGCGGGTGAGCGCCTTCTGGCGCAGCAACGCCGAGCTGCGGCGGCGCCTCGAGAAGCTCGAGGAGCGCGAGCGCCGCCGCGACATCCTCGCGGGCGACGAGGCCGTCTTCCGCTTCTACGACGAGCGCATCCCCACCGACGTGTTCGACGTCCGGTCCTTCGAGAAGTGGTGGAGGGAGGCGCTGTCGTCCACCCCGAAGCTGCTCGTGATGCGCGAGAGCGACCTGGTGGACGACGACGAGCGCGCCGACCAGGGCGAGTTCCCCACCCGGTGGACGCAGCGCGACCAGGTGCTCGGCCTGGCGTACCGCTTCGAGCCGGGAGCCGCGGACGACGGCGTCAGCGTCGTCATCCCGCTGGCCCTGCTCGCCCAGGTCGAGGACCGCGGCTTCGACTGGCAGGTGCCGGGGCTCCGCGCCGAGCTCGTGACCGGGTTGCTGCGGGCGCTGCCGAAGGCCATCCGCCGTCACGTCGTGCCCGCCGCGGACTGGGCGGACAAGTTCGGGGAGTCCCTCGCGGGCGACGGCCCGGAGACGCACGCCGGGATGCCGCGGCTCTCTCTCAAGGAGGCGCTGGCCGCGCTCATCCAGCCGCTCGCCAACCAGCGCGTCACGGCGGCCGACTTCGACGACGAGCGGGTTCCCGCGCACCTGCGCATGAACTTCCGCGCCGTCGACGAGCGCGGGCGCGTCGCCGGCTCCGGGCGCGACCTGACCGAGCTGCAGGCGCGGCTGTCGGACCGGGCGCGATCGAGCGTGGCGCGGTCGATCGCACGCTCGTCGGCTGCCGAGGGGGCCGCGGGCCCGTCGGCCGGCACGGCGGCGTCGAAGGGCGGCGCCGCCGCGGTGGCGTCCGCCTCATCGATCGAGCGCACCGGTCTGACGAGCTGGACCTTCGGCGATCTCCCCGAGGTGCTCGACACCCGCGTCGCTGGCGGCGTCGTGCGCGGCTACCCGGCGATCGTCGACGACGGCAGGAGCGTCTCGGTGCGGGTGGAGGCGACAGCGGATGCCGCCACGGCCGCCACCCGCGACGGCGTGCTGCGGCTGATGCTGCTGAACGTGCCGTCCCCCGCCTCGTACGTGCAGGAGCATCTGACCGCTCAGGAGAAGCTGGCCCTCGCCGCCTCCCCCTATCAGAACGCCGCCGCGCTCATCGAGGACTGCCGGCGGGCCGTGGTGAGCCGCGTCCTGGCCCTGCGACAGCCCCAGGGGATCAGGACCCTGGCGGCGTTCGAGGAGGCCAGGGACGCCGTCTCGGCGACGCTCGTCGACGACCTCTTCGCCTGCGTCTCCCTCGTGGCCCGCATCCTCGCGAAGTCGCGCGAGGTCGAACGCGGCATCAGGTCGCAGAACTCGCTCGCCCTGCTCGGACCGCTCAACGACATCCGCTCCCAGCTCGCCGGGCTCCTGCCCGCCGGCTTCGTCGCGGCCGCCGGGGTGGACCGGCTCGCGCACTTCCCGCGGTATCTCGACGGCATGATCGACAGGCTGAACACGCTCGCGAACGAGCCGGGCAAGGACCGCACGCGCATGACCGAGTTCGAGCGGATGGCGAAGGCCTACGCGGATGCCGGCGGGACCGTCCCGCTGTCGGCCGGCGCCTCCCCGGCGATCGTCGAGACCCGCTGGCTGCTCGAGGAGTACCGGGTGAGCGTGTTCGCGCAGCGTCTCGGCACCGCGCAGCCGGTGTCGCCGCAGCGGATCGCGAAGGCCCTCTCCGCGCGTTGACCGCACGGCCCTCGCCGCGCGCAGATGGGTCTAGCCTGTCAGCATGGCCCGCGCGATCGTGTACACCGAAATCGGCTCCCCCGACGTCCTGCACCTGACCGAGATCCCCGATCCCCTCCCCTCTCCCGGAGAGGTCGTGGTGCGCATCGAGGCCGCCGGCGTCAACCCGATCGACGCGAAGGTCCGGGACGGGAAGCGCCCGTCTCCGCCCATCGTCGAGCCGCGCCGCGTCGGATTCGACGGTGCGGGGGTCGTCGAGGCGCTCGGCGAGGGCGCCGACGGCTTCTCCGTCGGCGACCGCGTGGCGATCCGCGACACGGTCGGCACCTACGCCTCCGCCCTCGCCGTGCCCACGGAGAACCTCGCCGTCCTCCCCGACGCGGTGACCGCGGCCGAGGGCGCCGGCATCGGCATCCCTGCGGGGACGGCCTACCAGTCGCTGAAGTCCCTCGGCGTGACGGAGGGCGACGTGCTGCTCGTGCACGGCGGCTCCGGTGCTGTCGGCCAGGCCGCGGTGCAGTTCGCCGTCGCCTGGGGTGCCACCGTGATCGCGACGGCGAGCGCGGCACGGCACGAGCAGCTGCGCGACCTCGGTGCGATCCCCGTCGCCTACGGCGACGGCCTGCTCGAGCGGGTGCGCGCCGCGGCGCCCGCGGGCGTGACCGCAGCGCTCGACTGCGCGGGCACCGACGAGGCCATCGAGACCTCGCTCGCCGTGGTGGACGACCGTCGGCGCATCGCCACGATCGTCCGCGGCCCGGACGCCGCGTCCTTCGGCATCCGGGCGTTCTCCGGCGGCTCGCCGATCCCGCTCACCGAGCAGGAGCTCGCCTGGCGCGCCGAGGCGCTGCCCGTGACGATCGCCCTCATCGCCGCAGGGGACTTCGTGATCGAGCTCGGCCAGGAGCTGCCGCTCGCCGAGGCGGCGCACGCCCACGAGCTCGTGGAGGCGCACGCGGCCGAGGGCAAGATCGTGCTGCTGCCCTGACGATCCGGGTCGTCACGGAGCGCAACAGTTCGACATAGACCGGGGCTCGGCATCCGCGCTCAGCACAATGGTCTGATGACCGAGTTCGCGACCCGGCAGGTCCAGGCCGGCTACGTGCCCGGCACGCCGCAGAACAGCGCCGTGCCGCCGATCTACCAGACCGCCGCCTTCCAGTTCGCCTCCCTCGAGGACGCCGCCGAGCTGTTCGCCCTGCGCAAGAGCGGCAACCTGTACAGCCGCAACGCCAGCCCGACCCAGCAGCTGCTCGAGGAGCGCATCGCGGCGCTCGAGGGCGGCGCGTCGGCCGTCGCCGTGGCCTCGGGGCAGGCGGCCGTCGCCGTGGCGCTGCTCGCCCTCGTCGGCGTTCGCGGGCACATCGTGTCGGCGAACCAGCTCTACGGGGGCACCGTCGACCTCTTCCAGGACACCTTCGACGACTTCGGCATCGAGGTGACCTTCGTCGACCAGGACGATGCGGACGCGTGGCGAGCGGCCATCCGTCCCGAGACGCGCGCCCTGTTCGCCGAGTCGGTCGCCAACCCCGTCGCGCAGGTGCTCGACATCCGCCTCGTCGCCGACATCGCGCACGAGGCCGGGGTGCCCCTGGTCATCGACAACACGGTCGGCACGCCGTATCTGGTGCGCCCCGGCGAGCACGGCGCGGACTTCGTCGTGCACTCGGCGACCAAGTTCCTCTCCGGCCACGGCACGTCCCTGGGCGGGGCGGTCGTCGACCAGGGCACCTTCGACTTCGGCGCCGACCCCGAGCGCTGGCCGCAGTTCACCGCCGAGTACAAGCGGGTTCCCGGTCTCGTGCTCTGGGAGAGGTTCGGGATCGGGCAGGCCTTCGCCGCGCTCGTGAAGTCGAAGTACGTGCACGACCTCGGCCCCTCGCTGTCCCCGTTCAACGCCTGGCAGATCCTGCAGGGGATCGAGACTCTCGACCTGCGGGTGGCGCGTCAGTCGTCGACCGCTCTGGCCGTCGCGCAGTTCCTGTCGCGGCATCCGTCGGTCTCGCACGTCAACCATCCCGGCCTCGACGGCAACCCGTGGCACGATCTCGCCGAGCGGTACCTGCCCGACGGGGTGCCCTCGGTGTTCTCCTTCGATCTCGCGGGCCCCGAGGACGAGCACGCCCAGGAGCGCGCCGCCCGGGTGATCGACAGCCTGCAGGTGGTGCATCTCGTGGCCAACATCGGCGACGCCCGCAGCCTCGTCGCGCACCCGGCCTCGATGACGCACTCGCATCTGAACGCCGAGCAGCGCGCCGCCGCGGGGATCTCCCTGAACACGATCCGCCTGTCCGCCGGTCTGGAAGACCCGCGCGACATCATCGCCGACCTCGATCAGGCCCTGAGGAACATCTGAACACTACGCTGAGACCATGACTGGTCTTCGTTGGGGAATCCTCGCAACCGGCGGCATCGCCGGCGCCTTCGCATCCGATCTCCGTACCGCGGGGCTCGACCTCGTCGCCGTCGGCTCCCGCTCGCAGGAGTCCGCCGACGCCTTCGCGGCGCGCTTCGACATCGCCCGCGCGCACCCCTCGTACGAGGCGCTCGTCGCGGACCCCGACGTCGACATCGTCTACGTCTCCACCCCGCATCCGATGCACCACGACAACGCACGCCTGGCCCTGGAGGCCGGCAAGCACGTGCTCGTCGAGAAGGCGCTCACGCTGAACCGCGCGCAGGCCGAGGATCTGCAGCGTCTGGCCGCCGAGCGCGGGCTGCTGGTGATGGAGGCGATGTGGACGCGGTACCTGCCGCACATGATCCGCATCCGCGAGATCATCGCCGAGGGGACCCTCGGCGAGATCCGCGCGGTGAGCGCCGATCACACCCAGCTGATCTCCTCCGACCCCGCACACCGGCTGAACGATCTGGCCCTCGGCGGCGGCGCTCTCCTCGACCTCGGCATCTACCCTGTGTCGTTCGTGTGGGACGTCCTCGGAGCCCCGGTGAGCGTCAAGGCGGCGGGCCGCCTGGTCGAGACGGGAGCGGACTCCGAGGTCGCCACCGTCATGACCCACGCCGGCGGAGCGGTCTCGACGACGCTGTCGTCCTCGCGCGGCGCCGGGCCGAACACGGCGAGCATCATCGGCACCGCCGCCCGGATCGAGATCGACCGCGTGTGGTACACGCCGACCTCGTTCCGCGTGGTCCTGCCGGACGGCACAGCCATCGAGCAGTTCTCCTCCGACGAGGTGGCCGGCCGCGGCATGGAGTATCAGGCGCTCGCGGCCGAGCGCTACGTCGCCGAGGGCACGCGCGACTCCGACCTGCTGCCGATCGCCGAGAGCGTCGCGATCATGGGCGTTCTCGACGAGATCCGCTCCCAGATCGGCGTGCGGTACCCGGGCGAGGAGCCGGCTCGTGGCTGAGTCGAACGAGGCGCGCGTCGCGATCTACCTCGACTTCGACAACATCGTCATCTCCTGGTACGACCGGGTGCACGGCCGCAACGCCTACGGCAAGGACCGCCAGCGCATCACAGATCACCCCGACGACCCCGAGGTGATCGAGCGTCTGAAGGCGGCGATGATCGACGTCGGCGCCATCATCGACTACGCGGCCTCCTTCGGCACCCTGGTGCTCACCCGCGCGTACGCGGACTGGTCGTCTCCGGTCAACGCCGACTACCGCTCCCAGCTGGTCGCCCGCGCGGTCGACCTGGTGCAGCTGTTCCCCGCCGCCGCCTACGCGAAGAACGGCGCCGACATCCGGCTCGCCGTCGACGCGGTCGAGGACATGTTCCGCCTGCCCGATCTGACCCACGTCGTGATCGTGGCCGGAGACAGCGACTACGTGCCGCTCGCGCAGCGCTGCAAGCGCCTGGGGCGCTACGTGATCGGCGTCGGCGTGGCCGGCTCGACCGCCAAGTCCCTGGCGGCGGCCTGCGACGAGTTCGAGTCGTACGACTCGCTCCCCGGGGTCGTGCGCCCGGCCAGGGACGCCCCCGCGGCGGCCGAGGCCGTCGAGCCGGTCAAGGCGAAGGCGGCGCCGCGGACGAAGACGGCGAAGGCCAAGGCCGCGCCGGCGCCGGCGAAGACCGATGAGCAGGGCGAGGCGACGGCCCTCCTGCAGCGGGCGCTGCGGCTCGGACACGACAAGGCCGGCGCCGACGAGTGGCTGCACAGCTCGGCGGTGAAGACCCACATGCGCCGGATGGACCCCTCCTTCAGTGAGAAGGCGCTCGGCTACCGCTCGTTCTCGGACTTCCTGAAGTCGCGCGAGGAGATCGCCGAGCTGGAGGAGACCGGACACGAGCGCCTCGTCCGGCTGCGGGAGCCCGCTGCGTGAACTCCTCCCCCTACGCCCGGGCGCTGGGCGACCGCATCGACGAGCTGCATCCGCGGCTGCGGCGGTACTTCAGCGGCATACCCGACGGGAGCGTCGGCGTCGGCGAGGGGGTGTTCCGGCGCGTGGGCACACCGCGGCGGTGGCTCTGGCCGGTGCTGCGGGTGCTCGAGAGACGCGGCGTCGTCCCCGCCTGCTGGGAGCGCGACGTGCCCTTCCGCATCGAGAACCTCACGATCGCCTCCCGGGCGATCGGCCGCCGCGAGTTCCGGCTGCCGTCGGGCCGCTGGGTTATGCACGACGCTGTCGCCGCCACTCCCCACGGACGCGTGGTCGACGAGCTCGGCGAGCCGGGGCTGATCGTCGCCTGCTTCGACGTCGACGTGCGGGACGGCGGACTGCTGCTCACGAGCCGCGCCGTCGGCATCCGCCTCGGCCGGCTGCGACTGCGCCTCCCCCGGCCGATCTCCCCCGTGGTCCGGCTCTCCGAGCGCTTCGACGACGCCGCGGACCGGCAGCGCGTGGCCCTGACCATCGACGCCCCGGTGATCGGGCGCGTCTACGAGTACCGCGGCGACTTCGGCTACCGCATCGAGGAGACGTCGTGACGCGAGTCGTGCTCGGGGGTTCCACCGGCTTCATGGGGCGGTACCTGCTGCCCCGTCTGCGAGCGGCCGGGCGGGAGGTCGTGACCGTCTCGCGCTCGCGCGCCGACATCGCCTGGGACGATCAGGCCGCGATCGATCGCGCGGTCGACGGTGCGAGCCTGGTGATCGGCCTCGCCGGCAAGAGTGTGAACTGCCGGTACACGCCGGAGAACCGCGCCGAGATCTTCCGCTCGCGACTGGAGACCACGTCCGCGCTGAGCCGGGCGATCGCGAAGGCCGAGAACCCGCCGGCGCTGTGGGTGAACTCGTCGACCGCCACGATCTACCGTCACGCCGAGGACCGGCCGATGACGGAGTCCACGGGAGAGATCGGCACCGGGTTCTCGGTCGAGGTCGCGAAGGCCTGGGAGCGGGCGCTGTTCGCCGACGAGCTGCCGGCCACCAGGCGCGTCGCCCTGCGCAGCGCCATCGTGCTCGGTCACGGCGGGGTGCTCGGCCCGCTCGAGAACCTCGCCAGGCTCGGCCTCGGCGGTGCACAGCACGACGGCCGCTGGCCGGTGAGCCGCGCCCGCCGGGAGGCGGGCACTGGGCACTTCCCCGGCGCGAGACGGGGCAGGCAGCGGTTCAGCTGGGTGCACGTGGAGGACGTCGCCCGCATCGTCGACTTCCTCGAGGAGCACCCCGAGCTGGACGGGCCGGTCAACGCCGCCTCTCCGAACCCGGTCGACAACGCCGCCTTCATGGCCACCGTGCGCGAGGTGCTCGGCGCGCGCATCGGGCCGCCGATGCCGCGGTGGATGCTCGAGCTCGGCGCGATCGGCATCCGCACCGAGACCGAGCTGGTCCTGAAGAGCCGCTGGGTGCTCCCCGAGAAGCTCGCCGCCGCCGGCTTCGAGTTCCGCTATCCGACGCTGGAGCCCGCGATCAGGGAGTCGTTCGGCTAGTCCTGAGAGCCGTCGGAGCCGTCCTGGGTCCCTGAGCCTGTCGAGGGGCGCTTGCGCTTCTCGATCTCGGCGCGGAGCCGCCACTCCTCGATCTCGCGGTCCAGGTCCGCGATCTGCTGCTCGGTCGTGCGCGTGTCGACGGGGTGCGCCGGAGCGGCCGGAGGAGTCGGATGCTGCGCGCGGCGCGGCATCCGGGGCATCCGGATGCCGGACTCGGCGTACTCGCGCCCGATCGCGAACCAGAGGATGCTGCCGATCAGCGGCAGCAGGATCACGATGACGATCCACGCCAGCTTCGGCAGGAAGCGCACCTGGGAGTCGTCGCGCGTGATGATGTCGATCAGCGCGCCGATCATCAGCGCGATGACGAGGAGCGATATCAGGAACGACATAGCTTCAGGCTAGACGACTCCCGCCGCCTCAGGGCAGCAGATGCCCGGCCGCACGGAAGAGCTCGTACCACTCGGCGCGGGTCAGCTCGAGGTCTGCGCCGGCCGCGGCGTCGCGCACGCGCTCGGGTGTCGTGGTGCCCAGGACGACCTGCATCTTCGCGGGGTGCCGCGTGATCCACGCGGTCGCGATCGCGATCGGGGGCACGCCGTAGGCCGCGGCGAGCCGGTCGATCACCGCGTTCAGCTCGGCGTACTCGGGGTTCCCGAGGAACACGCCGGTGAAGAAGCCGCCCTGGAAGGGCGACCACGCCTGCACGGTGATCCCGTTGATGCGGCTGTACTCGACGATGCCGCCGCCGTCGCGGACGACGCTCTGCTCCTCGCCGGCCATGTTCGCCGCGATCGGCTGCGCGATGATCGGCGCGTGGGTGATCGACAGCTGCAGCTGGTTCGCGACGATCGGCTGGGTCACCGCGGTGCGCAGCAGGTCGATCTGTCGCGGGGTGTGGTTCGAGACGCCGAAGGCGCGGACCTTGCCCGAGGCCTCGAGCTCGTCGAAGGCGCGGGCCACCTCCTCGGGCTCGACGAGGGCGTCGGGACGGTGCAGCAGCAGCACGTCGATGTAGTCGGTGTCCAGCGCCTTCAGCGAGCCGTCGACCTGGCCCATGATGTGCTCGTACGAGAAGTCGAACATCCCCTGCGCCGGCACGATGCCGCACTTGGTCTGCAGCACGATCTCCTCGCGCTCGGCGGCGCTCAGCCGCAGGGCTCCCGCGAAGCGCTCCTCGCAGAAGTGCATGCGTCCGCCGTAGATGTCGGCGTGGTCGAAGAAGTCGACGCCGGCGCCGCGGGCCGCGTCGTAGAGCGCGCGGATCCGAGCGTCGTCCTTGCTGTCGATGCGCATCATCCCGGCGATGACGGCGGGGGCTGACGAGGTGCCGAACGGGACTGTCTTCATGGGTGCAACGCTACCGGGAGATGACCTCGTCGAGAGCGATGCGACCGGCAGCACGCCCCAGCACGCCTCCGGTCGCATCGCCCTCGGGTCTGCGCGCGGTGCGCGCAGTCTCCCTCCCCCACCGCGGCGACGTCGCCGCGGTCACGACGCAGACGGTCACCTGTCTGCGGGTCTCTCGTCTCCGTCTCGGCTCTCCCGCAGCCGGGGCACGAGATCGGCCACCGGGATGCCGAGGGCTGCGGCGATGTCCGCCAGCTCTGCGACGGTGAAGTCCGACTCCGCCGCGAGCTTCCGCTGCAGGGCCGCATGCCCGATGCCCGAGCGGGACGCCAGCCATCCGGTCGACCGCGCTGCGCGTGTCAGAGCGGACGCGACAGCGGACGCCACCATCCGTCGCACTTCTGTCGTCATCTGACGACACTATCGCTCTATACGGGGACGATCAAGCGAGCAGCGACCCAATATGGCGGCATCCTGGAGTCAGCGCGGTGCTATCGTGACACAGATGGAGACACCGGGCGAGCTGTTCAACGCGGCCGTGGGCCGTCAGCTGCGAGCCGAGATCGCTGCCGGTGGCAGCAGCATCGCGGCCATGTCGCGAGAGATCGGCATCGCGCGAAGCGGGCTCGACAACTACGTGACGGGGAGACGGGCGATACCGGTGCCCGTCCTGTACCGCGTCTGCGTGGCCCTCGACATCGAGCCGCATCTCGTCCTGGCCCGCGCCGAGGAGCGGCTCCGCGCCGACGACGCCCGGCGCCCCGCGACGGTGACGCCGCTTCCGCGCCGCGCCGATGTCGGAGGCGGGCGAGAGGATGACGCGGAGGTCGCCTTCGACTCGCGCCTCTCCCACCACCGGGACACCGACGACCTGTACGACTGAGGGCGCATGGACCAGCTCTTCCGACTCATCGAGGAGCACGGCCTGCGCGTCGTCGAACGCGGCGGGGAGACGCCGGGCGGCTTCGAGCCCCTCTCGCGCACCATCCGGATCTCTCCGGGCATGAGCGCGCGCACCACCCGGAGCGTGCTCGCCCACGAGCTGGGGCACGCCGTGCTCGGACACGTCCCTCGCGCCGGGCGGATCGCCCGCGACCGACAGGAGCAGCGCGCCGACGAATGGGCGGCGCGGCTTCTGATCACCCCGGCCGCCTACGCCTCGGCGGAAGCGGTCCGCGGACCGCACGCGCCGAGCCTCGCCTTCGAGCTCGGCGTCACCGTCGAGCTCGTGCTCGCGTTCCGGCGGCTGCTCGAGCGCGCACGGGCGGCGTGAGCCGGCATCCGCCCGACGCTGATTGAATGGCCCCATGGCCTTTCTCGTCTCCCCCGCTCCCGTCACGCTCACCGGCGACCTGGTGGAGCTGCGACCACTCGACCCCTCGCACGTCGACGGCCTGATCGACGCGGTCGGCGAAGGGGACCTGTGGCGGAACGCCTGGTACACCTCGGTGCCCTCGCCCGACGGGGTCGCCGCCGAGGTCGACCGCCGGATGGCGCTGGTCGAGACCGGGGAGATGCTGCCCTTCACGACCTTCGACGCCCGGGGCCGGGTGCTGGGGATGACCTCGTTCTACGACTTCGAGGCCGACGTTCCGCGTCTGCACATCGGGTACACCTGGAACCGCCCGTCCGCGCACGGCACCGGCACGAACGCCGAGTCGAAGCTGCTGCTCATGCGCCACGCCTTCGAGACCCTCGGCGTGTTCCGCGTGGGGCTGACCACGCAGTGGGTGAACTTCCAGTCGCGGGCGGCCATCGAGCGGCTGGGCGCGAAGCAGGACGGGGTGATGCGCGCGATGAAGCGCTACCGCAACGGCGCTCTGCGCGACAGCGTGGAGTACTCGATCATCGAGCCCGAGTGGCCCGCGGTCAGGGCGACCCTCGAAGCGCGCCTCGCGAAGAGGCGCTGAGCCTCACGCTCACTCGGTGGCGTTGCCCGACCAGTTGTCGCTGCGACGGGTGGCGGAGCCGCGCTGACGCATCAGGAAGGCCAGCGACAGCGAGACGAGCAGGAGGCCGGCGATGAAGACGAGAGCCTGGACGTCCTCGACCGACTGCGCGAAGCCCATGAGCCAGATGCCTCCGAGGAAGAGGATCAGGAAGAAGATGAGGCTGAGGATCACGGTGTCTCCTGTCGTTGCGTGCAGCTCTCAGGATACCGCGCGACGGAAGGTCGCCACGTCTGCGCGGCGGGAGCGCTCGACGACGAGACCGGCGCGCTCGAGTCTCGTGAAGACGCGGCGCGGCAGCGGCGGCAGATCGGCCGTGCGTCCGGGCGCGGGCTTCGCGAGGCCGGAGAACAGCGACAGGTCCACCCCTCCGCCGCGCAGCTCGGCACGCGCGTAGTCGCTGCCGCAGCGCCAGAGCAGGCGGTCGAGATCGGCGTAGCGGATGACGGATGCCGTCGCCCCGACGACGATACGGACCTCGTCGTCCCCGAAGGCGATCGTGCACTCCTCGGTGCGCCGGCGCACCACCCCGCCGAGGGCGGCGTACGCGGGGAGCCCGAGCACGATGGCGACCAGGACGATCGACAGCTTCGCGCCGAGATGGACGACCACGTCGTCGAAGGCGATCAGCAGCCCGGCGGCGACGGCGCCCGCCACGAGGACGATGCCGATGATCGCCAGGGTCAGCTGCCGCATCCGCATCCGGATCCCGCGGAAGCGCACGCGCGATCCGTCCCCGTCGTCCTCCCGCTCCCACGGGGGCGTCTCCCGGACGGGGGCGTCCTTCCGCGCTCTCCGGGCGACGGCATCCGTCACCCGGCCCAGCAGGCCCAGCCAGATCCAGCCGGCGGCGGGGATCGCCGCCATCTGGACGACGACCACGATGACGCCGGCGGGCTCGGGGAGCACGTCGACGAGCGGACCGCCGAGCCCGGTGAGCGTGACGACGACCGCGGCGACGACGACCGCGCCCGCGACGTGCAGGACGAGGCCGTCGCGCGGCATCCGGGAGGTCAGGTTCACGAACGCGAAGCCGAGGGACCAGCCGCCCACCAGCATCAGCAGGAGCTGCGGGAGGCCGAGGTCGCCCGTCAGCACCATAAGCACCGCTGCCGCGGCGAGGAGCACGACGCCGCAGATCGCGGCCTTCACGCTGTCGTTCCCATCCCGGCAATCCTAGGATGCCGGCGCCGGGTCGCCCCGCCTCACGGCGCCCTCTCGCCGATCGGGACGGAGGTGTGAGGTCTATGACGTCATCCGCCGCGACGGCGTCGACCGCGCGCGGTACCGTGTACCCATGACCGCTCCAGTTGACCCGACCAGTACCCCCGCCTGGACCGAGCTCACGGCTCTGCGCGACTCGCTCGCCCCTGATCTGCGCGGCTGGTTCGCCGCCGATCCTGATCGCGCCGAGCGCCTCTCGATCCCTGCGGCCGACCTGCACGTCGACCTGTCCAAGAACCTCGTGACCGACGACGTGCTGGCCGCCCTGGTGCGACTCGCGGAGCAGACCGGTGTCGCCGAGCGCTACGGGGCGATGCTCGCCGGTGAGCACATCAACACCACCGAGGACCGCGCCGTGCTGCACACGGCGCTGCGGCGTCCCGCGGGGGCCTCCCCCGCCCTCGTCGTCGACGGCCAGGAGGTCGACGCCGACGTGCAGGGCGTGCTCGACGCGCTCTCCGCCTTCGCCGACCGGGTCCGCTCCGGCGACTGGCTCGGCGTGACGGGCAAGAAGGTCACGCACGTCGTGAACATCGGCATCGGCGGCTCCGACCTCGGACCCGTCATGGTCTACGAGGCGCTCAAGCCCTATGCGGACGCCGGGATCCAGGCGCGGTTCGTGTCGAACATCGATCCCACGGACCTCGCGCAGAAGACCGCCGACCTCGACCCCGAGACGACCCTGTTCATCGTCGCGTCGAAGACCTTCACCACGCTGGAGACCCTCACCAACGCCCGCCTCGCGCGCGACTGGCTGTGGGCGGGCCTGCAGGCCTCCGGCGCGATCGGGGACTCGGACGAGGCGCGCACGGATGCCGTGGCCCACCACTTCGTGGCGGTCTCCACGGCTCTCGACAAGGTGGCGGCCTTCGGCATCGACCCGTCGAACGCCTTCGGGTTCTGGGACTGGGTGGGCGGCCGCTACTCCGTCGACTCGGCGATCGGCCTGTCGCTGGCGATCGCGCTCGGCCCTGACGTGTTCCGCGACCTGCTGGCCGGCTTCCACGCCATCGACGAGCACGTGCGCACCACCCCGCTGGAGCGGAACGTGCCGGTGCTGCTGGGCCTGCTGAACGTCTGGTACGTCAACTTCTTCGGCGCGCAGTCGCACGCCGTGCTCCCCTACGCCCAGCAGCTCAGCCGCTTCCCGGCGTACCTGCAGCAGCTGACCATGGAGTCCAACGGCAAATCCGTGCGCTGGGACGGCTCCCCGGTCACCACCGACACCGGCGAGGTGTTCTGGGGCGAGCCGGGCACCAACGGGCAGCACGCGTTCTACCAGCTCATCCACCAGGGCACCCGCCTGATCCCCGCCGACTTCATCGCCTTCGTGAACCCGGCGTACCCGCTCGTCGACGGCGCGCAGGACGTGCACGCGCTCTTCCTGGCGAACTTCCTCGCGCAGACGAAGGCTCTCGCCTTCGGCAAGACCGCCGAGGAGGTCGAGGCCGAGGGCACCACCGGGGCGCTCGTCGCCGCGCGGACCTTCGCCGGCAACCGGCCGACCACGTCGATCTTCGCGCCGGCGCTCACCCCTCAGGTGCTCGGCCAGCTGATCGCACTCTACGAGCACGCGACCTTCACGCAGGGCACGATCTGGGGCATCAACTCCTTCGACCAGTGGGGCGTGGAGCTCGGCAAGCAGCTGGCGATGCAGATCGCTCCGGCGATCGAGGGCGACGCGGATGCCGTGGCGGCGCAGGACCCGTCCACGAAGGCGCTGCTCGCGTACTACGCGGCGAACCGCAAGGGCTGATCGGGCGCATGCCCTGACCGGTCGGAGGCCGTACTCGTGCGCGCCCTCCGACCGGTTCGATACGGTCGAGCGATGAACGAGCTCCCCTTCGCGATCCTGACCGGACCCGAATTCGCCGTGCCGATCATCGTCGCGCTCCTCATCGCCGTCGGTGTGACCGCCACGTCCTTGGCCGCACGCGCGGCAGCGATGACCCAGACGAAGACGGACAGGGTCCTCCGCGGCGTGAACCTGTACGGCGCGACGATCATGATCGTGATGACCTACTTCACGGTCGTGTTCAACGGTGAGCGGGACGACTTCTCGCTGACCATCAAGATCGTGCTGATCTCGGCAGCCGTCACGCTCACGGCGCTTCTCGCGCTCGCGGAGCTCTCGCTCACGAGATCCGGCGACAGGACCCGGAGTCGCGAAGCGCCCGCGCCCGCGCCGGCTGCTCCCCATCGCGAAGACCGCACCGCTCTCACGCTCGTCTGCGCGGCCGGGCTCGCGGCGATCACCGTCGCGATCCTTCGGCGACGTCGCCGCTAGGCCGTTCGAGGCCGGGCTCGTAGCGCACCCGCCGGCGCCGGGGAACCCCCTCGTCCGGCGTCGTGAGCGACGCGTACCGTGCCGTCATGGACACTCCGCTGACCGCACTCCTGATCAACTGCACGCTCAAGCCCTCCCCCGCATCGTCGAGCACCGATGTGCTCGGAGAGCAGGTCCTCGCAGCCCTCGCCGAGCACGGCGTGACGGCAGACCGCATCCGCGCCGTCGACCACAGCATCCTCCCCGGCGTGGAGGCCGACATGGGAGACGGCGACGACTGGCCGGAGCTGCGCACCCGGGTCCTGGCCGCCGACATCCTCGTGCTCGCGACGCCGACCTGGATGGGGCAGCACTCCAGCGTCGCCCAGCGTGTGCTGGAGCGGCTGGACGCAGAGCTCGGAGCGACCGACGAGGACGGACGGCCCACGCTCTTCGACAAGGTCGCCGTCGCGGTGGTCGTGGGCAACGAGGACGGCGCCCACCACATCGCGGCGATCCTGTTCCAGGCTCTCGACGACGTCGGATTCACCGTGCCCGCGCAGGGCTCGGTGTACTGGAACGGCGAGGCGATGCAGAAGACCGACTACAAGGATCTGCCGGAGATCCCGGAGAAGGTCGCCCAGGCCACCGCCACTGCGGCGGCGAACGCCGCACACCTGGCGCGTCTGCTGAAGGAGAGGCCGTATCCGGCGTGACGCGAGGATCCCGGGTGACGGCTTCCGTAGACGCGAAGAGGCGGATGCTGTCAGCATCCGCCTCTTCCTCGTGCGTTCCGGCTCAGAAGTCCCAGTCGTCGTCTTCGGTGGCCTCGGCCTTGCCGATCACGTACGACGAGCCCGACCCTGAGAAGAAGTCGTGGTTCTCGTCGGCGTTCGGGGAGAGCGCCGACAGGATCGCCGGGTTCACGTTCGTGACCGTCGACGGGAACATCGCCTCGTAGCCGAGGTTCATCAGCGCCTTGTTGGCGTTGTAGTGCAGGAACTTCTTGACGTCCTCGGTCAGGCCGACGCCGTCGTAGAGGTCCTGCGTGTACTGCACCTCGTTGTCATACAGCTCGTACAGCAGCGAGAAGGTGTAGTCCTTCAGCTCGTCCCTCTTGGCCTGGTCGAGCGTCTCGAGGCCGCGCTGGAACTTGTAGCCGATGTAGTAGCCGTGCACGGCCTCGTCGCGGATGATGAGGCGGATGAGGTCGGCCGTGTTGGTGAGCTTGGCGCGGCTCGACCAGTGCATCGGCAGGTAGAAGCCCGAGTAGAACAGGAAGCTCTCCAGCAGGGTCGAGGCGACCTTGCGCTTGAGGGGCTCGTCGCCACGGTAGTAGTCCATGACGATCTGGGCCTTCTTCTGAAGGTTCGGGTTCTCCACCGACCAGCGGAACGCCTCGTCGATCTCCTTCGTCGAGCACAGCGTCGAGAAGATCGACGAGTAGCTCTTCGCGTGCACCGACTCCATGAACGCGATGTTCGTGTAGACGGCCTCCTCGTGCGGGGTGATCGCATCGGGGATGAGCGAGACGGCGCCGACGGTGCCCTGGATGGTGTCCAGCAGGGTCAGGCCGGTGAACACCCGCATGGTGAGCGTCTGCTCCTCGGGGGTGAGCGTGTTCCACGACTGGATGTCGTTCGACAGCGGCACCTTCTCGGGCAGCCAGAAGTTGTTCACCAGACGGTTCCAGACCTCGAGGTCCTTGTCGTCCTGGATGCGGTTCCAGTTGATCGCCTGCACGCGGTCGACCAGCTTGAGGGGTTCGTGCGGAGTCATGTTTCTTCGTTTCTGAGTACTGGGTCGCTGAGCCTGTCGAGGTGTCAGAGCATGCAGGAGACGCACTCGGTCATGTCGGTGCCCTCGAGCGCCAGCTGGCGCAGACGGATGTAGTAGATCGTCTTGATGCCCTTGCGCCATGCGTAGATCTGCGCCTTGTTGATGTCGCGCGTGGTGGCGGTGTCCTTGAAGAACAGCGTCAGCGACAGGCCCTGGTCGACGTGCTGGGTGGCGGCGGCGTAGGTGTCGATGACCTTCTCGTAGCCGATCTCGTAGGCGTCCTGGTAGTACTCCAGGTTCTCGTTCGTCATGAACGCCGCCGGGTAGTAGACGCGACCGAGCTTGCCTTCCTTGCGGATCTCGATCTTCGACGCGATCGGGTGGATCGACGACGTCGAGTTGTTGATGTACGAGATCGAGCCGGTCGGCGGCACGGCCTGCAGGTTCTGGTTGTAGATGCCGTGCTTCTGGATGGACTCCCTGAGCTGCGTCCAGTCCGCCTGCGTCGGGATGTGGTGTCCGGCGAAGAGCTCCTTCACCTTCTCGGTCTCGGGCACCCAGGCGCGCTCGATGTACTTGTCGAAGAAGGCGCCGGAGGCGTAGGTCGAGTCCTCGAAGCCGTCGAAGGCCTGGCCACGCTCGATCGCGAGCTTGTTCGAGGCGCGCAGCGCGTGGAACAGCACCGTGTAGAAGTAGATGTTCGTGAAGTCGACGCCCTCCTCCGAACCGTAGAACACGTGCTCGCGAGCGAGGTAGCCGTGCAGGTTCATCTGGCCGAGGCCGATCGCGTGCGAGCGGTCGTTGCCGTCTTCGATGGAGCGCACCGACGAGATGTGGCTCTGGTTGCTGACCGCGGTCAGTCCGCGGATCGCGGTCTCGACCGTCGCACCGAGGTCGCCGCCGTCCATCGCCAGGGCGATGTTCATCGAGCCGAGGTTGCAGGAGATGTCCTTGCCGATCTGGTCGTACGAGAGGTCCTCGTTGTACGTGGTCGGCGTGTTCACCTGCAGGATCTCGCTGCAGAGGTTGGACATGTTGATACGGCCCTTGACCGGGTTGGCCTTGTTCACCGTGTCCTCGAACATGATGTACGGGTAGCCGGACTCGAACTGGATCTCGGCGATGGTCTGGAAGAACTCGCGCGCGTTGATCTTCGTCTTCTTGATGCGCGGGTCGTCGACCATCTCGCGGTACTTCTCGGTGACCGAGATGTCTCCGAAGGGCACGCCGTAGACGCGCTCGACGTCGTAGGGCGAGAACAGGTACATGTCCTCGTCGTTCTTGGCGAGCTCGAACGTGATGTCGGGCACCACGACACCCAGCGAGAGGGTCTTGATGCGGATCTTCTCGTCGGCGTTCTCGCGCTTGGTGTCGAGGAAGCGCATGATGTCGGGGTGGTGGGCGTTGAGGTACACCGCCCCCGCACCCTGCCGGGCGCCGAGCTGGTTCGCGTAGCTGAAGCTGTCTTCGAGGAGCTTCATCACGGGGATGATGCCCGATGACTGGTTCTCGATCTGCTTGATCGGCGCACCGGACTCGCGGATGTTGGAGAGCAGCAGGGCCACACCGCCGCCGCGCTTGGAGAGCTGCAGCGCGGAGTTGATGCCCCGGGCGATCGACTCCATGTTGTCCTCGATGCGCAGCAGGAAGCAGCTGACGAGCTCGCCGCGCTGTGCCTTGCCCGCGTTGAGGAAGGTCGGGGTGGCCGGCTGGAAGCGGCCGGAGATGATCTCCTCGACGAGGTCGATCGCGACCTGCTCGTCGCCGTCGGCCAGGGCGAGGGCGGTCATCACGACGCGGTCCTCGAAGCGCTCGAGGTAGCGCTTGCCGTCGAAGGTCTTCAGCGTGTAGCTCGTGTAGTACTTGAACGCGCCGAGGAAGGTCTCGAAGCGGAACTTCTTCGAGTAGGCGAGGTCGTTGAGCTTCTGGACGAAGTCGAACGAGTACTTCTCGATGACGGCGCCCTCGTAGTACTCCTTCTCGACGAGGTAGTCGAGCCGCTCCTTCAGGGAGTGGAAGAACACCGTGTTCTGGTTCACGTGCTGCAGGAAGTACTCGCGCGCAGCGCGCTTGTCGGCGTCGAACTGGATCTTCCCGTTCGCGTCGTAGAGGTTGAGCATCGCGTTGAGGGCGTGGTAGTCCAGCCCCTCGTATGCGGGGTTCGCCTTGAACGCCACCGTCTCGGTCACAGAAGCTCCCACCGTCGTTCCAATCCGTCGGTCACGCGATCGACATCGTCCTGTGTGCCGAATATTTCCAGCCGATACAAGTGAGGCACGGAGCACTTGCGGCTGATGATGTCACCGGCGAGGCAGAAGGACTCGCCGAAGTTGGTGTTGCCCGCGGAGATGACCCCGCGGATCAGGCGCCGGTTGTTCTCGTCGTTGAGGAACCGGATCACCTGCTTGGGCACGGCCCCCTTCTCGACGCCGCGCCCCTCACCCCCGCCGTAGGTGGGGGTGACCAGGACGAACGGCTCGTCCACGACGAGCGGCTCCTCCTGGGAGTGGAGCGGGATGCGCCGGGCGGGGAGCCCGAGCTTCTCGATGAAGCGCGCGGTGTTGCCCGACACGCTCGAGAAGAAGACCAGGAGCGGCGCTGCGGTCGCGACTAGATGCATGATTCACCCCGGTTCCTGAGCTCCGCCGAAGGACGGTCAGTGAGCTTGTCGGGTCAGGCCAGACGAGATGCGAGCTCGTCGATCTTGTCGGGACGGAAGCCCGACCAGTGGTCCTCGTCGGTGACGACGACGGGCGCCTGCATGTAGCCGAGCGCCTTGACCTGCTCGAGGGCCGTCGGGTCCTCCGACAGGTCGTGGATCTCGTACTCGATGCCCTTGGCATCCAGCGCGCGATAGGTCGCGTTGCACTGAACGCAGGAAGGCTTCGTGTAGACGGTGATCGACATCGTGAATCCCCTCAAATCTCTGGTGTGACCGGCAGACCCCCGCCGGGAGTTCAATACTACATATGGGTGCGGACATTAGGAGTGACCACAAGGGGTAGTAGTTACATCCGTGTAGTTTTCCACCGCTCTCCACTGATACAACACAGGTTCTCCACCGTTTCTTCCACAGCCCGGCGGCCGTCGAACAGGTCGTCGAAACGCGGAATGACGCGGCTCGGAACACCCCCGGCCGGAACCATCCACAGGCGGCACGCTACGCCCGGCATCCGACATCGGATTTTCTGTGGAAAGCGCCCCTCGGCGTGTCGCGGCGTGTCGCCGCTATCGGTCCCAGACCGACGGCCGCGGCATCGGCTCGGCCCGCCTCTCGAGCTCCGCGGCGAGCGCGATGACCGTCGCCTCGCCGCCGGGCCGCCCGATCAGCTGCACGCACACCGGGTGCCCCTCGCCATCCGTCGTCACCGGCACCACGATCGCCGGCAGGCCGGCCACGTTCACGAAGCTCGAGTACGGCGCGTAGCGCACCTGCTGCGAGAAGTTCACGGCCGCATCCTCGGCGTCGAACCAGCCGATCGGGCGAGCGGGCAGGGCGAGCGCGGGAGTCAGCACGGCGTCGAAGGGAGCGAAGGCCGTGATCGTCTGCCTCTCGAACACGGTCGCCGCGGCCAGCGCGTCGAGCACCTCGCGTCCGGTCAGCCGCCGCCCCTCCCGCACCAGCCACGCGGTGATCGGCTCCACGAGGGCGAGCTCGGCGTCGGACAGCGCCATCCGCGCCGCGCTCGTCCGCCACAGCGCCGTGAACATCGCGGCGTACCCGCGCGGACGCCAGTCGAGGTCGTCCACGCCGTGCCCGGCATCCGTCAGCATCCCGCCGGCCGTCTCGACGGCCCTGCGCATCTCCGGGTCCAGCCGGATGTCCTCGTCCTCGTCCCAGGGGGACGTCGTCGTGACGCCGATCCGGACGGATGCCGCCGCACTCCGCGCCGCGGCCGAGAACGCCGTGCCGCCGCCGGCCGATGTCGCGTACCGGTAGGGGCGCCCCGAGACCTGCACGTCGAGGAGCATCGCCGCATCCGCCACGGTCCGCGCGATGGGGCCGGCCACCGCGAGGCCGCCGGGGCTGTCGAGCCCCGAGGCGAACGCGATCCTCCCCCGGGACGGCTTGATGCCCACGAGCCCGGTCGTCGCGGCCGGGATCCGGATCGAACCGCCCGCGTCGGACGCCGGGGCCACGGGCAGGAGTCCCGCGGCGACGGCGGTGGCGGCTCCCCCGCTGGACCCTCCTGCGCCGTTCGCCGGGTTCCACGGGTCCCGTGCCGGCGGCGCCACCTGCGACTCCGTGTAGCCGGTCATGCCGAACTCCGGGGTGTTCGTCTTGCCGAGGCTGACCGCACCGGCCTCGTCGAGCACCAGGGCCTGATCCGCCGTCGCCTCCGGCACGAAGTCGCGATGCAGCATCGAGCCGAATCGCGTCGGAACGCCGGCCCTGGGCACCAGGTCCTTGTCTCCGGACGGCAGCCCCCAGAGCGCTCCCGCGGGCTCCTGCGCCTCCAGGGAGCGGGCCCTCGCCAGCGCCGCGTCCGCGGTGACCTCGACGAATGCGCCGAGCCCGCCGTCGAGACGCGCGATCCGATCGAGATAGTGCGCCACCAGCTCCACGGGAGAGATCTCCCGGCTGTGCAGGGCCGCCACCTGCTCGATCGCCGAGAGGTCATGCAGTTCGGCCATGAAGTCGACCATACGGGAGCATCGCCGCCGCTGCTCCGGCCCGATAGCGTTGTCTGGTGGCGGGATACAGAGAACTCCTTCGCACGCCTGGAGTGGCGCGCATGATCGCCGCACAGCTGACCGCTCGCTTCCCGAACGGGATGAGCTCGCTGGCGATCCTCCTGCACGTGGAGCAGCAGACCGGCTCCTACGGCGCGGCGGGCCTGGTGCTCGCCGCGACCAGCGTGGGTCAGGCCGTCGCCGGTCCGCTCACCAGCCGCTGGATGGGCGCCTGGGGCATGCGCCGCGTGCTGACGCTCACGCTGAGCGTCTGCGTCGTCGCCGTGCTCGGCCTGGCCCTGCTGCCCCTCACACTGCCCGGCTACATGGTCCTCGGCTGCATCGCCGGACTCTCCACCCCGCCGATCCAGGCCGCCGTCCGCACGATCTACCCCAAGCTCGTGAACTCCTCGCAGCTCACCCCGCTGTTCTCGCTCGACGCGTCGCTGCAGGAGATCATCTGGATCCTCGCCCCGGTGCTGATCACCCTGGTCTCCACGCAGATCGGCACCGTCGAGGGCCTGCTGCTGGTCGCGATCATCCTCGTCGCCGGCGGCGCGTGGTTCATCCTCTCCCCCGAGGTCGGCCGGGTGCGCATCCCGCGCAGCCGCAACGCCCTCGGCAAGGTCGTCCTCAAGCCCCCGGTGCTGCTGGCCACCGTGATCGGCTTCCTGCTGATCGGCGCCTGCGCGGCCGTGGAGGTGGGCGTCGTCGCGTCCTTCGAGCACGGCAGCCTCGCCGCGGGTCTCGTGCTCGCGGTGTTCTCGGTGGGCAGTCTCGCCGGCGGCCTCGCGTTCGGCCACATCCCGATCGGCCCGTGGGCGATGGCCCGTCGCCTCGTGATCGTCACGGTGGGCCTCGCCCTGACCATGGTGATGCTGAACGCGTACTGGCTCGGCGGCACCCTGATCATCGCCGGCATCGGCATCGCCCCCGCCCTGGCGGTGCTCTTCGCGATCACCTCGGCGAGCGTGAAGTTCAGCGAGACCGCCGAGGCCTTCGGCTGGGCGGGCACCGGGCAGCTCATCGGCGCCGCGGCGGGATCGGCCGTCGCCGGCTTCCTCGTCGACGTCGGCGACTGGCGCGGCGCCTACCTCGCGGCGACGCTGTTCGCCGCCGTGGGGCTCGTCGTCTCCGTGGTGTTCGTGCGGTCCTTCCCCGATCTCCGGCATCGCGACGCGAGCCCCGCGCCCGACACCGAGCCGCTCACGGTGACGCCGTCATAGGCTGAGCACATGCCTGCGCCGCTCACCCTGCCCCGCATCTCGTGGGGAGATCCCGCCTCCGCCCGCCGCGCCCTCCTCGTGCACGGCCTCGGCTCCTCCGCCGCTCTGATGTGGCGGCTCGGCGATGCGCTCGCCGAGGCGGGGTGGCACGCCACCGCGGTCGATCTGCGCGGCCACGGCGACGCCCCGCGGGCTCTCGACTACACGGTCGCGGCGTACGGAGCGGACCTGGCCGCCACACGTCCGGAGGACGGCGGTGCATGGGATGCCGTGATCGGGCACTCCCTGGGCGGGGCGTCGAGCACGGTGGCCGCGGCATCCGATCCGGGATGGACCGGACGGCTCGTCCTCGTCGATCCCGCCATCGTGCTCGAAGGCCGCGATGCGACCGTGATCCGCAAGAGCCAGCAGCGCGCCTTCGACGACAACCGCATCGAGGTGGTGCGCGAGGAGCACCCGCACTGGCATCCGCAGGACATCGAGCTCAAGGTGGACGCCGTGCACCGCGCGAGCCGCTGGGCCGTGGAGCAGACGAGCGCCCAGAACCGGCCCTGGGACGTGCGCGCCGAGGCCGCCCGTCTCACCGTGCCCACCCACGTGATCGGCGCAGACCCCGCCGTCTTCAGCCTGTTCGCCGGCGACGGCGCCGCCGAGGTCCTCGCGGCGAACCCGCGCATCACGATGAGCGTGGTCGAGGGCGCCGGGCACTCGCTGCACAGGGACAGGCCGGAGGAGTCCGTCCGTCAGCTCCTGGAGGCCCTGTCATGAGCGACTTCGATCCCGCCGTCTTCCTCCCCGATGACCTGCTCGAGCGCATCCGCGAGCGCGCGCCGATCCACGACCGCGAGAACACCTTCCCGCAGCAGGATCTCGACGAGCTCCGCGACGCCGGGTACCTGTCGATCCTCGTGCCAGCCGAGCGCGGAGGCTCCGGCCTCGGGCTGGAGCAGGCGGCGGTCCTGCAGCAGCGGCTCGCGACGGCGGCTCCGGCGACGGCGCTGGCGATCAACATGCACCTCGTCTGGACCGGGGTCGCGAAGGTCTTCTCCGACCGCGGCGTGCCCGGCCTCGAGTTCGTGCAGGACGGCGCCGTCGCCGGCGAGGTCTTCGCCTTCGGCATCAGCGAGGCCGGCAACGACCTCGTGCTGTTCGGCAGCGACACCGCGGCGGTCCCGACGGACGGCGGCGGATACGCGTTCACCGGCACCAAGATCTTCACCTCGCTCGCCCCCGTCTGGACGAGCCTCGGCCTGCACGGCCTCGACACGACGAGCGCCGACGCCCCGAAGCTGGTCTTCGCCTTCGTGGAGCGGACGGATGCCGTCGCCACCGCCGACGACTGGGACACGCTCGGAATGCGCGCGACGCAGAGCCGGACGACGCGCCTGGACGGCGCCGTGGCGGATGCCGCGCACGTCGTCCGCCGGATCGATCCGGGACCGAACCCCGACCCGATCGTGTTCGGCATCTTCAGCGTCTTCGAGATCCTGCTGGCCTCGGTGTACACGGGCATCGCACGGCGGGCGCTCGACCTCGCGACGCAGACGGCGCAGGAGCGCAGGTCGAAGAAGACGGGGCTCGCGTACAGCCAGGACCCCGACATCCGCTGGCGCATCGCCGACATGGCTCTCGCCTACGACGCACTGCCTCCGCAGATCTCGGCCCTGGCCCGCGACGTCGACGAGAAGGCCGACAACGGAGCACGCTGGTTCACGCTGCTGTCCGGTCTCAAGCACCGCGCGGTGACGATGTCGAAGCATGTCGTGGATCAGGCGATGCTCACGGCCGGCGGCGGCTCCTACTTCTCCCGGAACGAGCTCTCCCGCCTGTACCGCGATGTGCTCGCGGGGGCCTTCCACCCCTCCGACCCGGAGTCGGCGCACGCCACCGCGGCGAGCGCCTGGCTGGGTCCGCTCGAATCCTGACGATCGATTTCGCCAGCGATTCACCCGCGATCCTGCGAAATCGGTTGAACAACGTGGAGGTTGGTGCGAAGATCGCACCATGGTGTCGACGAAGAAGCTTCCCGCCCTCGACGAGGTCTCCAAGACCATCATCGAGCTGCTGCAGGAGGACGGCCGGCGCTCGTACTCCGACATCGGACGGGTCGTCGGCCTGAGCGAGGCCGCGGTGCGCCAGCGCGTGCAGAAGCTCACGGAGTCCGGGGTGATGCAGATCGTCGCGGTGACCGACCCGATGCAGCTCGGCTTCCGACGCCAGGCCATGATCGGCATCCGCGTGAACGGCGACACACGCGTCGTCGCCGAGGCGGTCGCCGCGATCGACGCCGTCGACTACGTCGTCATCGCCATCGGCTCCTTCGACGTCCTCGCCGAGGTCATCTGCGAGGACGACGAGGACCTGCTCGCGCTGATCAACGACAGCATCCGCACGATCGACGGCGTGCTGTCGACCGAGACCTTCATCTACGCCAAGCTGCAGAAGCAGCTCTACAACTGGGGGACCAGATGATCACACCCACCGACGCCGAGCTCCAGGCCAAGGCCCGCGACCACCTCTGGATGCACTTCACCCGGCAGTCCACCATGGAGCGGTCCGGAGTGCCGATCATCGTCAAGGGCGACGGCCACCGCATCTGGGACTCGAAGGGCAGGGAGTACTTCGACGGCCTTGCCGGCCTCTTCGTCGTGAACGCCGGCCACGGACGCCGTCGTCTCGCCGAGGCGGCGGCGAAGCAGGCCTCCGAGCTGTCCTTCTTCCCGCTGTGGTCGTACGCGCACCCCGCGGCGATCGAGCTGGCCGACAAGCTCGCCGACGAGGCGCCGGGCGACCTCAACCGCGTCTTCTTCTCCACCGGCGGCGGCGAGGCCGTCGAGACCGCCTTCAAGCTCGCCAAGCAGTACTGGAAGCTGATGGGCAAGCCCACCAAGCACAAGGTCATCTCACGCGCGGTCGCCTATCACGGCACGCCGCAGGGCGCCCTGGCGATCACCGGCATCCCGGCGATGAAGGCCATGTTCGAGCCGGTCACCCCTGGCGGCTTCCGCGTGCCGAACACGAACTTCTACCGTGCTGCCGAGATGGGAGCGCCCGCCGACGACCTCGAGGCCTTCGGGCGCTGGGCCGCCGACCGCATCGAGGAGATGATCCTCTTCGAGGGCCCCGACACGGTCGCGGCGGTCTTCCTCGAGCCGGTGCAGAACTCGGGCGGATGCTTCCCGCCCCCTCCCGGCTACTTCGCCCGCGTGCGCGAGATCTGCGACAGGCACGACGTGCTGCTCGTCTCCGACGAGGTCATCTGCGCCTTCGGGCGACTGGGCCACACCTTCGCGTGCACGGGCATGGGCTTCGTCCCCGACATGATCACCTGCGCCAAGGGCATGACCAGCGGCTACTCCCCGATCGGGGCCACGATCGTCAGCGACCGCCTCTACGAGCCGTTCTCGAAGGGCGACACGACCTTCTACCACGGGTACACCTTCGGCGGTCATCCGGTCTCGGCCGCGGTGGCCCTCGAGAACCTCGCGATCTTCGACGAGGAGGGCCTCAACGCACGCGTGCGCGAGAACTCCCCGCTGTTCCGGGCGGAGCTGGAGAAGCTCGGCGACCTGCCGATCGTCGGCGACGTGCGCGGCGACGGATACTTCTTCGGCATCGAGCTGGTCAAGGACAAGACGACCCGCGAGACCTTCGACGACGCCGAGTCCGAGCGCCTGCTGCGCGGCTTCCTCTCCCCCGCGCTGTACGAGGCGGGCCTGTACTGCCGCGCCGACGACCGCGGCGACCCCGTGATCCAGCTCGCCCCGCCGCTCACGATCGGCCCCGCCGAGTTCCGTGAGATCGAGCAGATCCTCCGCGACGTGCTGACCAGGGCCCAGGGCGTGCTCTAGTCGTCTCGTCGGGACGCTGACGTCTCGTCGAGACGCGTCCGTGCGACCGCTACGGGGGCCGACACGCCACATCGGGGGACGGAATCCGGCTCCTCGTCCGACATCTGGCGTGTCGGCCCCCGGCGGTGATGCAGGGTCACGACCGCGCCTGAGCACGCCTCGCCATCAGCGCGAGGTGCAGCGCGGCGAGCGTCTCGCCGTCGTCGAGATCGACGTCGAGCAGGTCGCCGATCAGCGCGAGCCGCTGATAGAACACCGAGCGCGACAGATGGCTGGCGGATGCCGCAGCCGACCTGTTGCCCGGATGCGCGACCAGGGCCGAGAGCACGGCGACCAGATCCCCCCGGCGGTCCCGGTCGTAGGCGATCAGCGGCGCCAGCATCCGCTCGCTGTGCTCGTGCATACGATGGTCGTCGCGCAGGGTGGAGACGAGGCGCTCCAGCGGACGCTCCTCCACCCGACGCACCCGCGGCCCCGCATCCGTGCGATCGCCCGCGGCGAGATCGCGCGCGGCGCGCAGCGACGCCAGCAGCTCGGGCACGCCGTCCGCCGAGGGACCGAGGAACACGGTCCTGTCGGGTCCCGCGATGCGCGCCGCCAGCTGATCGGTGAGAACGACGGATGCCGGAAGCGACAGCAGCGCGACATCGTCGCCGCCCACGCTCGCGGCGACGACCCCGCACCCTGCCTGCCGCGCACGATACGCCAGCTCGCCGGGCGAGACGACGCCACGGGCGACGATGCCGTGACACGCCCGCCCGTCGAACAGGAAGCCGCCGACGGCGAGGCGCGCGGCGATGTCGGCCGGCGTCACGAAGCGCCCTCCGAGCAGATCGCGGATGACGCCGCCCTGCGCGAGCAGCGACCACTCGGCGGCGCCGCCCTCTGCGAGGCATCCGAAGGCGAGAGCCGTGGCCCCCTGCTCGAGCACCGTGACCCTGCCCGCGGGATGCGGCGGCCCCGGCAGCGCCGACAGCGTCCCCCAGCGCACCCCACGGGCCTGCACGGGCACCTGGTCCGCTTCGCCGAGCCGCTCGAGGGCGTCCGCCACCGGCATCCGCAGGCTCTCGATCGCGACCACCTCCCGGGCGAGGTTCTGCAGCACCACCGGGGCGCCGAGCGCCCGCGCCGTCTCGGCCACCACGACGTCGGCCGGGGCGCCCTGCAGGCTCAGCGCCGTGAACAGCTCGTGCAGGCGCTGCCGCTCCCGCAGCGCCTCGGTCTGCGCGGCGATCAGCGCCCGGTGCACGGCCTCGGTGACGGTGACGAACTTCACCTCGCGGGTCAGCGCGACGAGCGCGAGGCCGAGCTCCGCGCACGTCTGCGCGACGGCATCCGGCATCCGCTCCAGTGCCGCCCCGAGCTCGACGACGACGCCGGCGACGCCCGTGCGGTGCAGAGCGCGGACGAACTCGCGCAGCGCGGTCGCGTCGGACGGCCAGCCCGCACCGGTGCTCAGCAGCAGCTCGCCGCCGTCGAGGAGGCGGGCCACCGCGGTGCTGTCGGAGACGTGAACCCAGCGCACCTCGGCGTCGAGGGCCGCGCCGCCGACCACGACCTCGGGGGCCCCGGCCTGCACCGCGGGATCCGCGAGCACGTCCGACACCGCGAGCAGCGCATCCGCCCGTGCCGGACGTTCTGTCCGGCCCAGCTCGAAGTCCTGACGTTCTGACACCGTCACCCACCGCTTAACTCTGTGATCATTGAGGAAAACCAGCGTATCGAACCATCGGTCAGAGTGTTCGACACCCGCATCCCGAAGGAGAGCCGTGGACATCGTCCGTCACGTCATCAACGGAGTCGAGACCGCCGAGGCGGCGCGCACCGGCCGGGTGTTCGACCCCGCCACCGGCGAGGTCGCCCGCGAGGTCGCGTTCGCGTCGGCCGCCGAGGTCGACCGGGCGATCGCCGCCGCGGCCGCCGCTCTCCCCGCCTGGCGCGAGACGAGCCTGATCAAGCGCGCCGACGTGTTCTTCCGTCTGCGCCAGCTGCTCAAGGACCGCACGCCGGAGCTCGCCGCGATCGTCACGAGCGAGCACGGCAAGGTGCTCTCGGATGCCGCGGGCGAGGTGTCCCGCGGCATCGAGAACGTCGAGTTCGCCGCCGGCCTCGTGCACCTGCTCAAGGGCGAGCGCAGCGAGCAGGTCGCCCGCGGCGTCGACGTGCACTCGGTCAAGCAGCCCGTCGGCGTGGTCGCGGCGATCACCCCGTTCAACTTCCCGGTCATGGTGCCGCTGTGGATGGTCGCCTCCGCGATCGCGTGCGGCAACACGGTCGTCCTCAAGCCCAGCGAGAAGGACCCGTCGGCCGCGGTCTTCATCGCGAAGCTCTTCGCAGAGGCGGGGCTTCCCGCCGGCGTCCTCAACGTCGTCAACGGCGACAAGGAGGCCGTCGACGCTCTCCTCGACTCCCCGCGCGTGAACGCGATCAGCTTCGTCGGCTCCACGCCCATCGCCCGCTCGATCTACCAGCGCGCCTCCGCGAACGGCAAGCGCGTCCAGGCGCTCGGCGGGGCCAAGAACCACATGGTCGTCATGCCCGACGCCGACATCGACGCCGCGGCCGACGCCGCGATCTCCGCGGCATACGGCTCCGCCGGCGAGCGCTGCATGGCCGTGTCGGTGCTCGTCGCGGTGGGCGACGTGGCCGACGACCTCGTCTCGGCGATCGCCGCCCGCATCGAGGGCCTCGTGATCGGCGACGGCACGGATGCCGCGAGCGAGATGGGCCCGCTCATCACCCGCGAGCACCGCGACCGCGTCGCCTCCTATGTGACCGGCGCCGCCGCCGAGGGCGCGAAGGTCGTCGTCGACGGCACCGCCCAGCGGTTCGACTCCGACGGCTTCTTCATCGGCGTCAGCCTGATCGACGAGGTCCGCCCCGGCATGAAGGTGTACGAGGACGAGATCTTCGGCCCGGTGCTGTCGGTGGTGCGCGTGGAGACCTACGCGGATGCCGTCGAGCTGGTCAACTCCAATGCCTTCGGCAACGGCACCGCGATCTTCACCCGCGACGGCGGCACCGCCCGCCAGTACGAGTTCGACATCGAGGTGGGTATGGTCGGCGTGAACGTGCCGATCCCGGTGCCGATCGGCGCCTACTCGTTCGGCGGCTGGAAGGACTCGCTGTTCGGCGACTCGCACATCTACGGCCCCGAGTCGATCCACTTCTACACCCGCTCCAAGGTCGTCACCACCCGCTGGCCCGACCACACGCCCTCGCAGATCGACCTGGGCTTCCCCAGCAACCACTGACCGCCAGGAGAGGATCGACATGACGAGCTACGCCGACCGGCACGGCGCCTCCCACGCGCTGCCCGCCCCCGAGGCCGAGGCGCAGGTGCGCGCCGACGACCGCGGTCACGTCTTCCATTCCTGGAGCGCGCAGAGCCTGATCGACCCGCTGCCCGTCGCAGCGGGCGAGGGGTCGACGTTCTGGGACTACGCAGGAGGCGCCTACCTCGACTTCTCGAGTCAGCTCGTGAACCTGAACCTGGGGCACCAGCATCCGGATCTCGTCGCCGCCATCCAGCAGCAGGCCGGGCGTCTGGCGACCATCCAGCCGTCGATGGCGAACGACGTGCGCGGCGAGCTCGCCCGGCTGATCGCCGAGGTCGCCCCCGAGGGCTTCGAGAAGGTGTTCTTCACGAACGGCGGCGCCGAGGCGAACGAGTACGCGGTGCGCATGGCGCGCCAGTCCACCGGACGCCGCAAGGTGCTGTCGATGTACCGCAGCTACCACGGCTCGACGGCGACCGCGATCTCGCTCACCGGCGATCCGCGCCGCTGGGCGAACGACGCGGTCGACACGGGCGCCGTGCGGTTCTTCGGCCCCTACCCGTACCGCTCGCCCTTCCACGCGGAGACCGCGGAGCAGGAGGCCGAGCGCGCGCTCGCCCACCTCGAGCAGACGATCCAGCTCGAGGGTCCGCAGACGATCGCCGCGATCATCATCGAGACGGTCGTCGGCACGAACGGCGTGCTGATCCCGCCGCCCGGATACCTGCAGGGCGTGCGCGAGCTGTGCGACCGCTACGGCATCGTCTACATCGCCGACGAGGTCATGGTCGGCTTCGGGCGCCTCGGCGAGTGGTTCGGAATCGACGCCTTCGATGCGCGACCCGACCTCATCACCTTCGCGAAGGGCGTGAACTCCGGCTACGTGCCGCTGGGCGGCGTCGTGATCTCGGACCGCATCGCGACGGCGTTCGACACCATGCCGTTCGCGGGAGGACTGACCTACTCCGGCCACCCGCTCGCGTGCGCGGCAGGCGTCGCCACCTTCGAGGTGTTCCGCCGTGACGGCATCCTCGAGCGGGTGCGCGACCTCGGTTCCCGAGTGGTGGAGCCCACCCTGCGGTCCTGGGTCGAGAAGCACCCGAGCGTCGGCGAGGTGCGCGGTCGCGGGCTGTTCTGGGCGATCGAGCTGGTGCGCGACAAGGAGACCCGCGAGCCGCTGGTGCCCTTCAACGCATCGGGAGCGGATGCCGCGCCGATGGGCGCCTTCGCGGCCGCCGCCAAGAAGGCGGGAGTCTGGCCGTTCACGCACTTCAACCGCGTGCACGTCGCTCCCCCGCTCATCATCTCCGAGGAGGAGCTGGTCCGGGGGCTGTCGGGCATCGACGAGGCCCTGAGCGTCGCGGACGAGTACGCCGGGCGCTGATCCCCGAACGTGAGGAGTGCTCACGGACGGGCGGGGGCCTCGCCCGCGAGCGCCCTCACTTGGAGTCGAAGTCGAACGCCTTGAGAAGCTCGCTCACGGCCTTCTCACGCTCCTCGCCTCCGGCGTCGAACATGTGCGTCACGTGGGTGCGCAGGTGGTTCTCCAGCAGGAGCCGGTTCAGGGACTCGAGGGAACGCTGGATGGCACGCGACTGCGTGATGATGTCCATGCAGTACTCCTCGTTCTCGATCATCCGCGCGACGCCGCGCATCTGCCCCTCGAGGATGCTGGTGCGGTGCAGCGCACGCTTCTTGATGTCTTCGATCACGAGTTCGAGCGTAGCCCCGAGGGACGGGTCCTGAGCCTGTGCGACAGCCCTCTCTACGGTTCCTGAGGTCGACCGCCAGCACGCCAGCGAGCTTCAGGATCGTGGCCGGGCGCGGATTCCCCGCGCCCTTCTCGATGTTCCGCAGATCCGTCCTCGCGAAGAATGGGCCCGGCTTGTCACACAGGCCGGCTTCGTGACCGGCAACGGCGCGGGCGCACGACATCCCGATCGTGACAGAAGCGGAGTTCGTACCCGTTCTCGAGGCATTCATCACAGCCCGACGAAAACTTCCCTCGACACACGCAGTCACGAAGAAGTCTGGCATTCTTCGTATTTTTGTTCTAAACTAGAATCATGGATCAGCTCACAGAGTTCGATGAGATCACCGAGGTCTCGCCGCTCACGGCGACGGCCGTCGCATCGATCCTGCTCGATGATCTGACCTGCACTTCCAACGAGGCGAACCGTCACGCGGCGCGACGGTCGGAACGTATCGTGAAGGCGATCGACCTCGCCCGTCGGCATCCCGAGATCTACACGCACGACGCCGATGTCGCCTTCGCCGAGCGATCCGCCATCCTCGATATCGCACTGCGGCTGCGCATCTCTGAAGATCACGCGCGGGCTCTGCGGCACGCCGCCGAATGGGCGATGGGCCATCTGCCGAACCTGTGGGCACAAGCCCACGACGGCTTCGCGACCCTGCGTCAGGTCGAACAGACCATCACCCAGCTGGCCCCGCTGGACCTCCCCGTCGACGCTCCGCAGGAGGTCGTCGACGCCGTGCACGCCGTCTACGCGCAGGTCGATGTCGCAGCATCCGAGTGGGTGCTCAGCTGCCCGCCCGAGGCGTTCCGGCGGCGCCTGAAGGCACTCGTCGACAGGATCGCGGGCGACCTCGCCGCCCGACGCCGCACCCGTGCGATGGCAGACCGCAAGGTCACCCGATCGGATGCCGGAGACGGCATGACCTGGCTGACCGCGCTCGTGCCCACGCCCCAGGCCGAAGCGATCATGGGCCGCCTCACCGCCACCGCCAAGCACATGCAGAAGCACGAGCGAAACGGTCGCACCCGCGACCAGATCCGCGCGGACCTTTTCGCCGACTGGCTCACCGGCAAGGGCACCGACACCGCCGTCAAGACCAAGGTGTTCGTCACGATCCCCGTACAGTTGCTCGCCGGCGAGCCCGTACCGGTCGAGCAGGCCCGTATCGTCGGCGGTGACACGATCGATCCACTCACCGCGAAGCAGCTGTTCGTCGACGCGACAGCGTTCCACCGTGTAGTCACTGATCCGGTCAAGGGCGTCGTCGTCGACATGGACCGCCGCACCTACCGCCCCACCCGCGCACAGCGCGACTGGATCATCCTCAACCACGGAACCTGCTCGAGAGACGGATGCACCCGCCTCGCCGTCGATGCCGAGGTCGACCATGATCGCCCCTGGGCCGAAGGCGGCATGACGAACCTCGCGGACCTCCGCCCGCTGTGCTCGCGAGATCACGTGCATCGTCATCGGACGAAGGCGGTCTACCGAACTCGCCCCGACAGTACGGTCGAGGTGACGACACCCACCGGGTTCACGAGCACAGCACCGCCTGATGACACGACCCCACCGTTCTGAAGAACCACCCGATCCCGATGGCCTGCGTTGGAGGCTGTCCGCTCTCCGAGGACGCGTGCCGGTGAGTCGTCTCCTCCAAGCGGTGGGGAGATGACCAGCTCGCCTGGTATGGCAGCGACGCCTTCACAAGATGAGCACGCGCTCGCTCACGCCGAGAACGGATTGACCACCTGCAGTCCCGGAAAATCGAAGTCCTTCACGTTCCGTGTCACCAGGGTCAGGTCGTGGTGCAGAGCGGTCGCTGCGATCATCGCATCCGCCCATGGCCGCCGGTCGGGCACGTCCAAGCGGGCGAAGATCCTCGCGATCTCGGGAGAGACCGCCAGTATTCGCCCTTCCAGCCCTGACCGCACAGTCGTCAACCAGCCTCGAAGAGCGGCCGCTTGACGCGGATCACGACGTTGCAGATTCAGCACGCCGCGTTCCAGCTCATAGTCCGTGATCGCGCTCATGAACGTGACGTCGCGCGGCGTCTTCGCGAGCCACGTCCGCATGCTCTCACCCGACCGGCCAGCATGACGAGATTCGGAGTACGCATTCGTATCGAGTAGATACATGATCAGAACTCGATCGGCGGACGGCCGAAATCCTTCTTCCGATCGGCCTCTATCTCGGCCATGATCCGGTCGAACTCTCCGTCATCGCCCTCAAGGTCCTCGTCCGACATCGCCAACAGATCAAGGAGCGAACCTTGGGGAGCCGCTTCCGGACGCAACCGCTCGTACTCCGCGATGCTCAGCAGCACGTACGCCGGCTCGCCGCGACGCGTCACCAACACCGGCTCGCCATCGGCGATCCGCTGCGCCTTCGCCACCGACTGGTTGAACTCACGGGCCGTCATGGTGAACATCGTCTACCCCGATTCAAGATGTAGCGATAGTACTACACAGGTAACGGGTGTGAAAGGATGGCCCCATGCCGCGAACGCCGACGACGCTGCTCTCCCTCGCCGACCAGGAACGCCGCCGCGCCCTGCGGCGCATGAAGGCGGTCGCCCTGGGCGCCCTGGTCTTCATGGCCATCGCGTTCATCGTCTCCTTCGCCCTGCAGCAGCGCGTCGAATGGCTCGCCTACGTGCGCGCGGCCGCCGAGGGCGGCATGGTCGGCGCCCTGGCCGACTGGTTCGCGGTCACGGCGCTGTTCCGGCATCCGCTCGGCATCCCGATCCCGCACACCGCGATCATCCCGACGCGCAAGGACGAGATCGGCCGCACCCTGGGCGAGTTCGTGGAGACGAACTTCCTGGAGGCGTCCGTCGTCCGCACCAAGCTCGCGAGCACCCCCATCGCCGACCGCGCCGGCGAGTGGCTGCGTCAGCCGGCGCACGCCGAGCGGGTCGGCGCCGAGGCCGCCACGATCGCGACGGCCGTGCTCGACGCCCTCAGCGACGACGACGTGCAGGGCCTCATCAGCGACCTCGCCCGCGAGCACCTCATCTCCCCGGACTGGGGAACCCCCGCCGGCGCCTGGCTCGGCAGGATCGTGCAGGCCGATGCCCATCACGGCGCCGTCGACCTCGCCGTCGACAGCATCGCCGCGTGGCTGCAGGCCAACGCCGCAGCCTTCAACGGCCTCATCTCACGGCGCCTGCCCTCGTGGGTGCCCCGTCTCGCGCACCGCTTCGTCGACGACACCGCCTACAACGAGGCCGTGCGCTTCATCAACGCTGTGCAGGCCGATCCGCGGCATCCGGCCCGTCTGGCCATCGACGGCTACCTCGCCCGGCTCGCCGACAACCTGCAGAACGACCCCGCGACGCGCGCCAAGCTCGAGAGCGCCAAGGCCTCGCTGTTCGACAGCCCGCGCATCGGAGCCCTGGCCGCCGAGGCGTGGAACACGGCCAAGAACGGCCTGCTCGTCTCGCTCGCGGATCCCGAGAGCGGCCTGCGCCGGCGCATCGTGCAGGCGCTCCAGGAGGTCGGCGAGCGGCTGACGACGGATGCCTCGCTGCAGCGACGGGTCGACACCTGGGTGTCCGACGCCGCGGTCTTCCTCGTCGACAGGTACCGCCACGACATCGCCTCGATCATCACCGACACCGTGGAACGCTGGGACCCGGCGGAGACGACTGAGAAGATCGAGCTCATGGTGGGCCGCGACCTGCAGTACATCCGACTGAACGGGACGATCGTGGGCGCGCTCGCGGGCCTGGCGATCTTCACGATCGCGCACGCGCTGATCCCGGGGATCTAGAAGGCGAGCCGGTCGGACGGAGGCACCGTCGCCGCGTCCGGCGGCACCTGGCCGGACAGCCACCTCGCCAGCACCCCCTGTGGCACGTCCTCCTTCGTCAGCGCGAACGCGTAATGGTCGCGCCAGTCGCCGTCGATGTGGATGAACCGCCGCCGCAGCCCCTCGTAGCGGAAGCCGAGCTTCTGCACGACACGCAGGCTCGCGGCGTTCTCCGGACGGATGCAGATCTCCATGCGATGCAGCCCGTACTCCACGAAGCAGGCGTCGGTGGCGAGCGCGACGGCGGTCGGCGTGATCCCCTTGCCGGCGAACCGCTCGCTCACCCAGTAGCCGATCGTCGCCGAGCACAGCGAGCCGCGGGCCACGCCCCACACGTTGAGCTGACCGGCCACCTCGCCCTCGTACTCCATGACGAACGGGTAGCCGACGCCATCGCGGTACTGCTGCAGCAGGCGCCGGATGCTCAGCCTCATGTCGAAGGAGACCGTGCCGTAGGGCACGGTGGCCTCCCACGGCTGAAGCCACGAACGATTGGTCAGCAGCTCGTGCTGCAGCGCCCGCGCATCGCGTGTGCGCACCAGCCGCAACTCGATCGGCCCGTGCCGCATGCCCGCCTGATCCATCGTCGCGCTCCCGCCGATCGCTCCCGGCTAGAGACCGGCCGCGAACTCCTTGAGCCAGGGTCGCAGGTCGGGGCCGAGGTCCTCGCGCTCCGAGGCGAGCTGCACGATCGCCTTGATGTAGTCCACCCGATCGCCGGTGTCGTACCGCCGGCCGCGGAAGATCACGCCGACCACGCCGGGGCCGCTCTCGTCCGCCGCGAGCACCTGCAGGGCGTCGGTCAGCTGGATCTCTCCGCCCTTGCCCGGGCCCGTGCGCTCGAGCACCTCGAAGATCGCGGCCGGCAGCACGTAGCGGCCGATCACGGCGAGGTTCGACGGGGCGTCCTCGGGCGCGGGCTTCTCGACGAGACCGGTCACGCGCACGGCGTCGGAGTCGGCGAGAGGCTGGACGGCGGCGGCGCCGTACAGCTGGATGCTGGCGGGGTCGACCTCCATGAGGGCGATCACGGCGGCGCCGGTGCGCTCGTGCACGTCGATCATCTCGGTGAGCAGTGGGTCGCGCTCGTCGATGAGGTCGTCACCGAGCAGCACGGCGAAGGAGCTGTCTCCGACATGAGCCCTCGCGCGCAGCACCGCATGGCCGAGTCCCTTGGGCTCTCCCTGGCGGACGAAGTGGATGTCGGCCAGGTCGCTCGAGGCGACCACCCGCTCCAGCTTGCCGGTGTCGCCCTTCTCCATCAGCTTCACCTCGAGCTCGGGAACCGCGTCGAAGTGGTTGGAGATCGCGTTCTTGTTGCGCCCCAGGATCACCAGGATGTCGCGGATGCCGGCATCCGCAGCCTCCTCGACGACGTACTGGATCGCCGGCTTGTCGACGACGGGGAGCATCTCCTTCGGCATCGCCTTGGTCGCAGGAAGGAACCTCGTGCCGAGACCTGCGGCAGGAATGACGGCCTTGATCCGGTGTGCACCCATGTGCTCAGCCTAGTGGGCGCCTCCCCCGTAGACTCGGAGCCATGTCGAACGACGTCGAGCATGCGAAACGGGCGCTGCGCGCCGAGCTGCGCGAGCGCCGGCAGCTGCTGAGCGACGCGCAGCGCGAGGCCGCGGCCGACGCCATCGGCGAACGCCTCGACGAGCTCGTCGACACGCTCGGAGCCCGCTCCATCTCGTGCTTCCTGTCGACCACGACCGAGCCGGGAACACGCGATTTCGTGACCAGGGCGGTGCGCCGCGGCATCCGCGTGCTGCTGCCCATCACCCGCGCCGACGGGCTGCTCGACTGGGCCGTCGCCACAGACGACGGCGAGATCTCGGAGGGGCTGTACGGGCTGCCGGAGCCCACGGGCGAGGTGCTCAGCCCGATGGCGGTGAACGACGTCGACCTCATGATCATCCCCGCCGCGGCCGTGGACCGCACCGGCATGCGCATGGGCTGGGGCCGCGGATACTTCGACAAGACCATCGGATCGATGGAGAAATGCCCTCCCGTCTACGCGGTGATCTATGATTCCGAGGTACTCGACTCCCTGCCCCGGGAAGTGCACGACCAGCCGGTCACCGGTGTCGTGACCCCGACGCAGACACTCACCCTGTCGCCGACCAGGCGCTGACCACGAGGATCGCGATGCCCACCTACGCCTATGCCTGCACGTCGTGCGGGCACCAGTTCGACGCCGTCCAGAGCTTCTCCGACGACGCCCTCACCACCTGCCCCGAATGCGGCGGCGCGCTGCGCAAGCAGTACGGATCGATCGGCGTGACCTTCAACGGCTCCGGCTTCTATCGCACGGACTCGCGAAACAAAGCTGGCGGATCGAAGGATGCTTCGGCATCATCGAAGACGGAATCGTCGACGGGAGCCAAAAAGGCGCCCGCGTCGAGCCCCGCCTCCACCTGAGGCGGACTATCCAGTTGGGGGTATCCATGTTCAAGGGCTTCAAGGAGTTCATCTCACAGGGCAACGTGATCGATCTCGCCGTCGCCGTCGTCATCGGCGGTGCGTTCACCGCGATCGTCAACGCCGTCGTCTCCGCGATCATCACGCCCCTCGTCTCGCTGTTCTTCGACGCCGACTCCACCGGCAAGATCGGCATCCCGGTCCACGGAATCTACGGCCAGGAGGTCACATTCCCGATCGGCGAGCTGGTCAGCGCCGTGATCAGCTTCATCGCCGTCGCCCTGGTGGTGTACTTCGTCTTCGTCGTCCCGATGAACAAGTACAAGGAGCGCCAGGCCGCGAAGAACCCGAAGGTCGAAGAGGCCACCCTGCCGAACGAGCAGGAGCTCCTCATCGAGATCCGCGACCTTCTGCGTCAGCAGCGCGGCGCCTGAGACGCCCCGCGAAGAACGCCCGGCCCCTCGATCGAGGGGCCGGGCGTTCCGCGTCACGGGGTGTTCCACGTCAATAGTGCGGCGGGACGTCCTGTCGCAGCCGGTCGTCGTTCGGACCCGCGCCCGTGCCCGACGCCGGCGGACCGCCGTCGCCGCGCTCCGCCTTCTCGGGCTCGACGTCGGTTCCTGGCACCGCGGTCAGCCGCGCCCGACGGGCGCCGGGGACCCGCACGATGCGCTGGTCCCCGCTCTCACCCATCGAGAGGATCGATCGGCTGCGTGTCGTTCTCGGCGCGAGGAGCGGATGCCGAGATCCCGAGCACCTCGGCGATGCGGGTCGCCGCGGTCGCGGGGTCGCTGTAGAGGTCGAAGGCGTGCACGCGCACGTAGTGCCAGCCGAGACGGCGCAGCACGTGCGGCCGCAGCCGCAGCGTCTCGCGCAGAGACTCGCCCCTCGACTCGGGGTCGGACTCGATGACGACCGCCTTGCCCTTGTGCTGGGCGACCAGCGGCAGCAGCCCGCGATAGTCGACGTCGACCGACGCACCCAGGCGCCGGAGCTCCCGGGCCAGCGCCAGGGTGAGCGGATCGGCGAGATCCTCCAGCCGCGCCTCGCGGCTGCGCGCGGCGAGACCGCCGAGGATCGACATCAGCGTGGCCGCGCCGAACTCCAGCCGCCCGTCGTCGAAGGCGGACGGCCGGATCGACGAGACGATCACCATGGAGCGCCGCGCCCTGGTCATGCCGACCGTGAGCAGCCGCTCGCCGTCGGGCGTGGAGAGATCGCCGAAGTCGCTGAGCACGCGGCCGTGCTTGGTCAGACCGAATCCGAGCGAGAAGATCACGCGATCGCGGCTCTCCGCCACCGACTCCTCGAGCGTCAGCACCGCGAACGGCTCGGCGGTGTCGCGGCCGACGAAGTCGGCGACGTCGCTGCGGCCGGCGAACGCCGAGGTGACCGCGGCGCGCACGCGCTCTGCGTGCCGGGCGCTCGCGGTGACCACCATGAGCGACTCGTCCGGTCGGTGCACCGCGTGCTCGACCACCAGCGTGACGACGCGGGCCACCTCGGACTCGGGGCTCTCCACGGCTCCCGAGACCGGATCGGGAGTGCCCGTCCCGCCCTCGACGTAGTCGACGGTGAGGCTGCCGCGGCCGAGGTAGGAGCCCGCCCACGGCAGCGAGACGATCTCGCCTCCGTAGAACGCGTCGTTGATGAGCTCGACGAGGTCCTCGCCGCCCGCGCGGTAGCTGCGGGTCAGCGTCATGACCGGGAGCAGCTCGGAGAGCCGCTCGAAGACCGACACCTCGTCGAACGGGACCTCCGCCTCCCAGGACGGACCGGGATCGACCGCGACGTGGAACGGCTTCGGCTTCTGCGTCACCGGATCGCCGAAGGCGACGACCTGACGGGCGCGGCGGATGGCGGGCACCGCCTCGGCGAGGTTGATCGCACCGGCGTCCACCAGCAGCACCGTGTCGAACTCCACAGAGTCCGGGATCTCCGGGACGAGGTACGGCGACGAGATCCACACCGGGGCGAGCACGTTCACCAGGGTCGGCGCCGCGCTGACGATCTCGGCCGTGGAGGCTCCCGGCTGCTTGAGCGCGTGCCGCAGGTTCTGCGACTCCCCGGGCTCGTCGACGATCGCGATCTTCCACTGGTTGGCCAGCTGCCAGGCCAGCAGGGGGCCTGCGGCGGCCGCGTGCGCCTCGTCGACGAGGCGGAAGTCCCGCTCCAGGCGGTCGACAACGGCCGTGTTCGCGCCGAGCAGGGCGCGATCGTCCTGCAGGGCGCGCTCGAGCAGCGACTGCCACCAGGCGAACTCGAGCTCGTCGCCCACCCGCGCCTCGGACACGTGCCGCACCGACAGCTCGGCCAGCAGCGGCCCGAGCCCGAGGCCCTCGAGCCGGTCGCGCAGCCTGGCACGCTCGACGAGGTTGTCGAACACGTCGGATTTCGCCGCGAGCCCCGCGAGGGTGCGCACAAGGCGGGCGACCGGCAGGGAGGACAGCGGCTCGCGCCGGCCGAGCGCCGCATCGAGCTCCGCGAGCTCGGCGTGCACGCGCTGCCAGGAGGCGTGCACATCGGCGAGTCCGAGCGGGATCTCGGGCGCGACACCGGCCTCCACGACGCGCTGCCACTGCGTGCGCTGGGTCTGGATGCGCAGGAGCGCCTCGTGCATCTCGGTCACGTGCACGCCGGGACGCACGTACTCCTTGGCGAGCTTGCGCAGCCGACGTCGATTCGCCCCGGACATGCCTGGGGCGTCTCGGCGCGAGCCGTGCGCCTGGATGAGCTCGCCCAGCGGTCGCTCGAACACGGTCGGGCTGAAGCGGTCGAGCGAGTCGCGGATGCCCTGCAGCAGCCGCAAGTACTCCCCCAGCTCGTCGACAGTGGCGAACGGACGCATGCGGGTCTGGGCGATCAGGGCGTACCCGCGCTCGAGCAGTGCGGGAACGCTCGTGGCGTGCAGCCGCCCGGCGAGCTCGTGAGCCGCCCGCGCGGCCTCGGTGCTCTCGAAGGTGACCCCGTACCACGGCGAGTCGTCCGGCCCGAAGCGGAACTCGCCGAGTCGCGCCGCCTGCGCGAGCGCGGCGGAGGCCGAGGAGCGGTCGCCCGCGAGGCGACGCAGCGTGTCGGCGCTCAGCCTGGCCGTCGTCGACGGCGGCTGCGGCAGGGAGGCGAGGCGGGTGAGGTGGCGGGTCGCGTCGAGGACGGACGCGCCGGTCCCGGGGATCTCGCTGGTGAGGGCCTGACGGTAGTCGCGCAGCACCGTGCGCAGCCGCACCAGCGCATCGTCGACATCGCTCACCTTGGGGGCGACGGCCTTCTCGTTGCGTCCGATCGCGCGGACGAGGTCGCGGCGCACGCCCGCGGTCGAGACGGCGAGGCTGTCGAGGCCGATGCCGGACAGACGATGGCGGACGCCGTCGAGCGTGGACCTCCTGGCCGACACGACGAGCACCCTCCTGCCCGCACGCACCAGCTCGCCGAGGGCGTTGATCACCGTCTGCGTGCCGCCGGTGCCCGGAAGCGTCGCGACGGTCAGCGAGTGACCGGCGGCGATCCGCGCGAGGACGGCCTCCTGCTCGGCATCCGCGTCGAGGAGGAGGTTGTCGGATGCCGGGGCCCGGTCGTCGGGTCCGGTGCGGTGCGGCTCGGGACGCGCCGCCGTGACCTGCTCGCGGTCCCCCACGTGACCGGCGAGGGCGTTCAGCATCGTGCTGTCCAGGTTGCGCGCATCGCGCGACATCGCCCCGCCCACGTCGGCGAAGACCGACACGACGAGACGCGGCTGCACCGAGAACGTGTCGATCGAGCGCGTGGTGGCGCGCAGGCTGTCGATCACCGGCTGCGGTTTGAAGATGCCGCCGTCGTAGGCGAGCGCGGCGAGCGCCGACGCATCGATGCCGATGCCGAAGTGCTCGCGGGCGATGCGCACGAGCTCGGGGTTCACCTCGAAGGCGCCCTGCAGCTTCAGCTCGAAGTCCGAATGGTGACGTCGGATCGCGAGGGGACGCAGCAGGACCGGCGCGGCGAAGTCCGCTCCGCCGATCCGCCATCCGGCGACGCCGACGGCGAGGTGGACGGCCTCGATCCCTCGCACGGTGCGCAGCTCGGTGTTCTTGGCGGTGATGCGCTCGGCGGCGAGCCGTGCGGTGCGCAGGCCGACCTCGTCGCGGAAGAGGTTCGAGAGCAGCGTCGACTTGCCGGTGATGAACTGCGGAAGGCTCCCGGGGTGCGCCTTGGAGATGTCTATCCCCGACTCGACCGTGTCCTGGAAGAGCACGAGCGGGGACGGGCCGCCGAGATCCGCCGCCTCGGCGCGCAGCCGGGTGCGCTCGGCCTCCGCAGCGTGCGCGACCTCGATCCCGGTGGCGGTCTCGTTCAGGTCGCCGAGGGTCACTGCGGCATCCGTCGCCGCCTCTTCTGCAGCCTTGCCATCACGTCGCCACACCCTACACACCCTAAGCGCGACGCGTCCCCTGCCCGGTATCCCAGGCGGGTTTCACCGGAATCACCGCCCTGAACGGGCCCTGCGGCACGCCGAGCCGCTCTTCCTGCACCGATGGGCGCCGCGAGCGGTCTCTCCACCGATCGCGGGATCCGCCGCTCCGAGGCATGCGGCACGCGTCAGGATGGGTGCATGACCTACCGCTACGACTTCGTCCCGACTCCGTTCGGCGACGCCCTCGCGGTCTTCTCCGACGAGGGGATCGTGAGCTTCGACCTGTCCGAGTCCGCCGATCCCTCGGTGCCCTGGCTCCTCGAGGACGTCTCCGCGCGGCTGCACGCGACCCCCGAGCCCGACCCCGGCGCCGCCGACGAGCTCGCCCACCTGCTCGACGCGTACTTCGACGGGGAGCGCATGCGATTCGACGAGCATCTGCCGATCGACTGGAGGCTGACCGAGGGGTTCGCGCAGAAGGCGCTGCAGACGATCTGCACGATCGACTGGGGAGAGACCCTCAGCTACGGCGAGGTCGCGGTGCTGGCCGGCCACCCTGGCGCCGCACGCGCGGTCGGCACGGCGTGCCGTCTCACCCCCTTCTCGATCATCGTGCCGGTGCACCGTGTGGTGCGCTCCGACGGGACCCCGGGGCACTACGGCGCCCACCCCGAGCGCAAGAGGTACCTCCTCGATCTCGAGGCGCAGCGCCGCTAGACGACGCGGGCCCCGGCGAGTAGGCCGCCGAGGCCCGCGTGCATTCCGCGCCCTGGACTCCGAATCCCCCGCTCGGCATACCGCTCTTCACGCATTCCGCGTCGTACGTCCCGGCCGCGCCGCATATCCTGCGCCGATACGACATCGCCCGAATGCCGTGGCAAAGGACGCGAGAGGAGAAATGACCGGAATGCCGGCGAGGAATGCGACACGAGGAATGCCGCGGACGCGACGACGGAATGCGACCTCGTCCGAGTTCGGAACCGCGATGCCGGCTGGTGGTAGGGTCGACGCTACGAAAAGGGGATACGACGCCGTCACCCCGGAAGAAGGTGGTCGTGAGCAGCCCGCAGGCGTTGGAGACCGAGGCCGAGCTCGTCGCCCGCGCGGTGCGCGAGCTGGCTCAGCGGACACGGTTCCCCGTGGCCTTCGGCGGCCTGGCCGACGAAGGCGTGGTCAGCGTGACGAGCATCGTCGGCAACCGCACCCGCAGCCTCGACGGACTGCGCGTGCGGCCGGAGCGCGGGCTCGGCGGCCGGGCGATGACGGAGCAGCGCCCCCGGATGACCAGCGACTACGGCTCGTCCCAGCAGATCACCCACGACTACGACGGATTCGTCCTCGGCGAGGGACTGCGCACCCTGCTGGCGCTCCCGATCGTCGTCTCCGGACGGGCGCGCGGCGTGCTCTACGCCGGCGCCTGGGACGAGACCCCGGTCGGCGGCGTGACCACGGCGCCGGCCATGCAGGTCGCCCAGTCGGTGGCGGACGAGCTGCGCATCCGCGACGAGGTCGACCGGCGCCTGCGCGCCATCGCCCCGCACGCCGAGGCGGTCGCCCCGCCGCAGCGTGAAGAGCTGCGCGAGAGCTTCGCCGAGCTGAGGAGCATCGCCGCGGCCATCGAAGACGCCGACCTGCGCGCACGCATCGCGAAGGTCGAGCTGCGCCTCGTCAGCCTCGCCGGCGCCGACGCCCCCGCCCCCACCGGCCCGATCCCGATCGTGCGCCTCTCGCGTCGCGAGACCGATGTGCTGGCCTGCGCGGCCCTGGGTGCGACGAACGCCGAGATCGCCGCGCAGCTCGGCCTGCGCGAGGGCACCGTGAAGGCCTACCTCGGCACCGCGATGTCGAAGCTCGACGCGTCGACCCGGCACTCCGCCGTCGCGAAGGCCCGAAAGGCCGGCATCCTCCCCTGAGTCGCGCAGCCCCTGCCGTGCACAGCCCCTGCCCAGTGGCCCTTGCTAACCTGGCACCGGCCGGAGAACCCCGGCCCCGGACGAGGCAGGCCAGTACCCGGTGAGCGCAAAGACTGGTCCGAAAGGACCATCATGTCGTGGATCGTTCTCATCGCCTCCGGCATCCTCGAGGCCGTGTGGGCCACCGCCCTCGGCAGATCTGACGGGTTGACCAGGCTCTGGCCGAGCGTCGTCTTCTTCGTCGGCCTGGGCGCATCGATGTTCGGACTGGCTTTCGCGATGCGCGATATCCCCACCGGAACCGCTTATGCGGTCTGGGTGGGAATTGGCGCCGCCCTCACCGTGACATGGGCGATGATCACCGGAGAAAGCGATATATCCTGGCTGCGAATTCTGCTGCTCATGGGCCTGGTCGGATGCATCGTCGGGCTCAAGCTCATCGACCCCGGTCATGAATAGGATCCTGTGAATTCTTGCCGCAATTCAGCCACCCCGCTAATGTCGGGTCCATGGCAAGAAGAATTGTGCACCAGCTGGTCGACGATATCGACGGCAGCGTCCTCGACGCAGGCGAAGGAGAGACCGTCCGGTTCTCGCTGAACGGAGCGTCCTACGAGATCGACCTGAACGACGCGCACGTCGCAGAGCTCCGCGCGGCGCTCGAGCCGTACATCTCCGCGGGGCGACGCGCCGGCTCTGCGGCGTCGGCGTCGCGGTCCACGACCCCGCGCAAGCGGGCGTCGCGGAATCCCGAGGTCGCAGCCATCCGCGCCTGGGCGAACGACAACGGCTACACGCTGTCCGAGCGCGGCCGCATCCCCGCCCCCGTGGTCGAGGCGTACAACGCCGCGCACTGACCGGCTCAGCCGTGGGCGCCGTCCTGCGCCCACGGCTCGTCGGCGAGCGCGATCTCCTGCGCCATGTCGACGAGGAAGCGGATGACGACGTCCCGCTCCTCGGGAGAGAGCCGCGCCGCCGCATGGAACCGCTTCGCGTGCTGACGCCCGACCGTGTCCAGTGCAGCCCGGCGGGTCTCCGGCGTGATCGAGATCGCCAGCGCCCGCCGATCGGTGGGATGCCGGGATCGCACGATGTGACCGCCGCGCTCGAGACGATCGAGCAGCTTCGTGGTCGACGCCGTCGAGATGCCGAGGTGAGCCGCCAGCGCCCCGGGAGTGGCGACGGCGTTCCGGTTGGCGCAGGCGATGAGGAAGTGCAGGGCGCGCATGTCCGTGTGGTTCAGCCTCATGTACCGCAGCGACGCCTCTGAGAGACGGTCCTCTGCGTCTCTCAGCCCGCCCAGAGCTTTCATGAGCGCGCTCACCTGCACGACATCGGCAGCGGCCATCGCCGAGCGGTCGACGAGCTCCCCGTGGGGATCGCTCACGTCGACGTCGTAGATCTCCTCGCCGCTCGGCGCGGCCTCGCTGCTCATCCCTCGATGATAGCCCTCCAGAAGTTTCATGCTAGGTTCTTTACTAGCCAGGCTAGACAATATTCGACGGCAGGAAGAGCTCATGGACGACCGTCCTCCCACTCGCAGGCACCGCACCGCTCGTCGCAGCGTGATCCGCATCCTCATCCCCGCCTCCCTGATCATGGTCTGGCTCACTGCGGCCGGGCTGGGCGGCCCGCTCTTCGGCAAGGTCGACGAGGTCTCCTCCAACGACCGCACCGCCTATCTGCCCGAGTCGGCCGACGCCACGCAGGTGCAGGAGCTGCTCGGCGACTTCAGCGACAGCGACGCGATCCCGGCGATCGCCGTGTTCGTCGGCGACGGCGCGCTCTCCGAGGACGACCTGGCCGCCATCTCCGACGCCGTCGAGAGCTCCTCCGACGTCGCCGGCGTCGCCGACGAGGTCTCTCCCGCCATCCCCTCCGACGACGGCGAGGCCGCCCAGGCCTTCATCCCCATCCGCAGCGACGCCGACCTCGGTGACGCCGTCGAGGCCCTCGCCGCGCATCTGCGCGACGGCGCACCCGACGGCGTCACGGTCTACATCACCGGACCGGCGGGGTTCTCGGCCGACCTCGTCGCCGGCTTCGCCGGAATCGACGGACTGCTCCTGGGCGTCGCCCTCCTCGCGGTGCTCGTGATCCTGGTGCTCGTCTACCGATCGCTGCTCCTGCCCGTCGTCGTGCTGTCCACCAGCCTGTTCGCCCTCTGCGTGGCACTGCTCGTCGTGTGGTGGCTGGCGAAGGCCGGCGTGCTGCTGCTGAGCGGCCAGACCCAGGGCATCCTGTTCATTCTCGTGATCGGCGCGGCCACCGACTACGCACTGCTCCTCGTCTCCCGGTTCCGTGACGAGCTGCGCGGCACCCGCGACCGCGGAGCCGCCCTGTCCGCGGCGTGGAAGGGCTCCTTCGAGCCGATCGTCGCCTCCGGCGGCACCGTGATCGCGGGCCTGCTCTGCCTGCTGCTGAGCGATCTGAAGTCGAACAGCACCCTCGGCCCGGTCGCGGCGATCGGCATCGTCTTCGCGATGCTCGCCGCGCTCACCCTGCTGCCGGCGCTGCTCATGCTGTTCGGCCGCGCGGTGTTCTGGCCGCGACGACCGCGATTCGAGCCAGAGGCCGTCGCCGCCGAGGACGGGCGTCCCGCATCCGGACCGTGGGCGCGCCTCGCCGCATTGATCGGGCGGCGTCCCCGGGCGATCTGGATCGTCACCACGATCGTGCTCCTCGTCGGGGCGGCCGGCCTCACCCAGCTGAACGCGACAGGTGTCCCGCAGTCGGATCTCGTGCTGGGCGCCTCGGAGGCCAGGGACGGCCAGAACGCGCTGGGCGAGCACTTCCCCGGCGGATCCGGGAGCCCCGTCTACGTCGTCGTCGAGGAAGGGCGCCTCCAGGATGCCGCTGACGTGCTCCTCGACCACCCAGGCATCGACGCGGTGACCGTCTCCTCGTCCGACTCCCCGAGCGGCTCTGCCCCGGTGACCGCCGACGGCATCGGCGCGATCGGCGCCCCGGGCGCTCCGACACCCGAGCCCACGGTCGTCGACGGGGACGTGCTCCTTCAGGCCACGCTGACCGACGCCGCCGATTCGGATGCCGCGGCATCCGTCGTCCGCGACCTGCGCACGCAGCTGGACCCGCTGGGCGCCCTCGTCGGCGGCGTGACCGCGACATCGATCGACACGAACGACGCGTCGATCCACGATCGCAACCTGATCATCCCCGTGATCCTCGTGGTGATCATGCTGATCCTCATGATGCTGCTGCGCTCGATCCTCGCGCCGATCCTGCTCATCCTGACCACCGTGCTGTCCTTCGGCACGGCGCTCGGAGTGTCGGCGCTGGTGTTCGACGGGATCTTCCGGTTCCCCGGAGCCGACCCGGCCGTCCCCCTCTACGGCTTCGTCTTCCTCGTCGCCCTGGGCATCGACTACAACATCTTCCTGATGACGAGGGTCCGCGAGGAGTCCCGAAGGCACGGCACGCGCGAGGGGGTCCTGCGCGGGCTCAGCATCACGGGAGGGGTGATCACCTCGGCGGGCCTGGTGCTCG
>Ga0222419_100310_pt1 | contig 61874 bp, 52 predicted proteins | sample 1B20Ametagenome_FD_182474 | JGI IMG/M metagenome (GOLD analysis project Ga0222419, IMG submission 182474) | Enriched microbial communities from leaf-cutter ant dump, University of Wisconsin, Madison, United States - 1B20A (version 2) | ecosystem: Environmental > Terrestrial > Nest > Insects nest...
CGGGGTGCTATTTTTGTAGCGATGTCGTCATAGCCAAAAGCCTGTTTTGGCGGTTTTTTTGTTCGACAGAAACAAAAAATGTGACAAAACGATTGATGTCCCGCAAATCGCAATACTTAGCAGTATCCGTATTTGCTTCTTGCACCCCATCGGGGTGCTATTTTTGTAGCGATGTCGTCATAGCCAAAAGCCTGTTTTGGCGGATTTTTTGTTCGACAGAAACAAAAAATGTGACAAAACGATTGATATCCCGCAAATCGCAATACACTCATGTCTAAATTAATCCTCCATTATCTTTACCCCATTACCCTCAGGTGTCATTCTCCTGAGAAGCTACGATTTTAGCTCCCAGAAAATGAGCTTAATCCATAATCCATGGCCAAAGCGTAAATCTTACAAGACTTTCCCAAAATAGTATAACGGTCAAATCGCTTTTTATGTCCAATTTTGTAAAGATGAATAAAACACAAGATTATGGCAGCGACAGATTATAAAACAGTATACCTTCCGTTGGAAAATGTGGAGAGCGAACACTGTGCGATGATTGTGGACAAAGGTCTTGGAAAGGTTTCGGGAATAGAAAGCCACAAAGTGGAGCTCAACAACCGTAGGGCGAAGATCACGGTAGACGATAAGGAAACCGTTGCACAAGCCGTGAAAGCCATTAAAGATTTAGGTTATGGCGTGACCACGGTGAAGCAATCCTTTCCGGTGCTGAACATGACCTGTGCGGGGTGTGCTGTGAGCGCAGAAAGCACTGTGCAGGCGACGGAAGGAGTATTGCATGCATCGGTCAATTTTGCCAATGCTACATTAACGGTAGAATACCTGCCCAATATGACAAATCCGTTGGCTTTGCAAAAAGCGGTGCAAGCAGTAGGCTATGATTTATTGATTACGGATGAAAGTACCCGACAGGAAACATTAGAAGCCATTCATGCACAGAAATTCAAGGCATTGAAACAGAAAACCGTTTGGGCAATTATCCTGTCGATTCCAGTTGTGGTGATTGGGATGTTTTTTATGGATATGCCCTATGGCAACGAAATCATGTGGGCATTTACCACGCCTGTGCTGCTGTGGTTGGGTAGGGACTTTTTTATCAATGCCTGGAAGCAGGCCAAACATCGTTCGGCCAACATGGATACATTGGTGGCTTTGAGTACCGGAATAGCTTATGTTTTCAGTGTATTCAATATGTTGTTCCCCGATTTTTGGCATGCAAGGGGGTTACATGCCCATGTCTATTTTGAAGCGGCTTCAGTGATTGTTGCCTTTATCCTTTTAGGAAAACTCTTGGAAGAGCGGGCAAAAGGCAACACTTCCGCTGCGATTAAAAAACTAATGGGTCTGCAACCCAAAACTGTAACTGTGGTGATGGCAGACGGTATGGAAAAACAAGTGGACATCGAAGATGTTCAGATGGACGATATCGTCTTGGTGAAACCCGGCGAGAAAATTGCTGTGGATGGCATGGTTACCTCAGGGAGTTCATATGTGGATGAGAGCATGCTGAGTGGCGAACCTGTACCGGTGCTCAAAGTGGTAAACGAAAAAGTATTTGCAGGTACCATCAATCAAAAAGGAAGCTTTCAATTCAAGGCGGTAAAAGTCGGAAAAGAAACCATGCTCGCCCATATCATCAAAATGGTGCAGGATGCGCAGGGCAGCAAAGCCCCTGTGCAGAAATTAGTAGACAAAATTGCCGGAATCTTTGTTCCGGTAGTTTTGGGTATTGCTGTTTTGACTTTTGTGCTATGGCTTGTGTTGGGAGGTGACGAAGGTTTGGTGCATGGCCTGTTGGCAGCGGTTACCGTATTGGTTATAGCGTGTCCATGTGCATTAGGATTGGCTACGCCTACAGCCATTATGGTCGGCGTGGGCAAAGGGGCGGAAAACGGTATTTTGATTAAAGATGCAGAAAGCCTTGAATTGGCAAAAAAAGTGAATGCAATGATATTGGACAAAACCGGGACGATTACCGAAGGCAGACCGGAAGTGACGGGCATACAATGGTTACATGGCGTAGACACGAGCGCTCAGATACTCTGCAGCATGGAAAAACAATCCGAACATCCGTTGGCCGAAGCTGTCGTTAAGTACTTGGAGGGGGCGCAATCAGTTTCCTTATCATCTTTTGAGAGTGTTACAGGCAAAGGAGCTAAAGCAATTTACGAGAGCGAGATATACTTTGTCGGCAATAAAAAGCTTCTTGCCGAACATAATATTGCCATTGCGGATGAATTGCAACAACAGGGCAATGAATGGGGCAAACAATCCAAGACGGTCATCTGGTTTGCAGATAGCCGGCAGGCATTAGCTGTACTTGCCATTTCTGATAAAATTAAAAAAACCTCTGTCGAAGCCATCCGACGAATGCAGGAAATGGGTATCGATCTATATATGCTCACCGGGGACAACGAAGCAACGGCCAAAGCTATTGCCGAACAAACGGGCATAGGCCATTACAAGGCAGAAGTGTTACCACAGCATAAAGCCGATTTTGTAAAAGAATTGCAAGAACAAGGCAAGGTGGTTGCCATGGTAGGCGATGGCATCAACGATAGCACAGCGCTGGCTACGGCAGACGTCAGCATTGCCATGGGTAAAGGAAGCGATATCGCCATGGATGTAGCCAAAATGACCATTATCTCTTCCGATTTGACGAAGATACCGCAAGCGATAAGGTTATCCAAGCAAACGGTGGCGACCATTAAGCAAAACCTGTTTTGGGCATTTATTTATAACCTTATCGGTATCCCTATTGCGGCGGGTATTCTATATCCGGTCAATGGTTTTTTGCTTAATCCTATGATTGCCGGAGCAGCCATGGCACTCAGCAGTGTCAGTGTGGTAAGCAACAGTTTACGTCTGAAATGGAAGAAATGATAGCCAGTGAAAAAAGCGCAATCGAGTGTGTTGGTGTAGCCATTTGTTTTTCTGGAGAATGATTATACTTTTGTAGACATACCTTTCTTCATAAAGATATGTCTATGCACAAAATATCCCTAAAAACAGGTTCTATGCTAAGCTTTCTGATATTGTTTTGCGGGTGGAGCGCTTATGCGCAGTCTCCCATTGCGAAGCATATTGAAGGTTTCCGATACGGTACAGCATCTGCCCCGACAGGCAAAGAATGGGAATCTCCCGGCGATTTGTCACTCAACAAGGAATTGCCCCATGCCTATTTCTTTTCTTTTCAAAATGCTGAACAGGCCAGAAAAGTGCTGCCCGAGAACAGCGATTATTGGGTTTCGCTCAATGGTACATGGAAATTTCACTGGGTGAAAACACCTGAAGAGCGTCCAAAGGATTTTTTTGATCCCAAAAAAGATGTGTCGAGCTGGGATGACGTTCCCGTGCCGATGAACTGGAATATTTTGGGGATACAAAAAGATGGCTCTTTAAAATACGGTGTGCCGATCTATGTCAACCAACAGGTGATATTTCAACACCAGGTAAAGGTAGACGATTGGCGAGGAGGTGTTATGCGTACACCACGGGAAGATTGGACAACGTACATCTATCGAAACGAAGTAGGTTCTTATCGGCGGGATTTTACGTTGCCGGGCAGTTGGGATGGACGTGAAATCTTCATCAATTTTGATGGAGTAGATTCCTTTTTCTATCTATGGATCAACGGACGTTATGTCGGTTTTTCCAAAAATTCCCGTAATACAGCCTCTTTTAATATTACGCCGTATCTGAACAGAAAGGGTAATAACACAGTGGCAGTAGAAGTCTACCGCAATTCAGATGCTTCCTTTTTGGAAGCACAGGATATGTTTCGTCTGCCGGGTATTTTCCGAACAGTATCGCTGACTTCTAAGCCCAAAGTACATATCCGGGATTTGGTGGCCTTGCCAGATTTGACGGCAGACCATAAAACGGGTTCGTTGAAAATCACGGCCGATGTGCGCAATATGGATAAGAAGGAAGCGAAAGGCTATCAAATCAACTATACGCTATATGCTAATACGTTATACAGTGATGAAAACAAACCTGTAGAAAATATAAAAGTGATAACTCAATCGAGCACCAAACCGGCGATTAGAGCAGGCGAATCGTTGGTTATGGAAGCTAGTTTGCAGATTGATGCCCCTAAGTTATGGTCGGCGGAGCAACCTTATCGCTATACATTGGTTGCCGAGCTGAAAGATGCCCACAACAAGACGGTGGAAACCTCTTCGGTCATCGTTGGGTTTCGAAAGGTGGAAATTAAGGATACCAAGGCCGAAGATGATGAATTTGGGTTAGCAGGACGTTACTATTATATCAATGGCAAAACGGTTAAGTTAAAAGGCGTCAACCGCCATGAGACGGACCCGGAGAAAGGTAAAGTGCTGTCACGCGAGCAGATGGAAGAAGAAGTAATGTTGATGAAACGTGCGAACATTAACCATGTGCGCAATGCACATTATCCAGACGATCCGTACTGGTATTATCTCTGTAATAAATATGGCATTTATCTCGAAGACGAGGCCAATATCGAAAGCCATCAATATTATTACGGTGAGGCCTCCCTTTCCCATCCCGAGGAATGGAAAAATGCCCATGTGGCCCGTAACCTCGAAATGGTGCATGCCCATGTCAACCATCCGGCTATTGTCATTTGGTCCTTAGGAAATGAAGCTGGTCCGGGGCAAAACTTTGTTGCCGCCTATGAAGCGATAAAAAAGGCTGATGTCTCCCGCCCGGTGCAATACGAACGCAACAACAATATTGTAGATATGGGATCCAACCAATATCCTTCTATCAGTTGGGTGCAAGGTGCCGTAAAAGGTACTTACAAATTAAAATACCCGTTTCATATTTCTGAATATGCACACTCTATGGGAAATGCAGCTGGTAATTTGATCGATTATTGGGAGGCCATTGAGTCCACCAATTTCTTTATGGGATGCGCCATATGGGATTGGAAAGACCAGGCCATGTACTACTATGATAAGCATACAGGAGAACGTTTCTTTGCTTACGGAGGTGATTTTGGCGATAAACCCAATGACGGAACTTTTGTCAATAACGGGCTTATTTTTGCGGATATGAAACCAAAGCCGCAATACTACGAGGTGAAGAAAGTTTACCAAAATGTAGGTGTAAAAGCGGTGGATATGCGTCAAGGCAAAATAGAGATTTTTAACAAGAACTATTTTACGGATTTGTCAGACTATCGGATAGAATGGGCATTGTATGAAAACGGTGTTGAAGTAGAAAGAAGCACTGTGCTGCCTGTCGGGAACAATACAATGCGGCCAAGGCAAAGACAAGAATATACACTTTCGTATGCATTTGATACACTGAAACCACAATCCGAATATTTTGTAAAGATTCAATTTGTGCTTGGGGTGGATAAGCCATGGGCGAATCGGGGCTTTGTGCAGATGGAAGAGCAGCTGCTGGTGAAGGAAGCTGTTGACAGACCGTCTATAGCGGCAGTTGCTACTGGAAATAATCTATCCCTACGTGAGGAAGGCGACTTGCAGATCATAAAAGGAGAGGGCTTTATCGTCAAATTTGACAAAAAAACGGGTGCGATATACAACCTTGTCTATGGCCAAGATCAACTCATCCGTGACGGGGAAGGCCCGAAACTGGATGCGCTGCGTGCACCTGTCGATAACGATAATTGGGCATACAAACAGTGGTTTGCAAAAGGTTTGCACAATCTAAAGCACAAAGTGATTTCCCATGTGGCCTATACCCAACCGGATGGGACTATCGTACTTTCGTTTGTGGTGGAATCGCAGGCACCGAATGGTGCGGCATTGAATGGCGGCACTTCAGGAACATATACTTTAGTGGAGCATACGGATAAGCCATTTGGCCCGGAAGATTTCAAGTTTACCAGTAATCAAATCTGGACGGTGTATAAAGACGGTTCTATCGAATTACAATCCAGTATTACGTCCAATGATGCAACTTTTGCTTTGGCACGATTAGGCTATGCTTTTCAACTACCGGAACGCTACAGCAATTACACGTACTACGGTAGAGGGCCGATTAACAACTATGCAGACCGTAAAACAGCACAATTTATCGAATTGCACAAAAGTACAGTTGCAGATCAGTTTGTGCCGTGGCCCAATCCGCAAAGTATGAGCAATAATGAGGATGTGCGCTGGGCGGCATTGACCGATAAGGCGGGTAATGGTGCTGTTTTTATTGCAAAAAAACATTTGTCCACCTCTGTTTTGCCATGGAACGAAATGGAATTGACGTTGGCACCGCATCCGCACCAACTTCCGAAGAGTTCGGGTACGCATATACATTTAGACGCTGCTGTTACCGGATTGGGAGGCAATAGTTGCGGTCAAGGCCCGCCATTGGAAAAGGACCGCGTAAAGGCTGGCCCTACAACTACGGGATTTATCATTCGTCCAGTACAAGCAAATGATTTTTCAACAAAGGCTCAAGTGGCGACAGGTGGCTACTCGCCACTGACGGTGTCGCGAAGCAAAAACGGCGAAGTAAATATAGGGAGTGATAACGCAAATGCGACCATATATTACCAAGTAGGCCATGCGCAACCACAGCTTTATCAACAGCCGTTCAACTTACGCAATGGTGGAGTGGTTCGGGCGTGGTATAAAGATAACGAGCGCCTAAGTGCTTCTTACGAATTCGCAAAAATAGAGTCTGTACCCATGGAAGTGGTTTTTGCTTCCAGCGAAGAATCGGGTGGTGAAAAGGCCGCTAATTTGGTGGATGGCGATCCTTCCACCATATGGCATACCATGTACTCGGTCACCGTGGCACAATATCCGCATTGGGTAGATTTCGATATGGGAGAGGGCAAGAATGTTAAAGGTTTTGCCTATTTACCTCGTCAAGATGGCGGTTCAAACGGCAATATTAAAGGATATAAAATACAGATTAGTATGGACGGTAGCAATTGGGGTGATACAGTTGTGGAAGGCGAATTTGAACGCGGTTCAAAAGAACAGATTGTCAGGTTAAAGAATCCCGTGAAAGGGCGCTATATCCGTTTTACGGCATTGAGCTCCCAAAATGGGCAGGATTTCGCCTCCGGTGCTTCGTTTACCGTCTTAGCAGATTGATTTTTTGTATAGCATAAATGTTAAGGGCGGGTTTAAACCCGCCCTTAACATTTATGCTATTGCCAACTGAAAACCAATAAGCTTTTGGATGCTCTGCAGGTTGGATTTCTCTTCTTCACTGCAAAACGAAAAGGCAATGCCTCCTTTTCCGGCTCGACCTGTCCGACCGATGCGGTGCACGTAGGTTTCCGAGTCGTTGGGAAGATCGTAGTTGATGACATGGGGCAGATCCTGTATGTCAATACCTCTTGCTGCAATATCCGTAGCAATCAATAGCCGGATACCGCCGTTTTTAAAATCATTGAGCGCTTTTTGCCGTGCATTTTGGCTTTTATTCCCATGGATGCAAGCAACCTTTATACCGTTTTTTAAGAGCTTTTTAGCGAGTTTGTCCGCGCCATGTTTGGTACGGGTAAATACCAAAGACTGTTGGATATTGTAATCTTTCAAAACCCTTAATAGTAACTCTGTCTTTTCTTTCTTCTCTATGAAATAAACGGACTGCGATACCGATTCGGCAGCTGACGATACAGGCGAAACATTGATTTCAACAGGATTATGTAATATGGTGTTTGCAAATTTTCGGATGGCCGGAGGCATGGTGGCTGAGAAAAACAGTGTTTGTCTTTTTTGCGGTATGCTTTTCAGTATCTTTTTGATATCGTGAATGAATCCCATGTCGAGCATGTTATCCGCTTCATCCAGCACCAAATATTGAATATTTTTTAAAATGACATGCCCCTGATTCAACAAGTCCAATAATCTCCCCGGTGTGGCGATAATTACGTCCACGCCATTTTTAAGTTGTTGCACTTGGGGAACTTGTGAAACACCGCCGAATATCACGGCATGTTTAATAGGTAGGTATTTGGCGTATTGTTCAAAATTTTCGCCGATCTGTATGCCTAACTCTCTTGTTGGGGCGATGATCAACGCGCTGGGAATGCGTTTAGCTTGCCCTTTGGTTGTCGTGGACAGTGCTTGCAAAATCGGAATGGAGAAGGCAGCTGTCTTTCCGGTACCCGTCTGCGCACAGCCGATGATATCCCTGCCATTTAAGATGACGGGGATGGATTGTTGTTGTATTTCCGTGGCATTGGTATATCCCGCTTCGGATACTGCTTTTAATATAGGATCTATTAATCCCAAATGGTTAAAAATCATGATGTTTTTTTGGAGTCCTTTAGAATGGTTTTTATCAAATGTTCTATAGGTGCTTTATTGAAAAAAAATTGGTGATATTAGAAACATCGCCAATGATGAATAAAAGTTTATGCATAAGGTAAAACCCTGCGGGTTTTATCTAGACATGAGTTGAATGACTTTGACATGTGAGCGAAAGGCCTGCCAAAATGTTTGAAATTCAACATATTTAATGTTGTATTCACGACATGTTTCCTGCACAATGGCGTTGATTGCCGGATAATGCACGTGGCTGATCTTCGGAAAAAGATGGTGTTCCACCTGGAAATTCAGGCCGCCCAATAGCCAAGTCAGCACCTTGCTTCTTGTGGCAAAATTAGCCGTCGACTGCAATTGATGGATCATCCACTCGTCTTCTACCTTGGAGGCATCCACAGTCTTGAATTCTGTTTCGCCGACTACGTGCGCCAGCTGGAATACCGTAGCTAAGCACAGGCCACACACAACACCCGTTATCAATAATCCGACCAATGTAGGTAACCATCCGACGAATATAATGGGTATAACGACAAATAGCGTAAAATGTAATAGCTTACTAATCCAGAAGATGACTTTTTCGCGCAATGGAAAATGAAAGGTTTCGGTTTTTCTACCCATTCTTTGCTTGAAATACTTTTCGTAATCTTGGTAGAAAATCCAAGCCAAATATGATATGCCATACAGCACGACAAAATAGACGTGTTGGTAGCGATGATGCTTTTTGAGTTGCTGGTCGTGGTGAATCCGCATAAACTTTACTTCGATGTCGTGGTCTTCGCCATCGATATTAGTATAAGTGTGGTGGGCAATGTTATGTTTTAGTTTCCAAAAATAGATGTTTCCGCCCAATAGGTTTAGCGTATAAGAAAGAAGAGTATTCAACTTCTTATTGTCGGAGAATGAATTGTGGCCTGCATCGTGCATAATGTTGAATCCAATGGCTGCCAGATTGACGCCGAAAATGGCGCATAAGAAAGTGCTGATTATCCAATGGGGCTGCACAAATACCAGAATGCTGTAGATCAGGGCAAAGGCAAGCAATAAGATGGATGCCTTTATGAATATGCGGCCGTCACCGGTCTTGTTTTTGGATGCTTTGGAAAAATAGTCGTTGGTTTTTAGCTTGAGTGCTTTGGAGAACAATGTGTTAACATTGTTGAATTTAATAGTTGATTTCATTTATACTTTTTAACCCTTTTAAACATATAGGCGGTATTGGCTATAGACTAAAAAAAGTGCAGTAAAGGTAGTGATATTAATTGAGAAACAGGTGATCGGCTTGTTAATAGTATGTTAAATGTGTCATCATTACAGGGTAAACGCATTTATTTTGTTAAATAACGGAGGATTAAATTAGACATGAGATCTGTGTATTGCGATTTGCGAGATATCAATCGTTTTGTCACATTTTTTGTTTCTGTCGAACAAAAAATCCGCCAAAACAGGCTTTGGCTATGACGACATCGCTACAAAAATAGCACCCCGATGGGGTGCAAGAAGCAAATACCGATACTGCCAAGTGTACTGCGTTAGCCTTATGGGGGGCGATCTGCAGTAGGCTGGATCGAACAGCAGACAACCACTCTCCCTAGCGTCCCACCGTGTACCCAAAAATATGGAATCCGTAGAGCTTGTCCCGATTTTCGGGAATTCCTATGTTGATAGACATCGCTACAAAAATAGCACCCCGATGGGGTGCAAGAAGCAAATACCGATACTGCCAAGTGTACTGCGTTTAGCCTTATGGGGGGCGATCTGCAGTAGGCTGGATCGAACAGCAGACAACCACTCTCCCTAGCGTCCTACCGTGTACCCAAAAATATGGAATCCGTAGAGCTTGTCCCGATTTTCGGGAATTCCTATGTTTATAGTCAAGATTGGTCAAATATACATTCGACCCCGTAGGGGTCGTACCTTTCTGAATGGCCGGTTTTACTATAAACATGACTTCCCTTGGAGATGTGGGGACACGGTAGCCTAGCGTCGGGGGTCCTGCTGTTATAGGCGAGTAGTCGCCTAGGCCGTTACCGACTCTGATAGCTTTGATAAGGCTGCATGCTTCTTTTTCCAACTGAAACCGTATTCGTTCTCTGTCCCATCACCAGTGGCGACTAAGCAAGGAAAAGGCCGTGGGAAGTGCGGTGGGAAAGGCCTAGGGATCATTGTTCGAGCATTCCGAAAGGCTCGGACATTTATCCCAGCCTTCAAGGCTTTTTCCTTGCGGGTGTTGGGCTTGTGCGAAAGGCCACCTTGATGGGACGAAGGCTTTTTGAGTACTTTTTGGCCCTCAAAAAGTACTGCCTTGCCACGGCGAGTGGCGGAAGGACTGTGGGGTGGACATAAATGTCTAATTTAATCCTCCCTTAACCATATACAGTTTTCAAAAAAACATCTTTCATAACGCGCATTTTGAAGAGGAGATATAAAACCAACCACGCCCAAATGCTGGCATATTGACCCAAATTGGCAAGCCTTAAAAACCTCCATTGTTCAATATCACATCTTGTCCTTTTGAATCTCAAAGCAAAAACAAAATATTTATATGCGTCGACCTTGTTGAAATAAAGTCGTGTTTGCTATTCACCAAAATAAATCGTATATTTGTCTCATTACAAAGGCCCCTATTTCTTATCTTCGAGCCATACTTCGCTTCATTAAGAACATATACCTTTCATTTTATTACAATATTTAATTCTATTTAATGGCTAAAAGTCAACTTACATTTAAAAAAAAGGAAACCGCTAAAAAAAAGCAACAGAAAAAACAACAGAAACAGGAAAGACGTGAATTAAACAAATCGAACAACGATAAAGGAAAGCCACTGGAAGAGATGTTTGCCTATGTGGATGAGTTTGGTAATATTTCCGACACGCCTCCTGCCCAACCCTACAAATTCAAAGAAGAAGATTTACACCGTCCTGCAGATCCCGAAGACGAATATCATTATGGAAAAGTTTCCTACTATAACGAAAACGGGCATTATGGATTTATCCGGGATAACGTAACGGGAGAGACCGTTTACTTCAACGATAAACTGGCGGGACAAGTGCTCCTATTAGGCCAGAAAGTTAAATATAAATACACCCGTAGCAGACAAGGAAATCAAATTTCCGAAGTGGAGCTGACATGATCCTTGCATGACTATAGTTTATAAATCAATCTAAAGGTTGCTGTTAGGCAACCTTTTTTGTTTTTATTTTTTTCCGCTTTGGCCACTTCACTGTGTGCCATAAAGAAAACAATATTTTTTGCACATCTATTTTTGGTCCGCTCCAAAAAAGCTTGTATATGCGTAGCTAAAACGAAAAACCTCGTTATGCGCCAAGTGTATGGCTGCGTTCGGCAAAAATGAGACGATTTGTGAATATCTGCTCGGATTTTGATACGATATAGCGAAATTCTGGAGGGGCTTTTGCGTAATTTTACAACTCAATTAGAACTGAAAGTTATTTTAAATGAACGAACGTATGAAAATGAAGGTATTTGGAGTGCTGGCCTATTTGTGCCTAGCGGTCATTACTGCTGGCGCACAGGAAAGAAAAGCACCAGCTTATCCACTTATTACCCACAATCCCAATTTCAGTATCTGGTCCAATACAGATCAGTTGTATAATTCCACAACTATACATTGGACAGATGCCGAGCATTCTTTGTTAGGCTTAATCAATGTCGATGGCAAGACCTATCGTTTTTTAGGTAAAGAAGAGCCAAATTACAAGACGTTGTTGAGCGCTTCCGACGAAGCGGACTACACCGTAAGTTATACGGAGCGCAAGCCGGAAGGCGATTGGACTTCTTTGGCCTATGCTGCGACCGATTGGAAGACAGGGGCTCCACCCATCGGGGACGAACCAAAGCGCGTGAAGACATTGTGGAAGTCCGACAATATATGGGTAAGGCGTACTTTTGACATTGGCAATCCTTCTGAAATAAACGACCTGTTTTTGAAACTAAATCACGATGATAACGTGGAAGTGTTTTTGAACGGCACCAAAGTTTTTCAAAAAACAGGATGGACGCATAAATTTGAATACATCTCCATCAATAAAAAAGCATTAAAAAAAGGCCAGAATATTATCGCTATCCATTTAGCAAATACAGCCGGAGGTCGATTCCTTGATTTTGGTCTTGTTGATAAATTAAAAGATGGCGCGGGCAAGATTCTATTGGCCAAACAAACGAATGTAGAAGTGACTGCCACACGGACCATTTACAACTTCACGGCAGGTAAAGTGGACTTGGAGCTTACATTCACCTCGCCGTTGCTGATGGACGACCTCGATCTAATGGCACGTCCGGTTTCTTATATCAGTTATAAAGTGAAGGCAAATGATGGAAAGAAACATGACGTCAATGTATTCCTTGGTGCGTCATCCAATATTGCTGTCTATCAACCTACGCAACCTGTAACGGCTGAAAAGTATGAAAATGGGCAATTGTCTATTCTAAAGACAGGTACGGTAGAGCAACCGATTCTTCAAAAGACAGGCGATGATATGCGTATCGATTGGGGATATTTCTACGTAGCGGCACCTAAAGAAACCGGTGCGGTACAGTTTATCACCAAAAGCAGTGAAGCCGCCGATGCATTTAGAAAATCTTCCCATACCTCTACAGCGTCGGAAGGAAGATCACTTTCCTTAAATACGGTCATTCCATTTGGATCGGTGGGTAACAATCCGGTAGAACGTTTTGTTGAGCTGGGATATGATGAGCGCTTCGCTATTCAATATTTCAATACCGATCTAAGACCGTGGTGGAACAACTCTGGAAAAGAAACGATTGAAGGCCAGCTTACGAACGCTGCTAATGAGTATGCATCAGTCATGCAAAAGTGTGAGGCATTTGATAAAGAAGTATATACTGAGGTACTGCGTGCAGGAGGTAAGGAATATGCGCACTTGTGTATATTGGCCTATCGTCAAAGCATCGCGGCCCACACACTTGTGAAAAGCCCGAAAGGGGAGACCTTGTGGCTTTCAAAAGAAAACAACAGTGGCGGTTTCATCAATACGGTGGACGTGACCTATCCTTCTGCACCTCTTTATCTGCTCTATAATACGGAATTGATGAAAGGCATGTTGACGGGTATTTTCTATTTTAGCGAGTCAGGCAAGTATCCTTATCCATGGGCGGCCCATGATCTGGGAACCTATCCAAAGGCTAATGGCCAGACGTATGGCGAACCGATGCCAGTGGAGGAATCGGGCAATATGATTATCCTTACTGCGGCCATCACGAAAGTGGATGGCAATGCCGAGTTTGCCAAAAAGCATTGGAAGACATTGACCACTTGGGTGGACTATCTGGTCAAAGAAGGGCTGGATCCGAAAACCCAGCTATGTACGGATGATTTTGCAGGCCATTTGGCGCGTAACGCCAATTTATCTGTAAAAGCTATTGTCGGTATCGCCTGTTATGCCCAAATTGCAGAGGCATTAGGCGAAAAGGAAGTCGCTAAAAAGTATCGGGCAATAGCCGAAGGCATGGTGCCTAAATGGATTGAAATGGCCGATGCGGGCGATCATTATGCACTTACCTTTGATGACAAGAATACATGGAGCCAGAAGTACAATTTGGTATGGGACAAGGTGTTAGGTTTGAACTTGTTCCCTCAGAAGATATACGACACTGAAATCAATTATTATTTGACCAAAATAAATAAATTCGGTCTTCCGTTGGATAGCCGTAAGGCCTATACCAAGAACGACTGGATCGTTTGGACAGCTACCTTTGCACCACAAAAAGAGCAGTTCGATGCACTGATCAAACCACTTTATGTGCATGCTTTGGAAGGACCTACACGGGTACCGCTGAATGATTTTTATGATTCCAATACGGGTATTCGGGAAAACTTCAAAGCTAGAAGCGTAGTGGGCGGTTTCTATATGAAGATGCTGGCTGATAAGCTGAAAGGTAAATAGAATAAGAAAAGCCGGGCAACGCCCGGCTTTTTTATCTCACCAGCCATCTAATTGGATTCGTCCAATGGCTATGTCCGTGTTTGTTTCTTGCCCTGACCCGAAAATAAATATACTGTCCGGGTAAAAAACCATCTTGATAAGCCGTAAAGGAGCGTGTGGTCGTGTGTATTTCGCCCCATTCCGGTTCGCCGCTATGGTTTACTTGTGTTGCAAAGCAATAATCGTATTGCATATCCCTACCCACGGGTTTAAATCCAAACGCCACTTCACCGCTCCTCCGACCATCCTTGAGAAAAGTAGCGGTAGGTGTGTCGGGAATAGTGCCGGTTTTCTTTTTCGCCAATACAGGGAATCCAGAACTATATAGTTTGGATAGATTGCCGTCGCTGGTCATATTGACATAAAAAGCCAGTTGCTGCAATGCATCGGACAATCTTCGTTTGCTCTCTCGTTTACGTGCCGCCTTTTCCCGATCTTTGCCTCTCGCGTCTATTACTTTTTGGTAATAATCGGCATAGATTTCTTCCAATTCCGCCATTGGGGGATTGGGGTTTATAAAAATGTCAGAATCTTTAATACACTGGATAATTCGTGCTGCATCAACAATCAGTTTTTCATCTGCATACCGAAAAAATCCAGCCTTGGCTCGTATATATTTCATGCTATCCTATAAGTTTGGTTATAGATGGCAAGACCTTTAGGTATTCATCTGGCTATAACAGGCCTTTACGTTATAAAAATAACACTTTTATGCTTTCATACAAAAGGCTTGTGGATTTTAGCAACAGAGCACACGTCGTTGCTTTGCATATTTGTCGTTTTCACACTTGTTTCTATGCCATACACACATGATCTCATTACAAACACCGTATGCGGCATACCTGAGACAAATGTCTATGTGTTATTGTCAGCTCTCTTTACATCAGATAGCTATACATGATTACCTGAATGTTCTTCGTTGGTTCTGAAGCATAATGACTTCATGTCATTCAGGCATAACAGGAATATACACCGCATTTAACAAGGCACGAAACAACCATAAAGAACTGTAATCGCCATAGTCTTTAAGACAATCGCGACCTTCAATTTATAATTGCTACGTAACATTCTTTTAAAGAAAACATGTATAAACTTAAACGATAATAAGAATAGCATAAAGAAACCACACGTTGTGATAGGGACTATGTACTAGCTAATCATGTCGATGATGATCGTGTTTTTGCGTTTTAAGATTGTGCATATGTCATATGGGTTTGTCATCATGATGCTTGACTTCCCCAAAATCTCCATATCGTCCAATGATATGCCATATGATAACAGAAAAAAGCGTATTGCACCTGGAAGTAAGACACCGTTCATCGGGACAAAGTCACTTGACTCTGTTATAAAAGCAAGTGACTGTGCACGCATGTTACGTAGAAAAAGTGGTTGCGTCCTCTGTAAAATCAGGCGCTTAACCCACGTTTCTAACATCAAACACCAATTTTGCTCTTTCAGCATCTTCATGAGGGTTTGAAATGGTGATTTTCCCTTTATTTGCAAGTGCCTTCAGTCGATGATATAAAAAAAGATCGCCTATGGAAGAATCGCAGAATTCATCCCAGATGTCACAAAGTGCATGCCCGACAATATATGAGGATCGTTGTGGTTTATCGCTACATCGTTTTAAAAGATACGGATCAAAAAATGTCTCGTCGCCGATTATGTGCTTTCCTGATCTATTAAATAAATTGATTATTTCCTGTTTCTGATAGATATTCTCCCAAAGTGTTGCATAGGATTGGATATCATCGTCGCTTAATTTTTCAAAATGTTTAGCAACTCCCGGAATATTTTCGGCACGCATAACTTGTAAGGAACCGAGGTTTAGCTTTTCTCCTTTCTCGTTCCTAAAGTCCACATGATGAAAATTGAGTTTGTGAATAGGTGTTGAAAGTTCTTTTAAGTAGGAAAGTAGGCGTGCTATAGTAATCTTTTCGTTGGCGTCGTCACCGAGCCATAAGTATATGCTGCTGTACCGGTCAGCGGAAGAGATAATATCTCTTAACAGATGCAGGTCATCGTCTACAGAGCTATTGCCGTATTCGAACCGAATGGATCTCAGGACTTTCTCCCACCACGACTTCCGGTTCTCTATAGCTTCTGTATCATCAAGGGTGCATAACGGTCCCAAGCAAAGAGAATCGGTAAACCCTACAATCTCATCCTGATCGAGATCGACGAGCTGGCTTTGTGTTAATAACGCTGTTCCTGAAAAACCAAAAGTTATGTGGAGATCTTTTTTCTGCATAATAAGCTATTGCCCTTTTGTTGTGCAAACTTACAAAATCTTTTTGTGGAGTTGAACCGCTGTTGAAACATAGTATGATCTACGCTTTCCACATGCTTAGCTTCTCTTTGATTGTCGGGAGAGGGAAGGTGAGACGCTTACCTTTGCTCAGTAGTTGCTGTGTCTTACAGGTGCTTAGCAACATCATGCCTGCCCGTTCTATTGTTCGATGCCCCGGATGTTAGACCAGAGAACAGGATCTAACGGGACAAATAGCTATGCTAAGTCTGACTTAGGCAGCTAAGGAGTAGTTTTCTTCGCTAGTTATAAAGTTGAAAGTTCAGATTAAAGTGTTAGACTAACAATGCACGACATGCTTACATAACCATCTCTATCCTGTCAATTCCGGTCGGCCCCAGTTATGTATTGACGAAAAAGTTACGAAAATTATACCATTCTATAGTTATTCTGTGTACTTTTAAAACTGCATAATTAAACAGGCGTACCCATAAATAATTATATTTTTGTGTTGGAGCATGCAGAAAGTGAAACCATATAAATTGTCAATAAGGGTTATGAATAAATTAATGGTAGTGGTACTTGTGGTCTTTGCCTTTTCGGTTATGGGATCTGTGGGTAAAGAAAAACCGAAGGGCACGCAACTAAAAGTGTTGCAGATAAATGCATGGCATGGCACCACTACGGTGCCTGATGGATTTAAGGGATTGGTAGGACTTATCGAGCAGACAGATCCGGATATCGTTTTGCTTTGCGAGACGCAGAGCAAAAATATAAATGTGGTGACGAAGCTGGTCGATACGCTGCAACAGATGGGCAAGACATATTATGGAGAAACGAGCAATAGGAGCGCGGGCTTGATATCGAAATACGAGATCACAAGCGCAGGTGCCTGTTGCGCTTCGGATGTACAGGGTCCAATGGCAAAAGCATACATATCCGTTGAAGGACATACGTTAGCCGTCTATTCCGCGCATTTGGATTATACGCATTACGAATGTTATCTGCCCAGGGGCTACAGTGGTGTCAGCTGGAAGAAGATAGCCTCCCCCGTTGGTGATGCCGACTCGGTTCTGACGGCCAATAGGCTCTCGCAAAGGGATGAATCGATAGCGGCTTTCGTGGAAGATGCGAAGGCGGAAATTGAAAAAGGAAACCTGGTTTTGCTGGGCGGGGATTTTAATGAACCGTCCCATCTGGATTGGCAAGCGAATACCAAGAATCTGCGTGACCACAATGGATTGGTTATCAATTGGGATTGTTCGGTTATGCTTACAGAAATGGGCATGGTGGATACATATAGGCAAAAATTTCCCGATGCAGTTAAATATCCGGGATTCACATTTCCTTCTGCAAACAACGCAGTAGCGGTTGAAAAACTCACGTGGGCACCAGAGGCCGATGAAAGAGATCGTATAGACTTTATATACTATTATCCCAACTCCGTATGGTCGCTCAACAATGCGTCTATAGTAGGACCTGAAGAGACAATCGTAAGGGGAAAAGTTCAGCGAAAGGATTCGAAGGATGCTTTTATCGTGCCGAAGGGCATTTGGCCAACGGATCATAAGGGTAACTTGGCGATCTTCACGATCGAGAAGAAGTAAGTCGTCAGCTGTGTGGTTGGAGCAGAGTTATTCCGAGTTGTCTTGGAGAGAACCAGTCGCTGCTTTCCAAATTATTTCTTGCTTTGACCAAAAGGTGCCGTATCATTAGCGGATTGTTTTACAGAACTTAAACGAAGGTGACATCAGATGTCATATTATTGTCGTATGCGCATTTTGGGTATTAGAGGGCTTTTTATGACTTTTGTTTTATGAACAATCAGCGTATATCCGAAACCATTAAACAAGCGCGAAAATCCAAGGGACTAACCCAGCAGGAGCTTGCCGACCGGGCAAAGCTGTCGTTAAGAACCGTTCAACGTATTGAAAGAGGCGCGCATGAAATTAGTGGGTACAGCCTTCAACAAATAAGTGCCATCCTTCAAATCCCTATCGAGCAAATGATCATGTCAAACATTCCATCCCTTACCATTCAACCAAATTCGGTAAATCTTATTAAGAATCTGTATTGGTTGACATTATCAATAAATCTTTCAAGAGATTCGTAACGGTACCATAAAATAAACTACTTATCCCTATTAATTTGGTTTATAGATGGTGTATGGAGTTCTGGCTTTGGAGTCTTCTAATGCCTTCCTCACTTTTTCAATGCCATAAAAACGCGTTATCTCTTTTTTGTCATCTTCATTCCCACGTTCAAAGACACGTTGGATAACCGCACGGTATTGCTTCTGCCAATCTATTTTGTTGATATCCGTATCCCAAAAAAGTGATGTACGGAGAACAGAAAGATTTGGCGTGGGTTGAATTTCTTTTTCTTTGACCTTTTGGATATCGTAATAGGCCTGTAGAATTACCAAGGTGCCTTCTTCCAAACCTAGTTCCCGTTCGATTTTTAACGCCAAGGCTGTACTAAGCCCGCGTTTGCCTTTGGTTATTGCGTTAAACGTCTGTGGATGTTCGTCTAAAGACAATGCAAACGGTCGCTGCTTAATCGCACGCTTTTTCAATTCGCGTTCGAGAACAATCCCCGGATGTATGCCTTTATATTTTTCGAACTGTTTAATCATAGAACAAATATAAACATACCCGTTGTGCATTATAAGCTCTATTTTGTCATCCTGACGATAGGAAGGATCTAAAAATCATATCTTAACAAGACTTTAGATGCTTCGGCAAGCCTCAGCATAACAATAAAGGCACTTCTGTATCAAAATGCACAACGGGTTAAACATTTTTGTTTATAAAAAACCAGGAAATGGAGATGGTTTGACTTCAATCAACACATAAATGATTATTTTCGAAAAAAAAATTAGACATGGAACTGACATCATTCGAAAATCACATCGGAAATACAATTTTACAAAGAGGAAAAGCTTATTACGAAGATGGGCATGTCGAATCATTCGAAGAAGTCGAAAATGGCGCGTGGATAGCTACTGTCATTGGCTCAGAGGATTATTTTGTTGAAATTGAATTCAGTAAACGAGGAACGGTGAAAGACTGTCAGTGCGATTGTCCCTATGATGGAGACTTATGCAAACATATCGTTGCTGTACTATATGCTATCCGTGATGAACAAACGATAAAGCTTAATGAGAAGCAGAAAACTTCGACAAAAAGGAAAACAAAACTATCTTTTCAAGGACTATTGAACAAAATCAGCACCGATGAGCTGAAAGCATTTATTCTTCAATATGGCAAAAAAAGCAATAGCTTCAAATCTGATTTTGAATTGTATTTTGCCGAAAAAGATGAAAACTTCGATATCGAGAAACAAGTACGCGATCAGATTCGAAAAACAATCAGAACCTACAGTAAGCATCAGTTTATCGATTACGGATCAAGCGGTAAGCTGGCACGCGAACTGGACAAGATTCTGATGCAGGGACAACACTATCTATCCAAGAAAAATCTATTGGACGCAAGCACATTGTCTATGGTGTATATACAAGAAGTCATGCCGACCATAACCTACGCTGATGACAGCAATGGATCTCTAGGGGATGCCATAGATAGCGGTATTACTTTATTGACAGATATTGCAGTACAAGCACCGACAGTTTTGAAAGAAAAGATTGCTACGTATTTAAACAAAGAGCTGCAGCAAGATTTATATTTTGACTACGGCAATTTTGGGGAAGATATGACCAATCTATATGCGCAATTATGTTTAGATATCAGTAAAATTGATGATTTCCTAAGATTTGCCGATGTTGCGATCGACAAGGCTCTTTTAGACAGATATGATTACCGTAGTAGTTTTTTCACCCAGCTTAAAGCCTCCATCCTTCAAAAAGCAAACAGAACAGATGAGGCACAACACTTGATGGAGCAACAGATACATTTGCCAAAAGTGAGAAAAATCTTGGTCGAAAAAGCAATTGAAGAGAAACGGCTCGAAGAAGCAAAGAAATTGCTGGCAGAGGGTATACGGCTCGCAGAAGAAGCACAGCACCCCGGAACCGTGAGAGATTGGGAAGAAACCCTATTGCGTATTGCCGAAACTGAAAAGGACATCACCATGGTGCGCTTTTTTTCGGAAAAGTTTGCCTTCGGACGTTCATTTAACAGCAGCTATTACCAACAATGGAAAAATACCTACAATTCAGAAGAACGCGCTGATGTCGTTAAAAATAAAATTGACGCTATCAGTGCAAGAGCAGCGAGAGAAGCGAAAGGCTCGCCATGGAGAAAGGAAGACCATTGGCTATTGTACGAATTAGGCCCTATCTACGTCGAAGAGCAGATGTTTGACCGACTACTGGATCTCGTAAAACGTCAGAACAATTTGGATACCATATTAAACTATCATGCGTATCTATGTAATTTGTACCCTGACGAGCTCATGAAATTGTACGAACCTCTTCTGGATAAACATGCCGAATCCTCTAATGACCGCAATGCTTATCGAAGGTTTTTCACGGTCGTACTTTCCCTCTACCATGATATACCTTCAGGCAGAGAAATGCTTAAAGCACAAATGCTTCGCTGGAAAATGATATATAGACATCGCCCTGCGATGATGGATGAGTTAAATAAGATTTTCGACAAAATCAAGGTGCAGGGCTAGTCGGGAAATGATCTACAAATAAGATTTTTATAAAACAGATAGTACTGCTTCTTTTTTCAACCCCAAATACAGACAAAATTCATCCAAAGTAACTGCTTGATGCGGAAGCTTATTGTTAATCTTTTTGACAATATTGTAAATACGTAGGCTCTGCCGGTAACTCTTGCCGGTGATCAAAGCGGATCAGGTTAGCAATCGCGGACTACGAAACGTATTGGATGGTGAGCTGATTCTGTTACAGGGTTTTGATTTCAACGGGAATGCCCGCTTGAGTGCGACGGTTTATGCTCCATATTCGACGACAATCGATCGTGCGACAGGCTTATTGGAGGTGAGCGTAGCCAGTTTTGTCCCGGACAGTCAAATTGTAGCTCCGGGGGGCACGACACATTTTCGTTTGATTTCTGCGGGTGTTGAAGTCGATTTTGAGAATGAAAATTTTACGTTGGCACAAAGCTCTTCTGCAGAGATTGGGTTTGACAATACGGCTACCGGAGCGATCAGCCTAAGCAACGACGTCGGTGTTGTGGATTCCACAAAGCCATTGTTCTTGGTATTCGGGATTGAGTTCCTGCAACAAGTCAATGGATCATTCTACGCATTGAACAACGGCGCATATAATGCTTTGAGTTTGGTGTTGGTTGATACAGGTGTGTAATGTTGGTGGTGAACTTGTTGCGGACGTACGGTGACCAGGGCACTAATGGTGAGATTTGGATTGGTGATGAGTTGGTGTGTTATGCCATTGAATTGCCCTGGCGCGAAAACGTCCGTAACATTTCCTGTATTCCTGAAGGAACTTACCCATTGGCCAAGCGATACAGCAAAAGATTCGGATGGCACATTCTGGTAAGAGACGTACCGATGCGAAGTGCCATTTTATTTCATCCGGCGAATAATGCAGAGAAAGAATTGCGTGGATGTATCGCTCCTGTTAGCGAGTTGACAGGGGATGGCAAAGGAATAAGATCCAGAGTGGCATTTGAGAAGTTGAAAGAGGCTGTTTACGCTGCTTTGGATCAGGGACAGGAAGTCGTATTGGTTATTGAAAGAAAGGAGAAAGAATGAATGTTTTAGAAAGAGCTCAGGCTGCTACATGGAATGAAATGGAATACAGCTCCACGCCAGACCAAGTAGCCGCCTATGAGGAGGACGAACTGAACTGCAAGGATGGTGACAATCTGCGCAGCACCCGGAGGGCAAATAGACGCTATCCCAATGCCTTTGGAATTGAGCATTTATGGATAGGGTCTATTTGGATTGGCGACATACTTGCTGAAGAAGGACGACGAATGCCATATTTCCTTCCCTTCATACTGTTGTGTCATAAACAAACATAATAGAAAATGAATTGGTGTTTATTACCAATCGTGGAACGATAAGACCCAATTTTTAGGTCTTATCGTTCCACAAAAGGTAATCGTAAGTTCATAAAATAAGTGGGCTTGTATCCAAATTTATTTTAATTTAATTTTCTTTTGTTCCTAATATGCTGTAAATTTGTATAAATGAGCGTAATAAAGGATATATCGCAAATCTTTCCCAAACATTTATTTTGGGATGTCGATCCGAAGAATTTAGATATTCTGGACGACAGGGATTTTATTATCCCGAGGGCGCTAATTGCTACAACTGAAGAGACGTTTGCTAAAGATATCCAATCCTTGGAACAGCTTTATAGCAAAATGCAAATTGTTAGGGAATTGCAAAAAACAAAAGAACGCATTAGTAATGAGGTTTGTAAGCTTGTTGCTCGTCGTTACCATGTTCGGCAATTTTTACGTTATCAATAATGTCTGCTATTTCTCAAGATCTATTAAAGACTATTCGTGAGTAACAATCTTTTGAAAGTTTTGAGGGATCTGCTTTAGGTGGGGGTACTAACTTAGCTATTCGATACCATCATCGGGTATCCACTGACATTGATGTCTTTTTTCCTGATATTTTCGGAAAAGCAGGTTATGAAAGAATCAAAGACGAGATCCAGAATTTTTATGGCGCACGGGTATTTGGTCTCCAATTCCCATGCGATATCAATGACCAGTATGTTTTTCTTCGTTTCTTCATTATATACGATGGAGAAACGATTAAGGTAGAGATTCTTCAAAATATGAAAATGCTCGACGACATCGAAAATATAGATGGCGTTAAATTCGTATCGGAACTCGATATCGCATTATTTAAGATGCTGTCGGCGGCAAACCGTGCTACCCAAAAAGATATTTATGATCTTGACCTCCTTTCTGAGAAATTTCCATTGATACACCTTTTTGAGCAGCTTGAAAGAAAACGTTCTCTATTTTCAGCGAAGGAGCATCATACCATTTTTGATCTCGATGGAGAAACCAGTCCATTAGATCAACCTCTAACTTTATTGAAGTTTGACGAGGGAGATGTACAAGGTAGAAAATCAAGACCTCACCATTCACAAAATAGAGTTGACATTATAAAAGATCAAAAGAGTTGGCGCGTTGCTCGATCAAGTTGGCGAAAAAAGGTTCGCACTCTATTTGATCAATTAAACATGATATTTCCAGGTCCTTCTTCTTCGGATTTGGAAGAATAGAGCCTTATTAGTTATTCCATAAAAAGTTTCACAAGCTAGTGTCGGAGTTAAATGGTTTTGAATTAACATTTTAGAGTTCATCGCCGAGTTTTTAAACATTTGGAGTGTCGGAGCTTATATGTGCATATTCCAAAAGAAATTTAAAGTGAATTCTAGGATCGTACGCAATAACCTCCTATGATTTTAATAGCCTATTCACAAAAAATGGAAGTCACGGCGTTCATCGCCGTTAATCGTACTGTATGCAAACTTAACAGAAGGTTTTCCTGCAAGTGACCTGCTTAGTAACTAAGCCACTCGTAGAATTGTTGCTAGAGAATATCGTAATCGGCGGATAGGAGATTTTCTAAAAGAACTAGAGCTGACGGAAGGTAGAGGCACTGGATTCCCTGCTATTTATGATGCTATGGAGAAAAATGGTTCTCCGGATCCTATCTTTGAAACTTATCAAGACCGGAACTACTTTTTAGCTATTCTACCTGCTCACCAAGGAATTAGTAACGGAGTTGGTAACGGAGCTACTACGCTGTCGTTTAATACTTTAGATGATTTAATCAAATTTAGTAACGGAGCTAGTAACGGAGCTGCAAAATCTTTGCATACTATATTAAATGAAAGTATCCATGATCGAGTTCAGGAAATTTTATTTATTCTGTCTAATCATATCACTAGACAGGATTTGTTTGATGCCATGAACCTGACCAACCAAAGTCAAAACAGAGCAAAGTACTTGGATCCTTGGATCAATTTGGGGTAGGTAAGCCAAGAATATCCGGGAGAAAAACACACCCTAACCAACGGTATAAAATTACTGAAGCTGGCTAACGGATTTTGAAGCTTTTAATGCAATAGCCTTTAAATGTTCCGAAGGTAAATTCGAATTACAAATCACAACAGCTATCTCGAGTTTGTGCAGTCGAGAAATTAGCTAATAAAGTTGCCAAAGATGTGTGAAGCATACTTTCTATATGTCGATAACCACTACACGACCAGAATGGAATTTCTGCCGCGACGACCTTTATCTTGTGTTTATCATCTAACCCGGAACTTATATGGAATCTATTATCTTCTTTAGTCTCATCAGATTGATTGGGATATAAAAGAAGTACATTGCTGCAACCTCTTCGAAATGCATAGGATGTCATCTGGTAAAGATCTTTGCCAAGCATTTTTTCTTCTTCTGTCATAGATTAAAATAATTCAGGTTGATGAAAAGGAGTCATTCTTTTGACATACTCCAAATACGCTTCCCATCCCAATGCAGGTGCGACAATAGTGTGGTCGTCTATACGGTCCCAAGATGGCGGCAAGTTATCATTAAGGATGTCATTGGTCAGAAATAACAAATCATGCATCTGATTGCTATCCTTACTTTTGTTAAACAAGAGTGTATCATATTTCTTTAAGACATAGGACACATCGGCAGTAACGAGTTTGGCCGTTTTAGTATTTTCACCTTCACCAATCTGCATGACATGGTCACTTTCGCTTTTAGGCAACTTGTACAATACCTGCTGTATAAGCTGTTCGACACGTATTTCCCAACCGGCTTTCTCCATATCAATCTTGGAAAACGCATATTCACCCAGATAATATTCCTGATTGGCGGCAAACAAGGTGATAGCTGTTTGATGCTGATTCGATAACTGATAGACCAACTCTGCGTCTCTTTTGAAATACCCAGTCAGTTCATTAGCCAAGAAAATATGTACGGTTTCCACCACCTTATCGTCAAGCCTCACGACAACATCCAGAGTATTTATTCGGAAGAATAGCACGACACTATTTGCCAACTTGTAGTCCGTGGGATTGGCCAATGTCGCCAGTCGGACTTCATAACCTGTGTCTTCTTTGGAAACGTCAATACCACGGGTAGAATACCCTTTACTGTAGAAATAGACGACATCTTGGGAACGACCTATCCCAACAACGGATTTGTCTGACTGCCACAGAAAATCGTAAAGTTTTTCAAAATCGATATTGGTACGTGTTTGTATTTGAATGGTTTTGCTCATGATTTATCTGTAGAAGTTGATTGACAAAATCTTTCATGATTATGCAGCATAAACTGCAAATACCTTAGTTGCAGTCGATTGATTGGGTCATTATCATTGAAATCTTTAAGATGAACAGCTGCTACGTCAGAAAACACCATAAGTGCATCTTTAAACGCAGAAATATACCCAAAGATAATTTCACGATGTAGTGTGTTTATTCCTATGAAATACTGATCCAATATTGATTCGATATCGATATCTTGAGGTTGTGCTTGCAAAAAAGTGGTTACTATTTCCTTTTTAATTTTGTCACGGATCGAAGAATTAACATATTCTTCGACTTTTTCTCGATTTATACTTTGAAAATGATACATGTCCTTCTCTCTATTTTTATGATTGTCTTTGAGAATTCCCTTAGAGACCAAAGGGTAAATTTGCCTATGAACCATCATGTCTCGTAAAACAACAACAAAATTTGTCAATTCATCATTTTCAAAAACACTTAATTGACCACCTATGTATTCCCTAAACTCATCACTCGTATGCTCTTTTTTCACAAAACCTTTGATATGTTCAAGATATGAACGAAAAGCAACGATCAGATTATGAAATGAACGAATTATGGCTTTTTGTTTTCGCCATCTCCAAGCGTCATTGAATCGTACAGCGTCATCCACATCTCGATATTCTTTACAGACCTTTCTCCAATCATAGTAATTCTTGTAGAAAATGGAATGCGAACCTTTGATTACCAATAAATGTTTTTTAAAATACCTGCATCCCACGTGCTCCCGTAATTTTTTCTGAGTAAGTAACCTTTTTGTCATTTCCTTAGTAATCATCTGCAAAATATTTTTAATACTGTTTTGATGTACGCTATTTTCCTGTTTTAGATCTGTATCTCGACTGAACTCACAACTTTTAGTAAACTTACCCTTCGACAGGCTCAGGGTGACTTTTGCAGTACTACAGGTCGTTCTTTTTGTCAGGCTGAGCTTGTCGAAGCCTCAAGCTTTACCTCGCTTCCCCTTCACCTCCTCCTTCAACGCCATAATCTCCGCCAACAAATCCTTCGCATCGCCATCGGTAGGGAGTTGAGGTACCAACTCACCTTTGAAAGCTTTGTGCAATATGGCTTGCGGTAAGTTGTCTATTTTTGCTTTTAAGGGTTGATAACGAGATTCAATAGCATCGGCTTTGGCAAATAGGCTTTCTACTTGTCGCACGATTTCTTGTTGTTCTTTGATTGGGGGAATAGGTATATTAACATTCATAACATCACTTTGATTAATACTAGCTTGATTCACTGCATGTTTAGCGTTTTGTCGCAATTCTGTCAACCCAATATTACTGTTTAGAAATATCTTAGCATAATCAGGATATATAACTTCAGGTTTTAAAACGATCTTCATCATGTTACTTTCATAAATACACTGAACATCTTTCAGTTTAAATAATAAGCACTTCCCTAAATATTGAATACTATTAACTCGGTTAATTAAAATGTTGTTGTATTCAATTCCATAAGTATCAATATCTTCGAATGAAGCTTGAACAAGTTTTACTTTTTCCCAATCTTTTAAATCTCCATCATAAAAATTATCTATTCGGATAATTTTAACTCCCGATCCATAATTACTTTGAGGGTAATACGCTCCATTTTTTGGTGTACCTTCAATAATATCTTTAAGCAATAATGATTGCCACTCTTCCAAATCCTTCCCTTCCCGCCATTGTTCCGTTAATTTTCCAGTAACGGCTTGCGTCAATACTTGCTGCCGAAAAGCTTTCAACAATTGTGGAATGCGGTCGAGCGCTTTTTTTATTTTCTCATGCTTGGCAAAGAGTTTATCGACCTTATCGACTATGCGTTCTTGTTCGGCTAGTGGAGGAAGTGGGATTTGTATTGTCTCATATTCCTTATACTTTAAATTACGTAAATTATTACTACCTCCTTGATATTTAACAACTTCTCCACTGTAATAAAAATATTCTAGATACGAACAAAAGTAATTTGAATTGATTTGTGATACGGGACGAATTAATCTCAAAAAGTTTGTACAAACGATAGGTAGTTCGGGCAATCTATCAAAAGTATTTTGTGTGATCAAAACAACTCTGCCAACCGGTTGGTCAGGACCACCTCCTGAAATTTCTAAGAGGATGTCGCCATTTATTAATCGTCGACTATCAAGACTCGACTTCTTGATTTTTCTAACTACTGAAGTATCACCAAAATTGGTATTCCAATTTTTAATCTCACTACCCCTAATGCAATATACTTCAACAAAATTTTCATCCTCAACATCAGAATCTTTACCCCAATCACCGCCTATAACATGTGCTATTAAATTAGCAAATTCCGTTTTCACCCATCCCTTCGGCAATACCTTCTCCATTAGCTCAACTCCTTTATCAAATCCTCTAACTCTTTGTTGATTGCTTGCAGTTCAAGCATAGCTTCACGAGCAATATCAATCGGTTCGCCAAGATCTTCGCCGCTACTCAATGCGCTATCTGCGATTAATCCGATATCCAGCGAGTCGCCTTTTGTTGCAATAGCTTCACGCGTAAATACTTGCCAGCGATTATCCTCTTTCGCTATTTCAGCACGCTTGGTTTCATCGATATCGCCTTGCCAATTGTCTTTGACTTCATCAATAGAAATACCGCCAGTATATGCTTTTACAAAATCGGCAAATGCTGCACGGGTGAATGGCGTGCGTTTACCAAAGCTAGGTGCATTGGTACGCATATCGTACACCCATACGTTTTTAGTGTTTCCGGTTTCGGTCTTACCACGGGTGAAAAACAAAACGTTCGTCTTGACACCTGCGGCATAAAATATACCCGTGGGCAAACGCAGGATGGTATGCAAGTTGCACTTGTCCATCAGGTCACGACGGATTTTTAAACCGTCACCATCTTCAAACAGCACATTGTCCGGTAATACTACGGCTGCTCGAGCTTTACCGTCTTTTTTGAGAGAGCGGTAGATATGTTGTAGAAAGTTGAGTTGTTTATTCGAGCTGAGGAAAGTTAGATCCGTACGTGTTGGCCGTTCGCCTCCTTTTTTTGTTCCGAAGGGCGGATTGGCTAGTACACCATCGTAGTTCTTAAAGGCTTCACCCTCCTGGCTCAATGTGTCGGCTAAGGCTATCGGCGATTCGATGCCATGCAGTTTAGCGTTCATCAACGCTAAACGATGCGCATCCTGTACAAGTTCGCAACCGGTAAAGGCCTCGTACTTTTGAAACCGTCTCTCTTTATCTGTGAGGGTAAAATAGCTATCCGTTTTTTCTTTCAAGTAATGATCCGCCGCGATCATAAAACCGAATGTTCCTGCAGCAGGGTCATTCCATCGTTCGCCGATTTTGGGAACCAAGAGATCAACCATCACATTGATCAACGGGCGAGGGGTAAAATATTGTCCCGCTCCGGATTTCTTTTCGTTGGCATTTTTCTCTAACAGTTCCTCGTAGATGGTCGCGATCTGGTCTTTTTCCGTATCCTCAAACCAATCGATCCCGTCAATGGCTGTCACTAGCGTACGTAGATTGACCGGCTTACGTAGCATGCTTGATGCATTGGTGTAGATTTCCTTAATCGTGGCATTCTCAGTCTTCGCAGAGATGGTAGCCAGCAATTCACGATAGGTATCGTATAGCTCTTTGTTATCTTTTATAGATTTAAATCTTTCCCAACGGTATTCTTCGGGTATTTCCTGGTCAAACTTCCGCACCTCTGATAATTTTAGAAACAGAATATACGTCAGTTCATTCAAATATTGGTGATAGGTCACTCCATCGTCACGTAGGACATTACAGAGGTTCCAGAGTTTTTGTGCAATTTCTTCTGCGCTCATTTTCTATGTTTTTCTTATTTGTTTTTTACTGCTTGTTTATGGAGTTGTCTATCCTTCGACTACGCTCAGGATGACAACTCGACAGAGCCTGTACTGAACTTATCGAAATGCTCAGGGTAACACCAGTTTGTCATGGTGAGCGTAGTCGAACCACGACAAACTGACATTCTTACCTACCCTCATTCAAATTGCGATGATAATTTTTATAGTGGCTCTCATTTTTACATTCAGCTAATTTCTTTATTTCTTCCCAATTTCCGTGGATTAACGCTTCTTTCTTTTTTCTACTCCAACCTTTAATCTGCTTTTCAAAAGCAATCGCTTGGTTAACATCGTTAAAGTTTTCAACATACACCAATTTGACAGGTCGTCTTCTGTACGTGTAGCATTCGTTGTTTATACCTTCTTGGTGTTCCCACAATCTTCGATCAATATCATTAGTAACACCTGTATAATACGAACCGTCTTTACATTGTAGGATATAAACATAGTACTCTTTCATTTTTTTATTTGAATTGTCTATCCTTCGACTACGCTCAGGATGACAACCTCTGTCATGTTGAGCCTGTCGAAACATCAGGCTGTGCTTTGTTTGATCACTTCGAAATCCACCTTATCATGGCAAACCGGACTGCATTTTAAAGTGGTCAGATTCCACCACTTTAAAATGGGCATTATTAATTTGTTCCCAAGTACTCAAAAATTCAAGGGCATATCTTGTTCTGAGCCAATTTTTTATAATGTCGGCTGCACGACTATCGCCTTCACGGGCATTGGCCATATCGGTAAGCGAAATATAATCTCCTTCCGCTATCGATAGAACCGTAATTACGGTATCATGAACATTAATTTTTGCCATTTCAATTATGATTATGCTGTTTGATTTCCGTTATACATATAAGTATTGATTTTTTGCAGGATATCAGGCAATTTATTCTCAAACCTTTTATTGATCCGCTCAAAACCACCCATCTCGTCAAAAGGGTCCTTGTCCAAATCTTCGACGGTGACGATAGTCTCGGCTATCATTTGTTTCTCTATGCGTTGAAGAAGATTCTTTTGAGGCACCGTCCAGTTTTGCTCTTGGTACAATTTTTCAAAGGCCTGTTTGACACGATCTTCTCTACTTATCAATGCTGATCCTAGCATCAATGTACGTATGTAAGCAATAATATCGGCTGCTACATCCTGCCTATTGACATTTTTCCATGCTTCACGTAGGGTTCGAAGTGTGTAACCTTTGGTGTCTAGCAATATGATCAGTTCTTTCAAATCAGCACGTTTTAACTGCGTGGGGGCTGTTGCAATGAGTCTTAATGCAGCAATCTTATTTTGATTTTCTTCCAAGAAATGTTTGAATCCTTCTATGTAGTCCTCTGGTTTTTCTGAATCTCCATAACCGACCGTAACATCTCTCAATACATCTGCGTGATTGGAGTAGAATTGATGTCCGGGAGTCGGCTTGAATTCATCTAAATATTTCCAAAGTTCGTTCGTTTGCGATAGCAATTCAATTTGCTTCTTAATTGGCTTTTCCCGGATGTTTGCTATAAAACCATCCAAAGAATCGGATCCGGTAAAATACTTTATCATCTCCCCATCTAAGCCAGCCGCGCGCTTCTTCCGCTGTAATTTAGCGATGATCTGATCTACTTGTTGGGCAGCTCTTCCTTCCGATTGTATATATTGGAATTCACTACATAAGGTGCTGAAATCAGCCGAAGGATTGACGACAAGGGGCTTCATCTCTGTATAGTCTTTGATGCTTTCGTAGAGGTTGACGGCATCGAATACCCGAAAGCTTTCCTTATTGATTTCAGGACAAAGCCGTGTGGCACGACCGATCATCTGATCATAGAGGATGCGCGAGCGCACTCGACGCATAAACACCAAGTTGCATATCTTTGGTACATCGATACCGGTGGTCAATAAATCTACTGTGACGGCGATATTGGGGTACTTTTCATTCTTGTAGCGTTTGACCTTATCTTCCGGTTGATCCGTTTTACCCGTAATCTTTGCGACGGCATCATCCGGCACCGGTATACCCGCTCCGTTAAACTCTTCTTTAAGAATTTTGACGATCATATCCGCATGCTCATCTGTGGCCGCAAAGATCAAGGTCTTCGCTTCACCATCGGGGTCTATATGATTCACCAGTTCCCGGAGCACCGTGCGGTTAAAATTCTCGGTAATGACACGCTTATTGAATCCCGAAACATCGAATTTCAGCTCATCTTCCAATTCTTCCAGCTCTACAATTTGGTTACCTTCTTTGTCATATACCGTCGGTTTTTCACCCTTCTCCCACACAATTCCTTCCTCGGACAGTTTGGTCGTAATCTTAATCGGAGGATCCTGATCTACCAGGTAACCGTCTAATACCGCCTCCCGTAAACCATAATTGAATACCGGTTTATTGAAAATTTCCGTGGTATGCAATGCGGGCGTGGCCGTTAACCCAACGGCGAAAGCATCGAAGTAATCCAGCACCTGACGGTACTTGCTGACATAATCATCCTGATTCTTGAAATAGATTTCTTCATCATCCATTTCTTTATCCAATAAATATCCACGATGAGCTTCGTCGACAATAATACAGTCATAAGCGTCTATGCTCAAAGTTCTATCTTCTACATCATTGTAATAAAGCCTTTTGACCATGCTTTGCACGGTGGCAAAATGAATGCGGCTATCGATATCGGGCCAGGTTGTTTTCAGTCCGTCAATATGGTAGATATCGCTAAAGCTTTTCAGATCATCCACCTTATAATCTTTAAATCCATCCAAAGCCTGTTTGGCCAACAGTGTGCGATCGACTAAAAAAAGGATACGTTTGAAACGGTTGGTCTGTATCAGTCGATAAGCCAAACCGATGATGGTACGCGTTTTACCCGTTCCGGTAGCCATGGCCAGTAAAGCTCGGTTTATATCAGGATGATGGATAATCACATTTTCAACAGCTTGGATTGCCCGGATCTGATAATCACGTAGGCTAAGCCCTGTTTTGAGCTGTAGGAAATCCAAGAAGTTCTCCTCCAGTTTTTTGTTGGCAAGGGCGATATCCTGCTCAAACTTTTTCTGTAAATCCTCCGGACTATGAAATCCTTTGATCGATCTGGAGTTGTTATATTTCTGCCGAACATCCAAATACCAAACGCCACTTTTGGTAGCTATCTGTTGCAGATATTCCCTTCCATTGGTTGAATAAAGGAAGGGTACCTTGTAGCCATCCCAGTCACCCAAAATATCGGCTCCATCCTGCGGTACAATATTTAATGCGTACCGTTTACTTTGATCGAGATTAGTAGAGATATCTTGTCCGTACTTTTTAGCTTCGATAACACCATACAGACTAGTCCCAATGAATAGTGCATAGTCCGCATAGCCACCTTTGACCGGCCATTCCGCAATGGCCATATTACGACCTCTTTCTGGTTGGGTTTTATGGATTTTAGCGTTTAGCAATTTGGTGTCTGCTTCCCATCCCATCTTGCGTAGATTAACATCAATAAGCTCACGTGTCTGTGCCTCATCCATATCCAGCTTGTTTGCAGATCGCTTGGCTCTTTCGGTAAAAGCTTGCTGCTCTTCTGCGCTCACTGGTTTATGCGCTGCAATGGCCTGTTCATATTGTTGCTTTAAAACCTTGTTCTCCTCCTCGAGGATGTGTAGGGCATGCCGGGTATCTAAGTTTTCCGGTTTGCTGAAACGGAATGCAGAAATATCTCTATTTTTTACGGAGTATGACTCATAAAACCATTTCCCTAACTTAAAAGCCGAAAAAAGTGACGATGTAGCGTCTTCTGTGGTGCCGGTATATTCATGGACAGCGTCATTGCCTTGTTTACGAAGAATGGTAAAATGGTCGATCACATTACTTGGAAGAATACCTTGATTTCTCAATATATATACGAGGTTCTGAAATTTTGTATCTTCCGGCAATTCCATTCCGTACGTTTCGAATATCTGTTTGGCCATATATTCTCCATACTGCCTCAATTTGAATAAGGATGTAGCCGGATCCTGATAGAGATTGTACTCAGCAGCCTGTGCTAAGTTATAAAGCAAGGCATATTCTTCTTCTAAAAATTGGAAATTGGATCTGGCCATATTCTCTATTGGGTTGATATTTTCAGCTGCAACCAAATATAGGGAAAATGCTGCTATTATGGATGTGATTGGCGATTTTGAAGATATGTCTCTATGTATTGCCTCCATGTTTGGAAGCAAATCGTTGTTTTATATTGTCTGGAGTGAGCGGAATTTATGTGGTCTTCAAAGACGAAATTTGTAATCTTCTCAACATGAGATAAGATTTCAAACATAACTTTCCGTTGCCAATCTCTTTTACCTTTTCCATCCCTCGCAGGAGTTATAACCGTGATTTTAACTGATGGGTTTGCCTTTTTTCCCTGCCGTACGGCATCGTTGATATGATCATCGCCGAAAGAATAACCTACAATGATGATTTCATCGGCTGTATGGCAGTCGATGTCAAAAGCGGAGGCCATCTGTTTAAAAGGGCTGAGGTTCGTGCGTTGAACCTTACTGTACCCTGTTATAATATTAGACAGAAAAAGAGGTTTGTTCTTTTCTGCATTGAAATGTTGGTAACCGGTGTTAGAAAGTATTGGTGGAAAATATGCATTTCGAAAACTATAGCCTTCTAACCCGTTGGGATTGATGTTGTCCGGTTCCCAGTAAATATTACCGTGTAAATGGTATATGCAATGCTCATCAAACGAAGTCAAAATCCTTTTTGTATCGGGATATTGTGACTGATTGCCTTCTTTAGGCACGATATCATCGGGTATGAAGCCTTGGAAAACCTTAACGCCTGCTTCCTGGAATACAGCTTGCATGACGCGGTCATAGTTTAATGAATAAACCCGTAGCACATTGTCCTTTGCCAAAATCCTTATATATTCCGTTAGAAGACGCGTGATTTCAGTATTCTCCTCCTTGTCAATAATTTTATTTTTGTTGTATGTGTAGAAACTATAATCGGATATTTTGTCGGCTATTGCGTATAATATATCGATAAGCAACTTTGCAAAAAACTTTGATTCTTCAGTCTGCTGACGGTCACCACCAAAATCTCTTTCGGGATTGAAATATTTATAATCGATAGTATTTTTCCAAAATTCGTCATCTGGATGAATAAGCGAATTGGCGATAGTGCAAGAAGAATCTTTTGTGGACCAAAACTGCAGACACTGCTCGACGATGTCGATTAGTCCCTCAAAATTCAACTCTTCCGTATACTTATCCTTGAAATAATCAAAAATATACTTGGTTATATACTCTCCTTTGCTATTCTTAGGACCAGTACATTTAAGAAAATTTGTTAGTGATGTGGTAGTTGGTGCATTGTGCCAATCTAGTGCAGCGCCGGCGCCGAGTAGAAATACTGTTCTTTTTCTATTCATAGAAATAAGTTGTTTTTAGCCTGTAATGTAAAGAGAGCTATTATCGGCTAAGCGAAGTCTAAGTTGGTAAAACAGTAGAATACCTCTTCAGACTACGCTCAAGACGACAATTCATCGTTAGGTTAAATCGACTATTCTAGCTACAGGAGCATCTCGTTTAACCGCTGCTATTCCATTTTCTCGTCCCGCAGACGATACATAGTTTTCACTTCGCCCTATAATCTCACCATTGCTAGCTTTCAAATTGAACGTATAGTTCTGAAAACTATCTTTCCTTTCGTAACGGCTATCGTACGGTGCGTTGGCTTTGACTGACGAAATCCCATTTAGACACCCTTGCTTAGTCACATACCCTTCACTTCCTAAAATAATCTCGCCGTTACCGGACTTTAATCTGAAATAGTATTGTGAATTCCTAGAACTCACAAATACTTCGAATTTTGCATTTGACATATTGATACAAAGGTCTAAACAATCTGTGCACTCCATGTGCATAGCTGGAATTATTCCATATATCTCTTAACACTTTCTTCGATTTTTTGACGAATTACAGCCCGTACCTCCGCTGGTTCTAATACTTCCACTGCAGACCCAAGCCCCAGTACCTGGGCATAAAACTCATAATTGGGAACTACCTCCAACTGAATCGTTGTATACGTATCTGTTAGCTCCACTACGGTTTGAGAAGGATGCAAAGGCTTGGAGTCAATATAGGGCCAAAGGGACTTGTCAATTTTTATTTTGATGAACTGGCAATCTGTATCTATAGGTTTGCTTACGCCAATAATATCCTCGAAATAGGTATCATGTGTTTCTGTCGGAGGAATAAATTCGATGCCTTCTACTGCTTCAAAAGTGATCATACGATCAAGCGCCAGGTTTGTCCAGAAGTCGAAGCCATCACGCTGTCCGAAGAGAAACCATCGTTTGTTATATTGTTTCAAAAAGTACGGATGAATCAAAAAAGCCTCTTCTGTATCTTGGTTGAATGATTTGTATAGAACTTTTAATACACGTTTCTGCTGTATAAATGTAAGCAGTTCACCTAAAAGGTGAAGGTTCTTGAGGTATTCATTTTGGTCGAAAAAAATGCATTCATCCAGATCTTCCAATTGAAAACTCTTTTTGAGTTTTAACGCCAGTTCTTGGACAAAGTCAAACTGAGGCAAACCTTTAAATCTTCCTAACATATCCAGTGTCGTTTTTAGTAGATTGGCTTCTATTGGATTGATCTGCTGCATAGCTAATGAATAGTTCTTGTCCGAGTAACGATAGTATGTTTTTTTTCCTTCCTTGTAAGATTCTACCGGCGCACGGAAACCTGCTTCGCTGCGCATAAAGTCCATGTCTTTCAAAATTTGTCTGCGGGAAATAGAAGAATCCTTGCCTGTATAGTCCGTTAATGCATCAGATACATATCGGATAAGGTCGTCGATAAAAAACTTTCGCCCCTTATTGGAGAAGCACCTGTCTAAGGCTTCGTAGCGGATAACTGCATGTTTGTTGGTGGCCATTGACTAATTTATTGGTCTATACAAAGATAAAATTTTTATGTGCATTGTATGTGCATAGTTGGCTGCAAACGTGTGTACATACAATGCACAGGACATCATTTACTTTGTGGCAAGTTTAATCATCCAGCTTTTGTATTCCTTACGGTAACCCGTAAAGTTTACTCGAATAAACTGGATATGTTTGCCAAAATTTTTTAACTATGTATAAAACACTACTTTCTGGATTACTAATTTTAGCGTTGGGTGCATGTAACAGCTATAAATACGGCACCGAAGGGGCTGCCGAGAAAAGCAACCTGACCATAGGTGTGGTCAAAAGCAAAGTCGTCAAAGGGGAAACAACACAAGACGAAATCCTAAAACTATTCGGTTCGCCGAATCTCGTTTCGAAAAACAAATCCAACCGCGAAGTCTGGAGCTACAATAAGATGTCTGTTGAGCACAAAGCGGGATCAACCGATTTCTTTGCCGGACAACGCGCCAGCCAAAGCAGCAGCAGCAAATCTTTTGACCTGATTATCACGTTTGATGAAAACGATCTCGTTGCAGATTACTCCGTCGTATCCACTGCTTATTAACTTAGAACATATAAAAATGAAGAAAATTATTACCCTATTGTGCGTCATAACGCTATTCAGTTCCTGTGCTACACAGATGATTACCAGATCGCCTGCAGAAGTAAAGATGATGACCACCAAACAGTTCGAATCTGACCAAGATCTGGTATTTAAATCAGTTATCAGTCTGCTACAGTCGGAAAGTTACATCGTAGATCGAGCCGATAAAGAAACAGGCCTCATCAACGCCAGCAAGCGTATAGAAAATAAAAACGCGAATATGCAGCGCGCCTTATGGGGCAGTTCCAAAGACGCGAATACCTCCAAAGCTATGTTTTATGTGGAAGAGGTAAATGAAACCGTGACGGAAGTGAAGATCACCTTGTATGAGGGTGCTGAATCAAGCCGCAGCGGTTACTGGGGCCAAGTCAATAAGGATATAAAAGAACAAATGATCTATGAGCCTCAGGTCTATCAAGCTTGGTTCCAAAGTCTACAGGCTGAAATCGAGCGCCGAAAGGCATTGGGAAGATAACTTTGTTGATAAAACAGTACTTTCGAACTTTTTAAAACAGTTCCCGTTCACTACAAAGGTGTGTTCATTCCTGCTGAACACACCTTTTTAGTGAACATTCGAATGAAAACGCTATTTCCCTTCCTTTATTTTCTTAACCTCATTGGTGAGATCCAATACAGCTTGGCTCAAGGCTGCAATGGATTGTGTCTTGGCACGATCTTCTTCAATAAATTTTTCAAGCAATGCTACCAGTTTGTCTGAACCATCATTGTTAAAAGTAGGTTGCATATGTTGACTAGAGTTGGTCGAGTGATCGTTGAATGTATGTGAATGTTGTATATTATAAATTACATTTTCATCCTTAAAAGATTTAACAAATTCAGGTGTAACACCTAAAGCGGCGGCTAACTCTTCTAAAAGAGGCTCATCCAGTGCTACCATATTTTCAAAGTCCGAAATCCGTTGCTGCGAATATTTGTTGCGACAAAGCTGACCGAAAGCTTCCTGCTTGATTCCCTGGATCTCACGGATGCGTTTTATATTATGACCGATATGCATGGTTTCGTTTTTTTCTTTAAAAATAGTATTCATAATTAATGAAAATTATGGACTGGTTTTTTACCGGTAAATCGGTAGAATACCATACCCGAAAATAATATGTAATGAAATAACTTTGGTCTAAAGTTACGGATTATTGTAACGAACAGCAATAGCTGGATGTTCTTTGATGTGTTGGTATTGAAATTAAAAATTTAAAATGAAAAAGTCAAAAATATTTTTGACAGTATAACGAGGCTACTTGTGACGCCGTAGAGTGAGGACAACAGTCACTCACTAAATTCTTTTATCTAAATATACAACGTTCTTGACGGTACCACATAGACTTTGTGGATCGACTGTGATAGTAAAAAGTAGCACATAGGTGGGCTCTATGTAAGATTGAGAATATAGCAAATCCTCTTGATAAACTTGTTGTATAAGCAGCAATCCTTCGTACGACCTTAAGTTTTTGGATATATTTTTCAAAACACTATATACGCAATGTTCCGCGTAACTCTAACAAAAGAAACACAATGGCGAATTTCATGTAAACTTTTATGCAAACATACTTGTATAGAAAGCATCTATACGATCCTTACATTGAACAACATTGAGGCTGCTTGTGACGCCGTAGAGTGAGGACAATAGTCACTCGCTAAATACTGTTTATTTGCAATAGAGCGATAGATTACAGCTCAGGTATATGCAGAGGGTGAGCCTTACTGTGAGAAGTCGAAGGCTATTATACACGACTAGTTTCTCACGCGCTCAATCCTATGAAAAGTATGTACAATAAATAGGTGGGCTTTCTCTTGATAAATAACAACAAATGGCAGTCATACACAATTGGGCTCTCTCCGTGTCGGCAGGAAAACATTTAAAGGTATACACAAAAGGTCGGTCTTTTTGATGATTGTAATATAGCGTATGCATAATTGACGTTCGCTTACTCTCTTTCTGCATCAGATCAATAAAAATTATACAAAGGTTGGCGCTTGCTTAAAATCCATTCAATTAAATCAAATACTTCAATACCAATAACGTCAATGTTCTATTCAGCTTTAATATAAACCTATCACAAGATCTCGGTTTTCCAAAAAATCCGCCAGAGCCGGCCGGGATCTGTGTAGGTAATTAACCAAAATGTTGATTATGAACAAGACTTTACAACAACAGCAAACAGAAAAACATATCGCTCTGCTCCGACAAGGAGACGAACGAGGATTGGATTTTTTCTACCACCGCTTTTACGGCTATCTTTTCGCAAGAACATTTCGTGCAACGCAAGATGACTGTGTCGCCGAAAGCATCGCTCAGGAAGCCTTATTGCGGTTATGGCTGTTCCGCAAGCAGGTTAACGATATTGAAGATATACTAACCTTCTTAAAAGCACAGGTCAGATCGGCAATTCATGCTTTCTACAATAAAACACGAAATAGATTTCACCGAAGCCTGCTCCGCTTGGATGCCATCGAGGACTATCAGGAATTTCTGCTCGGCTATGAAATGGAAGAAGAGGAGGAAACGGACCTGGTCTATCTGGATAAATTAGAGGAAGAAAAACAGCAGCGTCTGGATCAACTTGGCAACCTTTTGCCAAGTCTTAACCAACAACAGCAATTATTCATCAAACTCTGTTTAAAATACAGTTTTAACTATGAACGTATAGCCTATTATCTCGGTGGGATCTCGGATTACGAAGTAAGCTTACAGGTAGAGAAAACGATCGATACCTTGCGTGCTGTATTCAATAGTTCGCAAAAAATGGAGCTGATGAATAGACCTACTAAGATTGTGCTGCAGGGGGAATTTGATGAGCAGCAGGCAGAAATTTTTCACATGCGCTACGAATTGCAATTATCCTTCGAGCAAATTTCAGAAGCATTACAGCTCAATCCATCCACGGTAAAGAAACTTTTTGTACAGGCACATGCCAAAATAAAAACAGCAAAGAAAACCGCATAAAAAGAAAAAATTATGGAAAAGGATACCATCATTTTAACACGGAAAGTTCAGATCTATTTGGATTGTGACGATAAAGAGCAACGCTCGGCTTATTTCAAACAACTGTTTGAATGGCAAGATATGGTGTACCGAGGGGCCAACATGGTGATGACACATCAGTATGTACAGGAACAAATCAAGGATTTGATCTATCTGCGCGATGATGTTAAGGTAAAACTGGCAGACTTTAAAAAAGATCCTGACGGCATCTTCACTTCTTCGAAAATGAATACCACCTATCGTATACTATCGCTGTATTTTAAGGGGAAGCTGCCTTCGAAAATTATCTCAGCCATGAACATGACGTTGAACAAGGCCTATAGTACAGATCGAACAGCTTATTGGAAAGGTGAAAAGTCTTTGCGGAATTATAGGAAAGATATGCCAATTCCGTTCGGTGGAGATCAGGTTAAGCTGAGCAATGACGAAAAAGGTCGAGATTTCAAACTGACACTCTTCAAAATCCCGTTCCGTACTTACCTTGGTAAAGATCGATCGGATAAAAGAGTTCTTTTGCAAAGAGCCTTGGTGGGGCAAATCAAAATATGCACCAGTTCCATCAAAATTGTGAAGGGCAAAATATTCTTGTTATTGGCACTCGAACTCCCCAAGAAGCAGCATGATCTCAAAGAACATATCATTGCGGAAGCCTCGCTTTCTGTGGAACACCCGATCACCGTATCCATCGACAGGGACAATTTTCAAATAGGAAACAAGGAGGAGTTTCTATACCGGAGGATGGCCATACAGGCCGCAAGGCACCGTATACAAAAAGCTGCGACATTCAACAAAGGTGGCCATGGACGCAAGAAGAAGCTGAAAAGTTTGGAGCATTTTAGCGAAAAGGAAAAGCGGTATGTCGATAGCAGACTGCATCTCTATAGCCGTCGTCTAATAGATATCTGTGTCAAGTCTGAAGCTGGTACACTACTATTGGTCAATCAAACCAATAAAGAAGAAGTCGCTAAAGAAGATGAATTCTTGTTGCGTAATTGGAGTTACTATGGACTGATCGAAAAGATTAAATACAAGGCGAATATGGTTGGTATAAACGTTATTGTGGAGTAAGCCAATGAAGCAAGTCGTTGTCCCAAAGAACAACAACGTTATTATTTCCTCTTATCCTTCACCTCCTTATCAAAACAGATCAAGTGGAGCCGGAGGGATTGGTTTAGTCCCACAAGCCCCGCACGCGAGGCCTAAACCTTCTCCGAATCGAACCCTCTTATCGGGTTCTCATCCCTCCTAAAAAATAAAAGCCCAACGGAAGTTGGGCTTTTATTTTGTGGAGCCGGAGGGATTCGAACCCTCGTCCAAACATAGTATGATTTACGCTTTCTACATGCTTAGCTTCTCTTTGATTGTCGGGAGAGGGAAGGTGAGTCGCTTACCTATACCGTTCTCCGTAGTTGCTGTTTCTCACAGATGCTTAGCAACATCACACCTGCCAGTTCTATTGTTCGATGCCCCGGATGTTAGACCAAAGAACAGGATCTAACGGGACAAATAGCTATGCTAAGTCTAACTTAGGCAGCTAAGGCGTAGTTTTCTTCGCCAGTTATAAAGTTGAAAGTTCAGATTAAAGTGCTAGACTAACAATGCACTGCATGCTTACATAACCATCGCTATCCTGTCAATTCCGGTCGACCCCAGTTATGTATCGGACAACAAAGATACAAAAAATATACCATTCAACATATGTGTTGTCTAATTCCGTGGCGTGGCAAAAATCATGGATCCTTTTTCACCCACAGAATCCATTAACCCTCTTTCCGGATACTCACTGCATTTTTGTGTGCATGCAATCCTTCAAGCTCGGCCAATATTTCAACGGTCGAACCGATATGCTGTAAACCTTCTTCAGAGATGTGCTGAAAAGTAATCTTCTTGACAAAAGAATCGACCGATACCCCCGAATAGGAGCGCGCATAACCTGAAGTAGGCAGGGTATGGTTTGTTCCGGAAGCATAATCACCTGCACTTTCCGGGGTGAGATGGCCTAAGAAGACAGAACCTGCGTTGCTGATGTGTCGCGTAAGTGTTTCCCATTGATCAGTTTCCAAGATGAGATGTTCCGGTGCATAGCTGTTGGAAAATTGCATGGCCTCTTGCAGATCCTTGGTGACGATGGCATAAGAGTTTTCGATGGCCAGTTTGGCGATTTCAGCCCGTGGCAAAACGGCTAACTGTTGGGCCAGCGCTGCATTAACAGCTTCTACGAGGACAGAAGAGGTGGCTACCAGTACCGCTTGGCTATCGGGACCATGTTCGGCTTGGGCCAATAGGTCGGCAGCAACATACGCCGGTTGCGCTGTTTCATCGGCGATGACCAATACTTCAGACGGACCTGCCGGCATATCGATGCTGACGTTGGTCATGCCCTGCACCAGGCTTTTGGCTTTGGTGACAAACTGATTGCCCGGGCCGAAAATTTTATCCACTTTCGGAATGCTTTCCGTTCCGTAAGCCATAGCGGCTACAGCCTGTGCACCACCCACCAAATAGATTTTATCAATTTTTAAAAGGTGCAGACAATAAGCTACAAATCCGTTAATCTTACCATTGGCTTGTGGCGGCGAACAGACCACGATTTCCTTGCATCCGGCAATCCTTGCCGGCACACCCAGCATAAGCAACGTGCTGGGCAAGACGGCTGAACCTCCGGGAATGTAGAGACCGACCTTTTCGATAGGCCGCACTTCACGCCAGCAGTTGACACCCGGCATGGTTTCTACCTTGCGCTCGCGACGGAGTTGCATGCTGTGGAATTTGTGAATATTCTGAAAGGCAATTTCCAAGGCGCGCTGTTGTTCACGCGTAATGGTCATGGCCAATGCTGCTATTTCTTCTTTGTCCAAGAAAAGCTCGTTCAGGGTTACTTTGTCAAACTTTGAAGCCAGCTCCTTTAACGATGTGTCGCCTTTTGTTTTGACATCGTCAATGATCTGCAACACCGTATCTTGGATAGCGTGATTGGCATCGGTGTTGCGGGCGATAAGATTCTGAATGGCTGTTTCGGACAGCTCGCTGTATGAATAGGATTTTAGCATCTTACAGGATGATTTTTTCAATAGGCATGACCACGATTCCCTGCGCGCCTGCCACTTTCAACTTGTTGATTTTTCCCCAAAAATCGTCCTCGGTAATCACCGTGTGGACAGCCACCCATCCTTCTTCGGCCAAGGGGACGACCGTTGGGCTTTTTACACCATGTAGGAGCTCGGTTATCTGTGGTAAATTGATTTTCTCAACGTTAAGCACGACATATTTTGTCTCTTTTGCCCGCAAAACCGATTGGATGCGTTGAAGCAATTCACAGAGGATAGGATGCTCTTCTAACCCCTCGCGACCAATTAAAATGGCCTCGGAACGGCGTACATCTACAAAGGGTTTCAGACCGTTGCTTTTCAAGGTGCCACCAGTCGACACAATATCGCAGATCGCATCGCTCAATCCTAAGCCCGGTGCGATTTCTACCGAACCGGATATTTCCTGGATTGCCGCTTTGATATGGTTGTCATCTAAAAACTGTTGCAGGATGACAGGATAGGAGGTGGCGATAGACTTGCCGTTGAGATCCTTCAAATCTTCTATCGATGAATCTTTGGGAATGGCAATCTTCAACGTACACCGTCCAAAACCCAAACGTTGCAGATAAGCGACTTTTGCTTGGGTTTCATCGATGACATTCTCACCCACGATGCCGAGGTCAGCAATACCTTGTGCTACATATCCCGGGATATCGTCGTCGCGTAGGAACAAAATCTCCAGATTGAAATTATTAACCGTCGTCATCAGGGAGCTTTTGTAGTTTTCAAAATCAAGTCCGCAGTTTTTGAGCAATTGGACAGATTTCTCGTTTAATCTACCCGATTTTTGTATGGCAATTTTCAGATTTTTCATCTAATAAATAGTTGTTTTTTAATAGTGATGAATCTTATCCGACATGTAGCGGACAGGTTTCGTCAGAATAAATTGTTTTATTTTGTAACTACTGCAAGCAAATTTTTCAGCAGCAAAAAACATAAGATTTTTGTCGTTAAAGATATAAATAAAAGAAATATAGTCGGGGAATCTTGCTTCACGTAGAAACACATTAAATTACATATCGCCAACATGGCGATGATGGAAATGGATGTGATATGTGCGCAAGTATGTCATCGTTTACTAATAACGCAACAAAAATAAGGTATTGTTGTAAGTTTTGCAAATGAATGACGGATTATTTTAGGGGTTTTTCCCATTAAGGCATTTTCGTTATGCAAACGGTTTTGTTCTGTCATTTTTTTATCAATAAAAGGTAATATTTGGTTATTTTTCAAAAAACCGGTTGAATATGTAGCAATTTATTAAAATTTAACCTACTTTTGCACTGCGTTTAACAAAGGGAAGTTAAATGGATTTTTGTTTAATTAATTTACTATAAACACGTTAGCAATGAAACATAATTTTGGGGCAGGACCATGCATCCTTCCAAAGGAAGTATTTCAAGAAGCCGCAGAGGCAGTAATTGATTTCAACAATACTGGACTTTCTATTCTTGAGATTTCGCACCGTTCCAAAGATTTCGAGCAGGTTGTTGTGGAAGCAGAGGCTTTGGTGCGTGAATTGCTCCAAGTGCCGGATGGTTATTCTGTATTGTTTTTGCAGGGCGGCGCCAGTCAGCAGTTTGCAATGGTGCCTATGAATTTGCTTCCGGAAGGCGGTAAAGCAGCGTATTTGGATACGGGCGTTTGGGCCACCAAGGCAGCCAAAGAAGCATCTAAGTTTGGTACAGTAGAAATTGTTGCTTCGTCCTCCGATAAAAATTACACGTATATTCCCAAAGATTTTACAGTGCCTTCGGACGCCACTTATTTTCATTATACATCGAACAATACCATTTATGGTACAGAGGTTTTTGATAAACCGCAAACCAGCATCCCTACTGTTGTAGACATGTCATCGGATATTTTAAGCCGTGTGATCAATGTGGCAGATTTTGATTTGATCTATGCCGGTGCACAGAAAAACATGGGGCCGGCGGGTGTGACGTTGGTCATTGTGAAAAATGATATACTGGGTAAGTCAGGAAAGACTATCCCAACCATTTTCGACTACCAATCACATGCAAAAGCCGGATCCATGTATAACACACCACCGGTTTATTCCATATATGTTTCCATGCTGAATCTACGTTGGCTGAAAGCAAAAGGCGGTGTCGCTGTTATTGAACAGGAAAATATCATCAAAGCGCGTACCTTGTATGATGAAATCGATCGCAATCCGTTTTTCAAGGGAACGGCCAATGTGGAAGACCGCTCTCGCATGAATGTGACGTTTGTCATGGATACTCCTGAACAAGAAGCCGCTTTTTTGGAATTGGCGAAAGAAAGAGGCCTTATCGGTATCAAGGGCCACCGTTCAGTAGGAGGGTTCAGAGCGTCAATTTACAATGCGTTAGGCATTAGCTCTATCCACGCCTTAGTGGATGCCATGAAGGAATATGAGGAAAAGAATAGTTAAGTATAGCGTATTGAGTATTGCGTATTGAGTACAGAGTATTGCGTATTGAGATACTTCTCAATCTCTCAAATGGGGACTTTGGTTTTTCTCCTTATCCTTGCTCCTTATCCTTGCTCCTTGCTCCTTGCTCCTTGCTCTTTGTTCTTTGCTCTTTGTTCTTTGTTCTTTAGTCCTTTTAATTTTGACTTTTTAACCGAGCTTTAGCGAGCTCATGTTTAGATAATTTTTAATTTGAAAAATGAGAATTTTAGCGAATGACGGTATCGATGCAGTCGGTAAAAAAATATTAGAAGACGCCGGCTTTGAGGTGGATACAAACCATATCCCGCAAGAGGAATTAATACATAAGTTAAATGCTTACGATGCGATTACGGTTCGTAGTGCAACAAAAATCAGACAGCCTTTAATTGACGCTTGTCCGAACATCAAAGCAATCGGTCGCGGTGGCGTGGGCATGGACAATATTGATGTGGACTATGCCCGTTCGAAAGGAATAGCTGTGATCAACACGCCAGCGGCATCCTCCTTATCCGTAGCGGAATTGGTGTTTGCCCATTTGTTGAATGGCGTTCGGTTTCTGTACGACTCCAACCGGAAAATGATTGCCGAAGGAAATACGAATTTTGCGGGATTGAAAAAAGCTTATGCAAAAGGAGTAGAGTTGCGGGGCAAAACGTTAGGTATCGTTGGTTTTGGCCGGATTGGCCGTGAAACGGCTAAAGTAGGCTTGGGATTAGGAATGGACGTGATCTACGCGGATCTGTTTGATGGACCTTCGAGCTTGGAATTGAGCTTGTCTGGTGGTATCAAAGTAGATGTTCCCGTTCGTCAGGTTGCTTTTGAAGAGGTATTGAAAAATGCAGATTTCATTTCGTTGCACGTTCCGTTTTTGGAGAAAGCTGCTATCGGAAAAGAGGAATTTGCCTTGTTGAAAGACGGGGTAGGTTTGGTCAATGCTTCGCGTGGTGGTGTGATCGATGAAGAAGAGCTTATCAAAGCGTTGGATTCGGGTAAAGTTGCCTTTGCCGCGCTTGACGTATTTGACAATGAGCCGACACCACGTCAGGAGATTTTAACCCATCCGAGGATTTCATTGACACCGCATATCGGTGCAGCAACCAATGAGGCACAGGAGCGTATTGGGGTGGAATTGGCAACATTGCTGATTGAAACCCTGAAGAAGTAGTTCTTCCGCATATAAAAAACTATGCGGCACAAAAGCAATATATCTGCATTTTGTGCCGCATTTTTTGTTTATAGGAAATTTACTTGTCTTTATAGTGACCTAAGAAATTGTAGATTAGTATCAGTATTCGATCTTCAAAGATTTCGTAAATTAGCCTGTCCTTTTGATTAATCCTTCTGCTCCATATCTCCCCACCGTCAAGGCACTTTATTCCCAAGTCTTTGTTTTTAATTCTTCGGCAATCTCTTTTATATCGTCCGACACTTTTTCTAATTTATCTTCAAGATTGAAATATTTTACTCTGAAGATACCACCGGGACTTGTTTTTTTGAAATCAGTACTTGTAAAATCACACATTAAAAAAAAGCGATGGTTTTTGTCAACACCCCAACCTTCGGCAAGTGAGTCTTTTATTGCATCAACTAATCTTTGTTCTTGCTCTTTCGTGACACGATGTTCTGAATATTTTACTTTTAATTCGTTGTTCTCCCAGTCTGCTTCAATCGTGTTTTCAACACGTCCAATATTTCTTACAGACTTCCATTTGTAAATTCCTAAAAATTTGAAATAACTATAGCCTCTTGAAGCTAAATCGAAATAAAACTGATGTTTTACATTAAGGTCATAAGATTGTCCGCAAGCCATTGCTCTTAAAACGTTAGTGCTTCTTGGCATTAATCCCATTTCTAAACAATAACTTTCAAAATGTTCGTTTAGTCTTTGCAGATAATGTTCATATTGATAGTTGTTTGCAAGTTCTTTTAGTTGGTCAACTAAATCTTGATAAGTGAATGAATGAAAATTTACTTTCCCGAGCTCATTTAATTCGCTTAATTTATTCTCTATTATTTCTATTTCTTTCTCGGAATATTTTGTCGAACTTAAATGGAATAGTAGTTTGTATTCGTATGTGTCAAAACTTTGTGAATATTTTATAAGCTTGTTTATCGTCTCTAAAGCGTGAAGTTTTGTTTCAATAATAATTTTTGAGGCCTTTATTTGAATATGCCCATCAATAATGCCATTGCCTCGATTTCCAATTTGTTGTCTAAAAGAAGGAATTACTTCATATTGGTCGTCTTCGATAAGCCCTTTTATAAACTCTTCATAATACTTTGGATTAATTTCGTAAAGATTGGATAACATTAAAAGGACATTGTTCGTTACCGTATTTTCACCTTGAGAATATTGTTGGAATTGATTTAATACTGCCATTCTTTATGTTTACTTTGATTTAAGTGAAGTTCCTTTAACATTTTTCTGCCTAAGAAATTGTCTAAACTTTAGCAAAACAGAGTAATTTGTCATGTTGAACGAAGTGAAACATCTATAAAACTATACTATTTAATAGATGGTTATTCATTCGTGTTAGCTTTCGATGGTATGAATGATTGCTTCGCAATTCCTGTCGTCAGCATGACAAAATAAAGCTTTGAATATTTTTAGATTTCTTCTTATAAATATCAGATTTTTTTCCGGCTTTTTTAATGGATTTTAAATCGTGCTTGGCCTTTTCCGATAATGCTAATCGATACGTTCCCATACGTCTTCTGAAGTTACACGCAGTGTTTTACCTTCTTTTAAGTCTTTTCGGCCTTTTTCTATCAATGCTGGTTAATTTGTGGAAACTTCATCCTCCGTAGTTTCTCTTTTTTTTAGTTTTTTAACGCCATAAGCTTCAAAATTTTAAGTACTCTTGACGCTTCTGACGGCTCTATTTCAAATGATATGATCGTCATAATTTTTTATTTTACACAAAGTAATGAAAATTGTAACGCAATGCCAAAATCGGTTGCTCATCATTTCAGTTGCGCAATCTACCTCTTGTCATTAGAAGTTTTTTAATATGTCGATTATTCCTATGAAGAAATTTAAAAGTTATCCCTAAAAGTTTTATCAACATCTTAATTAAGTTATAGGTTTTTTTTACATTTACAACTTCAAAAAACTAGTATACTTATCCATTATGAAAATTCTAAAATTTGGTGGCACATCGGTAGGTAGTGCACAGCGCATCAAAGGATTATTGGACATCGTGAATCCATCAGGGCGCCAGATTGTCGTTTTATCGGCTGTGGCCGGCACGACGAATGCTTTAGTCGAAATTGGCCATGCTTTCCTGACAGGAAAGAAGGAAGAAGCCATTGAATTGACAAAGCAACATAAGGATAAGTATGAGTTGTTGATTAAGGAGCTTTTTACAACAGAAGAAGGTCTTGCCAAAGGCAAAAATCTGATCGATTACCATTTCAACCATATTGCATCATTGGGCAACGGTATGTTTACACCCGTGGAGGAGAAGGTTATTCTTGCTCAAGGAGAATTGTTGTCGACAACTTTATTCCACTTCCATTTGGAAGAAATCGGCGTGCCGTCGGTGCTATTGCCGGCATTGGATTTTATGAAAATAGATGAAGACAATGAGCCTATGGTCGAATACATTGGCGAAAAGCTCTCCAATCTGTTGAGCATTCATCCTGATAATACATTATTCATCACGCAGGGGTATATCTGCCGCAATTCCTTCGGCGAGATTGACAACCTGCGCCGTGGGGGATCGGATTATACTGCTTCATTGATCGGAGCAGCCATACAGGCGGAAGAGATCCAAATCTGGACCGATATTGACGGGATGCACAACAACGATCCGCGCATCGTGAAAAATACCACGCCTATCGCGCATTTGAGTTTTGATGAAGCCGCGGAATTGGCTTACTTCGGGGCGAAGATTCTCCATCCGCAGAGCGTGTTTCCGGCACAAAAGTACAATGTGCCCGTCCGCTTGCTGAATACCATGGATCCCGACGCTCCGGGGACACTCATCAGTAAGGATGGCGGTAAAAAAGGACAAATCCGTGCTATTGCGGCCAAAGACGATATTACCGCTATCCATATTCATTCTTCACGGATGTTGCTGGCTTATGGTTTTTTACGTAAGATTTTTGAGATTTTTGAACGTTATAAAACGCCTATCGACATGATTACCACGTCTGAGGTAGCTGTTTCACTCACCATTGATGATACCAAGAATCTAGGCGATATCATTAAAGAGGTGGAAGATTTCGGGAAGGTGAGAATAGACCATCACCAAACCATTATTTGCGTGGTGGGCGATTTCAGTGCCAATACCCATGGCTATGCGGCCCGCGTATTGGATGCGGTAAAGCATTTGCCGTTGCGTATGGTGTCTTATGGAGGTTCGGACTACAATGTTTCCATTTTGCTCGATACCGATCACAAAACGGAAGCTCTCCGCTCGTTGCACAACAGGTTATTTTAAGGCATTTGAAAACAAGGACCGTGTATGTTGTTTAAGAAAGATCAACAGGAAAAAATCCAGCAATTGGAAACACCGTTTTATTACTACGATATGGCGTTGCTGGAAGAAACATTGGATAGCGCGAAAACAGCAGCTGACAAGAGAGGTTTTCATGTGCATTACGCCCTGAAAGCCAATTTTAACGATCGGATTTTGGCCTTGATTCAATCCAAAGGGTTGGGGGCAGACTGTGTCAGCGGTAACGAAGTGCAGCAATCGATCGATGTAGGGTTCGCTCCTTCGCAGATTACCTTTGCGGGTGTAGGCAAGTCGGATAAAGAGATTATCACCGCTCTAAAACACGATATTTTCGCGTTCAATGTGGAGTCTATCCAAGAAATGGAGGTGATTAATGCACTGGCGGGACAGCTTGGCGTGAAAGCCAATGTTTCGTTACGCATCAATCCCAATGTGGATGCGCATACGCATCATTACATCACAACGGGACTGGACGAAAATAAGTTTGGCGTGCCGACGTCTGAGTTGGAAAGAGCGGCGTCTGTCATCCGAGAAGCGGACCACGTGGAGTTGGTGGGACTGCATTTTCACATCGGATCGCAAATTACGGACATGAACGTGTTTAAGAGTCTGTGCATTAAGGTGAACGAGTGGAAAAACTGGTTTGAAGAGCGTGGCACAACCATTAAGGTGCTCAATGTTGGAGGCGGATTGGGAGTGGATTATCAGCAGCCAGACGAAAATCCGATTCCGGATTTCGAAGCTTATTTTGATATTTTTGACCGGTTTTTGGAGCGAGGACCTCATCAGGAAGTACACTTTGAATTGGGAAGAGCCTTGGTCGCACAATGCGGAAGCTTAGTCAGCCGTGTATTGTACACCAAGAGTGGTGTGAAGAAGCATTTTTTGATTTTGGATGCCGGAATGACCGAACTGATGCGCCCGGCGCTGTATCAAGCCTATCATAAAATAGAACCTGCTGTTGATAGCGATGCGTCCATATTGAACTATGATGTTGTGGGACCGATATGCGAGAGTTCGGATTGCTTTGGCAAGGAGGTGCCCCTGCCGGAATCAAAACGAGGCGACTTGATTGCTATCCGTACAGCTGGCGCATATGGCGAAGTGATGGCTTCTAGATACAATCTGCGGGAAGAAATCCGTTATATCTATAGCGATAGGCTGTAATGCCGATTTAGAGAAAGGCCCGGCCTGAAAAAGAGAATAAAACTTACGACTATGTCCATCACCAAAGAATCCGAATTGATCGGTATGCAACAGGCGAGTGAGGCAGTTGCGTACACCTTGAGGGAAATGATAAAATATGCCCAGCCTGGAATGACTACCAAAGAACTGGACAACTACGGAGCCACAATTCTTTCTGAGTTTGGTGCTAAATCAGCTCCTTATCTTACGTATGGTTTTCCAGGGTGGACCTGTATTTGTGTCAACCATGAGTTCTTTCATGGTATTCCTTCCGAAAAATGCGTATTGCAGGAGGGCGATTTGATAAATATTGATGTTTCTGCCGAACGGAACGGATTTTGGTCGGACAATGGGTGTTCGTTTGTATTGGGTGAAGATCTGCATCAGCGCCAACAATTGGTCGATGCGTCCAAACAGATCTTAAAAAAGGCCATCGCGCATATCCATGGAGGGGTGCGTATCGCAGACATTGGCCACCTAATAGAAACCGAGGCAAAGAAAAGCGGTTATAAGGTCATCAAAAATTATGGTGGACATGGCATCGGCAGGGGACTACATGAAGAGCCTCATGATTTATTGAATTATAGAAATACTTTCGATAAACGCCGGTTTCGAAAAAATACGGTGATAGCCCTCGAAACATTTATTGCGACCGATTCGACCTATGGTGAGACGTTGGCTGATGGCTGGACAGTCGTAGGAAACAAAGGCGGTTATATGGCGCAACATGAGCATACGCTTGTGGTGACCGACGGCAAACCTCTTATATTGACCGAAATGAACGGTATGTGGGATTCATGATGATCGGGCCAATACTTTAAATTACCGATTATCCCATTGTATATTGCTTCATAGATAAACGATAAAAAAACATCCCGGCCTACCGGTAGGCCGGGATGTTTTTTTATCTGTGAAATCTGTACGCATAAGAACTATGCATATGGAAAGCATGCAATTTTTAAGTATCTTCGTTGCATGGCAAAATTGATTAATCTAAAACCTTTTAAAGATTTTTTAAATTCAAGCACCGGAGGAGGAATCCTCCTATTTGTGTGCTTAGTGATATCCCTTATTGTTGCCAACAGTCCGTTTGCCGACTCCTTTAACAGTTTGTTGGTTGCAGAGCTGGGATTTGAAACCGAAAGTATCCACCTAAATTATACTGTTGCAGCTTGGATTAATGACGGACTGATGGCTATCTTCTTTTTATTAGTCGGTTTGGAAATCAAGCGGGAATTGGTGGAAGGGGAGTTGTCGTCGCCCCGACAGGCCGCTTTGCCCATCTTTTGTGCCATTGGCGGCGCATTGATACCCGCGCTTATTTATGGAGTTTTAAATATGGGACAAGAAACCCATCACGGCTGGGGTATACCGATGGCCACTGATATCGCCTTTGCTTTGGCGGTGTTGACCATGCTGGGAAAAAGAGTGCCTGTAAGTTTAAAAATATTTTTGGCCGCTTTGGCTATTGTGGATGATTTGTTGGCAATCTTGGTAATCGCTCTCTTTTACTCCGGCGATTTGCATTATACCTATTTAATGTATGCTGGTGCTGTCTTGATTCTATTAGTGTTGTTTAATCGCTTTGGTGTCAAAAGCATTTGGATGTATTTGATTCCCGGCCTGTTTATTTGGTATTTTATCCATCATTCAGGTATCCATGCCACGATTGCGGGCGTATTGGTGGCCATGACGTTGCCGACTACACCGGATGATAAAGAATCGCCTTTGGAAAAATTGGAACATATCTTAACGAAACCCGTCAATTTTCTGATTGTGCCGCTCTTTGCCTTGGCCAATACCAATATCACCTTTCACGCTGATATGTTGGGCGGATTATCTTCTTCGCTAGGTTTAGGGATTATTTTAGGGCTGTTTTTTGGAAAGACGATAGGTATTTTTATAACCTGTTGGCTCTGTGTAAAATCGGGATTGGCTCAGCTACCCGAATTGGCCAATTGGAAGCATATTGCCGGTGTAGGCATGTTGGGTGGCATCGGCTTTACGATGTCTATTTTTATATCGATTTTATCGTTTAACGACCCATTGCATGTTGAAGAAGCAAAGTTTGCCGTGTTGATTGGTTCGTTGATTTCAGGTATCTGCGGTTACGTATTTTTGAGCTTGTTGAATAAGAAAGCAACCTCGAAATAAAAAGATAGCCTAAGAAGGACACTTTTACTGTTATTCTGAATTCACTAAAAACAAATCTAAAATCACCTAGCCGAAGGATTAACAGCAATAATAAGTCAATAAGTTGTCATGTTGTTGGAGTCAAAACATGACAACCACAACTTGTACCCATAACGCTTCCTCGTTTCAAACGAGGAAGAAAAAAGCATACTCGTTATCGCTAGCTCAAACGAATACGAGACGGTTATGTTTTTTTGAGCTTGTTCGGTAGAAAAGTTGCTTCAGAATAAAAAATGTCTCCTGCATTGCCTTAAACAAACGCAGGAGACATGTCTGTCTTTAGAAGAAAAGCCTTTTTTTAATAGCTTTCCGCTGTAACTGTTGTATCGGTAGAAGACTCAGGTGCCTTGTCGATCAACTCCATGAACTGATCGAGTTTCGGTGTGATGATAATCTGCGTACGGCGGTTGCGGGCTTTTCCATCTGGGGTTGTGTTTTCTGCCACAGGGTTATATTCTCCTCGACCACCCGCGGTCAAACGTTTTGGATCCACACCATATTGGTTTTGAAGAGCCTGTACCACAGATGAAGCACGCAAAGCGCTTAAATCCCAGTTGTTGCGAATGTTTGGTTTTGAAATCGGATCAGTGTCCGTATTACCCTCTATCAGTACTTCGTAATCTTTGTAGTCCTGGATAATCTTGGCAATTTTGCTCAATGTTTCGCCGGCACGATCTGAGATTTCGTAGCTTCCGGATTTGTAAAGCATATTATCGGATAACGAAATATACACCACGCCTTTCAATACTTTCACATCCACATCACGCATCTCTTCGCGACTCAATGAGCGTGTTAGATTGTTCGTTAACACCATGTTCAGCGAATCGCTCTTATTTTTGGTGTTGACTAAATGTTGAATGTACTTGTTGGAGGCATTGATCTCATCCACCAGCTTGGAGATATTCACATTGCCTTGTGTGTTTTGAGTTATACTTTTGTCTAATGATCCCTGCAAACGCGCCAAGGCTTCTTTGAGTGAAGCGTTGTTTTTGCGCTCGTATTCCAATTGGTCCTCCAGGCTTTTGACCCGGGCGCGGCTTTCTGCAAGGTCCATCTGTCCTTTTTGGTACAGTTCTGCTAAATCTTGGTGCTGTGTCTGCAAAGCCATATATTTCTTGTTGCTTACACAACTGGCCAGAAACAACGTCGATGCCAAAACGCCTATGCTGATTATTTTTCCGTTTATCATATGCTAACATTTTTTGTTTAACAATAACAAGATGTACAAAAGTGATGCCTAATTAAGGTCGTAAATGAAAAAAGTAGAAGACTTATTCTTTTTCCAAGGCCGAGAATTTAAGGTAACCGATTTCCAAAGTATCTTTTGATAGGTTTTCTCCTTCGGAAATGACCAATTGAAACTTTTCTTTAAACGTGTCATCCAACAGGTCATCCACTTGGTATATATCATCCACATCTATCCCGTATTTATCGTCGATATGAGGTGAAATATGCCGTTTGTAGAAAACATTTTGCTTGGCCGTGGCAGATGCTTCGCCCAAGCTCTCGGCCACAACCAATTGTTTATAGTGGTATTCCTCAAAATCGTTTTCTTTATAGCCACCCAGATTAACAAAGAACAATTTTTTATTGCTTGGGTAAATCTGTTCGGCCGTTCGTGGATGTATTTCGATGGTGTGTCCATCGACCTCTTTCACCGAGCGCCATGCATCCACATGCATTCGGTCGGCTGCTTCCGGCCAGAAAACCTTCATCTTTGGGACGAGATCGCTTAAAGAATGGCCAATGCCGAAAAAAATGTCATGTTGTTCGGTGTGGCGTCCTTTAGGTTTGCAACCAATAAGGACCATAAAGAGGGTTTCAGACATGCTTATTCTTATATTTAAGCTCTAAATTAAGAATAATATCTCTTTTTTTTCCTTCGATTAATGATAAATTCCCAGCTACAAATACACCTTTTTTCCCGCTATCGGTGTGGGATATGCCATACACGGTCGATTCATCGTCCGGATTGGATTGTCCTTCATATCGATAGAGGTGGTCAATCTGGTAATTTTCTGCATCCTCTAAAATTTCTTCAAACTCAATATTAAAATCCGTTGTATATCCCATCTCGTGCAACTTCGCCAAAGCAACGTCTGCTGTCTCATAATTGTGTTTTGTTTCCATAGTATCCTCCAATATGTATCATCTAAAAAACAATCGTTTTCCACATTTGGTTTTAATAAAGCCGCAATTGTTTAATTTTACAGCACAAAAAATCAAAAAATGGCACACATTGCTCCGGAAACACAACCTACCGCAGGTTTAGCTTTTGAACGTTTAGTTACCATCTTAAATACCCTTCGCACAGAATGTCCTTGGGATCGTCAGCAAACGATGGAATCACTTCGGCATCTGACCATTGAAGAAATGTATGAATTGACGGATGCAATTTTGGATAAAGATTACCAAGAAATCAAAAAAGAACTGGGCGATGTGATGATGCATCTGCTGTTTTACGCCAAGATTGCCGAAGAGGAACAGCGGTTTACCTTGGTTGAAAGCATTAATGCGGTCTGTGACAAGCTGATTGCAAGACACCCGCATATCTATGGGGATACACAGGTCAATGATGCAGCAGATGTAAAAAGCAATTGGGAGCAAATCAAGTTGAAGGAAGGCAATAAATCTGTCCTGTCAGGTGTGCCGAAAGGCCTTCCGGCTTTAGTAAAAGCCTACCGTATTCAGGATAAAGTTCGTGGTGTTGGGTTTGATTGGGAAGATAAAAAACAGGTATGGGAAAAGGTAGAAGAAGAATTAGCCGAATTTAAACAGGAATTTAGTATTGAATATGATCAGGATATCGACAAAGAAAAGGCAGAAGCAGAATTTGGCGATGTGTTGTTTTCTTTGATCAACTATGCCCGTCACGTAGGTATCAATCCAGAGAATGCTTTGGAACGGACCAACAAGAAATTCATCTTCCGGTTCAACCACTTGGAAAAAAGAGCAAAGGAAAATGGTCAGGAGCTAAAGGACATGTCTCTTGAAGAAATGGATGTGTATTGGAACGAGGCCAAGAAACTGTAGAAAGCAGAACACACCGGATAATTCGCTTAACGAACATTGAGCATCTGCATGTCTCAATAAAACGTTAATAGTGTCTCCCGCAAAGGCGCAAAGAGAAAAGAGTCGAAATTTCAAAGGAAAAATGGAATGCCTGTCGTGAATCCCGAACGATGGCATACGCGTCAAGACAAGGGCTTTGGTGTTGGTTTTGCACCTAACGGAGCAACCGGATATGGCTATTAATTTTCTGCAGACATTTAGCTCCTACGGAGCATTTCTTATTGAAGACTTTAAATCCCGTAGGGATTCAACATTTGTAGAAAATAGATACATAAATTAGACAAAGCGAGCCGTAGGTTCGCAACATTATTTATATAATTAGCGTTAATTTGACGCCAATGCGAATGATGGAGCTTTGGAACATAGCGGAATTAAAGCGTACAAAAATCAAGGAATTTTCTTATTTTTACCTACTTTCAGAACAAAGTGAACGTAAAATACAGCACAAGCTATCTTTTTAGTAAATGAGTGAAGAAACAAACTTTTCGGAGGAAAATCAGGAGAATTTGACACCTCAGGAACACGAATCGGGCAGCACAACCATTCCGCTGTCGGGATTATATGAAAACTGGTTCCTTGACTATGCTTCTTATGTCATATTGGATCGTGCCGTCCCACATATTAACGATGGTTTTAAACCCGTGCAACGCCGTATTCTGCATTCCTTGAAAGAAATGGACGATGGGCGGTATAATAAGGCAGCCAATGTGATTGGGAATACCATGAAATACCACCCGCACGGGGATGCATCTATTGGCGATGCCATGGTGCAGTTAGGGCAAAAGGATCTGCTGATTGACTGTCAAGGAAACTGGGGCGATCCGATTACGGGCGATTCCGCGGCCGCACCGCGTTATATTGAAGGGCGATTGTCCAAATTTGCCAATGAGGTAGTCTTCAATCCGGATACGACAGAGTGGCAATTGAGCTACGATGGTCGAAATAAAGAACCTGTCACCTTGCCCGTTAAGTTTCCCTTGCTTTTGGCGCAGGGAGCCGAAGGGATTGCGGTGGGTTTGGCCACGAAGATTATGCCCCACAATTTTATAGAATTGATTGACGGCTCGATACAAGTCCTGAAGGGCGAACGTCCGAACATTGTTCCGGATTTTCCAACAGGCGGTCTGGCCGACGTAACCAATTACAATGAAGGACGTAGAGGCGGAAAAGTACGTGTCCGTGCCAAGATTGAAGAACGTGACAAAAAAACGTTGGCAATAACGGAAATTCCATTCGGAACGACAACGGGTAGTTTGATAGACTCGGTTGTTACGGCTAATGAAAAGGGTAAGATCAAGATTAAAAAAATCGAAGATAATACCGCAGAAAATGTAGAAATCATCGTGCATCTCGCGCCGGGAATTTCTCCGGATGTAACCATCGATGCCTTGTATGCGTTCACTGCCTGCGAGACATCTATTTCGCCGAATACCTGTGTCATCATTGATAACAAGCCACACTTTATGAGTGTGAACGATGTCTTGATCGAAAATACCAAACAGACCAAGGCATTGTTGAAACGGGAGCTTGAAATAAAATTACATGAACTGCAAGAAAAAATCTTTTTCAGTTCCCTGCTCAAGATTTTCATACAGGAAGGCATGTACAAACATCCGGACTACGAAAATGCAGGTGATTTTGAGACTGTCGTTGAAGTTCTGAACTGTCTTTTTGAACCTTTCTTTCCGCAATTTTACCGTGAAATTACGCCGGAAGACTACAAACGCTTGATCGACAAACCGATGAGCAGTATCACGCGCTTTGACGTAAAAAAGGCTGATGAGCAGATGAAGGCCTTGGAAGAAGATATTAAAGGTGTGCGCAAGCATTTGCGGAACCTGACGGAGTACGCCATTGACTGGTTTGAGCACCTGCGCAACAAGTATGCAAAAGGGCGTGAGCGTAAAACTGAAATTCGGATATTTGACAAAGTAGAAGCTACGCAAGTAGCGTTGGCCAATGCTAAGTTGTACGTCAACCGTGAAGAGGGCTTTATCGGTACGGCCATGCGTAAGGACGAATTTGTTTCCGAGTGCTCGGATATTGATGATATTATCGTGTTCCGTGGCGACGGTAAATATGTCGTCACGAAAATTCAGGATAAGGTGTTTGTGGGAAAAGACATTATCCATGTAGCGGTGTTCAAAAAAGGTGATGAAAGAACCGTGTACAACGCTGTTTACAAAGACGGACCTACTGGAACTAGTTATGTCAAGCGCTTTGCCGTTACCGGCGTTACGCGCGATAAAGAATACGACATCAGCAAAGGAGGCAAGGGGTCAAAGGTGCTGTATTTTACAGCAAACCCAAATGGAGAAGCTGAGGTAGTGAATGTGCAACTAAAACCACATTCCAAGTTGCGGAAACTTAATTTTGATTTGGATTTTGCAGATATTGCTATTAAAGGCAGAGGATCGCAAGGTAATATTGTGTCCAAATATCCCATCAAGAAAGTTGTGTTTAAGAGTGCCGGTGTTTCGACGTTGGCTGGTCGTAAGATTTGGTTTGACGATGTCCTGAAGAGGCTCAATGCAGATGAAAGAGGCCGTTATTTAGGTGAGTTTGACGGAGACGACAAGATCTTGTTGGTTTATCCGGATGGCAGCTATGAACTTTCTTCCTTTGACTTGAGCAATCATTTTGACAGCCATTTTGTGAAAATGGAGAAATACCTGCCCGAACAAGTGTATACAGCGATTCATCAAGATGGAAAAAGCGGCACATACTATGTGAAAAGATTTAAATTTGACGACCAACCGATCGGAAAAAGAGTCTTATTTATCAACGATACCCCGGGTTCAAAATTGATGTTGCTGACGAATGCTGACGAGCCGATTGTTCGCTTGGACATTCTAAAAGGGAAGACCCAAACGCCTGAGACGTTGGATCAGCCGCTTAACGAAATCATCGATGTGAAGGGGATGAAGGCTCAGGGTAACCGGCTTTCTTTCCATACAGTAGCGAAGATGGCATTGATCAACGAAGAAAAAGATTTGTCGCAAACGCAAGGTAGGGAAGAAGAGACCGTTACAGAAACAATTGCTGTTCATACGGAGGAGCATATTGAAAACGCAACGGTTGTAAGTCAACTAGAGGAGAAAAGACCAAGCGACGATACACCGGTGTCTTTGGCAAACGATATCAGTTTTGAAATCACGAATCCGGACGACATCAATTTAGACGATAGTGGTCAAACATCGCTGTTTTAAGTTTTTTCACGTGCACGCGCTGACGCTGGTCTATGACCAGTGTCTCCAAGAAAAAGCACATATTTTTTGTTTTTTCAAAAAAAGACTACTATATTTGTAGAGTATTCAGAATTGCAGTAGGCAATACCAACCGAGTGTAGGCACCGCGGTGGTAAAATAATACGGGTGAGATACCAAAATAAACGTGCTTCACGCTTGTTTTTAACTCCTTGAATTTCTGGATACAATTTATGGTTAAACGTTTTTAATTTTTAAATTGTATGTCAACACCGATTCAATTTTCGCAGCATCTGTTAGAGCAGTTTCATCGTTATTCTGTTTCAGAATTAATCACTTTCAACAATGACATTGTGGAAAACAAAGGATGGGGCGCATCGCGTTCTATATTCCGGAACGCTATTTTGAAGGCCTTGTCAAAAAAAGGAATCGATCTTTCGCCGATTATCTCCAAAGAGGACGGATTTAGTATCATTCAGATTGTTAAGGTCAAGTTGGAGGATAATACGCTGATACCCGTCCATTGAGGAGAGAACTTTGGGAAAAGGTCTCCTATGCTTGTGCAGACAAACATAGGAGATCTATTTAAATGGGCTTTAATAGTAATATCTTAAGATACTGTAGGGGAGAGTGGATTAATCAATCCACTCAAAACCTGTATATGGCACTAACGCCGCTGGAATGCGTATGCCCTTTTCTGTCTGATTGTTCTCTAAAATAGAGGCGACGATACGTGGCAATGCCAAGGCCGAGCCATTTAGGGTATGGGCGAGTTGCATCTTGCCATCGGTATTTTTGAAGCGCACCTTCAGGCGGTTTGACTGATACGTCTCAAAATTAGAAACAGAAGAAACCTCTAACCAGCGTTGCTGTGCGGCGCTGAATACTTCCATGTCGTAGGTGAGCGCCGAGGTGAAGCTCATATCGCCTCCACACAAGCGCAATACCCGGTAGGGCAATTCCAATTTTTGCAACAATCCTTGTATGTATTGGCTCATTTCTTCCAAAACCGCATAGGATTTTTCAGGGTGCACGATTTGAACGGCTTCTACCTTGTCGAATTGGTGCAAACGGTTCAAGCCGCGTACATGTGCTCCATATGATCCGGCTTCACGGCGGAAACAAGGAGTGTAGGCGCAGTGTTTGATCGGGAACTGCTCTTCTTTAACAATTACGTCTCGGTATAGATTGGTTACGGGCACTTCGGCGGTAGGAATGAGGTATAAGTCATCCTCCGTCACGTGGTACATTTGCCCTTCCTTATCGGGCAATTGACCTGTCGCAAAGGCCGATGCTTCGTTTACCACGACCGGTACCTGCACTTCGCTATACCCTGCTTCGCCCGCTTGGTCCAAAAAGAAGTTAATCAAGGCCCTTTGCAAACGTGCACCTTTTCCTTTGTACACCGGAAAGCCAGCTCCTGTTACTTTGACACCCAATTCCAAGTCAACGATATCGTATTTAGTCAATAATTCCCAATGGGGTAAAGCGCTTGCCGACAAAACAGGAATCTCGCCTTGTTGCAAGACCACTTCGTTATCCTCTGCTGACACACCTACAGGAACGGATACATGGGGTAAATTGGGGAATTGGACAATTTTTTCATGTAATTCTTGTTCAATAAACGCCAATTTATCGGTTAATTGCTTTACTTGCTCCTTATACCCTGCAGATTTGGATTTAACCGCTTCGGCTTCTTCTTTTTTGCCTTGCCGCATCAAATCACCGATCTGCTTTGCTGCGGTATTGGCTTCAGCGGCAATCGCATCTGATTCGTTTTGCATCCTGCGGCGTGATTCGTCCAATTGAATCACTTCATCCACCAATGCTACATCCTTAAAATTCTTTACTGCCAACCGTTCGATGACGGTATCTCTATTTTCACGGATATACGATATCTGTAACATAAATCTCGATTTCTTTTTGTAATAAAGAGACAAAGATAAGAAGTGTAATCCACAAACCCCAATATCGCCACATTGTCAATAAAAAGTCAATAATTGTATGATTATTTTAATATAACCCGTTGTGCATTTTAATACAGAAGTGCCTTTATGCTGAGGCTTGCCGAAGCATCTAAAGTCTTGTTAAGATATGATTTTTAGATCCTTCCTATCGTCAGGATGACAAAATAGAGCTTATAATGCA
>Ga0222419_100311_pt1 | contig 61361 bp, 61 predicted proteins | sample 1B20Ametagenome_FD_182474 | JGI IMG/M metagenome (GOLD analysis project Ga0222419, IMG submission 182474) | Enriched microbial communities from leaf-cutter ant dump, University of Wisconsin, Madison, United States - 1B20A (version 2) | ecosystem: Environmental > Terrestrial > Nest > Insects nest...
TAATTGAGAATACAGGTTTGGTTCAAACTTCAGAAGAGGCATTTATTTTATAAAAATGACCATAACAGAAACGACTCGGATAATATCAAACAGTTTGAAAATATAATAATTGATTAAATTTATCGAACGTAGAGACGAACGGCCGTTCGTCTCTATAAAAACAAATACAACCAGACCGTCCTGATCGAATTATTTCAATCATGTCTTGTCTCTGACCGATCCGCAGCGTGTCGTATATGTATAACCAAAGACCGGCAGCATGCTTTATGACCCGAACGAAATCATCACAAAGGGGAGGCGATGGTCATTCGAATTTTTGCAAAAAAGAAAAAACTTATCTTGGTGTAAACGGACTGTACTCGATCAGTTCGGGTTTTCCAAAATCAAAGTCCATCAGTTCAAAATCTGAGACCTGAAGCGTATTTGTCTTGAACAGACTGTTGCCTTCGCCCGGAATCGTGTTGTACCACGAAAATGAAAGCTGAAAATTGCTGAACACCAAAAAGTCGTTGGTCAGCATCACGCCCAAGCCGATCCGGGTGTAAAACTTTCCGTTTGTAAGATGATTGTCATCACCGCTGATCAGGCCAAATGAAGAGCTGAAAATCGGCGACAGACGAAACCCGAGAAACTGATAGGGAGAATAGGACTGAATCTGAATATCGGTCAGCCACTTTTTGGTTCCGATCACATTCACACTGTAAAAACCGTTGATTCCCAACGGATCGTTTTCATTCAGTGTCAGCCGGTCGCCCCTTGAATCCGCCCGATTGTTACCGATAATCAGATCAGAAGAAATAAAACCTCTGAAATTCCATCTGCCCCAGCTTTTCAAACGGGTGAAATAATCAAGATTCAATGAAAACACCGACTGTTCCGAACGGCCCGAATATATAAAACCGCCATACTGAAGATTGAACCCCATATATCCGAAATTCAGATATTCTCCCATCTTCAGACCGCCCGCCAGATAAAAACGGTTGCGATGATCTTTTCGCTGTACACCCGAAGTCAGACCAAAAGTCATCCCGACCGGAATGTCTTCAACGATATTGTAGTTTCTGATAAATTTATCCTGCACAAATGCTCTTTTTGAAATACCGAGCCCAAACAGCAGAAAATCCTGATCCGCATAAAACTTGTCGGGATCAAACATCTCGTCGGGTCGTTTTCTGTAGTCCACATTGAAATATCTGGCAGAAAAAATCAGATTGCTGAATCTCGCCTGCGGACTGTCTTCGTCAAAAAGCCGAAATGAATAGCCGCCCCAAAAATCCTTCAGTCTGTATTTGATCTGATAAGCACTCACATCCATCTCATTCGGTATCGAATCCTGATAAGCCCTTTCGCCAAAATAAGCACCGCCTGCCCAGCGTGTATATGGAGAAAAGAACCGTCGCTGGAGCGAAGCAGCCTTGGTGTATTCATTGTCCTCATTTGATGAATAACCGATTCCAAACCCAATGAAACTGCGCTGAATGTTGGGGATTGAATAACGGGTCTGGAACTGATTTTTGCCTGATTCAAAATTTTGTCGGTAATAATTGTCAAAATCATGACCCCAGCCCATAAAATTTCTTTCTCTCAATCTGAAACCGACCTTTGAACCCGAAAAAGTCATAGACGGAAACAATGTCCACGAATCCAAAGTGTTGATCACCAGGTCCACACTGTCGCCTGCCGGCACATAGTCGATCCTGACCTTTCTCGAGAACCTCTGACTTCTGATCAGTCGTTCCGATTCAAGTATCCTGAGCGAATCAAACCGGTTTCCGGATTCGAGCAGCAGATAATTTTTAATGACAAAATTTCTGGTTTTGGCGTGTAATGCATTGCCTGCTTTTTCGATAAATTTTTCGGGTTGTGCATTCGGATCTTCAATCGAATAACCAAACGGATCGTGTGTGTTGATTTGTATATTTCTGATGATTTTTCCCTCAGCTTCAGAAAACGGAACCGGTCTTTCCTGGATCTCTTCTTTTCCGCTGTTTGTCGGTTTTGGCCTTTTTACAAATGACTTATAAATAAATTTTCCAAAACCGCTTTTGTCTTTTTGACTTTCAAGCTCTTCAACGATTTTTCCTTTTTTATCAGTCAGACTGTCGGTTTTTTCAGGAATCTGAGCCTGCAATTCTGCGACAATCAGCAGCAGCGGCAGAATCAAAAACAGCCTGTATAGGTAATGACGGATCATTGTCTGAAAATCAAAAAACGAAAATAGTCAATTATCCTGTATTTCGGTTGCTGTACCGATGACTTATGGTTGAAAAACATCAGCCGCCCAAATGTTCAATTGACCGGTCTGATTGTTCAATTGACCTGAAAACCTGACCGAAGCCGCTGAAGGCGACGATACATTTGCAGTCAAATTAAAAAAATCAGTCAAATGAAAACTTTAAAAATTGTATCAAAATTTCTGCTTGTCAAAGTTCCAATCCTTTTGATTTTTAACTCGGGTCTGATTTCGTGTACCGGTGATGACAGCGATTATCTTTATGAAGAAGCCCGCGGACTGGTTGTCAATGCAAGTCCCAATTCGGGAGACCTGTATTTTTATTCGGACGACAATCAGATCAATACTGACGGCGCAGGCTATAACCATATTTACGGTTATTACAGATTTTCGACAGGTGACCGGTCCATGAGCGTCAGAGACCAACAGAATGTACTGCTGGATTCAAAAACAGTTCATCTGAACCGAAATGAATATTTTTCTGTTTTTGCAGTCAACACATTTGACCACCTTGAACTGATGGTTTATAAAGATTTGCTCGAATATCCGGGTGTCGGAAACAGCAGCGTCAGGATGATCAATCTGACTTCTGATTTGCAGCCGGTCAATCTGTATTTGAATTCAACTTTGATTGCCGAAAACCTGGCTTTCAAACAGGCGGGCAGCTTTATCAGAATCGCTGACGGTTATTATGATCTGAAGATTACAGACAGTGCAGACGGCGAAATACTGTATCAGGAAAGCGATGTTCCGTTTTATTCAAACCGGATTTATACCATTTATTCCAAAGGATACAAAAATCCGCCTGCCGGCTCCAATGACAGTCTTTCAATCAACCGGATCAGAAATTACTGATTCGAATGTGCTGAATTATTAATTCAATTAATTGACATTAAGATAAATATATTTCTTTTCCTGAAGATTTCAATTGACAATTTTCAGTGTTCAATTTAAGCTCGAAAATGTTCGATTCAGCTTTAAAGCCCGATTCAACCCCGACTTAACTTTTCAAATTTGCAGTATAAAAATTCAACAGTAAAACATTTATTATGAAAAAATTAAACCAATTACTCGCACTGATTCTGATTCTGGTCTGCACTCAGACTTTTGCACAGAATCAGCCCAACGACATCCTTGGTCAGTGGACCAACCGAGACAGCAGCCGTATCATAGAATTTGTAAAAAGCGGTTCCGGTTTCGATGCGATCATCAGAAAATCTGAAGACCCGTCCCAGACCGGAAAGAATCAGATCAGTTCGCTCAAATATTCAAGCGCCGGGATCTACAGCAAAGGAACGCTCCATATTTACAAAAAAGGAAAAGAAACTTCTGTGACCGTCAAAATGATTGATGATAAAAAGATTGAAATCATTGCATCGATCGGCTTCGGATCAAAATCTGAAACCTGGACCAGACTAAAATAAAAAAAACAATAAAAAATGAAAAAGCTTACTTTAATAATTTGTTCAGTCTGCAGCACACTTTTGTCTGCCCAGCTTCAGTTTGATTCGTTTGACCGGCTGATGGATTATGCCGACGGGCATTCGGTTTCAATCAAAACTTCGGTGATTCAAAATGATATTCAGAACAGCAAGCTGAAAGAATCAAAGGCTTATCTGTATCCGAGCATAGCATCGCAATACGGATTTACAGATTATCTCAATATTCAGCCGACACTGGTTCCGTCTTCTGCGCTTGACCCGATTGCACCCGACGATACCTGGCAGAAAGTCAGATTCGGAAAGGAATATTATTATTCAATCGGTTTTCATGCGAATTGGGATATTTTGAATTTTCAGAAAAAATTTGCTGCTCAGACTTCCAAAATTGAAGCCGAAGCTTCAAAAGCAAATATTGACCGTACCAGATACAACACCTATAATCAGCTGGCATCTGTTTATTATTCGATCATCCTGAATCAGGAATCGATTAAAATCTATGAAGAAAATGTAAAAGTGTTTTCAGACCTGTTGCAGATTGCTCAGAATCGTTACGACAGCGGAATTATCGGTGAACCCGATCTGAACAGAGCCAAAATTCAGGATTTGGAAAACCGGAAAGCGCTGAATTCTGCCAACAGCAGTCTCGATCAGCTGTATGCGCAGCTTCAGTCTCAGCTCAATACAAATGAGGAAATCCAGATTACAGAAAAGGCTGAATTTCTCGGTACCGACATACTCGATTTCTCAAATACACATCCGGAAATTCGTTTTCGGGAAATTGAAACCGGTGTTTATGAATCACAGCTGAAACAGGCTAAATCTGCAAGATATCCGGTGATTAGTTTTCAGTATCAGAAAGGATTCAATTGGGCGGGTGAAAAATTTATGGATTTTTCAAATCTGAGCAATTTGTCTCATCAGATGGTCGGCTTTAAAATCAGTATGCAGCTGTTTGACGGTTTTGCAAGAAAAACCGGAATCAGATCGGCCGAACAGTTGCTGGACATCCAAAAACTGGAACTTGAAAATACAAAGCTGAGTATTCAAAAACAGGATGAAATCCTCAGAATGCAGTACAATCAGTCGTATGAAAATTTGGAAAAATCACAGCAGATACTTGATCTGCAGACATCAAACGATCATCATTCGGAAAACAAATACAACTCGGGTATCATCGGTTTGGATCAGCGGCTGGACAATTATGAAGATCTGCTGGATGCGCAAAACCGTTATCTTCAAAATCTTTCGGATTTTATCCTTGCACAGTACAAAGTCAATCTCAGAAAAATTAATTTTTAAAATATTACAGAAATGAAAAAAGCAATTTTAATCGGAATGATCGCAGCTGCCGTAACCGCACTGGCTGCCTGGGCATTCTTACCCAAACCCGAAGAAACAAAAGCGGTGAGAAAAAATATAGAAGAATCTGTTTTTGCATCCGGAAATGTGGATATGGAAAATGTATATCTGGTTTCTGCAAGTGTGAGCGGTGTGCTGGATGATCTGTTTGTAACCGAAGGTGATCTGCTCAAAAAGGGACAGCCGATAGCATTTATTAACAGCGATGCGCAGTATTCACAAATCGAGGATGCAGCAGTTGTGCTGAAAGATGCGCAAAGCAATGAAACAAATAACTCTCCAAAACTTCTTCAGATAGAAGCGCAGATTGGTCAGGCAAAAATTCAGTTTGAGAATGATGAATCGAATTACAGCCGTTATCTGGGTTTGAGAGAGAAAAATTCGGTTTCCCAATTGGATCTTGACAATGCAAGACTTCAGATGGAAGCTTCAAAAAATAATCTGACCGTACTCGAAAAAAATTATGAAGATACCAAAAACGCACTCAGATTAAATTCAGAACGAAGCAAAATCCAGTTGGGTGCACAGTATGTAAACCTGAGTGATTACAAAATCAAAGCAGATGAGGAAGGAGAAGTCATCAGTGTGATGAAAAAGAAGGGTGAACTGGTCCGTCCGGGCGAGGTCATTGCGAAAATCGGAAATGGAGGATATCTGATTAGAATGGAGGTTTCAGAAGATGATATTGTGAGGGTCGAAAAAGGACAAAAGGTAAATGTCAGATTGAATACCGAACCCGATAAGGTGTATGTGGCGACCATCTCAAAGATACTTCCCGGTTTTGATGAGGTACAGCAGTCTTATTCGGTCGAAGCAGTTTTTGATGAACTTCCTTCAAAACTGTTTTCGGGCACTCAGTTGCAGGCGAATATCATGACCGGTACCCGAAAAGATGTGCTTGTGATTCCCAGCCGGTTTGTGGACAAATCAAAATTTGTAAAACTGAAAAGCGGAGAAATTCGGGAAATCCGAATTGGAGAGAAGAATTCTGAATGGACAGAAGTGCTGGAAGGTCTTTCTGAAAATGAAGCGGTCATTTTACCCAAATAAATTCAGCGGACGGCTGAAAAATCAATCAAACATTTCAAAAAATGGGAATCAACAAAAAAATAGCCTGGATCCATCTGTCATCAAAGATCAGACAGTTGCTGGTAGCAGTGCTCAGCGTAACTTTCGGGATTTCGATGTATATCTTTATGAACGGATTTATGTCGGGTGTCAACAAAGCGCAGACCGATATTGCATTTACATCGATGGCGCATCTGAAGATTTATAATGATCTGAATTCTGATCCGAAACCAATCGAAGTCTCGGACACTGACGACAATTCAATACATATTGTTCATAATTCAAAAAACATTCGTTATACAGAAGGAATTAAAAATTCCGAACCGATTTTGGAATCGGTTCAAAATTATCCCGAAATAACTGCGGTAACCGAACAGCTCAATGAAAATGTATTTATCAGAAACGGTGTAACCAGGATCAATGTGCTGCTTTCGGGAATTGATGTGGCAAATGAAGACAGGGTGTTTGGTCTTTCAAAATACATGACCGATGGCGACTTGTTTGAACTTGAGAAAAGACCCGACGGAATCATTCTCGGTTCAAAACTCGCTGCAAGCCTTGGCGTGACGATGGGTGATAACATCAATATCATGACGGCGGACGGAATTGCAAAAAACTTCAAAACAATCGGTATGTTTGAAACCGGCGCAGTTGGTGTTGACAAAACCAAAGCGATCATTTCGATTCAGACCGCTCGTCAGATTTTTTCAAAAAACCCGAATTATGCCACAGAAATACTGATAAACATTTCGGATTTTAACAAAGCTGACGAACTGGCTGAAAAGATGGCACCGACCACAGCATTCAAGGTTGAATCGTGGAAAGAAGGAAATGACCAGCTCGATTCTGCCAACCAGCTCAGAAACATACTGGCAATGGCGGTTTCGCTCACCATACTGATTGTGGCCGGATTTGGAATTTACAACATTATGAACATGACCGTCAACGAGAAGATCAAAGAGATTGCAATCCTGAAAGCGATGGGTTTCAATGGCGGTGATATCGTTGAAATATTTCTGACACAGTCAATCATCATCGGCTGTCTCGGCGGTTTGAGCGGTGTGATTTTGGGCAATATCATTTCCAGAATCATTTCAAAAATTCCGTTTTCAATTGCATCGCTGACCACATTGCCGATTGAATTCAATCGGATGGACTATCTGATGGCATTCCTTTTTGGCGTAATAATTACGCTGATAGCGGGCTATCTGCCGGCGAGAAAAGCATCAAAAATTGACCCCGTAAACATTATTAGAGGATAAACAGTTAAAAATTAAAAAAATGAAAGCATTAAAAGTAGAAAACATCAATAAATATTTTTACGATCCGCAGAAATTTCAGGTACTCAACGATGTGTCTTTTGAGGTCGAAAAAGGAGAATTTGTCTCGATCATCGGCAAATCAGGATCTGGAAAATCAACCATGCTTTATCTGCTGTCCACCATGGATACCGTTTATGATGGGAAAATTCATCTGAACGGAGAACTGATGACCGGTAAAACCCAGAACCAGCTTGCAGAATACAGAAATGAACATCTTGGATTTGTGTTTCAGTTTCATTATCTGCTGCCCGAATTCAGACTGATTGACAATGTGATGCTGCCCGCGCTGAAATTGGGCAAAAAACCGGTAGAGGAAATTGAGGACAAGGCAATGAAGCTGCTCGAGATGCTTGACCTGAAGGGAAGAGAATACAAAGCCGCCTCAAAAATCTCGGGCGGACAGCAGCAGAGAGTCGCCATTGCACGCGCGCTGATCAACGATCCGGCAGTGATTATGGGTGATGAGCCGACCGGAAATCTGGACAGTAAAAACACAAAAGTGGTTTTTGACATCTTTAGAAGTCTTGCAAAAGAATTTGGACAGACCATCATTGCGGTTACCCATGACGATGATTTTGCAGCCAACTGCGACCGGATCATTGAACTGAAAGATGGTAAAGTGATTTCGGTGAACTGATTTTTTCAAATGACCGCAGATTCAAATCCAAATTATTTTTGACCGGATTATAAAATTATTGTAATTTCACCTTATGAACCTGAAAACCAACCATAAACTGCCGATTGCGCTTGCGTTGATCCTTCCCGGATTCAATCTGCTGTCCAACACGATGGGCATTTATACCGAATTTTTTCTGAAACGCTGGCTGGCAGGTTCTATTGCGATTTGGACTTTGTGGTATCTTTTGCTGTGGATAAGCGAACGTTTTGAAAAATTCAGATGGCTGATCACGATTGTTTGTCTGCTGATTGGTTCTTTTATCCTGTATTGGGGTTTGACGCTCTTTATTTTTGGAGGAGATGAAACCAAAAAACTGTTTTTTGTAATTAAATACTTTTCGGCTGCTGCCATATTTTTGCTGATTCAGCATTCGATTTCCGCCAACAGCAGATTGGCCGAACTCTATGTCGAAAAAGAAAAAATGCAGACCGAAAACTTTAAGGCACAACTCAATGAGCTGAAAGAAAAGATGGAGCCTCATTTTCTCTTTAATTCGCTCAATACGCTTCGTACCATGATTCATAACAGCAATCCGGAATCTGAAGAATTTGTGATGAATCTTTCACATTTTTATCGTCAGACACTGAAGGTGAACAGTGAATCTGTTACAAAGCTGAACGAAGAACTCGAAATCATGAATTCCTATATCTTTCTGATGAAAACAAGAAATATCGGTGCAGTTGATTTCGAACTCAATATCAATCCGGAATCAAAACAAATGTATCTGCCTGTTTTCGGATTGCAGACCCTGGTCGAAAATTGTTTCAAACACAATCGGGTTTCACATCAGGAAGCCCTGAAAATCAGAATTTTCACCGATGAAAAGAACAATATCTTTGTATGGAATAAAAAAAATCCGAAGTTTACAATCACTGAAAGCTCAGGCTTTGGTCTGGACAGTATCAAAAAAAGATATGAACTTCTTGGGATTGACGACGGAATCGAAATCAGAGAAAATGAAGATGAATTTGAAGTCAGATTAAAACTGCTGAAAAACAATACGCTGAACTAAAACCAAGTGAAATGAATGTATTAATTGTTGAAGATGAACTGCATACGGCTGAATTTCTAAAGGAAGTAATTGAAGAAGATTCAGATTTCCTGGTGGTCAAAATCATTGATTCAATTTCTGAAACCGTATCTTTTCTGAGCAGACAGAATCAGAATATTGATCTGTTGTTTTTTGATATTCAGCTTTCTGACGGACACAGTTTTGAGATTTTCAAACACGTTGATATTTCCATTCCGGTTGTGTTTTGCACCGCTTATGAAGAATATTCGATCAGGGCGTTCAAGCACAACGGAATTGATTATATCCTCAAACCTTTTGAAAAACAGGAAGTTTTTGACTGTCTGAATCAGTTTAAAAAAATGATGGGCAGAATTCAAAACAAAGCATTCAGCTATACCGATTTGAGCAGCCCTGCCGGAAATAATTATCAGGAAAGCTTTCTTACCCAGCAAAAAGAAAAATCAATCGTTGTAAAGACTTCCGACATTGCGGCTTTTACAATTGAAAATGACAATATATATCTCTATACTTTTGGCAAAAACAGATGCCGGGTCTATAAAAATCTTGAATACATAGAAAGTGTGTGTCATCCCGGACAGTTTTTCAGAATCAACCGGCAAATGCTCGTCAATCGTGACAATATACTTTCGATCGAACCCTATTTTAACCGAAAACTGATTCTTCAGTTAAAAGTCGGTGCAGAAGAAAAACCAATCGTCAGCCGGCTGAAAGTGAGCGTGTTCAAAAGTTGGCTCGAAAAACAAACCGGTCTGTAACAATAGTTGCAGTTTATGATTCGGATAATTCTGAACTTTGCATCCTATAATTGAAAAAGATTAAGAAATGGAATTCATTAAAAAACATATATTGGTAATCAGCGGGATGCTGATCGGTGCGCTTGCAGGATTTCTGTATTGGAGATTTGTAGGCTGTGTCAGCGGAACCTGCGCGATTACTTCAAATCCGGTCAACAGCACTATTTATGGTTTTGTGACCGGCGGTTTGATTTTTTCGATCTTTAAAAAGGATGAAAAGAAATTTAAAAAGGCAGAAGAAAATGAAATTTCAGGAGATTATTAATCAGGACAAGCCGGTTCTGATCGATTTTTATGCAGACTGGTGCGGACCCTGTAAAATTCAGGCACCGATACTGCATGAACTCAAACAAAAATTGGGCGAAGCGGTTTCGATCATCAAAATCGATGTGGACAAGAACCAAAGGATTGCCGCCCAATACGGAATCAGAAGCATACCGACGCTGATGATTTTCAAAAACGGAGAACCCAAATGGAGGCATGCGGGCGTGATGCAATCGGACGAATTGGAAAGTGTAATCAGTCAAAACAAATAAGGATGGAAGAAATTAGAAATATGATTTATGGAGACCGGCCGGTGCTGATAGATTTCTACACCGCCGACTGCGGACCATGCAAAGTATTGAATATGGTTTTGGACGAATTGGAAGCCGAAATCGGAGACCGTATTGAAATTCTGAAAATCGATATCGACAGAGAAAAACTGACCACCATTAATTTTGATTCGACCTATCAGATCATGGGAACACCGACCATGCTGCTTTTCAAAGAGGGCAAGCTGGTTTGGAGATATTCGGGTGTATTGTTTAAAGATGATCTTTTGGACAGAATCAGTCCTTTTGTATATGAAACCAATCATGTTTGATTTGAAAAATTTAATTTATTTAAGTCTAATGCTGTTTGCATTTTCCTGCGGATCATCCGAAAAAGGGATTGAACTGGCAGGATTGAAAACAGAAATGGATTCGATTGCAACCGCATCCCAAAAGGAATTGCTCAGAAATGTTTCTGCTGCCATTCAGGAAGGCGGAACCGTGCATGCAGTCGGGTTTTGCAACATCATGGCGATACCGATTACAGATTCGCTGTCGGGTACTCATCATGTTTCGATTTCGAGAATTACAGATCGTACCAGAAATCCCGAGAATGGTCTGAAGACTGAAAATGACAAAGCAGTTTTTGGTTCATTCAAAGAAAACAATAATCTGGTTGACAGTCTGCTGATTGAAAACAATAAAATTGTCTATTACCAAAGGATTAATACGGCAATGCCCGCCTGTATCAAATGTCACGGGAATCCGGAAACAGACATTGAACCGGCTACGCTTGCAAAGATCAAAACGCTGTATCCGAACGATCAGGCAACCGCTTATTCGATGGGTGAATTCAGAGGATTGTGGCGAATAGAAAAAGATAAAAAATAGTGTGTAAGGGTTTTTTCATCATTTGTCTGAATGATAAATGAACCAAGGTTCGGAGATGCTAATCCGGACCTTTTTTTATGATTCGTTTTCATGAAAATGATAAATACTTTTTTTAGTTCCGACAAAATAATCAGGTTGGAACTCAGCGTGGTGTGCGATTTTTTTCCTAAGTTTGAGCTAACAAAAAACCATCTAACAATTAAATTATGGAAACAAAATTATCAACTAAGTTCATTGCTGAACTGATCGGAACATTTGTGCTTGTACTGATCGGCTGCGGTTCTGCAGTGATTGCGGGCCATGCGACAGGCGGCTCTCTGGACGGACTCGGGCTCTTGGGAATTGCATTTGCGTTCGGTCTTGCTCAGTTTATCATGTGTTATGCAATCGGCGGAATCAGCGGTTCGCACATCAATCCGGCTGTAACCGTGGGCATGCTGCTCGTCGGCAGGATCAGCGGCAAAGATGCCAGAGTTTATATAGTCGGTCAGCTGATCGGCGGTGCTTTGGGCGCGCTTGTTCTGATGATCATACTTCAGGGACTTCCCGGTTTTGAAATGGGAGAATGGGCACTTGGCTCAAACGGTTGGGGTGAAGGCTATCAGAACGGATACAACACTCAGTCCGCATTTATTGCCGAAACCGTGATGACTTTTATATTTCTGTTTACAATTCTCAGCGCGACTTCCAAAAAAGGAAACAGCACCATGGCGGGTGCTGCCATCGGTTTTGCATTGGCTGCCATCCACCTGTTCACAATTCCGATCACCGGTACTTCTGTCAATCCTGCAAGAAGTTTCGGTCCGGCAATCTTTGCGGGAGGAGCGGCGCTTTCACAATTGTGGCTGTTCTTTGTTGCGCCGGTTTTGGGCGCTGTCCTGGCTGGAATCGTTTGGAAAGCAATGAAAGGTGAAGACTTCAAACCGAATTAAGCGATCATTTTTTCGATTCAATTTCTTTTTTGAAATTTATTCTGTGATTGATTTGATCAGGGAACAGAAATTTTATGGAATTCAAAATCATTAAAAAACAGGACATACAGCCATCAGTTTGGGACGGCGGAGAAACTTTTGAATATTTCATTTTTCCAAAAGAAGCTGAATATTCAAAACGAAATTTTCTGTTCAGAATCAGTTCGGCTGTCATCAGAAAGATTCCTTCCGATTTTACGAGATTTGAGAATTTCAAACGTTATCTGGTGATGCTTGACAATCGATTGGAAATTGTCAGAAGCGGAAAAGCGGAAACTTATTCCGAAGATGAAATTTTTGAATTTGATTCAAATGACAAAATCGTTTCGGAAAGTCCCGGAAATGATTTCAATCTGATGGTTTCAAAAGCAATCGGTTATTCTTCAGTTCTGCTGACCCGATCAACCGATGAAATTAAAAATGAATTTGTCTGCTGTTTTGCAAAGACTGAAACTTGGATAGAATTTGACCAAACCAAAATTATTTTAAAACCAAATGATCTTTTGCTGATTCATAATTCCGAGAAGAAATCATTCCAAATAAAAAGCGACAATCTGCTGATTGTCGCTTTCATTGCTATTGATTAGAAAAATTTTCCTTTTCTTCTCATATTCGGATTCTGCAGATTTCGTCCCACATTGACTTTTTTCATCTGCTGTTCCATCATCTTGATCTGTTCCGCAAACATTCCCTGGGTATCCAGTGCCTTTGTTTCCTTCAGCAGTCTTTCGGCTTCCTGTTTTCTTCCTTTTGCCATTGCAGCGCCCGCAAGACTCAGTTTGGCCATCGCACGGTCGTGTTTATAGCTCAAACCGTAATCCAGTGCTTTTTTCATGTGTTTTTCGGAATTGTTCACATTGGTCTGCGCCTCAGTAATTCCGAGCATATAATGATAGTAACCCATTTGTTTTCTGAGCAGCTGGCTTTCGGGATTCTTGATTTTGTCCAGCCATTTTTTGGCTTTCACTATATCCTGTTTTCTCATAAACCAGAATGCAAGCAGGATGAATTCGTTTCTGAAAAACAGAAATATCGGGATGACCGACAATAAGATTACAACTGTACCCCAGCCGTATTCTCGCTGACCGAAAAGATAAATTCCAAATCCGATCATCAGTACGGCTATTACCGGTTTTATGTATTTGTTCATCGTTTTATAAGTATGATTTGATTTTTTCTGCGATTTCTGTCATTTCTTCACTGCTCAATTCCAGTTTTGGTCTTGAGAAATTGATGTCGCCCATCGTATTGAGCGGAATCAGATGGACATGGACATGAGGAACCTCAAGCCCGACCACCGCCATGCCGACTCTCAGACACGGAATTGCTTTTTCAACGCCCTGTGCGATGTCATAAGCAAATTCCATCAGACCGTTGTAAGTTTCTTTGTCGAGTTCAAAAATTTTGTTCACCTCTTTTTTCGGAACCGCCAGTACATGGCCTTTCACCACCGGAAACGCATCCAAAAAAGCAAAATAATTTTCATTTTCTGCAATTTTATAGGATGGAATTTCGCCGTTGATGATTTTTGTGAAAATACTTGCCATATCAGTCCATTTTAATTTCAAGCACCTCAAACTTCAAAACCGATCCGTTCGGAAGTGTGATTTCCGCAACTTCGCCCTCTTTTTTGCCCAAAAGACCCTTTGCAATCGGTGTATTCACCGAAATTTTTGCTTTTGCCAGATCAGCTTCAGATTCGGGAACGAGCTGATAGTTCATTTCCATTCCGTTTGCTGTATTTTTGATTTTAACAGTTGAAAGGATGGATACCTTTGAAGCATCCAGTTTTGACGGATCGATCACCCTTGCATGCGCAATCTGGTCTTTGAGTTTGGCAATACGCATCTCGAGCAGTCCCTGTGCTTCCTTTGCTGCATCGTATTCCGCATTTTCGGAAAGATCGCCTTTGTCTCTTGCATCAGCAATCTGCTGAGAAATCTTCGGACGTTCAATCGATTCCAACTGATCCAATTCGGCTCTCAATTTATCAAGCCCTTCTTTCGTTACATATTGTATATTTGCCATAGCTGAATAATTAAAAAAAGATAATCCTACGGAAAGATTCCGCAGGACTATCAGTGCAAATATACAAAATTAAATTTGAATAGGAATATGAATATTTTTAAAATGAAATTGAGCCCTTTTTTCCTGCTGATGCTGATGATTCCGATTGCAAACGCATGCAGTGACGATGACGGACAGAAAAGCTGCAATCCTGAATACAATGTTTCGGCATCGATCAACATCAATCTGCCATTGTACAGCCAGCTTGAAACCCGAGGATGGACTTATGTGGACGGCGCAGGAACCGGAACCAAAGGAGTGATCGTGGTCAAAATCATCAACGGTTACAAGGCGTATGACAGAAATGCACCGCATATCTGCCCGGGAATGGATACACGGCTGGAAGTGGTGGACGACATCAAACTGTATTGTCCGCAGGACGGCGCAGAATGGATTTTGCTGACCGGTGAACCGATCACCATTGCAGACAGAGCGCCGAGAACCTATTCGGCAGTCAGAAACGGAGACATTATCAATATTTTTAATTAATCAATTATGTTTGGAAATCTAATGGACATGATGGGCAAACTTCAGTCCGCCCAAAAGAATTTTGAAGACCTGAAAAACAGGCTGGACAGCAGTTCTTTTACACAGACTTCTGCCGACGGAACGGTTTCAATCACACTGACCGAACTGGCGACGATCAAAGACATTCAGATTGCTGCCGGTCTTCTTGCCGACAAAGAAGAACTCGAAGACAAACTGATCGTCACACTGAATCAGGCGCTTGAAAAAGTAAAGAAAAATGCGGTCGATGAAGCAAAAAAGACAGCCAAAGACAGTCTGCCGCCGATTCCCGGATTATCATTGTAAAAATTAAAATCAAATCAAATGACCAAACAGCAGCTCATAGACAATTTCGACCCGAATCAGCCCGGTCTTGCCGACGGAACACTGTTCGGACTTCCTTTTTCGGCCGAACAGAGCGAAATCATCATCGTACCGGTTCCCTGGGAAGTGACGGTGAGTTACGGCGCGGGTGCGTCAATGGGCGACAAAGCAGTTTTTAATGCATCTTTTCAGGTGGATTTGAACCATCAGGAATTTCCCGAATTGTGGAAACTCGGTATTTATCTCGACGACAATACGCCTTTTTGGCGCGCGCAGAGCAATCTGCTCAAAAAATTCGCCCAGCCGATCATCAAAGCACTGGAAGAAGGAAAGGAACCGATGTCGATCGACCAGCTCAAAACCGATCTGCTCAGAATCAACCGCGACTGCCGGACAATGAAGGATGAAGTAAAAGAAAGAGTGCTCTTTTGGCTGAATCGGAACAAAAAGGTCGGTCTGCTCGGCGGTGATCATTCCACACCGCTCGGATTTTTTGAAGCCCATTCCGAAAGACATAACGAATTTGGGATTCTTCATCTGGATGCACACATGGATTTGAGAAAAGCTTATGAGGAGTTTACCTATTCTCATGCTTCGATTATGTATAATGCGCTAGAGATTCCCCAGGTCAAAAAGCTGGTTCAGGTCGGAATCAGAGATTTCTGCGAAGAGGAAGTTGAAGTCGTTAAAAATTCAAACGGAAGAGTGAAAGTATTCAGCGATTCGGATTTGAAAAAACAGCAGTTTGAAGGCTCCAACTGGAAAATTCAATGCGAAAAAATCATTTCGGAACTGCCTCAAAAAGTTCATATCAGTTTTGATATTGATGCGCTTTTTCAGTGGTATTGCCCAAATACGGGCACACCGGTGCCGGGCGGTCTGTCGTTTGAGCAAGCGGTTTATCTGCTGACTGCGTTGGCTGCTTCAGGAAAAGAAATCATCGGATTTGATCTGGTTGAAGTGGCGCCGGGCGAAGACGATGACTGGGACGGCAATGTAGGTGCAAGAATGCTTTTTCATCTTTGCGGAGTTTTGGCGAAATCTGCCGGAATGAATGTTGGGGAACGAATTAAATTCTGATTCGAGAAATGAAATATTCGTTTAGAAATGATTATTCTGAAGGCTGCCATCCTTCGATATTGAAAGCGCTGAATGATACCAATCTCGTTCAGCAGAACGGTTATGGTGAAGATGAATATTCGACCGAAGCCAAAAAATTAATCAAAAAGAAATTTAACTGCCCGGACTCGGCTGTTCACTTGGTTTCAGGCGGAACACAGGCTAATCTGATTTTTATTTCTGCAGCTTTGAGACCTTTTCAGTCGGTGATTTCAGCAGAAACAGGGCATATCAATACCCACGAAGCGGGTGCAATAGAAGCCGGCGGTCACAAAATAAATTCAGAAAAAACCACTGATGGCAAACTGACACCCGAGATTTGTCAGAAGACATTGGATTTCAATTCAAATTTCCCGCATATGGTCAGACCGAAAATGGTTTATATATCAAATTCGACTGAATTGGGGACTCATTACAATCTGAATGAATTGGAGGATCTGTATGATTTTTGCAATTCAAACAGTCTTTTTCTGTTTATGGATGGTGCACGTCTTGCGCAAGGGCTGACTGCCGAGACCAATGATCTGAAACCGGAAGAGCTTTCGAAACTGACAGATGCCTTTTATGTTGGCGGAACAAAAAACGGCGCATTGATCGGAGAGGCAATTGTCATCAATAATCTTGAGATTCAAAAAGATTTTGAATTTTATATGAAACAAAGAGGTGCGCTGCTTGCCAAAGGAAGGTTACTCGGCATTCAGTTCAGTGAACTGATGAAGAAAGATCTGTATTTTGAATTGGGAAGAACGGCCAACCGCAAGGCAATGAAAATTGAAAATGCTTTGAAGAAAAAAGGCTGTAATTTTTTGACCGATTCATATACCAATCAGATTTTCCCGATACTTCCAAACGATTGGATTGATCTGCTTTTTAAAGAATTTGAATTTTATATTTGGGAGAAGACAGATGAGAATCATTCTGCTGTCAGACTGATTACTTCCTGGGCTACGCCGGATGAAGCGGTTGAAAAATTAATCGAACAGATTGAGAAATTATAAAATTATTTCCGGCTCCTGATTTCGATTTTTCATCGACTATAATTAAGCAGAACAATTTCACATTTAATTTTGACGATATCCAAATAAGATTCTATATTTGCACTCCGAAAAAAAACCATTGGCGAGGTAGCTCAGGTGGTTAGAGCGCAGGATTCATAACCCTGAGGTCGGGGGTTCAATTCCCCCCTTCGCTACAAAAGAAAGCATCCAATTTTAAGGATGCTTTTTTATTTTCCTGTAATTTCAGAGCAATGGATCAGCGGCTGTAAATGAATGCAAATGTATATCTTATTGAATATCTTCAAAACATATTCAAAAAATGTTTGCTTGTTTGAGGGTATTTTATATATTGCGGCCAATTAACAGTATATGGCGAGAGTAAAGTTTCAATCTGAGTTTGTGATCAATTCATCACCCTCGTTGCTTTATAATTATATTTCGAATCCGTCCGGATTATCGGAATGGTTTGCCGACAATGTGAATTCAAGAGGAGATAAATACACTTTTATTTGGGATGGCGAAGAGGAAATCGCTTTTTTGATGAAAAGCAAACAGGATTCTTATGTGCGTTTTCAGTGGGAAGACGACGAGGATACCAAATATTTCTTTGAGCTCAATATAATCGAAGACGATCTCACAGGCGATGTTGCGCTGATTGTTACCGATTTTGCGGAAGATGACGAAATCGAAGAATCAAAACTGCTTTGGGAAAGCCAGATCGATGACCTGAAAAAAGTCCTTGGTTCATAAAAGATAATTCAACGGGATATTCACGTTGAAAAACTCCATAAAATTTATTGAAAAATTAATCTGCTAATTCATATTCGGATCAGCAGGCGTATTCAGCCAGATCAGGTGTTCGCCGCCCAATTTTCTCATCTGCTGTTTCCAAAGATTGTTGCGCCATTCACCAAAAACATCAACCATTTCATTGACGATGATCCATGCATTGTCGTCAACTTCGGTTTGAAGCTGGTTTTCGCCCCAGCCGCTGTATCCGAGATAAAATCGGATTTCATTGTGACAAATCAGTCCGTGGTTAATCGACTGTCTGATGTCGTCATAATTCCCTGACCAGTACAGATTTTCGGATATATGCTCGCTTTCAGAAATCAGATCGGGACGTTTGTGAACATAATAAAGATTGTCGGTATTGACCGGTCCGCCCTCATAAACCGGAAAGTCAGATTCCAATTCCGAAACATAGCTGTTCAGCACCTGGTTTGTGGGTTTATTGAGGATGAAACCTATCGAACCCGACTCGTTGTGGTCAGCCAAAAGAACCACTGTTCGATTAAAGGTATAATCAAAAAGCGCAGGCTGTGCAATCAGCAAATTTCCTTTTGTAATCGTATTTATTTGCACTACTTTTGAGTTGAAATAAAGCTTCTATTGATAAAGATAAAAAAAAAATTGAATGAAACAAGACCTGAGCGATAAAAGAAGAGATTATAAAATATCTGAAATTAATTTCAATTCGATTCCGCCAAATCCGGTTGAATTGTTTAAAAAGTGGTATGAGGAAGCTCAAAATTCAAATCTGATTGTTGAACCGAATGCGATGAATGTTGCAACTGTGGGAGAAGACGGTTTCCCGAGAAACAGAGTGGTGCTGCTCAAAGAATACAACAATGAAGGTTTCATTTTTTACACCAATTATGAAAGTCAGAAGGGAAAAGCGATCGAATCAAATCCGAATGTCTGTCTTTCATTTTTTTGGGACAGATTGGAGAGGCAGGTGATTATAAAAGGTGTTGCTGAAAAGACAAGTCAGCAGCAGTCAGAAGATTATTTCAACAAAAGACCTTTTGAAAGTCGGGTGGGAGCAATGGTTTCACACCAAAGCAGCGTGATCGGTCTGGATGCAGATCTGACGGAAGAAACACTCAGGCTTGAGAAAAAATTTGAAGGAAAACAGGTTCCGAAACCCGATTATTGGGGCGGATTTCTCATCAGACCGGTCGAGATTGAATTTTGGCAGGGAAGACCAAGCCGGCTTCACGACCGTTTGAGGTACAGACTTGAAAACGGAAGCTGGATTACAGAAAGACTGGCACCATAAAATAAAAAATCCTCCCAAATCGAGAGGATTTCTTTTTTGTCTAATCTCAAAGAGATTACTTTTTCTTGTCAACTGATTTCGCCAGTTCTGAACCTGCTTTAAATTTAGCAACGGTTTTGGCAGCAATTTTCATGGTTGCACCGGTTTGAGGGTTTCTTCCTGATCTTGCCTTTCTTTTGGATGTAGAGAAAGTTCCAAATCCAACCAAAGAAATTTTGTCTCCTTTTTTCAGGGTCTTGGTTACATTGTCTGTGAATGAATCCAAAGCTTTCTTAGCAGCAGCTTTGGTGATTCCTGCGTCCGCGGCCATTGCGCTGATCAAATCATTTTTGTTCATAATTTTTAAGATTTTATTAATTAAATTTTCAACGCAAATATAGCTGAATCCCTGACTCACACAAGCTTTGAGCCAATAAAATTGCAATTTTGTTGAAAAAACAGTCGATTTTGTTAATAACCGCGACTAAAAACGTGTAATTTTCAGGCTGTTAGTCAATATTCCACCTGTTTTTGTCATGCAGTCCGTTGATGAAATCCGTGGAATTCATCCTCTTTTTTCCTTCAGGCTGTAATTCTTCCACTTTATAATTTCCGTTTTTCAGCCGAATAATCATACTGTTTCCTTCAAAATCGATGGTTTTGTGGAGTTCATCCGGATTTGAAACTTTTTCAAAATTTCCTTTGAAAATTTTGATCATTTTTGATTCGCCGTCTTTTTCGGTCATAGTCCAGGCAGCCGGATAGGGACTCAGCCCTCTGATCAGATTATGAATTTTTTCAATCGGCTGATCCCAGTCAATCCTACAGTCTTCCCTGAAAATTTTTGGTGCAGGTTTGAGTGTTTCAAATGTCCGCTGCGGTTTGGGACTGATCGAATCATTTTCTAATCCGTCCAGTGTTTTGATGATCAGTTTTTTTCCAATTTCGGCAAGTTTGTCGTGAAGTTCACCGGCATTTTCATCCGGACCAATTTCAACTGTATCGGTCAGCAGTATGTTGCCGGTATCAATTTTATCATCAATCAGGAAAGTGGTGACTCCGCTTTCTTTTTCACCGTTGATGATCGCCCGGTTGATCGGCGCTGCGCCTCGATATTGCGGAAGCAGCGAAGCATGCAGATTGAAAGTTCCTTTTTTTGGAATCTTCCAGACTTCCGCCGGCAGCATTCTGAAAGCGACCACAACAAATGCATCGGCATTCAGAGATTCAAGCTCGGAAATAAATTCGGGATCTTTCAGTTTTTCGGGCTGAAGCAGTTTCAAATTTTTTTCGACCGCCAGTTTTGCAACCGCAGACCGGCTGATTTTCTGTCCTCTGCCGGCCGGTTTATCCGCCACACTGACCACGGCGGTCACCTGATGACTGCTCTCCAGAATTTCTTTTAGACAGATGGCTGCAAATTCGGGCGTACCCATAAAAACGATTTTCATCCGATGATTTTACTGCAAAAATAACCGATTTTAACGACGTGGCTTAAAACTTATATTCTTTTGTAGGAATCGATTCCGGTATTCGCAATCATCCCGTCGTCAATCAGTTTTTCGACCGCTTCTGTGATGGTTTCTTTTTTGAATTTCAGAAAATGATCGATGATTTCAGTGATCGTCTTTGAATCATCGCCCATAAAATCAAGAATATCACGACTCTTTATTTCTTCGGTTTTATTCAAACACAGATCACACTTTCTGCATTTTTGTTTTGGATGTTCGCCAAAATATCTGAGAATCAGTTTTTCGCGGCAGACATCTTTTTGAGTTGCGTAATAAATGATGTCCTGAAGTCTTTTCCAGCGGATGATCTGAAATTTTTCAAATTCTTTCCAAAGTATATTTTTGATATAATCCGATTCTCTCGGTCTTTTGAATTTTACAGTCAGTATATCGTTCCGGCGATAATAAATATAACCCGAATCGCTCATTTTCTGAAGCTGCTTTTTTATTTTGCCGGTTGTTTTCTGAAGTTCCGAAGCGATACTGAATTCGACAATCCGTTTTTCATCGGTCATAATTCCCGGATATTTTCTGACCAGTAATTCAAGAATCTGATATTGGATTGATTTTGAAAAATGTACGCTTTTCGGATTTGAATAAACCCTGACAACGCTGTGTGCAGAACGGTCTTTGAGCGAAATAACCTCTTTTCTTTCAAGGAAACTCAGAACTTTCTCGGTTTTCTTTTTATTCAGATTGAACCTTCTTACAAATTCGAAATAATCCAATTCTCTTCTTTCAATCGGTCTTTCATTTTCACCGATTTCAAAGAAATTATAAAATGATTTTTCAATTTGTTCAAATTCTTTCCGGTTGGGCAGCGAGGCTTTGAAAATCGCTTCCATATCTTCAATTTCATGCGGCTGCACAAAAAGAATCGCTTCAGAATGTTTTCCGTCTCTTCCCGCTCTTCCGGCTTCCTGCACATAGGATTCCAGACTGTCGGGCAGATTCAGGTGGATGACTGTCCGGACATCCGGTTTGTCGATTCCCATTCCGAAAGCATTGGTCGAAACCATGATCTGATCAGTGCTTTCGGTCCAAATCTGCTGTCTTTTTGTTTTCTCTTCTTTTTGAAGCTTTGAATGAAAATACTGCGCATTAAAACCCGCTTCTGCCAAAAACCGTGCGACTTCAAAAGTCTGTTTTCTGCTTCTTACAAACACGATTCCCGGTCCGGGCAGTCTTTTGAGCTGATGAACCAGATCGTCCAATTCGTTTTGTGAATAAATCACTTTATAGGCAAGATTTTCTCTTTTCAGAGATTTTTTAAAAACCTTAGCGTTTTTCATTTCGAGCGCCGAAATGATTTCATCTGCTGTCTGTGCCGGTGCGGTTGCGGTCAGCGCGAGTACGTTGACATTTGGAAAAAGTTCCCTTACCAAATTGATTTTCAGATAAGACGGTCTGAAGTCAAAACCCCATTGGGAAATACAGTGCGCTTCATCCACCGCGATCAGTCTGATCGGCAGGTTTTGAAGAACTTCTCTGAAAAATCTGCTTTGCAGTCTTTCGGGTGCAATATACAGCAGTCTGATTTCGCCCAATGCGCAGCGGGTAACGATCAGTGCGATTTCGTCTCTGTTCAGCTGTGAGCTGATGGCAGCAGCCGGAATTCCTCTTGAATTCAGATTTTGGATCTGGTCATGCATCAGTGCGATCAGTGGCGAAATCACCAGCGTGATTCCGTCCAGAACCATTGCAGGCAGCTGATAGCAGATTGATTTTCCGCCGCCGGTGGGTAAAATAGCCAGCGTATCATTTCCGGCCAAAACAGAATCTATGATTTCTTTTTGCGGATGAAAGAATTCGGAATAACCCCAATATTTCTTCAGTATCTCTTCCGGGATTTGCAAATCGCAGTGTTTGTGTAAAAATACAAAACGATTTTGACTTGGATTAATTGTATTTGGAATTGGGTGTTAAATTTATTTCAGCAGACAGCAGGGAAATTATTCCCTGCTTTCCGCCAAACTCTCTAAAAACGGTTGGTTAGATTTTCGGAATTCTCGGATAGAATTAGAATGCAATATCCGAACTGTGATTTCAAATTCCGCTGCGAAAATACCATCGTTTTGATTCAATTGCAAGCACTGTATTTATCGTTTTATTGAAAATGATAAATGAAGTTCGGGTCGTATGATTTTGATTTTCAGGTTATTCCTCCCTCCCCGCCCAATTGTTTGATAAATGCGGAAGGAGTGATTGAAGTGACCGATTTGAATATCATTGAGAATTTATTTTGTGAAGAAAAACCTGCTTCTTCTGCCAAAGTTGCGATTTTATATTTTTTGTAAACCGGATTGCTGATCAGTTTGAGAATGACATATTCGATCCTCAACTCATTGATATAATTGTTAAAATCTTTTCCTTTGTGCTTGTTGATGCAAAACGAAAGATATTTATTGTTGGTTTTGCAGTAGGCAGCCAGCCACGAAAGAGACACATCACTTTTTGTAAATTGTTTTGATTCTTCAAATTTTTCCAGATGACTTAAAATCTTTTCTTCTGATTCTGCCGACATAATATTATCATCAGTCTGATTTTCAGAAAGCTTCCTGGTCTGTTTTGCAATTTTTTCAGCTTCTGATTTTTTCAGTTCTTCAATGTACTGTTTGAATCTTTGAATTTCTTTTTTCTTCTTGTTTCTGTACAGTATTATAAAAGCCAGACCCGCCAGTATAACCAGCGAACCGCCGACAAGCGCGTAATTTTTTATTTTTTGATTTTTATAATTTTTCAGATTTTCCTGAGAGAGTTCATTAAAACTGTAATCGAGAAATATATCTTTTTGTTTTTTGATTTCATTGTTAATCGAATCGCGTTTTGCATAAGCCGTTTTCAGCAGACTGACTTCATTTGCCGCCTGATAGTATTCGACCTTTGCACCCCACAATGCTTTCAAAACTTCGAGATATTCGGAACCTTTTAGGGTTTTGTCCGCAAGATCGAGATTTTCTTTTGCCAATTCCGGCCGGTCTGTTTTCGAATAAGCCTGAGACAGGCCGACATAGCTCATCCCTTTTATGTAATTATCGGGTATATCGCCCCATAAATCCAAAACTTTCTGAAATTCCGGAATCGCATTGTCATATTCATCCAGACCCAGAAAAGCCTGACCCTTGAACTGATGATTTTGGGCGATCAGCAGAGTTTCGGCCTCAGATTTTTCAAAATATTCGGCTGCCTTGTCAAAATGAATGATGGCTTCACGATAATCTCCGCTTTCTGATTTTCCCATCGCTTTTTCCTGTTCGAGCAGTCCGAGCGTGACATCTGCACGTTTTGGGTCATCAATTTTTTTTGCGGTTTCAATGGCTCGGTTTACATATTTTTCTGATTCGTTGTAGAGCGACAATGATCGATGCTGCGAAGCAAGAAATCCCAAAACCCGGGTTTTCCAAACGTATTCATTTGATTTTTCAAGTGCTTTATCAGCTCTCTTTGCATAGTCAATTGCTTTTTTCAAATCTCCCGCCTGTTCATAAAGAGAAGCGCTGAGCATCAGACTTTTTGCTTTAAAAAGGTCCGTTTCGGAAACACTGTAAAGCGAATCTGCAATTTCCAAAGCCCTGTTGAAATCCTTTTGTGAAATTTCCACATACACCCTGTTATAAACTGCGTTGTACTTTTCCGGATCCTGTGCTTTCAGAATAACCGAAAAAATAAATACAGCCAGAAAAAGAAAAATTGACCTTTGCAATTCTTTAATATTCCTAATAGTTAAGCTGATTCAAAAGTATAGATTAATTCAGCGCTGACAAAATTTATAATTAATCAGTTAACTGAAAAAAATGAATTTTTTGAATGATTATTTCATAAAAGAAAGACCGCCACAATGACGGTCTTTAATTTTTTGCAATTTGAATTTATTTTTGTGTAATTCTGATGTCAACCCTTCTGTTTTGTGCGCGGCATTCATCCGTATCGTTTGCTTCACATACAAAATGATTTGCACCGTAACCTTCGCTTGCGACTCTTGCAGAATCAACTCCGCCGTCGGTCAGCATTTTTGCTACCGTTGCAGCTCTTTCGCCCGAAACTCTCATGTTCACATCTTCAGCACCTGTGTTGTCGGTATAACCGCCCATTTTGACTTTGATGTCGGGGAAAGCTTTCAAAAGTGTGATGATATTTGCAATCTGAGCTTTTGAACTTTCGGTCAGTTCAGCTTTGCCGGTTTCAAAATAAACTCTGTCAAGCGTCACCCAGCCCTGGGTTTTGTCGTCGCTCACCTTAAATTCTGGATTGTTCATCATTCCGAAAAGTTTGTTCTCGGTACTGTTTTCGCCTACGGTCATTTTTGTTCCGTCCGGCAGTGTGATATCTGTATTTGCACCCACATTGTAAACAAAGTTTCCGTTTTCGTCCAGATTTGATCCGGTTTGTCCTTCATTTTCCTGAGCGGAAACCGCAGTTTCCGTTGCTGTATTGTCAACTGCATACTCACCTTTTCTTTCGCATTTGCAGGCAGTCAGGACAAAAGCGCCGCCAAGCAGTACGGCTGTCAATCCTTTTTGTAATTTCATAATCAATTAATTTCTGTTTTAAGATTTGGGTTTTTAATTTAGTGGTTATTAATCCACTGCAATTAATTTCGGGTCGAAGTTAATAGAAACAATCAAAAAAGAAAAAATATATTTGCTCAAATTTAATTATCACCAAAAATGAAATTTCCAAGAACCCATACTTTAAAAGAAATTGCACAAATCATCGGTTCAGAATTTGTCGGTCCTGAAGATTTTCCGGTCGAAGGAATTAATGAAATCCATGTGGTTGAGCCGGGCGATATCGTGTTTGTAGATCATCCAAAATATTATGATACTGCCTTGAACAGTGCGGCAACGGTGGTCTTGATCAATAAGAAAGTGAATTGTCCCGAAGGAAAAGCTTTACTGATTTCAGATGATCCGTTTCGTGATTTTGTGAAAATCGGTCAGCAGTTCAAATCTTTTCAGCCTTCAAACCAGATGATTGCATCAACTGCAAAAATCGGTGAAGGAACCGTTCTTCAGCCCAATGTTTTTGTCGGACACAATGTGAAAATCGGAAAAAACTGTCTGATTCATGCCAATGTGAGCATCGGCAATGATTCTGTGATCGGTGACAATGTGATCATCCATTCGGGTACTGTGCTGGGCGGTGATGCTTTTTATTACAAAAAAAGAGAAGCCGGTTTTGACAAACTGAAATCTGTGGGCAATGTGGTGCTGGAGGACCATGTTGAAATCGGTGCCAACTGTACCATCGACCGCGGTGTGACCGCATCGACCACCATCGGTGAAGGAACAAAAATCGACAATATGGTTCAGGTGGGACATGATACCATAATCGGAAAAAAATGCCTGATTGCTTCTCAATGCGGAATTGCAGGCTGTACGGTGGTTGGTGATGAGGTGACGCTTTGGGGGCAGGTCGGTGTGAAAAGCGGAATCAGTATCGGCGACAAAGCGGTGATCATGGCGCAATCGGGTGTCGGCGGCAGTCTGGAAGGCGGAAAATCCTATTTCGGTTCGCCGGCAGAAGATGTCAGACTGATGTACAAACAAATGGCGGCAATCAGGATTCTGGCAAATGAATTCATCAATAAAAAGAAAAAAGATTAATCGATTCAGATTGAAAGGTCACTTTCAGAATTTAGAATTATTAAAGACGAACTAATCAGCCTAAATTTTGTAGTTTTGTAACCCGCAAAAAAAAAAGAGTTAAACAAAAAATTAAGAACAATGAACATCAAACCAAATACGGAGATTCACTCAAATGTGCAGCAGACAGAAACAGTAAAGGAAAGATTGGGCAAACATATACTGGCAGACGGTTATCCGCTGGTTATGGATATGGTCAAATCACACGGTTCTTATATTCATGACGAGGACGGAACCGAATATGTGGACATGTTCAGCATGTTTGCTTCGGCTTCAATCGGCTACAATCATCCGTATTTGTTGAAACATATTGATCTGCTTGGAAAAATGGCAGTCAATAAACCGACGGTTTCAGATGTTTATTCAAAAGAATTTGCAGACTTTGTAGATACTTTTGCAAGAGTGGCAATGCCAAAAGAACTGCAGTATGCATTCTTTGTTGCCGGCGGTGCACTCGCAGTTGAAAATGCATTGAAGGCTTCTTTTGACTGGAAAACCAGAAAGAATCTTGAAAAAGGAATTCAGAAAGAAGCCGGAAAAGTTATCCACTTCAAACAGGCATTTCACGGACGTTCCGGTTATACTTTGAGTCTGACCAATACTTCTGATCCGAGAAAATATATGTATTTCCCAAAATTTGACTGGCCGAGAATCATCAATCCGAAACTTCATTTTCCGCTGACCGAAGAAAGTCTGGCAAAAACAATCGAAATTGAAAAACAGGCGATTCAGCAGATCAATGATGCCCTCAAAAACAATCCGGACGAAATCGCATGTTTGATCCTTGAAACCATCCAGGCAGAAGGCGGCGACAATTTCTTCAGAAATGAATTCCACAAAGAACTGAGAAGAATTTGTGATGAAAACGAAATTTTGCTGATTTATGACGAAGTTCAGGCGGGAATGGGAATCACCGGCAAGATGTGGGCTTATCAGAATTATGATGTGATTCCTGATATCATCGCTTTCGGAAAGAAAACCCAGGTTTGCGGAATCCTTGCCAACAAAGAAAAACTCGATCAGATACCAAATAACGTATTCAAAGAATCAAGCCGACTGAATTCTACTTTTGGCGGAAACTTTATCGACATGATTCGTTTCAGACTGATTCTTGAAGTGATTGAACAGGAAAATCTGCTGGACAATGTGAATGTTCAGGGTGAATTCCTGAAATCTGAATTGGAAAAACTTCAGGAAAATTCAAACAAAATTTCAAATGTCAGAGGAATGGGGCTGTTCATTTCATTTGACCTGCCGACCGGCGAAGAAAGAGATGCAGTGGTCAAAAAAGCATTTGAAAATAAACTGATACTGCTTTCATGCGGCGATCAGTCGATCAGATTCAGACCGCATCTGAATGTGAAAAAAGCGGACATCGAAAAGACAATCGAAATTCTGAAAAGAATCACAGCATAATCTTCAGATGATTAGAAATCAAAAAACCGGCTCAATTGAACCGGTTTTTTATGCAACTATATCATTTGATTTCAAACCACAGGTTCCAATCCCGGAATCTGAATGTGAAGGATATTCTTTTCCCACTGTTCGAGTGATTTGATTGCTTTCGCCTTGTACTCGTCGGTTTCGGCTTTCATTTTTCTGAAAATCACTTTGTAATGATCGATTCCTTCGAGCAGCGAATTTTTGAAATTTTCAAAATGTCTGATCTGTTTGGCGGACATTTCGTCTATGCTTTTTCCGATTTCTTTCTGAAGATGATCAACATACATTTCCAGTTCGTTGATAAACATATTTTCTCTTTTCAGTGAATTCAAAATCGAACTTCTGCCATAAATATGATCGATCATTTCTTTCAATGAAAATACACCCGAAAAATAAGCCAGATTGGGTCCTGGGCAGATTGCAACCGCTCTCAGCTGTTTCTTTTTCAGCGCATTGTTGACAATCACAGCCGGAATCGCAAGACCTTCGCAAAGACATTCTTTTTCGAGAATCTTTTCTGCTTTTTTGTCAAATTCTTCTTTTGATAATTGCTGTTCTTCCAACTGTTTCAGTTTCAGATCCTGATATTGTCTGGAAGCGGTACAGATATTTTTTTCTGTAAATTCTGTATTGAATTCAAGATATTTTTTCAGACACGGACTGCCCGGTCTTTTCTTTTCAACTCTTTCATTCAGAAGCTGCTGCGATGAAGTGTTTCTAAAATTATTAAATGGCACACCCAAAGGCGAAGCATCGCTCAGATAATAATCTTCTTTTTTTGCATTTGCCAGCTGATTGAGCGTTTCCTCATCCACATTGGTCGCTTCGGGGACAAGCAGAAAAGGACTTCCCCAGCCGGTTGAATCGACTTTGAAATATTCGATCAGAAAATTGCTTTCGTTTGCAGTTCCGATTCCGCCCTGAACCGTGATTTTCATTTCGGGAATTTCTTCAAACGGATGATAATTTTTTTGGATCAACGACTGATTTGCAATTTCAAAAAGCTCTGCAGCCAAAGATTCTCTTTGGTTTTTAAATTCTTCCAAAATTGTTCCGAGCAGTTTTCCGTCGGTTGCAAAAGCATGACCGCCGCAATTCAGACCCGATTCGATCCTGAATTCGGAAACCATCAGACCTTTTTTTGCAAGCATTTTTCCCTGAATGGCAGCCGATCTGTAATCGCTGACTTTCAGAATGATTTTCTTTTTGACAAATCCTTTTTCGTCCGGATAGAAATCTGCAAACTGTTCAAAATAAGCATACAGCCTCGGATTCAGTCCCGCGCTCAAAACGATGAATGAATTCAGTTCGCTGTTTGCATAACCTCTCAATGCCGCCATTGCATCATTGTAAATTTCGGGCAGCTGATTTCCGGCTTTGTCAAACTGAGGATTATCGACTTTTGCCATGATGTTGACATCGATCGAACCGCATCTCATCGCAGCTTTCAGATCCTGCTGAGTTTTTGATTTTTCAGAATCATCGGTTTCGGACAGCATCCCAAGATATTTTTGTTTGAGCGGAGAAGCATCGGGCAGCAGCAGAAAATATTTTGAAAGTTCCGAATATTCATCAAAATTCTGTGATTTGATTTCTTCAAATTTCAGCCGGACCATTCGGCTGACAAGATTCAGATAATCGGTAACCCGTTTGGCTCTGAAGTCTTCGTCTTTTTTTCCGATCGGATTAAATTCAAGACCCAGTTCGCCATAATAAAATTCTCTCAGCTGTTCGATCACGATATCGTCAACAATCGAAATGACGGAATCAATACCGAAATGAGCAACTTTGACCGGCGTGTCGATCGTAAATCCGATTCCCATAACCGGAATGTGAAAAGAGTGGAAGTCCCGATTTTTCATAAAAATAATTTAGTCTTTTGGAAAAATTTCCTGTCAAATCAGGATTCGGATTTCGTCCGTTTCATCTGATTTCGGCCCAAAGATAGGTGATTGAAAAACAGTAAAAGACTTAAATGTATTTTATTTGAAAGATTTAAGAAAAATTTAGGATTCCTGGAAGGAATGGAAAAGAGTGATTGGTAATTAGTAAATGGTGATTGACACTTAATCATTGTCGAAATATTTTAAAAAACCGGAACAGATAAGCACCTGTCCCGGTAAGGGGGTAGCCTTAGATCAAAAGGCTGCCTAACACGAATTAAGGGATATTATTTTTTAATTACTTTGAAACTTTGGTCTCCTCCGTCCGGTGTCATGATTTTCAGAATATAAATCCCATTTGGTTTGTCAGAAATATCAATACTTGCCGTATTTCCGCTCATACTGATTTTATCGGTTTGAATGATTCTTCCGGAAATATCCATCAGCGAAACTGAGATTTTGTCAAAGCTTCTTTTGGTCATGATATTGACGAGCCCGGTGGTGGGGTTGGGATAAATCTGTGCAATTTCTTCCGGCATATCACTGACAGACATCTGAGTACAATCCAGTACTTCTGTGGGCGGCATTTCAAAATCAGCGGTTCCGTCCAGCCGGTCATTGGTATCTCCCTGGTCTGCATAATATCCCAGACCTCTTTTGCTGAAAGCTTTCCAGATTTCACATTGATTTTCGCCTTCGTACAAAAGTTCATCGGCGGCCAGTATGGCATCCCGTCCATCCACAAATCCGGGCTGACAAGCCTGAACTTTCAATGCTTCCGTTACTAATTGCAATGCTTTGTTGTTTCCGCCGTCTGTTGCCATAATATCAGGATTAAAACCATATTTTCCAATCAGGTTCCAATTCAATTCCCACAACATGGTGGCCCAGACATAACCTAATCTGTGTGGGGATTCTTCGTTGGTATAAGTAGAAAGCGTCGCGTAAGTAGAAGGGTTTATCGTCATATCGGTTGAATAGGCGGTTGGTCTCATTCCCTGCCCGTCTTCATCACGATAAATTACAAAATTGGCCAATCCTCTGGCATCTGTTCCCTGATCCCCGGGTTGCATGGTAAGCATCAATGCGAAGAAATCGCTCCATCCTTCGCCCATTTGTTCGAGATTGCCTAAACAATAAGTAAAGCCGCCACCGGACAATCGAGCAGAAACGCCGTGTCCGTATTCATGTGCGATAATGCCATTGTCGATGGAACTGTCTCTTCTCAGCAAATCAGGATATTCAAAATCCTGAGGAGGAAGAGAAGCCTCAAGCGAGCCGTTTTCCAATGCTGAAATAATCTGGTCTCCGTCTTCTTTGGAAATAATGATGGTTGATATTTCAATATCCGAATCTCCATATCCGGCCATACCGTATGTACCCGACTCCATTCCGATTTCTCCCGGCACATTATTTACTACAACAACGCCCAAAGCCCCTGCGATTTGTGCATTCATCGCTTTTTGAACAAAATCACAGCTGCCTCTGCGTACAACTGCGATTTTGCCATTGATTTCCCCGGGGTTGGTTGCGGCGTCACAACCGTCATAAGTATCATTCCCGACTGAATTGGTATCTTCCATTATGGCCAAATCTGCCGGCATGGGGGATGAAGGCAATATGGGACCGAATTCGGAAAACCCTCCTTTATAAAGCCCTTGTAAATCACCTTCGGTGGTAATTTCCAATAAATCATAAATAGGAACTCCTATGGCAGCAGGTGTAAACAGATAGAACAGCATGACCGCACTTTCTCCCTCGGGCCAAACAAGACAATAGGCGTTATCTAATTCGCCAAGTGATTCCCCGGTTTGTCCCAAAACATAAACTCCGTCATTTCCCAATCCTTCTCCGGTAAAATTGTATTCCTGCAAATTGGCGGAAGCTTCATCAAATCCGTACCTGTAAAATATGTCATGCAGAAGATTGGACGCATAAAACAGATTAGTTACAGCCGCCTCTTTGTTTTCATTGGGATGAACTGATAAATCCAACGGAAAATCAAAATTGAAGCTGCTTCCTCCATCTATGAAATCACCCAATGAAGGGTAACTTCCGTTCATTACTTCTATTAATCTCTGACTGTCGTGATCGTACATCACCGCCACATTATTTCCTAACGTGATGGTATAATAATTTTCCGATTCGCCATCCGAATGCCATCCGGCAGGTGAATATTCAGGAAAATGCGGAGCGATGAGCAGTTCGCGTTCACTATCTGCAGGGGATTCATTGGGAAATGCAAATACTCTGTACTGCGGAGTTTCATCAACAGATTGACTTTGCTCTTGAGCCGGTTCCATCTCAGCTTCCTGAATGTTTTTTCTTACCTCCCTGTCTGGATTTGAAAAAGCTTCGTGCGAAAAATCACATTTCAACAGCAGGTTATGCTTGTGAAGAACTTCACCGGTTGAAGCATCGGCAATCAGCAACAGGACTTTCTGCCCTTCGTCCGTATTCACATGGACAGTCAACTGATAACTGAGCACAAGTTCATTGGAGTCGGTCAGGAAGTAAACCAATTGCGGATCAGCATGTTCCTTGGGTTGCGCCCAGCCGCTGTTTGCAAATTCCCCCGAAACAGCATTGTGGTTGTCTTCAAGATGAATCAAATCATAACCAAGTGCATTCGTGGCAATTTCAGCTATCTGATTGCCGGCAATCCCGATATTGCTTTTGTGAGGAATTTGATGCAGCCCGGCAATAATTTCTCCCTGAACGGATTTAACTGCTCCATTTTTCAAAGCAACCGAAATATGACTGTTATAAACAGGTATTCCATTATAAGTTTGCTTGAAATAATTGTAAGTAATATCCGAATTCTCGGATTGGAATGCATCGGTATTTTTTAAATTTCCAAAGTCAGAGAGATTTACTTCCCGATCCGAGTTTCTCATGAAATCATAAATTTCTGAGGGTTCAACGATTTTTAGTTGAGCAAAACAAAAGGATGTACTCAACATAAAAACCAACGATGTTAAAATAGAGCTTTTCATTGTTTGTAAGATTTTTAATTGACAAAGCGAAGTAATAGATTAATCAAAAAAATCACTTAAAAATTGGAGTGACAAAAAGGTGACAATTGAATCTTCAGCGTACAAATATTTGAATTTCAACTAAATATAAAAACAAACAGAATGAATGCTTTCTGAATTTGGTTTGATTTTTATAGAAATAATGATAGGGATTTTAAAAAATCAATAGACTTCCGCAGTAACATTTTCGATTTTGTTGAGCAAAGATTGGGGCGTATCGTCTTCTGAAGCGTTCAGTTTGTCTTTCACGCGCCGCCAGGTAACTCTGACCGAATTGGGTGAAACACCGAGGGTATCTGCCATTCGTCTCGTGGAAAGTCCGATTTTCACGAGCATCAGAAAACGCAGTTCGGAAGTGGTGATTTTGGGTTGTATGGATCGAACTTTCACAATGAATTCCGGATAAAGTTTGTCGAAGCCCGACAGAAAACGCGACCAGTCTTCGTCGGTCAGTATGGAAGTGTGTCTGAGTTCGGCAAGCGTTTCTTCCAATTCAGATTGTTTGTCGTAAAAAATTTCATGCATTTGCTGCAACTCTTCTGCTATCCTGTTGACCAGCATATTTTTCTCTTCAATTTTATTCAGGAATTGTTCCACATCTTTTCTTGCCTGTATGAGTTCGGCTTCCACTTTTTCTTTTTCGAGTTCCATGATTTGCCGGTTGGCAAGAAAGATTTGTTTTTCCTTTTTCTTTTTCATCCGGGTGAAATACAGCAAAAGAAATCCGGTGAGCGCAATGACAAAAATGGTTGAAATCACTATGCCGTATCGAAGTTTCAGTTTGTCTTTTTCTTTTTCCCGTAATGCTTTTGTCTCAGCTTCTTTTTTGTCAAATTCATACTGCATGGCCGTTTGTGTAAGCTTTCGGGTATTTTCTTCGTTGGTCAAACTGTCTTTATAGACCATAAACATTTTGTGGTTTTCATAGGCCGAATTGAAATTCCCCAATGCACTGTCAGCTTTTGAAAGACCTTCATACGCAAATTTAATTCCTTCTTTGGCACCTGTTTCCTGATGAAGTGAAAGTCCTTTTTGCAGCCAGTTTTCTCCTTCTTTGGCCCGGTTCAATTGAATGTAAATGGCACCAATGGCCGAATAGCAGCCGGCGAGCCCGTCTTTGTCGCCGACAGTTTCCATAATTTCTAAAGAAGTAAAATAATTTTCAAGCGCAACTGTATAATTTGACTGTAAAAAATAAATTCTCCCAATATCTTTATAGCAATAAGCGATTCCTTGTTGTGCATTGATTTCTTTGTAAATTTCCAATGCCTGGGAATAATTTATCAGGGCATTGGAATAATCTTTTTGGTGAAGGTAAGCCTCTCCTATGGTGTAATATCCGTCGGCTTCCCCAAATCTGTTTTTAATCTCTTTGTAAATTTTTAATGAAGCATTAAAATTCTCCATGGCTTCGGGATAATTGCCCAGTATGGAATAAATCTGCCCAATACTTTGTCTTGCCCAGGCGACTCCCGCCTTATCATTGATTTCATCATAGATTTTCAGAGATTTAAAATAGGTGTTTAAGGCTTTGGGGTAATCACCTTCATTTTTATAGGTCATTCCCATAAAATTCAGGGAAGAACCCATAAAATGCATATCATTTATTTCTTCGGCTATTTCTAAGCTGTTTGTAAAGTTTTTAATGGCCTTCTGAAAATCCCCCATATTCATGTATGCCGCCCCGGTGTTCAGATAAACCCTTGCCACTTCCTTTTTATTGCCGATTTTTTTATAAATATCTATGGCAATTTTATTGTTTTCTGCTGCTTCAGCCAGCTTGCCCTGTGCCATTTCCACATAACCGATTCCACTGTAAATTCCTGCTAACCCCAACTGATTATCCACCGCCATTGTTGGTTTTAGTGCTGCTTTGTAGTATTTTACAGCTTCGGAATAATCTGCCATCTCCTGATAAGAAATTGCAATATTCTGGTAAACCCTGCCTTCCCATTGCTTGTTTCCGGTTTCTTTAAAGATTTCCAATGCTGCAAAATAGCTTTCCAATGCTTCTTCTCTTTCGAGTTTTTGTGCTTTTCCGTTTCCCAAATTGTTGTAAGATCTGCCCATTCCTTCTTTGAAGCCGATTTTTTTGGCAAGTGCCAATGCCTTTTGGGCATATTCAATACAGACATCGTTTTCATTGATTCGCCAGCCGGCATATTCGCTCAACCGGTTGAGGGTCATCACCCTGCCGGTATCGGTTTTGGTTTTTGATAATTCCAACCGCAGAGAGTCAATGCGTTTTTGTTGAGAATCCTGGGCACAAACTATTCCGATGACAAAAAATGTAAATAACAGAGTAAATGATTTTGTTTTCATCGTTGAGCTTAGGATTGCTTCCAAAGATAGTTATTTTGTTTATAGTCAAGACCAAAGGATGATATTTTATAGAAACTTTCTTAATAATATAGCATCGGATACGGTTGCTGAGTACAGCCGAAATCACAGCTTGTAAACAGCAGAAATTTGTTTTTAAAATTATTTTGAATTGGAAATGTTGAATTTTAAATGGATTAGGAAGCAAGAAACAGGATAAAACTGAAAGATTCACATATTAACTAAAGTTTCGGAGATAATTCTGATTGATTACAAAAAATGAAATCACAAGGCTTTGCTGCATGTTTTTATAAATCTATGTTTCAATAAAGATAAGGAATATCTGAAATTGGGTTGGACTAAATGCTTCGACCGTCTTCGGGGTCGTTTTTTGGTTATCCTAATTTTTTATACATATTTGGCCTCTTTTGAGGTCAGGGAACAATCCTGAAAGGATTGGATGTGTATAGAACAGAAAGAATACCACATAAACCCGACCCGGAACGGGTCGAATAAAAACAATTGAACAATCCTCAGATATTAAATAATTCATCTTTAGTTCTTGAATATAATCTGAGAAATGATTCAACCACATTCGGGTCAGTTCAAATTGTTTTTATCATCTCCGAAACTTCAGATATTTATTAAAAAAATCATCGTAAAAATCCGAATGAATTATTAATTTAATTCATCATTCAACCAACTCATAATCAATTTAGTAGCATTGGGTCTGTCTTGAATGTACCGATAGCCCGCCCTGCCTCTTTCTTCTCTCATTACTTCATTCTGAATCAGTTCATCCATTTTTCGGAAGAAATCATTTTTATCCGAATAAGCCATTGCGGCACCCGAATAAACCAAATCTTTGGCCTCAAAATAATGTTTGTAATTCGGCCCGAAAATCAGCGGAACACCAAAAACAGCCGGTTCCAATGTGTTGTGAACGCCGGTTTTTGTGAACCCGCCACCCACATAGGAAACATCTGAATAAGCATAAATTTTGGTCAGCATGCCCACCGTATCCACAATCAGCACTTCGGCATTTTCCAATTCATTTTCATTCATTCGCGTATAACGAGCCGTCTTTTTCTTCAGTTTCGAAATCAGTTGCTGAATTTGTTTTTCGTCAATATTATGCGGCGCAAAAATCACTTTCCAGCCCGACGGAAGTTTGTGGTTGATGTAATCCGTCAGGATTATTTCATCTTCCGGCCAGCTGCTGCCCACAACGATTAAATTTGAATTTCCTTTGAATTTTTCAATAAATTCAAGTTTGGGATGAGATTCCAAAATCTCTTTGACCCGGTCAAAACGGGTATCTCCCGAAACCGTAACCTGTTCAATATGAATTGAACTCAATAATTTCTTGGAATCCTCTTCCTGCACGAAGAAATGCGAAATTCCACCGATGATTTTCTTGAACCATCCGCCGTAACTTCTCAAAAATAAACTGTCTTCTTTGATGACAGCAGAAATCACAATCACCGGAATTCCGGTTTTTTGCAAGCGGTTCAGCAGATTGTACCAATATTCATATTTGACCAAAATCAAAATTTCGGGCTGCAGGATTTTGATCAGTTTTTTTGCATTTTTGGGAGTGTCCAGCGGCAGATAAAAAATATAATCTGCGCCTTTGTAATCTTTTTGAACTTCATAACCCGAAGGCGAAAAAAAACTCACCGCAAGTTTGTGATTCGGATAATCGGTTTTGATCTTTTCCATCACCGGCCTGCCCTGTTCAAATTCGCCCAAAGAAGAACAGTGAACCCAGATGATGCGGTCGTCTTTTGAAACCGATTTCAGCATTTTTGATTCCCAGTTTCGGCGGCCGTCCGAAAACAGTTTTGCCTTCGGATTGAAGGCAGATGCGATTGAAACCGCAATTCCGTATAGTGAAATAAGTAAAGTGTACAGATATTGCATTGGGAATTTATTCTTTTTTGTACAGCATTTTTTTTAGTTCTTCGGTTGTGATGCAAATATCGAAACCTTTGTCCAGCAAACCTTTGATAAGAATTTTGTCTCCTGTCCATATTTTATGCCCGGTATGGAAATTCAGAGCAATAAAGAAAGTATCCTCTTCGTCAATGTCTTTGACAATTTCGTATGCTTCCCTCAATTTTTTAGGTGGGATGCTTTCTCTGTCTATAATTTTGATTGTTTTTTTTAGAAAATCGAATTCCCGTCGAAGTGCTGTCTTGTTTAAAACAGAAAATCTTTGAATATCAGCCCAATGTTCTTTGATTTCATCCAATAAAAAATCAGGTGCAAGGAATTGGATTCTTCCTTTTGATTTCAGGACAGTTCCTTCATTTCCGCCGGGTTTTATTAATGCGCTGAAAATGATATTACTGTCCGTTATCGTTATCATTTAAAAAGGATTTAACGAATTTTTCATGGATTGCTTTGTTTACCTTTTTTGACAATTTCATAATTGCTTCATCGATTTCTTCTTCAGAATAATTTACATTTTTCCTTTTGGGAACGAGTTGTATATCCATTCCCATTTTTTTAGCAATGTTTAGAAGCAAATCCAAATCTTCTTTTTTGGCTTTTTTTACAATCAGGGTTTCCATACCGAAAGATTTATCTTCACAAAGATAGTCAAAAACCCATAAATCTTTTACCATTTATACTGATTCACTACATTTGCTCAAAATTTGTTTGGCAATGCGTAAATTACAAATGGTTGATTTGGGGGCACAGTACCGAAAAATCAAAAATGATATAGATGAATCGATTCAGTCTGTGATTGATTCTTGTGCATTCATTAACGGACCCGAAGTGAAAAATTTTCAGGCCGAATTGGAAGAATATCTGAATGTAAAAAATGTGATTCCGTGCGGAAACGGGACCGATGCGCTTCAGATCGCACTGATGGCGCTTGATCTGAAACCCGGCGACGAAGTGATCACAGCAGATTTTACATTTGCGGCAACCGTTGAAGTGATTCATCTTCTCGGTTTGAAATCAGTTCTGGTCGATGTGGATTATGATACTTTCCTGATCGATCCGGAACAAATCAGAAAGGCAATTACACCAAAAACAAAAGCGATCATTCCTGTCCATCTTTTTGGTCAGTGCGCCAATATGGATGAAATCATGAAGATTGCAGACGAACACAATCTTTTTGTGGTGGAAGATACCGCACAGGCAATCGGAGCGGATTACAAAGGAAACAAGGCGGGTACCATCGGACATATCGGTGCGACTTCGTTTTTTCCGTCAAAAAATCTGGGATGTTACGGAGACGGCGGTGCGATTTATACAAATGACGATGCGCTTGCACACCGTTTGAGAGGAATTGTCAACCACGGCATGTACAAAAGATATTATCATGACGAAATCGGTGTCAACTCAAGATTAGACAGCATTCAGGCGACCATATTGAGGGTGAAACTGCCGCATCTGAATAAATACAATACGGCGAGAAGAAAAGCAGCCGAATATTACAACCGTGCGTTTGCAGCTGTTGACGGATTGAAAATTCCGGGAATGGCGGCTGATTCAAACCATGTATTTCATCAATATACTTTGCGGGTGACCAACGGAAAAAGAAATGAACTGAAAGAATTTTTGGAATCAAAGGGAATTCCGGCAATGATTTATTATCCGGTTCCGTTGAGAAAACAAAAGGCTTATGACACCGGCGGTTATCACGATGAAGATTTTCCGAATACCAACAAACTGATTGACGAAGTTTTGTCGCTGCCGATGCATACCGAACTGGATGATGAGCAGCTGGAATTTATCACCGCTTCGGTCAAAGAATTTTTTAATTAATCATAACCCTTCAAGGGTTCGAAACCCTTGAAGGGTTTTAAAAACAAAGCAGACTTGAAACAAAAAATCCTAGTCACAGGCGGTCTCGGCTACATCGGATCACACACGGTGGTTGCTTTGCAACAATCCGGTTATGAAGTGGTCATCATCGATGATCTGTCAAATTCAGAACTTTTTGTATTGGACAGAATTTCTGAAATCACCGGAATCCAGCCTGATTTTCATCCGATCGATCTGAAGGAAACCGAAGCGGTCAATGATTTTTTTGAAACCGCCAAAATTGACGGCGTCATTCATTTTGCAGCACACAAAGCAGTGGGCGAAAGCGTTGAAAAACCACTGATGTATTTCAGAAACAATATTCTGGGACTGGTCAATGTGCTGGAAGCGATGAAGAATAATTCGATCGACAATTTTATATTCAGTTCATCCTGCACGGTTTACGGTCAGGCGGACAAAATGCCGATCGATGAAAACGCACCGATCAAAAAAGCAGAATCGCCTTATGCAAAGACCAAACAGATGGGTGAGGAGATACTCGAAGATTTTGTAAGCGCATATGACAAAAATGTGATTTCGCTTCGGTATTTCAACCCGGTGGGCGCACATCCTTCTGCACTGATCGGCGAACTGCCCAAAGGAATTCCAAACAATCTGGTTCCTTTTGTGACCCAGACGGCAGCCGGAATCAGAGAACAGCTTTCTGTTTTTGGAGATGATTATCCGACCCGCGACGGAACGGCTGTCCGCGATTATATCTATGTCTGCGATCTGGCGGATGCGCATGTAAAGGCTTTGAACCGATTGCTCGAAAAGAAAAACAGTGAACCGCTTGAGGTGTTCAATCTCGGCACCGGCGTAGGTTCAACGGTTTTGGAAGTAATCAAAACTTTTGAAAAAGTCAATGGACTCAATTTAAATTACAGAATTGTCGGCAGAAGGGTGGGCGATATCACCGAAGCTTTTGCAGACAACCGAAAGGCGGCCCGGGAATTGGGCTGGGAACCAAAAACCTCACTTGACGAAAGTATGAGGACTGCCTGGGAATGGCAGAAGACATTGAATTGATTGAATTTATGAGCATATACATTTGATAAAACAAAAAATAGCATTTTGGTTTTGTGTGATATTTTAAATTCAAAGATTTTGAACCGGTCGTTCGTTTAAAGCCAATCAATGTAATAGGACAGTTAAAAATATCTTTAGAAATTAAATTCAATTAATTCAGAAAAAAATCAATGACAACAGTTAATTTTCAGGTTTTAAAATTAAACAAAAGAAAGCTTGTAACTAATTCGCTGCTACTGCCTCCAGTTGTATTGGTTAAGGCGTTAATGATTATTCAGCCTGAAAAATGTACTTGAAAACAAAATGACAACTAATGATAAGAATGGTAGCCAGTAGGTATTTGAAATTTTAAAACAAAACCCAATAGTCTTTTTAATAATCAAGCAAATCTTTCAAGGTGACATTTAATACCTTTGATAATGCTAACAAAGTTTCAAAAGATGGATTTGTTTTCCCCCGTTCAATTTCGCCAATTGTTTTTTTAGATAAATATTCACTTCTGTCGCTTAACTCCTGCTGGGAAATTGACCTGTTATTATACTCTGCACTTCTGATTTTCTTCCTTAATTTAAGAACCTGCTTACCAAACTTCTTTTTCTCAAATTCAAAATCTAATTTATTCATTCCATAAATTTCCTTGTTAAAGAGGAATATTTTGATAACCTATAGGGTACTATAAATATTTTTTATTATATTTGTCCTAAATAACATAATTTAGCGATCCTTCAAACAGGAAAATATTGAAGCTGTTCGCTTGGATTCTCGCATTAGAAAACTGGTAATTTTTTTGTACGAGATGATAAGTATCTTTGCTCACGTCCCGGGCGTGGGTTTACTTATCGTACACAGGTATACCAGTGCCTCAGGTTGGTAGGCTGAGTCCCACGCCCTTTTTTGTTGCGTTGATTCAGCCCTTTTCCAAGCACCCTTCCTCTCTCACGAAGTATTGCAGACAAATTGTATTACTTAATTCTGTGCCCATGAAAACTGCCGAAACACTCACACGCATACTGAACGAACACCATATTTTTGAACTGCTCAAAAATAACGACCCCTCAGCCATGAACCACATCTGCAACAGATACCGAAGACCGCTCTTCTGGATCGGAAAACAAATAATCAGAGACGATTTTACAGTCGAAACCCTCGTTCAGGACGCCTTCCTCAAACTCTGGCTGAACCGTGAATCCATTGAAACACCCCGACATATATTCTTCTTTCTGCGGATGGTCATCAGACGCGACTGCTTCACCTGGCACACCACGCCAAAAAATAAATTCAGCCGAATGATCAGATCACTCGAAAGCTATGAAAACTTTCAGGACTATCTGGCCGGCTACGAACCCTCAAAAGACAGCGAACACCTCAAAGACCAGCAGAAACAGCAAAAAGCAATCAGCCGGATCAGACAGATACTGCCGCTGCTTGACCCAAAAAGAAAAAGACTCATCGAGCTTTTTCTCAAATACGGTTTTCATTACAAAGAAATTGCTGCAGCCATGGGAACCGGCATTACCGAAATCTCAAACGAACTGAAAAATACGGTCGAAGACATCAAATGCATGCTCTCAACCCCACGGCCCAATAAAATTCAAACCGTCTTAAAAGATACCGGCAGTCCGCCCAAAACACTGAGCCGGCAACAGACCGAGATTGTAAAACTCAGATACGAAGACCGATTCTCTTTTGCAGACATCGCACAACGGCTCAAACTCTCCGAAAAAGAAGTGCATCAGGAATTTCTGTCCGCCTATAAACTGTCACAACAGCTGAACCCAACCCCAAATTCACTCTGATATGACAAAAACAGGCATGCATCTTACCCGAAAGATCCAACTGCTGATCGATCTGCCCGACCCGGAGCAGAAAAGCGAAAAACTGTCGCAGCTCTACCGCTATCAGAACCGCTGTTTCCGTGCTGCAAACCTGATCGTATCCCATTTGTATGTACAGGAAATGATTCAGGATTTCTTCTATCTGACCGAGGACATACAGTACAAACTGGCAGATGTAAAAAAAGATGAAACAGGCATATTCACCCGCTCGCGCATCAGCACCACCTGCCGTGCGGTCTGCGACCGTTTCAAAGGCGAAGTCCCCACCGAAGTCCTGGGCAGTCTGAACAATACACTGCAGTCCGCATTTTCAAAATACAAAAAAGAGTATTGGCAGGGAACCCGATCGCTGAGAAATTTCAAACGCGATATCCCAATTCCGTTTGCACCCAGAAGCATGAGCAAAATACAATATGTACCCGAAAAGAAAGCTTTTTGTTTCCGGCTGTTTTCAATCCCGTTCAAAACCTTTCTGGGAAGGGATTTTTCGGACAAACGCATACTGCTTGAAAGACTGCTTGCAGGCGAAATCAAACTCTGCACCTCACAGTTGCAGTTAAAAAACGGAAAGATTATTTGGCTGGCAGTATTTGAATTTGAAAAAGACAAACACACGCTCAACCCCCAAATCATTGCAGAGGCTTCATTGTCGCTTGAACATCCCATCGTGGTCAGAATTCAAAATCATAAACTCAAAATCGGCAGCCGCGATGAATTCCTCTATGGCAGACTGGCAATACAGGCGGCACGAAAAAGGATACAGTCGGCAGTTGAATTTTCAAAATCCGGAAAAGGAAAAAAACGGAAACTGAAAGTCAATGAAAAACTGCAGGATGCCGAAAGCCGATATGTGCAGAACCGGCTGCATCTGTACAGCCGCAAGCTGATTGATTTCTGTACCCGTCATCAGGCGGGAACACTGCTGCTGCTCACCCGGGAAAACACCGCTGAGATTACAAAACAGGAAAAATTTGTACTTCGAAACTGGAACTTTTATGAACTCGAGGCAAAAATAAGATACAAGGCAGAAAAGGCGGGCATTGAACTGATAGTGGATAAAAATTAATTTTGCAGGGTGCTTGTACACCCCGAAGGTGAGGTCAGGATACACTCACCAAATGTTTAAAAACATATACAACGGCGTGGGCTCTCTTTTTTGAGAAATCCGACAATCAAAAAATCCTCTCTCACTGCTGATCCATCTGCCCTGTTGAATACAAACACATTATCCTAAAAAGGTGTTTCACCTCATTCATAAAGGGTATTTTTCCCTTTTTTTAAGGGGTTTTTTCCTGATGGTTTAAATTAATTAAATTGTTAATCTTGTCAAAAAGTAATATTAACGTTTTATTAAAATCGAATCGTGTGAAAACAAATAACTTCAAAATAATCTTTCTGCTGATTTCAGCCACTTTGTTTTCAGTAAATGTCCGGTCGCAAAAAATCGAATGGCAGCAGGTTCTGGGCGGGGTCCACAGCGAATACCTCTATGATGTCAAAGCAACACCCGACTACGGCTTTCTGCTGGCGGGCAGTTCATTCTCGGGCAAAACAGGTACCAAATCCGAAGCCGGACAGGGCGATCTGGACTATTTCCTCTGGAAGATGGATGAATCCGGCAAAATGGAATGGCAGAAATCATTCGGCGGTTCGGGCAGCGATTATCTCTACAGCGCTGCACTGACCAAAGAAGGCGGCTATATCCTGGGCGGCAGCTCGGATTCATCCAAATCGGGCGACAAAAAAGAAGACGGCTTTGGCAATATGGACTTCTGGATACTCAAACTCAACCCCGAAGGAAAAGAAGAATGGCAGCTGACATTGGGCGGCATCGGAAACGATCAGCTGCAGAGCATACAGCAGACTGCGGATGGCGGATACATCGTCGGCGGCAGTTCTGATTCCTCACCGATTAAAGACAGCGATGGAAAAACAATCGGCAGCAAAACAGAAGAAAGTCACGGAAGCATGGATTACTGGGTGGTCAGACTCAGCCCGGACGGACAGGTTGAATGGGAAAAGACCTTTGGCGGTTCCTTCTCCGACCGACTGAAAGATATATTGATTCTGGAAGACGGCTTTCTGATTGCCGGAGCTTCCAACTCACCCTTGGGAACAGGCAGCAAAACAGTACAGCACTACGGTGAAAATGATTACTGGCTGATAAAACTTGATGACCGGGGAAATGAAATCTGGCAAAAAGCTTACGGCGGCGACGGCGATGATTCGCTTGCGCAAATTATTTCAACCGAAAACGGTTATCTGATTGCCGGCAGCTCCAATTCAAAACCAAATCCCGATGGCGGAAAAACAGCAGCCAACGGTGAAGGAACAGATTTCTGGGTGGTTGAAATTGACAGAGACGGCAATACGATTTGGGATGCAACTTATGACATCGGCAGATGGGATGTGCTGGTTTCGGTTGCAGCGACAGGTCAAAACGAATATCTGCTCAGCGGTTATGCTTCTTCAGAAACACTGGGCAGAAGAACCGACAGCAAAGGAGTCAATGACTATGCGGTCATAAAGATCAATTCAAAAGGAGAAAGCCTCTGGCAGAAAACCATCGGCGGCATGGGCAGCGATCAGCTGAAAGGCGCCGTACAGATGAGAGACGGCGGTTATCTGCTGGCCGGAAACTCGGATTCCAAAAAGTCGGACGACAAAGACCGGGCCTCGATAGGCGGAAACGACTACTGGGTGGTGAAACTGGGCAGTGAAAACAAAACGACCGAAGACAGAAAATTGGTTGAGGTATTTCCCAACCCTACCTATCAATACACCAGTATTGTCATTGCCGAAGACTTCAGAGAAGCCAAAGCAGATGTATTTGATCTGAACGGCAGGAAGCTGCAGACCAGAGAGCTGCCCTACCGCAGCACCGCAATTGACCTGCAGGGCTATCCGCCGGGGGTGTACATCATCAAAATTACAATTGACGGAAAGACAGAAGATGTGAAGGTACTCAAAAAGGGAAACAGATAAAAAAAAACAGAATAAAGCATTTATATGAACCTATTTAAAACGATCAATCTAAGATCATATATGATGAAGAAATTTTTCTTTTCGGTATTTACAATTCTGATGTTTTGCGCCTTTACTGTACAGGGTCAGGTTCTGCCTCCTGATGATGATCCGGGAGATACCGGGCCCGGTGACGATCCGATTTCTCAACATGATCAACAAGGGTTGTACAATCATACCAATTTGGGCATTGAGGCTCCTAACCTTATACCTCCCTCTCCGACGGTTGCTTCCCTGATGCGGTTCGAGGAAATCCCGGTAAACGGTTATACCGGCATTCCGGATATCAGCATTCCCATTTTTTCAACCCCAACATTATCCTCTGAGGTAAACCTAAGCCTGTCATTAAATTACCATCCTACCAGTATAGCCGTAGATGAGGTAGCCTCTTATACAGGATTGGGGTGGAATCTGATGGCTGGCGGCACCATTTCAAGAACCATACGCGGGATGGCAGATGAAATTTATATAGTGGGGGGAGTTACCCAATCTACCAAGATAGGGCTTTATCATGGAGATAAAAGTAATCCTGCAAGCCCATATTTTAATTCCACAAATTATTATTATCTGGCGGAAGGGATTCTAAACGATAACCCGGGTGACTCCGGCTCGAATTTCAAAGACGAACAGTTTAAGTGGGATGGATATGAATTAGGAAGATATGATACGGAGCACGATCTGTATCAATTTAATTTTTTAGGTCTCAGCGGGAGGTTTTATATCAGGAAAAATCCGGACGACGATACCTTAAACGTTGTGCGGCTGGATGATAACACCCAATACAGAATAGAGCTGGATTATACCAAGATTATTAACGGTTATTATGTCGATTACACGATTAACAAATTTACCATCACAGATGACAGGGGGATTCGCTACCTTTTTGACGCGGTGGAAACTTCAACCTGTCAAACTTCTGGTATAACTCATTTTTTCGGTACAGAAATAAAAATCACTAATGAAGAAATGCCGGCAATCCCAACGGCTTTCCATCTGACAAAAATTTTTGACCGGAACAATAATGTGGTGGTTAGTTTCAATTACACGGAAAACACGGAAAAGACCTCGTTATATACTTCGACCCGTAACTATACAAATTTCGCCATGTATTTTCCTCTTAACGAATATAACCCGACCACGATGGAACCGGCAAATCACCAACGGATCGTGACCACAACCATTCAGGCTTTAAAGCTAAATGAGATTTTGATCCACGATATAGCCAAAATACATTTCATCAGGGATGATGACAGGATGGATTCTAACCTTCCTGAAGAACACGGCGCTCAACGGCTAAGAGAGATTACGGTATCAAACTGGAACGATTCCCAGATCAAGAAATTTCAGTTGAACTATGATTATTTCACCCTTCCTTATACAGAAAAATACGGAGGATATAAAAGACTAATACTGAAAGAAGTATTGGAATTCGGAAAGATAGGAACAGCGGAACCGAACCTTTATTCTTTCGATTATAAAAAAATTTCCGGATATGGTGTAAAGGTTATAAAAGATCCGTGGGGTTATCCTGAAATCGAGCCAAAATATGATGGCATTGGCTATCCGAAGTTATACGAAAAAGAGTCGGTTACCACAGGTGTTTTGGAAAAAATGCACCTGCCTACCGGAGGTTATATTCATTTTGAATATGAGCCGGCCACATACTCCTTTATCGGTGATGAAGAATTATCGGAAAAAGACTATGACGAAAATCCGGAAAACTTTGAAGTGGCGATGGAAACCGAAACAATAGAACTTACCATTGGCACTCCCGGCGACGGCGAAACGGACATACTGATGGATAATGCAGATGGTGAGTATGATGGATTTGAAGTTTTCATTGATCACTCAGCTTTTCCCATTTTACCAATACCCGATGGAACCTTTGACTTTAGCTGTGGGATAAAGAGCTATAATGACCCAAATGCAGATGTCCAGCATTATGAAATAAATGAGTATTCTGATTTTTTTAGAGTCAAGGCTAATGAAGGTGGTAAATATAGCGTATCTATTTTTTATACCGGAAGTATTTGTTGGGATCAAGAACCTTCGCCGCCACCACAGGGTTGTCCGGGGACAGCGACTATCACAATAACGAAATATAAAAGGTCGGCAGTTCAAAAAAAATACGTTTACGGCGGCGGCATCAGGATAAAAAATGTAAATTTCTATGAGGGGGAAGAATCTGTTGTTCCGACTACACAGAAGCAATATCGTTACAATGATTTTGACAGGCCCCATAACAGCAGCGGTGCACTCGTTTTTCCCAAACCCTTATTTGAGTTTGATGTCACCAAACCACATGTCTTCCAATTCTCAGATAAAATTTGGACCCTCATAGGGATAACTTATTATTCCACTACCAGTTTCAATAACCTTTCTTTCCTCCGTACACACGGAGCGGATGTAGGGTATAAACACGTTACCGTGCAGGATATAGCAAGGGAAGGAAACGGAAACCCCTATACAAAAGGAAGAGCTGAGAATACCTATCTGTCACCAAGGGATTACCCCGAAGTGAGCAGTGAGGGTGAAGAATACGACCCCTACATTATAGACTATCCTTACCTGTCGACCAAAAACTATGATTACAAGAGAGGGTATATGACTTTGAGCAAAACATACAATGAGGATGGAAAAGAACTGAAAGAAGTAAAAAATGAATACGAAGTAGTCAATGAAGAAACCGAAATGATATCGGGTATTCGTTTGGCTGCTGTCGAAGCGGAGCAACCCGGAAGAGGCTGTGCTTTTACAGCCGTATATGATGATTTCGCAGACTACATGATCAAAGGATATAACCAATGCCAAGATCCCGAGGATCATTCCTATTACTGTCTCCGACGATGTGGAAATTTCCCTGCACAGCATATTGGAATGTATAAGATCGTGGAAGCCCTCGGACGTTCCCAACTGAAAAAGACTGCTACGAAAGAGCATTTTTACGAAGGAGGTACCAGAAGAACAATTGAAACCGTTCAGGATTTTACCTATAACAATTCCAACAAGCAGATACAGACAAAAAAAACAAAAAATTCTTTGGACGAAATACTAAAAGTTGAGTATCAATATCCGCAGGATTTGCTTTCGAATTATCCGCAGTCTTCCATTATGCAGGAACTTGTAAGCACAAACCGGATATCGGAGCCTGTAAAGACTGAAACATTTGTCGGGAGTCTGAAAACCTCAGAACAACATATTAAATACAGTAAAAATAGCCTCAATGTGATTTTGCCGTCTGAAGTTTTCACAAAAAAAGGAAGCGGCAATATTGATATCAATTCCCCTGCCGATCGAAAAATTACTTATGACAAATATGATGAACATGGCAGACTGCTGCAGTACACCATGGAAAACGGTACCCCCGTTTCCATTATTTGGGGCTACAACGGACAGTATCCGATTGCAAAAGTGGAGGGAGTGGCTTATTCTGATATACAAAGTCAGGCAAACCCTCTGTCCGCAAACAATAACCTGACAGAATCTTCATTTGACGCATTAAGGACAATGGTCAATGCTTCAAACAAATATGCAATGCTGACCTGTTATCTGTACGAACCTTTGGTGGGTATTACCGCCATCATACAGCCCGACGGTCAGAAAGCGACCTATGAATACGATGACTTCGGACGGCTCAAACTGATTAAAGATCAGGATGGAAATGTTCTAAAAGAAATCGAGTACAACTATTACAATCAGCAACCCTAAGCATACAGCCATGAAAAACAGAATATATACTTTTCACTTCGGAACTTTTTTAATCATGGCCCTGCTGCTGTGTACGGTTTCACTTTCCGGCCAGACCGGGACAAAGAACTATATCAAAGCCACAGAATATCTGGACGAAACAGCCGATCCCGATGCAGCCGTCATTACCGTTCAATACTTCGACGGTCTGGGACGGCCCGAACAGACTGTTTCGGTTAAGGCAACGCCCGACGGAAAAGACATCGTCACCAAAACAGAATACGACGGCTTCGGCAGACAGGCAAAAGATTATCTGCCTGTACCGGTCAGTCAGTCCAACGGTAATTTTATCAATCCCGACAATATTACCGGAAATTATTACCAAACAAATTATACCCAAAGCGTATGGTATTCAGAAAAAACCATCGAAAACTCACCGCTCAACCGCGTAATGGCCCAGGCTGCGCCCGGCGATGTATGGGCAAAAGGCGGCGGACATGAGATAGAATTCCGGTATCTGACCAATACGTTTTCCGATTTCGTGAAAATCTTCAAAGTAAACACCACCTATACCGGCTTTACCGACAATGGTTATTATGAAGAAGCACAACTGTACAAAGCCGTTACGGTGGACGAAAACGGCAACGCTGTCTATGAATTCAAAGACAAACAGGGGCAGGTGGTACTGAAACGCACTCAGGTTTCCGACGGTTCCACCACCGGAAAAAACACCGACCCTGACCCCAATATTGAAATCCTCAGAAATGCCGACACCTACTATGTTTATGATATATACGGCAACCTCGCTTTTGTGATTCCGCCCCTGGCCTCTGCCCATTCAGACCCAGCCCCGTTTATGGATGAACTCTGCTACCAATACAGATACGACGAACGAAACCGCCTTGTGGAAAAGAAACTGCCCGGAAAAGGATGGGAAGCCATGGTCTATGACAAACAGGACAGACTGGTCGCCACACAGGACAGGGAATTAAAAAACCGGGGCAAATGGCTATTTACCAAATACGACAAATTCGGCAGGGTGGTCTATACGGGAATATACAGCAGCAGTGCTTCCCGCAGCTCACTCCAGTCAGCGGCAGATGGCTTTGGAAGCAACAATGAACAAAGACACGCTACAGGCTTCACCTTAAACGGGATGCCGGTACGTTATACCAAAACCGCTTTCCCCACCTCTTCCTTTGATGTTTTGACCGTTAATTATTACGACAGTTATGACGATTTGAATTTTACTCAGATAAGCGAATTCACCGAACAGCCCGTCCGCGACGGAACCCCAACAGCCGCCCACAGCCTGAAAGGTATGGCAACAGCTTCCATGATACGGATTATGGGAACCTACTCGTGGGAAAGAACCTTTATGGTATATGACGGGAATTCTCGTCCTGTGGGAACCTACAAAACCAATCATCTGGGCGGACGTACCAAAACCGAAAGCAAACTCAACTTTCGCGGACTGCCGGAGTTTACAGTTACCAAACACAAAAGAACGGCGACCGGGATAGAAGTCGTCATCAGGGACGAATTCACATACGACAGCATGGAAAGGCCTGACAGACACACACAGTCCGTCAACAGTTCCTCTGCCAAGAACCTGATTGCCAAAAACGAATACGATCCCCTGGGGCAATTGATCACCAAAAAGGTAGGCGGTACCCAGAACGGCAGCGACCGCTGGCAGGAAGTGGATTACCGCTACAACATACGCGGCTGGCTGACCCGTATCAACGATGTGGGGCTTGTACTCTACGGAAAAGATGCCGAACCGCCGACTATGGGTGATGACCTTTTTGCCTTTAGAATCCAGTACAATGAACTGGCAAACGGCGGAAACAATTATACCGAACCGCTCTACAACGGCAACATTGCCCAGACCTTTTGGAAGACAGCCGATGACAATATCATGCGGGGCTACCACTATACCTATGACCAGATGAACCGACTGCGCAGGGCCGACTTCTACAAATCGGGAAATGCCGGCATTACGGCTTATGGAGAGTTTATATCTTATGATCTGAACGGCAACATCAAAAACCTCTACCGCAGCACGGGCGATGCCAATGACAATGAAATTGACATGGACAACCTGACATACGATTACCACAGTTCCAGCTCCAATATCCTCAGGAATGTAACCGACGCAGTAAGCAGCCAGAACACGGGAGGATTTAAAGACGGCAATACCGGCCCGTGGCTGGATGACTATGCGTATGATGAAAACGGCAACATGACCCTTGACCGCAACAAAGGCATAACGGAAATCACATACAACCACCTGAATCTGCCCGTAGAAATCACTTGGAGCAGTACCAAAAAAATTGAATATATTTACAACGCCGCAGGGCAAAAAGTACAGAAAAAAGTGACGGACGGCAACACCATAAAAGAAGTGGATTACTTGGACGGCTTTCAGTATGCGGGAGGGATCCTGCAGTTTTTCCCACATCCGGAAGGCTATGTAAGGGCAACCCCTGTGGGAAGTATGACGCCCGGCGCTCCGCCTGCAAGCTATGCATACAACTATGTGTATAATTATACCGACCACCTGGGGAATGTGCGATTGTCCTACAGTTTAGACCCGCAGACACAACAGCTGAAAATACTGGATGAAAGCCATTATTACCCTTTTGGGTTAAAGCACAGCGTTTATACACCCAATACCTTGAAGGATTTTACAATAGATGATACACCCGGAGGCCCCGGAACACCCGTCCTTATCAATGTCTTGACAACGGAGTATATGTATAAGTTCCAAGGGCAAGAACGCCAGGATGAACTCGGACTCAACTGGGACAGCTTCAAATGGAGAAACTACGATCCCGCAATTGGGAGGTTTTTTAATTATGACCCATTAGCGGAAAAGTATTCTGATTATACTCCCTACCAGTTTTCTTCTAACCAAGTGGTTCACGCGAAAGAAATTGAAGGTTTAGAAAACTCTGCTGATCTAAACCAACAGAGGTGGCAGAAGCAATATCTTAAAGGAGAAATATCGAATGAACAGTTAATGGATAACTATCAGGCTCAATTTAATGGTGCGGTTACTGGTCTATCAATAGTATTACCTGTTGAAAGATTAGCTATTGGAGTTATTGGTAAAATAGCGAGTAGATTCTCAAGACCCGCAAAAGTTGTTAGTAATACTGAAAAAGCAACTTCTACAACTTCTAAGGTAGCACCAAAAACGACAAAGACATCATCGAAATATCAGGACACAACTAACAAATATAAAGGCACTGGTAAGCCCACAACGCCCAATAGGTCTACCGATGTAAACAAAAAGGATTTTGAGAAAAACCTTCAAAAATCAGGATTTGAAAAAACTCAAGTAAATGACAAAGTAAATAAATTTGAGAAAGACGGTAGCAGTTACACAACACGGCCTGATAAAAAAGGGGGAGATGCAGTAGATTTTAGGAAAAATGCTGAATCCGATAAGCCCGATTTAAAAATACGCTTGGGAGACTAATAATTAAAAACAGAATTATTATGACAGATTTCGTTACGGATAAGGAAGAATTTTTAAAATATAAATCTCAATTTAACCGGATTTTCACGAATGAAAATTTTGGAGATAATCCTTTTCACAGCCGTTTTAAGTATTTTTCAGCCTTTGAGTTTGATTTTATTTATCACGAATTATTTTTTGAGGGATTGAAGAATTTTCTTAAGACAATAGGAGATGAAAAAGTAACCTTTTATACCATAGACCCATCCCCTGTTGATTATTTTTATAAGCGTTATAATAAATATAGCGTGTTTGAAATAAGTAATGAGGCAACTAAAAAAGAACTGAGTGATATTATGATGAAAGACCCAAAACCGCCATCTGGAGATGCTATAGCCTTGACATCAGACGATATTTCCTGGTTTTCTGCTTCAGATGATTGGGCAATAATGGGTTCAAGAGACTGGGAAGTAGCCATCATTGGCTTTACATCAGAAAGGGTAAAAGAACTTTTTATAGAAAGTTTTAGTGAGAACGCACAATTAATGTTTACTTCAGTCGAACAGTTTGTGGAAGAATTTAAAGAAATGATTGTATTTAAAGAAATAAGTACAAATTTTTATAACAATCTTATAAAGAATTATCAGGATAGAATCTGAAAAATATGCTTGGGAGACTAATAATTAAAAACAGAGGTATTATGACAGATTTCGTTAGGGATAAGGAAGAATTTTTGAAGTATAAATCAAGGTTGAATGAAATTTTCACGAATGAGGATTTTGGAAATATGGCTGCTGGTATAGTAGCGGCAAGAGCGGGGATTCCTGATCTGGTTGCAAAGATGAAGTTTGGTGAACTCCAAGGAGGTCCCGAACCACCTGTCAGCGCAAAGGCTCAACAAATCGGATTAAACATTGGGAGAAAGTTGTTTTGGTCGGATTATGGAAAAAGAAGATTAGAGACTCCCATAATTAATCATAAATTTTAATAAATATGAAAATTTCCATTATAAAATGTTTAGGATTAGCCCTGACCTTTTTTCTACTTTTTACATGTTTCAAAAAAGAAGAAGAAAAATGGCGTCATATTGAGATTTCCCCATTAGACAATTCACAAACTATTACTGTAATTACAAAGGGAGATAAACGGTTTTTTATGAATGGAAAACACACAACAATTCCTAAGGACAATTATCTTTTATTAGACTTATCTATGGTAGATAGACTTGGCGATGGTTTCTCTATTTGTTGGGATGAAAATGGTTATAAATGGAAAATTGCATGTACTTATGCCGAACTGGTAGAAAATAAATTAGATACGTCGAAATATTTATATTATCAGGCTGCTGAAGCTAACGATAACTCATTATCTCAAGAGTATAAAAAAAGTAACTGTGGTAATTTTTTAATTAGGGAAAACAGAAGACCATGGGGTAATTTAAAGGTAAAATATATCATTAATTGAGAATTTGATTAAAACAATAGCATTGATTTTTATTTTTACATAATCCCCTGCAGTTTAGTTTGTATAATAAAAGCATCAAGGAGGGCGAAAGGCAGTGTTTCACATTGGGCCATTTATCAGAAGTCAAAACATTAACAACTTATTTTTCAGTAGATCTTAGAAAATCTTTTAGAAATTCAAAGCCAACCTGCGGGTTGGTTTTGTCATTTATAATTGCTTAAATCGCTTTAAAATTGATTTTATAGAACTTAATGTATCAGATTGGGACATGAAAAAAATTGATTATCTTTAACCTTACAAAAAACCGTGAAAAATCCTTTCTACATATCATACGCAGATATCATCAGCCAGTTGAGTTACGACCAATTCGGACAGCCGAAGATTAATAAAACAGACGGCACCCAGAACGGCAGCGACCGCTGGCAGGAAGTGGATTACCGCTACAACATACGCGGCTGGCTGACCCGTATCAACGATGTGGGGCTTGTACTCTACGGAAAAGATGCCGAACCGCCGACTATGGGTGATGACCTTTTTGCCTTTAGAATCCAGTACAATGAACTGGCAAACGGCGGAAACAATTATACCGAACCGCTCTACAACGGCAACATTGCCCAGACCTTTTGGAAGACAGCCGATGACAATATCATGCGGGGCTACCACTATACCTATGACCAGATGAACCGACTGCGCAGGGCCGACTTCTACAAATCGGGAAATGCCGGCATTACGGCTTATGGAGAGTTTATATCTTATGATCTGAACGGCAACATCAAAAACCTCTACCGCAGCACGGGCGATGCCAATGACAATGAAATTGACATGGACAACCTGACATACGATTACCACAGTTCCAGCTCCAATATCCTCAGGAATGTAACCGACGCAGTAAGCAGCCAGAACACGGGAGGATTTAAAGACGGCAATACCGGCCCGTGGCTGGATGACTATGCGTATGATGAAAACGGCAACATGACCCTTGACCGCAACAAAGGCATAACGGAAATCACATACAACCACCTGAATCTGCCCGTAGAAATCACTTGGAGCAGTACCAAAAAAATTGAATATATTTACAACGCCGCAGGGCAAAAAGTACAGAAAAAAGTGACGGACGGCAACACCATAAAAGAAGTGGATTACTTGGACGGCTTTCAGTATGCAGGAGGGATCCTGCAGTTTTTCCCACATCCGGAAGGCTATGTAAGGGCAACCCCTGTGGGAAGCATGACGCCCGGCGCTCCGCCTGCAAGCTATGCATACAACTATGTGTATAATTATACCGACCACCTGGGGAATGTACGCCTGTCCTACAGTTTAGACCCGCAGACACAACAGCTGAAAATACTGGACGAAAGCCATTATTACCCTTTTGGGTTAAAGCACAGCGTTTACACACCCAATACCTTGAAGGATTTTACAATGGATGATACACCCGGAGGCCCAGGAACACCCGTCCTTATCAATGTCTTGACAACGGAGTATATGTATAAGTACAACGGCAAAGAGTTTCAGGATGAGTTGGGGCTTGGGGTGTATGATTATGGAGCGAGGATGTATATGCCAGATTTAGGAAGATGGAATGGAATTGACAATAAAGCTGAGAAATTTTCACCTGTATCTCCTTATGTTTATGCGGCAAATAATCCGATAATTTTTATAGATATAGATGGTAATGATTTAATTTTGAGGTTCCAATGTGATTCCGCGAAAGAAGCTTATACAACTGTTGTGAACAGTGCAATGGGTGGTAAGTACGAAGTGGAGTATATTCCAATGAAAGGAGGGTATTATCAGGTAAAGTTGAATACTATTAAGTCAGATGTAAAACTCAGCAAAGAACAAAAAGCATTTTATAAGGAATACAATAAGGTTGTCAAAGCCAAAGAAGAAGTGTTTCAAAGCGTATTTCAAGAAGAATCCGATATAAAAGTAGATAGCTTTGTAACCGGAAATATAGATATAGCAGATGTTGAAGCTTTTGATGCAGCAGGGGAAGGTGGCTCATCAAGTGCCGGAGCACTGATACATTCTCATAGTGAGCAATTGGAAAAAGCAAAAATGGGCTTGAAAAAAGGTGAAGGAGGCAAAGTAGAAAAGGATGCGAATGGCAAGATTTTAACTCCTGACTATGACAAAGCCCATGCAGAAGGAATCAAATCTGAAAATAAAGTGAACGGAAATACCAGAGGTTTTGATGGTAATGAAAAACATTTTAAAGAGCCTAATGGCAATATTACAAAACAAACTTTAGATGATTCAGATGGATTCAAAGTAACAAAAGAAAATATTTCAGCAAAATGAAACTAATAATATCAATAACACTTTTAATTACTCTTTCTTGTAAGCCAATAAGGGTAATTTCTGAAATTGAAAAAAAATCTGAATTAGCTTGTACAGAAAATGAAGAGTTCAAAAAAAAGTTCTTTTTGTCTATTGAGAATGTAGAGAATTATTTGCTTAATAAAGGAAAAAGAGATTTATACGAAACTTCTCTTGGCTTTATTTCACAATATACTCATGTGTCATATGAAAAAACCCTTAATTATGATAATACATTTCCTTTTCCTTCATTTCAAGAAGATAAATCTAATTGGTTAAAATGGTATGAAGAGAATAAGTGTAATAATATTCAGATTAAAACACTAAAATCAACGAAAAAAATAAGGAATTAAAATAAAAGGGGCTCAAAGGGTTTCCCTTGCAAGTGCAGATTAGACCGGTCACGGGGTAATCTGCTAAAAAAAGATTAAGAAAACAGTGAGCTGTAAAAATTACATGATATCAAATAATTTAATAGACGGCATCCAGTATGCAGGAGGGATCCTGCAGTTTTTCCCACATCCTGAAGGCTATGTAAGGGCAACCCCTGTGGGAAGCATGACGCCCGGCGCTCCGCCTGCAAGCTATGCATACAACTATGTGTATAATTATACCGACCACCTGGGGAATGTACGCCTGTCCTACAGTTTAGACCCGCAGACACAACAGCTGAAAATACTGGACGAAACCATTATTACCCTTTTGGGTTAAAGCACAGCGTTTACACACCCAATACCTTGAAGGATTTTACAATAGATGATACACCCGGAGGCCCCGGAACACCCGTCCTTATCAATGTCTTGACAACGGAGTATTTGTATAAATACAACGGCAAAGAGTTTCAGGATGAGTTGGGGCTTGGGGTGTACGATTATGGGTGGCGTCAATATGATTCGGCTATCGGCAGATGGTTGGCACACGACCCATTAGCAGAACGATACCGCAGATGGTCGCCTTATAACTATGCTGTCAATAATCCATTAAGGTTTATTGATCCCGATGGTATGGGAGTGGATGATGTGATTATAAGAGGGTCTCATAGCGAACAGGCTGTTCAACAAATACAGGAATCAGTAGAAGGACAATTAAATGTGTCCATGGATTCTGCTGGAAAATTGTCATATACCAGAACGGACATGAATGGTCCTCTAACGCAAGGTGCTCAGGATTTAATGAATGCTATTGATGATACAACAATTACAACAGTAGTGGAGGCAACGAATGATAATTTTGTTGCTGGAGAAGGATCTCCTGTTCTGATAGGGGCTTTTATGGGAAATAAGTTTACAAGCCCGGGGCCTATTTTCACAACGGAAGCAACTCAAAAAATAAATCAACCGGCATTGGAAAAAATGGACGCCATTAATGGTAAGCCGGGCCAAACTACACTTCACGAAACGACAGAAGCATATAAAGGCGCAACTCTATCACAGCAAACAGGACGTTCAGTTGGACCTGCAACACTTGCTGATCAAAATAATCCTAATAGCATTTATAGACGCGCTCACGATAACGTGACTCGCCAATCTGGAAATATTAGGGTAGAATATTATGACAGACAAGGCAACCGAGGATACTTAGACAACCCTAATTTTAATCCATATAGAGCAGATTATATAACAGGTAGTCCTGAACAAACATTTCACACAATAACAGCATATTAATCAAAAAATGAGAGTAATTTTATTTGTATTTCTAATTATAATTTTTTCTTGTAGTCATAAAATTTATGAAGATATGCAAGAACCTAAATTGAACGTAGAGAATAATGATCTTTACACTGTTACTAAAGTTGATTCTATCAACAATTATTATGTCATTTATTTAAAAAAAGATGATGATAATTTTAAAGTAGTATCTGAAAAAGCAAAGAATACATATTGTAATCCACTTAAAGAAGGCCAAAAGGTATCTCTAAATTTGAAGTCTTTTTATGAAAAGAAAATTAAGTTCGGAAATAGGGAAATGACTACTTCCTTGATGGTAGATTGTTTTTCATTTAATGAAAGCACAAAAATATGCAGAGAGAAGGATAACGGCATTTATGATTTGTGCTATGCAGAAAATTTAGAAGGTTTATGTGTAAAGGAAAGTAATTAAAAAACATTGATCGCTTATAAATATAAATACAACGGCAAAGAGTTTCAGGATGAGTTGGGGCTTGTGGTGTACGATTATGGGTGGCGTCAATATGATTCGGCTATCGGCAGATGGTTGGCACACGACCCATTAGCAGAACAATACCGCAGATGGTCGCCTTATAACTATGCTGTCAATAATCCATTAAGGTTTATTGATCCCGATGGTATGGGAGTGGATGATGTGATTATCAGGGGGGACTCAGCTGATAAAGCTTTTACCCAATTGGAAAGCGAAACAACATTGAGTTTAACCCACAATAAAACATCAGGAAAAGTAGAAACTACTGATTTATCAAATAAGGAATACAAAAGTTTATCCACAGCAGACCAAAAATTATATGATGCGATTAAGGATAAAGGAAAAACAGTGGATTTAATAGCAACATCTTCAAATGAAATAGATATGAATGGTAGTGGCGAAACTACAATTTTAGTCGTTGGAGCGTATGGAGGTTCTAAACTCTCTGAAGACGGGACTACCATTATTGGCAAACAGTATGTAAATCCTGACCAGGCAGAAAAGATTGAACAAAATGGAGGAAATACAGCCGGGCAATTTGTGAAACACGAAATAATGGAATCATATAGCGCTATGAATATAGGAAATGGTATACATAAAAAAGATAGTGATATATATTTTGACGCTCATGATGAAGCAATGTGTGTAGACCCTAAATATTCTGATAAAGACATAAAAAGAGATTCAAATCATATACCTGGTTATAATTTATATTTTACCACTAATCCTACAACGGGGGTGAATGCAGAAATATTTAGAGTTCCAAAATAAATAAAAATAAACTTTATGAAAAAGATAATAATTCTATATAGTTTAATCTTCACTCTCTCATGTTCATCATCAAACTTAAATATTGTAGATAATAAAAAAATACAAGTTGATAAAATAGATTCTGTAGATATATACTATGTTTTTAATACGAACCATTCAAATAACAGTATTATTATTGGGGAAAAGGAATATTTAAGACCATGCTTACCTTTTCCAAATTATATAATTTCTGATAGTGTTAAGACCACATCAATTCTTAAAGATGGCAATAGGAAAATATTTATTGGTGCAGATGGATACACAATTGATGATATCAGAATAAAAAAAACCGGAGAACCTGTTAAATATATAGATAACTGTGAGTCATTTAGTGTGGCTCCATCTCATGAACAGAACGAAACAAAAATTGAGAGAAAAAATGATAGTAAGTAGTGAAAGCTACAGCCACAAAGAGATTGAGCATCTTTACAATGCGGCAGGTATAAAAGTGCAGAAAACAGTGATAGCCAATGACAGCATAAAAACAGTAGATTACTTAGACGGGTTCCAGTACGCAGGGGGAGTTTTACAGTTCTTTCCGCATGCCGAGGGATATGTGAGAGCAACACCAGCCGGAAACATTACAACTAGAGGCCCCGGAACACCCGTCCTTATCAATGTCTTGACAACGGAGTATATGTATAAATACAACGGGAAGGAGTTTCAGGATGAGTTGGGGCTTGGGGTGTACGATTATGGGTGGCGTCAATATGATTCGGCTATCGGCAGATGGTTGGCACACGACCCATTAGCAGAACAATACCGCAGATGGTCGCCTTATAACTATGCTGTCAATAATCCATTAAGGTTTATTGATCCCGATGGTATGGGAGTGGATGATGTGATTATCAGGGGGGACTCAGCTGATAAAGCTTTTACCCAATTGGAAAGCGAAACAACATTGAGCTTACCCACGATAAAACATCAGGAAAAGTAGAAACTAATGATTTATCAAAAAAAGAGTATAGAGGTTTATCCAAGTCGGACAAGAAATTATATAATGCTATCAAGGATAAAGGAAAAACAGTGGATTTAATAGCAACATCTTCAAATGAAGTAGATATTAATGATAATGGAGAAACTGGAATTTTAGTTGTTGGAGCGTATGGAGGTTCTAAGCGATCTGAAGATGGGAAAACCACTATTGGCAAACAGTATGTAAATCCTGACCAAGCTGAAAAGATTGAACAAAATGGAGGAAACACAGCCGGGCAATTTGTGAAACATGAAATAATGGAGTCATATAACGCTATGAATATAGGAAAAGGAACTCATACGGCAAAGACTACTGAAGGTAATAAAACTTATTTTAAAGCTCATAAAAAAACGATGCGTTTAGATCCTAAATATTCTGATAAAGGTTTAAAAAAAGATTTAGGAATTTCTGTTCCGGGCTATAATATTTATTTTCATAAAAATGAATCAACGGGCTCAGCAATAGAATTATTTAGAATACAACAATAATAATACAGTTATGAAAAAGTTGAAGATTTTAGTTATTATGTTAGTTATGGCTTCTTGTACTTCTCAGAATTACGGTTTTAGTTGGTTCCACAAGAAATTGAAAATAGCTGAAATTGATTCAGTTGATATATATTATATTTACAATATAGACAATAAAAAACAATCTATAATTATTGGGGAAAAAGAACACTTAAGAAACTGCTCGTCTTTCAAAAAATATATAATTATAGATAGTATAAAAACTTCACTATATCTTAAAGAAGGTAAAAGAGAGGTGTTCATTGGAGCAAATGAATTCCATATAAATGATAAGAAAATTAAAAATGCAGGAGAACCTGTAAAATATATAGATAATTGTAGGGCATTTAGATAATGCCACCTCAGCAAATCAAAATATTGGAGGTAACGCTGAAATATTTAGTACAGAACAATAACACTATAATTATGAGAAAACTTATCTATATAATTTCGATTATATCTCTTATTTCATGTTCGTCATCAAACATTACTGGAGGATTGAAGCAAAAATTGGAAATAGTTAAAATAGATTCTATTGATAGTTATTATATTTTTTCACTCAAAACCAAAGATACTATTATTGTTTTAGGCGAAGTTGATCATTTAAGACAATGTATGCCTTTTAAAAAATACTTGGTAAAGAATAAAATTAAGCAAACAATGTATTTAAGCGATGGAGGTAAAGAAATTCCAGTTAAATACATTGGCTATATAGATGATAAAAGAATCAAAAATTCAGGAATCTTTGTGAATTTTATCGATGATTGTGAATCATTTAGGTAATGCGAACCCGATGGCGGATTTGCAATCCCGGGCTATAATATATATTTTCATAAAAAATGGGTAGTGTTCACATTGGGACATTTATCATAAATCAAAACATAAACAACTTATTCTCAGTAAATTTCAAAAAATCTTTTAGAAATTCAAAGCCAACCTGCGGGTTGGTTTTGTTATTTATAATTCCTTCACATTTTTCTGAAAGAAGTCTTTGAACCTTTTATTAGGTGAACATTTTTTCCGTCCCGACCCGCAGCGCGGGT
>Ga0222419_100313_pt1 | contig 60332 bp, 50 predicted proteins | sample 1B20Ametagenome_FD_182474 | JGI IMG/M metagenome (GOLD analysis project Ga0222419, IMG submission 182474) | Enriched microbial communities from leaf-cutter ant dump, University of Wisconsin, Madison, United States - 1B20A (version 2) | ecosystem: Environmental > Terrestrial > Nest > Insects nest...
CACTCGGGTGGCCTTGGCGGCACCTACGGCGGCAACCCGATCGCCTGCGCCGCGGCGCTCGCCGCGATCGACGTCTTCGAGAACGACGGGATGATCGAGCGCGCCCGCGAGATCGGCGAGATCCTGAAGGCCCGTCTCGCGGAGATCCAGCAGGGAGACGCCCGCATCGGCGACATCCGCGGACACGGCGCGATGATCGCCGCCGAGTTCGTGGACCCCGAGACCAAGGCTCCGGATGCCGCGCTCACCGCGGCCGTCGCCAAGGCCTGCATCGCGCAGGGCGTGATCGTCCTCACCTGCGGCACCTACGGCAACGTCATCCGCTTCCTGCCGCCGCTGTCGATCGGCGACGAGCTGCTGAACGAGGGCCTCGACGTCGTCGCGGCCGCGCTCGCCGCAGCCTGAGGCGAGCCCACCAGACGTCCGGTCGCGACTCGTGTCGGGGGATTACGAGTCGCGGCCGGCACACATCCCTCACGACAAAGGAGTTGCACGATGACAGAGATCACTCGCGACGTGCTGATCATCGGCGCGGGCGCAGCCGGCACCACCGCCGCCAACGACCTGCGCAAGGCCGGGCTCTCGGTCGCCGTCCTGGAGGCGCGTGACCGCGTCGGCGGGCGCCTGTGGACCGACGTCATCGACGGCGCCATGCTCGAGATCGGCGGCCAGTGGGTCTCGCCCGACCAGGACGCGCTGAAGGAGGCCATCGAGGAGCTGGGCCTCGAGACCTACAGCCGCTACCGCGACGGCGACAGCGTGTACGTCGGGCCCGACGGGCAGGTGCACCGCTTCACGGGCGAGATGTTCCCGGTGTCTCCCGAGACCGAGAAGGTCATCGCCGAGGTGACCGAGCGCCTCGACGCCATGGTCGCCGAGATCGACCCGGACCGGCCCTGGGCGCACCCGAAGGCCGCCGAGTGGGACGCGATCACGTGGGACGCCTGGCTGCGCGAGCAGACCGACGACGACGAGGCCGTCCGCAACCTCGCCTTCGCGACCGGCTCCGCCATGCTCACGAAGCCGACGCACGCCTTCTCGCTGCTGCAGTCGCTGCTGATGGCGGCATCCGCGGGCTCCTACTCGAACCTCGTCGACGCCGACTTCATCCTCGACAAGCGCGTCGTGGGCGGACTGCAGCAGGTTCCGCTGCTGCTCGCCGAGCGCCTGGGCGACGACGTCTTCCTGAACCAGCCCGTGCGCACCCTGGAGTGGAGCGACACCGGCGTGGTGGCGACCACCGACGAGCTCACCGTCAGGGCGCGCTACGCGATCCTCGCCTTCGCCCCCGTGCTCTACAACCGCATCTCCTTCGTCCCGGCGCTGCCGCGCCGCCAGCACCAGATGCACCAGCACCTCTCGATGGGCTTCGTCATCAAGGTGCACGCGGTCTACGACCGTCCGTTCTGGCGCGAGCAGGGGCTCAGCGGCACCGCGTTCAGCCCCTACGAGCTGTCGCACGAGGCCTACGACAACACCAACCACGGCGACGAGCGCGGCACCCTCGTCGGCTTCGTCAGCGATCAGAACGCCGACGACCTGTTCACGCTGTCGGCCGAGGAGCGCAAGGAGCGCATCCTCGAGTCACTCTCGCACTACTACGGTCCCGAGGCGAAGAACCCGGTCGTCTACTACGAGAGCGACTGGGGCACCGAGGAGTGGACCCGCGGCGCGTACGCGGCGAGCTTCGACATGGGCGGCCTGCACCGCTACGGCGCGGACCTGCGCACGCCGGTCGGGCCGATCCACTTCGCCTGCAGCGATCTCGCCGGCGCGGGCTACCAGCACGTCGACGGCGCGATCCGCATGGGCCACCTCGTCGCCTCGAACATCGTGGCCGCGAGCCGCGACGCCGGCTGATGACCGGAGCCATCGTCGTCGGCTACACGGCGACGGATGCCGGGGCGGACGCCGCGGCGCTGGGCGCGCGCCTCGCGCGCAGCCTCGGCGCCGCCCTGCACCTGGTGATCGTGCTGCCGTCCGAGGGCACGCGCAGCCCCATCGTGCCGCCGGAGCGGGCCTACGAGGACCACATCCGCGCCCAGGGCAAGCGATGGCTGGCTGAGGCCGTCTCCGCCCTTCCGCAGGAGATCGCGCGCACGGGCCACGTCCGCTTCGCCGAGTCCTTCGCCGAGGGGCTGATCTCCGCGGGCGAGGAGTTCGGAGCGCGGCTGATCGTCGTCGGCACGGCCGGAGGCGGGCTGTTCGGGCGTCACCGGCTCGGCAGCGTCGCCTCGGAGCTGCTGCACTCCTCGACCATCCCGGTCGCGCTCGCGCCGGCGGGGCTCGCCCGCCAGGACGACCACGTCCTGCCGCGCGTCACGGCGGCGGTGGGAACCCGTCCCGGCGCCGAGGCGCTGCTCGACGAGGCCGCGTCCATGGCCGTCGACGCCGGGGTCGACCTCCGCCTGGTCTCCCTGGTCCCGTTCGACGTGCCGCCGGGACTCGACACGGGCGCGATCCGCCTGGTCGCTGGCTCTCATCTCGAGGTGGCCGCAGGCCTGCTTCCCGACGACCTGACGGCCGTGGTCGAGGAGGCCCCGGGCGACAGCGTGGAGGACGCGGTCGCGAACCTGGCCTGGCTGCCCGGCGAGGTCGTCCTCGTGGGGTCCTCCCGGCTCGCGCAGCCCCGCCGTCTGTTCCTCGGCTCCACCGCCGCGAAGATGCTGCACGAGCTGCCCGTCCCGATGATCGTCGTCCCGCGCACCCGCGCCGAGGCAGGAGCCCGCTGATGAGCACCGATTCCGCCGTCACCACCGGCGTCTCCCAGAAGGGCCTGAGCGCGGGCGCCGTCGGCGTGATCGGCGCGGTCGTGATCGGGGTCTCCACGATCGCCCCCGCCTACACGCTGACCGCCTCCCTCGGTCCGACCGTCGCGGTCGTCGGCACCCAGGTTCCGGCGATCATCCTCGTCGGGTTCATCCCGATGCTGCTCACCGCCTTCGGCTACCGCGAGCTCAACCGCGCGATCCCCGACTCGGGCACCTCGTTCACGTGGGGCGTGCGGGCCTTCGGCCCGTGGATCGGCTGGATGACGGGCTGGGGCCTGATCGCCGCGACCGTGATCGTGCTCTCGAACCTCGCCGGCATCGCCGTGGAGTTCCTGTTCCTGCTGATCTCCCAGCTCACCGGGAACGCGGGCATCGCCGACCTCGCCTTCAACCCGTTCATCAACGTGACGGTGTGCCTGCTGTTCATGCTCGGGGCGACGCTGGTGTCGTATCGCGACATGCAGACCACCCAGAAGTTCCAGTACATCCTCGTCGGCTTCCAGGTGCTCGTGCTGCTGATGTTCGCCGGGGTCGCGATCGTGAAGGCCGTGCAGGGCGACGCGCCAGACCCCACCGCGTTCTCGTGGTCGTGGTTCAACCCGTTCGAGGTGTCGTCGTTCAGCGCCTTCGCCGCAGGGCTCTCGCTGTCGATCTTCATCTTCTGGGGCTGGGACGTCGTGCTCACCATGAACGAGGAGACCAAGGACCCGGCGAAGACCCCGGGCCGCGCGGCCATGGTCACCGTCGTCGTGGTGGTGAGCCTGTACCTGCTGCTCTCGATCGGCCTCATCATGTTCGCCGGCGTCGGCGACGGCGAGCTCGGACTCGCGAACGAGGCGATCTCGGCCAACGTGTTCTTCGCGCTGTCCGATCCGATCCTCGGGCCGCTCGCGTTCCTCGTCTCGCTGGCCGTGCTGTCCAGCTCCGCCGCCTCGCTGCAGTCGACCGCCGTCGGCCCGGCCCGCACCCTGCTCGCGATGGGCTACTACGGCGCGCTGCCGAAGAAGTTCGCCAGGGTCAGCCCCCGCTTCTTCACCCCCGGCTACGCCACGATCGTCTCGGCGGTCGTCGCCAGCGTGTTCTACGCCGTGATGCGGCTGCTCAGCGAGAACGTGCTCACCGACACGATCCTGTCGCTGGGCATGATGATCTGCTTCTACTACGGGCTCACGGCCTTCGCCTGCGTCTGGTACTTCCGCCGGCAGTGGTTCGACTCGGTGCGCGCCTTCTTCTTCACCTTCCTGTTCCCGCTCGTCGGCGGCGGCATCCTCGCGGTGCTGTTCGTGACGACGCTCGTCGACTCGATGGATCCCGCCTACGGCAGCGGCTCGAGCATCGGCGGCGTCGGCCTCGTGTTCGTGCTCGGCGTCGGGATCATCGTGGTCGGCATCGCGATCATGATCTGGCAGGCGATCCGCCGGCCCGCCTTCTTCCGCGGCGAGACCCTGACGGCGGATGCTCCGCCCAGCCTCCGCCGCCGCTGACCCCCTGCACGTCCCCACAGAAAGAGAACCAATGAGCACTCAGACAGAGCAGGCTCTGCTCGACAGCATCCCCACCGGCCTCTTCATCGGCGGCGAGTGGATCGACGGCGAGACCGGCGCCACCTTCGACGTGCACGACCCGGCGACGAACGCCGTCATCCGGACGATCGCGGACGCGACGCCCGCCGACGGCATCCGGGCCCTCGACGCCGCCGTCGCGGCGCAGGACTCCTGGGCGGCCACCGCCCCGCGCACCCGCAGCGACATCCTCCGCCGCGCCTTCGACCTCGTGCAGGAGCACAAGGAGGACCTGGCGCTGCTGATGACCCTCGAGATGGGCAAGCCGCTCGCCGAGGCCCGCGGCGAGGTGGCCTACGGCGGCGAGTTCCTGCGCTGGTTCAGCGAGGAGGCCGTGCGCATCTCCGGCCGCTACGGACTCAACCCCGAGGGCACGGGGCACATGGTGGTCTCGCAGCGTCCCGTGGGGCCGTCGTTCTTCGTGACGCCGTGGAACTTCCCGTTCGCGATGGCCACCCGCAAGATCGCCCCCGCGCTCGCGGCCGGCTGCACCGTCGTGATCAAGCCCCCGGCGCTCACTCCGCTCACCACGATGTTCTTCACCTCTCTGCTGGAGAAGGCCGGGCTGCCGAAGGGCGTCGTGAACGTCGTGCAGACCTCGCGCTCGGGAGCGCTGTCCGGTCCGATCATCGCCGACCCGCGCCTGCGCAAGCTGTCGTTCACGGGCTCGACCGAGGTCGGCCGCAAGCTCATCGCCCAGGCCGCCGAGGGCGTGCTGCGGGTGTCGATGGAGCTCGGCGGCAACGCCCCGTTCGTCGTCTTCGAGGACGCCGACCTGGACAAGGCGGTCGAGGGCGCGCTGGCCGCGAAGTTCCGCAACATCGGCCAGGCGTGCACGGCGGCCAACCGCTTCATCGTGCACAAGGACGTCGCCGCCGAGTTCGGCCGCCGGGTCACCGAGCGCGTCGACGCCATGAAGATCGGCCGCGGCACCGAGGACGGCGTCGCGATCGGCCCGCTCATCGACGCGGATGCCGTCGCCAAGGCGGACGAGCTCGTGCGCGACGCAACGGACCGCGGTGCGAGGCTGCTCGCCGGCGGCAAGGCCGTCGAGGGAGTGGGCTCGTTCTACGAGCCCACCGTGCTCACCGACGTGGTCGCCGGCTCGGCGATCCTCCGCGAGGAGATCTTCGGCCCGGTGCTCGCCATCGCGACCTTCGAGACCGAGGACGAGGCCGTGCGCCTCGCCAACGACACCGAGTACGGCCTGGTGTCGTACGTGTTCACCGAGAACCTGCAGCGCGGGCAGCGGATGATCGACGCGCTCGAGACCGGCATGATGGGTCTCAACGTGGGCGTCGTCTCGAACGCCGCGGCCCCGTTCGGCGGTGTCAAGCAGTCGGGTGTCGGCCGCGAGGGCGGCTTCGAGGGCATCCACGAGTACCTGTCCACCAAGTACACGCTGATCCCGGTCGGCTGAGTCGCCGCACCTGGGTCCCTGAGCCCGTCGAAGGGCAGCCAACGCAATGAGAGGACATGACATGACCGACTACGCCGTCATCAACCCCGCCACCGGCGAGACGCTGGCGACCTACGACACGTTCACCGACGCGCAGATCGACGACGCGATCGCGCGGGCGCACGCCGCGGCATCCGTGTGGGGGAGCACCCCCGTGGCCGAGCGCGCCGCGGTGATCCGCCGCATCGCCGAAGGGCACCGCGCCCGCCGCGACGAGTTCGCGGCGATCATCGTGCGCGAGATGGGCAAGCCGCTCTCCGCAGCCGTCGGCGAGGTCGACTTCGCGGCCGACATCATCGAGTTCTACGCCGACAACGCCGAGAAGATCAACGCGGATCAGCCGCTGGACATCCTGGGCGAGGGCACCGCGGTGATCCGTCGAGCTCCGCTGGGCGTGCTCTTCGGCATCATGCCGTGGAACTTCCCGGCCTATCAGGTCGCCCGGTTCGCCGGGCCCAACCTGGCCCTCGGCAACACGATCATCCTGAAGCACGCTCCGCAGTGCCCCGAGTCTGCGGCGCTGCTCGAGGAGATCTACCGCGACGCGGGCCTTCCCGACGGCGGCTACGTCAACGTGTACGCCACCAACGAGCAGTCGGCGACCATCATCGCCGACCCGCGCGTGCAGGGCGTGTCGGTGACCGGCTCCGAGCGCGCCGGGGCGGCGGTCGCCGAGGTCGCCGGGCGCAACCTCAAGAAGGTCGCGCTCGAGCTCGGCGGGTCCGACCCGTTCATCCTGCTCTCCACCGACGACCTCGACGCCACCGTCCAGGCCGCCGTCGACGCCCGCCTCGACAACAACGGCCAGTCCTGCAACGGCGCCAAGCGGTTCATCGTCGCCGAGGGCCTGTACGACGCCTTCGTGGAGAGGTTCGTCGCGAAGCTGGCCGCCGTCCGGGCGAGCGACCCCACGCAGGAGGACACGGTCCTCGGCCCGCTCTCGTCTCTGGCCGCGGCGGAGCGGCTGCAGGAGCAGGTCGACACCGCCGTGTCGCAGGGCGCGACCCTGCTCACCGGCGGCACCCGCGACGGCGCGTTCTTCGCACCGACCGTCCTCGCCGGCGTCACCGCCGACATGGACGTCTACCGCGAGGAGCTGTTCGGTCCGGCCGCCGTCGTCTACCGCGTCGCGGACGAGGCGGCGGCCGTGGCGGTCGCCAACGACACCTCGTTCGGCCTGGGCTCGTACGTGTTCACCACCGACCCCGAACAGGCCGAGCGCGTCGCGAACAGCATCGAGGCCGGCATGGTCTACGTCAACGTCGTGCTCGCCGACAGCCCCGAGCTCCCCTTCGGGGGCGTGAAGCGCAGCGGCACCTCGCGCGAGATGGGGCTGCTGGCCGCCGACGAGTTCGTGAACAAGAAGCTCATCCGCATCGCCTGAGTGCGCCCGCGGCGCCTGTCTGGGTGCCCGTGACATCCGTCTGGAATCGTCACGGGTGCAGGGCCAGAAAGCGGTTTCTGGTCCTGCATCCGTGAAATCCTCCGACAGGCGCGATAGGGCGTGGTGCACGGACAGACGGCGGGCGGACGCCGGAGCCCGGCCCGCCGGACCGGCGTAGTGTCGGAGACATGGCCACCGTCGCAGAGAACATCGTCCGCACTCTCCACGCCAACGGGATCGACCGCGTCTACGGCATCCCCGGCGACTCGCTCAACGGCTTCACCGACGCCCTCCGCAAGGACGGCACGATCCGCTGGGTGCACGTGCGGCACGAGGAGGCGGCCGCGTTCGCCGCCGCCGCGGATGCCGCCCTCACCGGAGATCTCGCGGTCGTCGCCGGCTCGTGCGGCCCGGGCAACCTGCACCTCATCAACGGCCTGTACGACGCCAACCGCTCGCGTGTGCCCGTGCTGGCGATCGCCGCGCACATCCCGACGTCCGAGATCGGCACGGGGTACTTCCAGGAGACGCACCCGCAGGACCTCTTCCGCGAGTGCAGCGTCTACGTCGAGTACGTCGCCGACCCGCGGCAGATGCCGCGCCTCCTGGAGATCGCGATGCGCGCCGCGATCGAGGAGCGCGGAGTCGCGGTGCTGGTGATCCCCGGCGACGTCGCGCTGGCGGACATCGACGACGACCGTGCCGTCGTGATCGAGCGCGCCCGGCCCGTGGTGGTGCCGTCCGGCGCGGAGCTCGAGCGCGCGGCGACCCTGCTGAACTCCGCGGAGAGGGTCACGATCCTCGCCGGCGCCGGCGTCGAGGGCGCGCACGACGAGGTCGTGGCGCTGGCCGACCGGCTCGGGGCGCCGATCGTGCACGCTTTGCGCGGCAAGGAGTTCATCGAGTACGACAACCCCTTCGACGTGGGCATGACGGGGCTGCTCGGGTTCGCGTCCGGCTACCGGGCCATGGAGGCGGCCGACACGCTGCTCGTGCTCGGCAGCGACTTCCCGTACGAGCAGTTCTATCCCGAGCGGGCGACGACCATCCAGGTCGACATCCGCGGGTCTCAGCTCGGCAGGCGGCATCCGCTCGATCTCGGTCTCGTCGGCGACGTCCGCGCCACGGCCGAGGCCCTGCTGGCCAGGCTCGCCGCGAAGACCGACCGCACGCACGTCGACGACGCCACGGCCCACTACCGCAAGACGCGGGCGAAGCTCGATGACCTCGCCGTGCCGTCGAAGGGCTCCCGCCCCATCCATCCGCAGTACCTGGCCCGGCTGCTCGACGAGCGCGCGGCCGACGACGCCGTCTTCACCGCCGACGTCGGCTCGCCCACGGTGTGGGCAGCCCGGTACCTGACCATGACCGAGGGGCGCCGCCTCATCGGCTCGTTCACCCACGGATCGATGGCGAACGCCCTTATGCACGGGATCGGCGCCCAGGTGGCGGAGCCGGAGCGTCAGGTGGTGGCCCTCGCCGGAGACGGCGGACTGTCGATGATGCTGGGCGAGCTGCTCACGCTCACCCAGAACGGCCTGCCCGTGAAGACGGTCGTGGTGAACAACTCCTCGCTGAACTTCGTGGAGCTGGAGATGAAGGCCGCCGGTTTCGTGACCTACGGCACCGGTCTGCAGAACCCGAGCTTCGCCGCGATCGCCGAGGCCATGGGCATCTTCGCCCGCCGGGTGGAGCGCAGCGACGAGCTGCCCGCCGCTCTCGACGAGGTGCTCGCGCACGACGGCCCCGCCCTGCTCGACGTGGTCACCGAACGCCAGGAGCTGTCGATGCCGCCGGCGATCGAGGCCGCTCAGGTGAAGGGCTTCGCGCTGTACGCGATCCGCACCGTGATGTCGGGACGCGGCGACGAGCTGCTCGACCTGGCCAGGGCCAACTGGCGTCAGCTGTTCTGACGGCCGTTCGCCGTCGGGCCTCGGCCCGGAGCGCCCGTGCGAGGGACGGACGGATGCCGGTGGCTCAGCTCTCGACGAACCCGCGCACCTCGGCGGCCTCGCCGTGCCGGCCGAGCGCCTCGAGCACGTCGCCGAGCTCCAGCGCCGCCACCTGGCGCAGCGGGGCGGCCGCCGCGCCGTGCTCGATCGCCGAGCGATACAGCGGAACGGCGTCGGCCCCGCGCTCGGCAGAGGCGAGCACGCGCGCCGCGAACAGCTCCGAGCCGCCTGCCGACCCCGCATCGCCGAGTCCGTCGAAGCCGTCTGCGGCGGTCAGCGCGGCCGCCACGGCCTCATCGACGCGTCCGAGCGTGGCGAGGGCCCTGGCGCGGGAGTCCGTGACGTCGGCGAGCAGCCAGCCGGCCTCGTGCTGCCGGGCGAGCTCGGCGACCTCGTCGAACAGCACGAACGCGCGCTCGTCCTCTCGGCCGCCGTAGGCCTGCCCGAGATTGTGCAGCACGTCGGCCAGGGTGCCGACGGCCTCGGGATCCTTCCGCACGATCTCGACGGCCGACTCGAGCAGCTCGATGGCATCGTCGTGCTCGTCGAAGCGTGCCAGGATCTTGGCGCGCTCCATGAGCGCCGTCGCCTGATCGGCATGCTGCTCGGCCTCTCCGAACAGCTCGGCGGCGTAGCCGTACGCGCCGACCGACTGGCCGAACTCGCCGGAGGCGCTGAGCGCCCGGCCCAGCATCGACGCCGTCATGGCGCGCGAACCGGCGGGCACGCCGGACTGCTCCTCGCGCTCGAGGACGGTGCCGAACAGCTCTGCGGACTCCTCCGCGTCGCCCACCGCGAGCATGGCTCGGGCCAGACGGAAGTTCGTCGGGCTCGGGTCCTCGCCGCTCTGCTCCATCAGGCGCGCGGCCAGGCGGTAGCGGCTGAGCGCCTTCTCGGCGTCTCCCGCGTCCTCCCAGAGCGCTCCCGCGAGCAGATGGGCCGAGGCGAGCGCCGACGCCGCCCCCAGCTGCGCGAGCAGGCGGCAGGCCTCGTCGGCATCCGTCGCGCCCGTGGCGTAGTCCTCGGCGCCGCCGCGCACCCGCGCCCTCGTCTGCAGAGCGCGGGCGCGGTGCCCGATGCTCAGGTCCTCCTGCGTGAGCAGGGCGTCCAGCAGCGTGGACGCGCCGTCCAGGTCGGCCTTGCCGAGCATCGCCGAGATCGCCATCATCGTCGTGGTGTTCGACAGGCGGGCGTCCTCCGCCTCGGCGAAGGCGCGCGCGGCCTGCTCCGCACGATCGAGAGCGGCATCGGACTCCTCGGCGCGCAGGTGCAGGAACGCCCGGCTGAGCGCGAGGTCGCCGCGGGTCCAGGCGGGCAGCGCGTCAGGCGCCTCGAGCTCGGCCTCCAGCGACGCCACGGCCTCGGGAGAGCTCGCGCCGAAGGTCGCGAGGCCCAGACGCTCCTCGAGGTCCGCCTGCGCGGCGAGACCGGCGGCGCGCAGCGCGTCCGCCCGGTCGGGGAGCGTGAGCAGGGCCTCGTCGGCGCGATCCAGGGCGACGAGCATGCCCATCCGCACGGACAGCAGCTGCGCCCTCTTGGCGGGGTCCGCGACCTCGAGTGCACGGGGAAGACCCTGCAGCGCCTCGGCCTCGACCCCGTACTGGGCCAGGTTCATGACGCGGTCGAACCAGCCGTCGGCATTGAGCGGCGTCTCCGTCGGAACGGTCTCGACGAACGCGTCGGAGCGGATCGGCACCTCGTAGTGCTCCGCTCCGAGCGCGCGCAGGCGCGCGAGCGAGCGGGCGTGGCCGTCGCTCTCGTCGCGCTCGTCGAACGCGGCGCCGATGCGCTCCGCCGCCGCCCACGCCGCCGTGGCCAGGTCCGCGGCGCTCCACGTCCCCTCGTGCTCCCCGAACAGCGGCACGAGGGCTGCGGCATCCGCCCCTCGCACCGGCGTGGACCCGTGGCCGGCCGCCGCGACGCGGTCGAGCGCCAGGCCGAAGGCCGCCAGGGCGGCGAAGTGCGCGTCGACGTTGAGCCCGTCGTGGGCGAGCCACGGGAGGTGCCGCTCCACGAGGGCCAGCGCGCGCGCCTCGTTGCCGGTGACCGCGGCGAAGACGATGTTGTTCGCGACGATCCGCAGGTTGTCGGGGTTGTCCTTCGCGAGGCGGTAGCTGCGCAGGTGCGCGCTCTTCGCCTCGTCGAACCGCCCGGCGCGCAGGTACGGCAGCAGCACGCGGGAGAGGGCGTGCTCCGGCTCCTCGCCGCACGAGAAGCCGCCCTCGATCATCTCCTCGACGAGGCGGATGGCGTCGGCATCCCGTTCCGTGTCGGCGAAGAAGCCCGCGAACTGGCTGCGCCCGCAGGCGTCGCAGTGGCTGTGCTCGTCGCGCGGCGTCGCCTCGAGCCGTACGCGCAGCGCCTCGGCGTCGTCCATCCGACCGGCATCCCAGGCGTCCTCGAACCGCGCCGTCAGCACCCCGCTCAGACCGAGACCGGCCGTGCGGTAGTGCGCCTCCATGTCGTCGAGCACCGCCGAGATCTGCTCGCCCGAGAAGGCGGGGGAGGAGCGCAGCGCCGAGGCCATCCACTTGAACTGCCACATCAGATCGGCGCCGCCGTAGCCCAGGTCGGCGGGGAAGCGCTGCGGGTCGGCGTCGTGATGCGCCAGGCACCAGGCGAAGGAGTTCAGCATGACGTCCGTGGCGCCGTTCATGTTCGCCGAGGCGGTCTGGCGCATGCGGGCCTGGTACTCCAGCTGCTCGTCGCCGAGCTCGAGGGAGAGCGCCACGGCCTCGGCCACGAGCGCCTGCTCGGCCGGCCCCCAGGGCGTGCGGTCGATCTCGTCGAGCAGCTGCTGGAAGCGCTTCTTCGGACGTGCCATGACGGGGCCTTTCAGAGTGAGTCGAAGGGAACGGCATCGTCCTCGATGCCGGCGGAGAGCGAGACGAGGTCGGTGAGCGCGCTGGTCATCAGCACCCGGTCGGCGTCGCTCAGCGGATGGTGACCGGCCAGCAGCGCCTGGATGTACAGCAGCTGCACGGTGCGGGCGAACACCGCCCCGTCCTGCACCCGGACCAGGGCGCGCACCACGCGGTTCGACCAGTTCAGGCACAGCCGCGACGTGAGATCGTCGTCGCGTGCGGACGAGAGGGTGCTGTCGATGCGGTCGAGGACTCCGCCCCACAGCGATCCGGTGACGCCCTTGGTGCGGCGCCGGTCGATGGCCCGCAGCACCTCGGGGTCGGCGACGTAGAGGGCCGCGAGGTCGACGCGGTCGATCGAGCGGACGACGACGGAGCATCCGGATGCCGCCAGCACACCGCCCGCACGGGACTCCAGGGCGACGGCGGCCTCGCGGTCGTCGAGCGGAGGCGGATCGAGCCGGTCGAGCTCGCCGGTGACGTCGACCTGCTCGACCGTGACCTCGGGATACAGCTCCGGCAGCATGCGGACCAGGTCGGCGTCGTACAGGTAGCCGCCGTTGACGAGGACCTCGGAGGCCGGTGAGATGCCGGCGACCTGGCGGAACTCGTCGACCGTGGCGGCGAAGCGCACGTGCCGATGCCGCTCGACGAGATCGCCGATGCGGAGCGTCCCGTGCGTGGTCTCAAGGGTCAGCCACCGCGTGATGAAGCGCGCGAGCTCCTCGTCGTGGCGCACCAGGGACTTCAGGCCGACCTCGTGGATCGCGACGAACTGGGCGAGGCGGTGGGGCTCGGTGAGCCCGAGCTCGAGCACCCAGCGGCGGATGCCGGAGCCCAGCTGCTCGCGGACGCGCTCGAGCGCGGCGTCGTCCACGAGCGACTCGCGGCTCGCGGTCGGGGAGAGGCCGGTGGAGTCGATCACGGCGCGCACGAAGAACGCCCAGTCCGGCAGCACCTCGTCGACGCGCTCGGAGAGCAGCATGCGGCCGAGGTACATGCGCGTGGCCTGCCGGGCGCCGGGCGGGGGAGCGTAGGGGAGCACGTACGCCAGGCCGCGTGTGCCGGTCGCGGGCTCGGACAGCTCGATCACGTCGAGAGGGCTCGCCCCCAGCAGCTCGCGTCCGTACTGCGCCGCCTCGTCGGGGTCCCCGCCGAGGAAGGGCGGGGCGTGCGTGATGTCGGTCTCGCCGCCTGGACCCTCAAGCGTCACGCGCACGGGGAGGAACTCGCCGAAGGCCGTCGCGAGCTCGCGCACCGCGGCGGGGCGCAGCAGCTCGTCGGCGTCGAAGCGCGGCACCAGGTGCACGCTCGTGCCGATCGGGAGGTCCTCGTCGAGCTCCACCACGCGGAAGGTGCCGTCGGCGCTGCCCGTCCACTCCACGGGCGCTCCGCCGCGGGCGCTGCGGGAGCGGATCACGATCGTGTCGGCGACCATGAAGCAGCTCAGCAGGCCGATGCCGAACTGGCCCAGGTAGTCGCTGCGAGGCATGTCGAAGATGTCGCGCTTGGAGGAGCGACCGACGGTCGCGAGCAGGTCGGCGACCTCGGCGGAGGTCAGCCCGACGCCGTCGTCGCGCAGCACGAACTCGCCCCCGGCATCCGTCATCGGCGTGATCGTGATGCGTCCGCCCGCGCCGTCGAGCTCGCGTCTGGCGGCGATGGCGTCGCGGGCGTTCTGCAGGAGCTCGCGCAGGTAGACGCGCGGGCTGGAGTAGATGTGCCGGCTGAGCAGGTCGACCACGCCGCGCAGGTCGACCTGGAACTGCTTCACGTCAGCGCTCACGTGCGCTCCCTCCCGACTGCTTCGCCCGCCTTGCAGAGCCTAACAACTTCCGCATTTCCCTCGGCTGGTACGAGAGGGCCGCGCGGATGCCGTATGCTGGTGGAGCAGTTGTTGTCTGCAATCTTTCGCTGTGCCCCGGGTCGACGGATCCGGCGCGGCGCGAGGAGGCGGGCAGCAGACCCGGGGTCGTCAGACCTCTAGGGCGGTAGCTCAATTGGCAGAGCAGCGGTCTCCAAAACCGCAGGTTGCAGGTTCGATTCCTGTCCGCCCTGCGCGTCAGCCCGGCGCTGGCACACGAAAGGTACATTCAGGATGGATCAGGAAGAGCCGCGCGGCGAGGTCGTCACGACCGCTGCCACCCGTGAGAAGAAGAGCAACTTCTTCGCCCGGTTCTTCGGAGGCATCGCATTGTTCCTCCGTCAGGTCATCGCTGAGCTTCGCAAGGTCGTCACGCCGACCCGCAAGGAGCTGTTCAAGTTCACCGCGGTGGTCCTCGTCTTCGTCCTGATCGTGATGGGCATCGTCTACGGGCTTGACACCCTGTTCGCATGGCTGACGCACGTGGTGTTCGGGGTTCCCGGCACCTGATGCCACCGCGGCCGCTGCCGCACACATGGAGAAGAAAAACGTGTCTGAACGCTATTCCGACGACGCCGACTGGGCGACCGCTGCAGAGCAGTCCAGCGAGGAGGACGAGGCCCAGGAGGGCAACGTCCTCGCTGCGCAGGAGCGCTCGGCCACCTCGGCGGAGCACGTCGCGATCCACATCGAGGATGAGGATGCCGACGAGGACGGCGCGGATGACGACATCGACATCGACGACCCGGAGGCGGACGCGATCGTGAACGACGCTCTCAACCTGGACGAAGCGGCTGAGTCTGAGGCTGCCGCTGAGGTCCTCAACGATTCCGTGGCCGAGGAGGTCGCCGACCTCGAGGCCGCAGCAGCCGACGAGGTGACGCCCTACGACGGCCCCGACGTCAACGGCGACGAGGACGAGCCCGTGCTCGACCCCGCCGAGGTCGCGGACATCGCCGCGGCCGAAGAGGTCGTGGACGACGCCGAGGAGGATCCCTACGAGGCCTTCCGCATGGACCTGCGCATGCTCCCCGGCAAGTGGTACGTCATCCACTCGTACGCCGGCTTCGAGCGCAAGGTCAAGGCGAACATCGAGCAGCGCAAGTCGACGCTCGAGGTCGAGGACGAGATCTATCAGATCGAGGTCCCGATGGAGGACGTCGTCGAGATCAAGAACGGCCAGCGCAAGATGGTCAACCGCGTGCGCATCCCCGGCTACGTGCTGGTGCGCATGGAGCTCAACGAGGACACCTGGTCGGTCGTCCGCCACACTCCCGGTGTCACCGGCTTCGTGGGCAACGCGCACAACCCGACCCCGCTGCGCTTCGAGGAGGCCTTCAACATGCTGAAGGCCCTCGTCGAGGTCAAGGACGTCCCGACCGCGAAGAACATCGCGTCCAAGGGCGGCGTCGCCGTGGCGCGCCCGGTCCAGGCCGAGGTCGACTTCGAGATCGGCGAGACCATCACGATCAAGGAGGGCTCGTTCGCAGGCCTTCCCGGTTCGATCAGCGAGATCAAGCCGGAGAGCGGCAAGCTCACGGTCCTCGTCTCGCTCTTCGAGCGCGAGACCCCGGTCGAGCTGTCGTTCGACCAGGTCACCAAGATGATCTGATATCAGCGAGTCGTTCGAAGAGGCCGTCCCTGTCGGGGCGGCCTCTTCTCTTTTGTTCTTCCGTCCGGGAGCTTCCCGGACACGGTTTCGGATGCTGAATCCGACACGTCGTCAAGCAAGCCCGGGGCGCGGCGAGTCGACGTCGCGGTCCGAAGTCGTGCCCGCGCTATTCGGGCAGCGGATATCAGGTAGACTGTTGTGGTTTGTGTGCCGCTTCGGCGTGTGCGCGGACGACCGCGATCCGGATCTGCCGGACTCGCGGGAGAGCGGATGCAACCGGCATCCGTTCGACGAAAGGAAGAGGAAATGGCACCCAAGAAGAAGGTGACCGGCCTGATCAAGCTTCAGATCAACGCCGGTGCAGCCAACCCGGCGCCCCCGATCGGCCCCGCGCTCGGTCAGCACGGCGTCAACATCATGGAGTTCTGCAAGGCGTACAACGCCGCGACCGAGTCGCAGCGCGGCAACGTCATCCCCGTGGAGATCACCGTCTACGAGGACCGCAGCTTCACGTTCATCCTGAAGACGCCGCCGGCCGCTGAGCTCATCAAGAAGGCCGCGGGCGTGCAGAAGGGGTCGTCGACCCCGCACACCGTCAAGGTCGCGAAGATCACCCAGGACCAGATCCGCCAGATCGCCGAGACCAAGCAGGCCGACCTGAACGCGAACGACATCGAGGCCGCCTCGAAGATCATCGCCGGCACCGCCCGCTCCATGGGCATCACGGTCGAGGGCTGAGGAGAATAACAATGGCTACCAAGTCCAAGGCTTACCGCGCTGCCGCCGAGAAGATCGAGGCGGACCGCTTCTACACCCCGACCGAGGCCGTCGCCCTCGCGAAGGAGACCGGCTCGGCGAAGTTCGACTCGACCGTCGAGGTCGCGCTGAAGCTCTCGGTCGACCCCCGTAAGGCCGACCAGATGGTGCGCGGCACCGTCATGCTCCCGCACGGCACCGGAAAGACCGCTCGCGTCATCGTGTTCGCCACCGGCCCCGCGGCCGAGGCCGCGATCGCCGCAGGCGCCGACGAGGTCGGCGGCGCCGAGCTCATCGAGAAGGTCGCCGGCGGCTGGACCGACTTCGACGCCGCCGTCTCCACCCCGGAGCTCATGGGCCAGGTCGGTCGTCTCGGAAAGGTCCTGGGTCCGCGTGGACTCATGCCGAACCCGAAGACCGGCACCGTGACCCCGAACACGGCCAAGGCCGTGGAGGAGATCAAGGGCGGAAAGATCGAGTTCCGCGTCGACAAGCACGCCAACGTGCACTTCGTCGTCGGCAAGGCGTCGTTCTCGGCCGAGCAGCTCGACGAGAACCTCAAGGCCGCTCTCGAGGAGATCGTGCGTCTCAAGCCGTCCAGCTCGAAGGGCCGTTACATCCAGAAGGGCGCCGTGTCGACCACGTTCGGCCCCGGCATCCCGCTGGACGTCAACGCCATCTGACGCTGAGACGCGGTTCCTGAGCCCGTCGAAGGGCAGCGAACCAGGTCGACAGAAGAGCCCCCGCCTCACGGCGGGGGCTCTTCTGCGTTCTCGCCGTCCCCGTTCGGCAGGTCGAGCTCGGCGCCCGCGACCGGCGGTGCCGGCTCAGCCGCCGAGCACCGGCAGCACCAGGCTCACCGCGAGTGTGATCATGACGACGGCGATGACCGCGTCCAGGATGCGCCACGACCGCTCGGTGCGCAGCCAGCGCCCGAGGTAGCGGGCGCCGAACCCGAGAGAGGCGAACCACAGGATGCTGGCGGCGATCGCTCCGGCCGCGAACAGCCAGCGTCCCGAGCCGTGGGTCGCGGCGATCGAGCCGAGCATGAGGACGGTGTCCAGGTACACGTGCGGGTTCAGCCAGGTCAGCGCCAGGGTCGTGAGGATCACCGGGGCGAGGCGGGTGCGGGTCAGCGTCGCGGTGGTGGCGGGAGCGGATGCCGCGGCATCGGCCGGGTCGGCCCTCAGCTCTTCGCCGCCGCGCCACGCCCGCCGTGCGGCGAGGACCCCGTAGGAGAGCAGGAACAGGGCTCCGGCCCAGCGTGCGACGACGACCAGCCAGGGTGCCGACGAGATGAGGAAGCCGAGCCCGGCCACCCCGGCGACGATCAGCACGGCGTCGGACAGCGCGCAGATCACCACGACGGCCAGCACGTGCTCACGGCGGATCCCCTGGCGCAGCACGAAGACGTTCTGCGCGCCGATGGCGACGATGAGGGAGAGGCCGAGTCCGAGGCCGGCGAGAACCGTGAGCATGGTTCCACGCTAGGCGCGCTCCTTCATCACATCCAGCGAAGATTTCTACATAACCATTAGCCTGGCTTATGTGAAGATCGACCCGGAGCTCGCGGCCACCATCGCCGCCGTCGCCGACGAGGGCACTCTCGACGCGGCATCCCGCCGTCTGGCTCTCACGCCCTCGGCGGTGAGCCAGCGCCTGAAGGCGCTGGAGCAGCAGCTCGGCCGCGTGCTCGTCGTGAGGTCCAGACCCGTCCGTCTCACCGAGGCGGGTGAGGCCGTCGTCCGCCTCGCCCGGCAGACCGCGCTGCTCGAGCACGACGCGCTCGCCGGTCTCGGCCTCGAGGAGGACGGGGCCCGCGTCAGCATCCCGCTCGCCGTCAACGCCGACTCCCTGGCCACCTGGTTCCTGCCACCGCTGGCCAGGCTGTCGGCCGCCCACGCGATCGATTTCGACCTGCACCGCGACGACCAGAACTTCACGGCACGACTCCTCGAGTCGGGCACGGTGATGGCCGCCGTGACGAGCGAGCGCACGCCCGTCGCCGGATGCTCGGTCTCGCCCCTCGGCGTCCTCGAGTACCGGGCGTGTGCCGAGAAGACGTACGTCGAGCGCTGGTTCGCCGATGGCGTCACGCCAGAGGCTCTGCGCCACGCGCCGTTCGTGGACTTCGACCGCCGAGACGCCCTGCAGCATGAGTGGCTCGAAGGCATGGGGGTCGCGCATGCCGGAGTGCCGCGTCACTACGTTCCGGCCTCGCACGACTACGCGGTCGCAGTGCAGCTGGGGCTCGGGTGGGGCATGGTCCCGGTGCTGCAGGACAGCACGGGACTCGTGCCGCTCGGCGGGCCCGTGCTCAGAGTCGCGCTGTACTGGCAGCAGTGGAACCTGCGGTCGACGCTGCTCGACACGATCGCCGCCGAGGTCGCCGCCGAGGCGCAGCGCGTATTGCGGTAGAGCCCTTCGTCCGGCAAGCGTTCAGGGGAGCGAGACGGGACCGGCGGACGCCGTCGCGACGTTCAGGCTCGTGGGGAGGAGCGGATCGAGGATGCCGATCCGCAGGGCTGTGACCCTGTACTCCGCGGTCGCGGTGCGTGTCGCCGGGACGTAGGCCGTCGCGGGTGGCGCCCCGGGCTGGTCGGGCTGCACGTTCACATGAATCTCGAGGATCGGGGCGAGCACGCCGAAGACCGCGGAGACCGCCGTCATCAACGGGGTGATCGCCACCGTGATCGTCGTGTCGAGGGCGGTGATCGTGGCGAAGACGTTGGCGACGGCGGTCCTGACGGTGGACAGCAGCGAGTTCACGATGGTGTTGACGAGAGCCAGCGTCTGGCCGGTGAGGGTCACGTTCTGGCCGAGCAGCGTCGCACTGACGCCGACGAGACTCGTGTTCGTCCCTGGATCTCGGATGATCGTTCCGAGGTCGGCATCGATCGTGAGCTTGACGTCGGCGAGCTTCACGATGAGCCCGGCCGTCAGCGCCACCTCGACCTTCAGGTGCACGGCGTCCGTCGCGGCGGTGAGGTCGCCGATGATCTTCGCCTGCCATGCCGCGAGAAGGGCGTTCACGCGGTTGCCGAGAGAGACGAGAACGTCGGCATCGGTCAGCAGCGTGTTCGGGTCGAGGTCGTTGAGACCGTTCGGCCCGCCGAGCAGCGCCTCGAGGTCGACCGTGATCTTGCCCGTTCGCGGGCTCAATGTGACGACGCCGTCGGTGAACGAATCGAGCACCCCCGAGGTCACGGTGTGCAGGTCGGGGATCGCGCTGACAGTGACGCTCGTGCCGCCGAGCGAGACGAGACCCAGGAGGTTGATGTTCCCGAGCACGGAGGTGAGCGTCGACCCGAGAGAGCCCTGGAGGCCGTTCAACTGGCCCTGCAACGTGGTGACGGTCGACTCGATGGTCGGCACGACCGTCGAGAGGGCGGGGGCATTGAGCGTCAGGTCGAGCCCGGCGATGTCGTAGTCCCGGGAGGCCGACTCGGGTCGGGCGGGAACGTCCCAGGTCGCCTCCCGCAGCAGATCGCAGCCGTCGATGCGCGAGATGGCCGACACCGCGCCGATGTCGAGCGACGCATCCGTCAGAGCCGAGGTGATGGCGGATCCGAGCACCTGGTTCAGACTGATCGATCCGTTGCTCGGCGGGTTGCTGCCCTCGTAGTTGCCGATCGTGGCGATGTTCGACTGATTCGCGACGGCTCCGGTGGCCCCGGTCGCCCGACCGGTCGGAGTCACCTGCGAGTACTGCGCGAGAGTTCCCACGCCGAATCCCGGCAGGCCGACGGTGATCTGCGGCAGAGCGACGCCCAGGAGCCCCCCGAGCGCACCGACGGACAACGAGTTCCCTCGCGTATACGTCTCCGTCGATGCGCCGTCGAGATCGTAGGCGCCCGCGGGCCCCCAGGTCTCGGTCGGCGTGCCGTCGAGGGCATTGCCCACACCGTCGACGGCGACCACGTCGTCGAGGTTCGTGCCCAGCAGCGTCCCGCTGACCTGCCGTCCGCTCGCGGCCGTGCGGAACCCCGGCGTGGTGCCGCAGTCGAGCTCGCTCGTCCCGACGGCGTCGGAATGCACCCACTCCTGATCGGTCCAGCTCGCAAGCGACGGCGACGTCGCCAGAGGCACCGCGAGGATCGCGGCGGCCGCTACGACGACCCAGCTGCGCGTGAGTCTCACGAGAGGTCTCCTTCCGCAGCTGCGGCGGGTCGGCGCAGCATCCGGACTCCCCATCCGACGCCGACGGCGGCGAGGCCGACTCCGAGCATGTGCAGCAGCGCGGCGCCGTCGAGGCCGGTCGTCGCGAGCGGCGGGTCGGCGGTCGGGGGAGCGGCGGCATCCGTCCTGGTGGCCGTCAGCCCGACGGCGACCGAGCTGTCGAGCCCCTGCAGCGACGCGTCGGAGCCGTCGAGGCTCGCGGTCACGAGCATGTACTGGGCCGAGCCGGCGGCGAGGTCGACGAGATAAGAAGAAGCGGATGCTGCGGACGGGGCGACCGTGACGGCTCCGCCGGGCGCGGCGCACAGCGGCGTACCGTCGATCAGACCGGTCCATTCGGTCAGGCACTGCTCGAACACGATGCGGAGTCCTTCGGCGTGCGCGGCGAGCGGGCCTGTCGAGGTCAGATCGACCGACAGGGTCGCTGGTCCGGCCGGATCGTCGTGCGAGGCGCGGATCTCCCAGTAGCCCCTGTCTCCGGGCGAGAGCACCAGCTGCTCGCCGAGGGACAGTCGCCGTCCGCCGTGGGCGTCCTGCACGATCCACGGCGAGGTCTCGAGCGTCAGACGATCCGGCGTGGCCTGGTCGGGGTCGAGGAAGAAAGGAGAGGCCTGCGCGGCCGCCGCACCGGCGAGGACGAGACCGGCGCAGGCCGACACGACGATCAGGGCGCCGCCGGCGATGCGGCGCACCCTGCTGCGGATCGTCGTCATGATCGTCATCTCCTGTCGGGCCAGAGCACCCACAGAACCGCACCCGCGAGCACGATCCCGAGCACGGCGAGCCCGATCGGCGAGGTCGCCGCCGACAGCACGAGCCCGAGCACGGGGATCGCGAAGAGCACCGCGCCGACCTGCGAGACCACGTACTGCTCGGCGTCGTCGGTGCTGTTCGCATCGCCCCGCAGGGTGAGCGCGCGCTCACCGGCGACGCCGGTCTCGTCGATCGCGACGATCCGGTGCGTCACCAGCTGGCCGTCGTGCGAGCGCGGCACGGTGACCACATCGCCGACCGCGAGCTCGCCGGCATCCGCCGTCCTCTCGATCACGGCCGTTCCCGCGGGCATGCCCGGCGACATCGACCCGGTGGCGATGATCACCAGGTGCAGGCCGAGGAACGCCGACGCGAGGAGCCAGGCGATGGCGACCGCGCCGACGGTTCCGAGCGCCCATACCAGGGCGTTCTGGATCGCGGGGAGGACGGAGCCGCGCCGACGCGAGCGCGATGAGCGATCACGCAGGCGCGGCTCCTGGTCGACCTCGCGATCGCGCAGGGATTCTGCGGTGGAGGTCATGAGCCGTCTTCTCAGTCGGAGACGGCGTCGAACTTCCACGCCGGGGCGATGCTGCGGCCCATGTACGTGTCGGGGTTCGACGCCCCGGGCACCGTGAACGTCAGCTCGAAGCAGTAGAAGTTGATGTTCGCGCCGTCGGCGTCGTAGTCCTGGGCGGCGGTCGCGGCAGCGGTGCCGAGCGCCCCCGTCGCGATGCTCTCGTCCGTTGCGAAGGTCGTCGCGTCGCACGTCTGGATTCCCGACGCGATCGACGTGCCCTCCCACGTCTCGACCTTCTGGGTGATCGCGTTCCACAGCAGAGCGGTGGGATCGCTGATCGTGATGCCGGTGGCCGCCACCGCGCTCGCGAGCGCCGCCGTGCCTGCGACGGACCCCGTCTTCGACTTGACCGCGACGAGAGCGTAGGTCTTGTTCTCGGTGGGAGACAGGTTCGTGACGGTGAAGGTCACGCCGTTGCCCGGGTTCGTCTCGTAGTCGGCCCAGGTGACGGCTCCGGGGTCGTCGCCGTCCGTGGGCAGCGCGACCTGCTCGAGCTCGAAGGTGTCGGTGACGATGCCGGCTCCTCCCGTGCCGTTGTCGGCGAAGAGCCATTCGGTGTCGTTCCAGGCCGCGAGGCTCAGGGAGGCTCCCACCCCGGCCACGGCGGCCGCCGCGATGATCGCGATGACCTTCCTGGTCTTGTTGTTCTTGGCTGCGCGGAGCGCTCGTCTCGGTTCCATACCGTCCCCCTCAGGACTTCGGTGGCCCAGGACCTTGGGTAGGGGCCCTGTTTCCCCTCATTAGTAGTGCACGTGCACCGCCGGCGTCCATGGGGAGCAGCATATTGGTCATATCGGGATATTTCGGACGCTCGAACCGCCCTTTCGCTCTTGTGAGCGAGGTCGCCGGGCGTCATGATGTGGATCGAATGGATGCCGGTCGCTTGAGGGGGCGGCCGTCCCCGGATGCATTCCGTTCACCACTGAGATTCCTGAGGGGGAATTCGCACATGGCTACACAGGCAACCCAGCGCAAGGTCCTTGCCGTCCTCGCGGGCGGACTCGTGCTCGGCGTCGGCACGGCGGTCACGCTCGCCGCGTGGAACGACTCGGAGTTCGCGAACGGCACGTTCACCGCAGGCTCGTTCAACCTGCAGGGGTCGACGACCGGCGACGTCGACGCGGGCTACGCGGATCACGCCTCGTCCGGCGCGGCCGCGACGCTCGAGTTCGACCTGCCGGCCGACCTCGTCGACAACATGGCTCCCGGGGACACGGTCTATGCGCCCCTCTGGCTGCGTCTCGCCGCAGGCACGAGCACGACGGCCGACCTCGCCGCGACCGGGATCACCGCGGGCACCGGCGGCAACGAGGCGAACTTCTCGTACACGATCAGCGTGATCGGCGCCGCGGACACGTGCGACGACAGTGCGACCGGAACCGTGCTCGCCTCCGGCGCCGACCTGACCGCGCTGACCGCGGGCACCGACGCCGCGCTCGCGATCGGGACTCCGACCACGGATGCCGGCGCGGCCGTCCAGCTGTGCTTCGCCGTCACCGCCGGCGCTCAGGGCGACCTCGTGCAGGGCGACAGCGCGACGGCGACCTGGCAGTTCACCGCGACCTCGAACTGAGCCACGGATGACGACCCGCAGAGCGCTGCGGGAGACGAAGAGACTGCGTTCCCGCCGAGTACGAGCCATCCTCGCGGGTGGACTCGTGCTCGGCGTGGGCGCGGCCGTCACGCTCGCGGCGTGGAACGACTCCGAGCACTCCTCGGGGACGTTCACCGCGAGCCGTTTCGGGATCGTCGGCTCGACGAACGGGACGGCTTTCGCCGAGCATCCCTCCACCGACCCCGCGGCGCTGAGCTTCACCGTGGCGCCGACGGCGATGTCGCCGGGAACCACGACCTATGCGCTGTTCAGCGTGAAGACCACGGCCGCGTCGACGGTCGGCGGGAAGCTGCTCCTGAGCGCGGGCACGCCGACGGGGACCGGGCTCGGATCGTATCTCAGATACGGGGTGAGCACGATCACGGGGACGACATGCGATGGGACCGCCTTCTCGGGCGGGACCGCCGTGGTCGCCACCGGCTCCGCCCTCACCGTGGGAGCCGCTCCCACCGTGACGCAGGCCGTGGCCGCGAACGGCGGGTCGACGGTCAACTACTGCTTCGCCGTCACCCTGCCTGCAGGCACGGTGAACGACGCTCAGGGGCTGAACGCCACCCAGACCTGGACGATCACAGGTACGTCGGACTAGGCGTCCGAAGGGCCTCAGGAGGAGAGCATGAGCACGGCGACGACGCGACGAGAGCTGCGCGAGCGGAGCCTGAACGTCGCCGCGCCTGCGACGGCATCCGCTCCTCGCCGGCGCAGTGCGGCGAAGGTCGTCGCCGATCTGCTGCTGTGGATCGCCGCGATCGGCGGCGTGATCTGCATCGGGCTGGTGATCCTCGCGTACACCGCCGGCATCACCCTGATCATGTTCAAGACCGGATCGATGTCGCCGACGATACCGGCGGGATCCGTGGCCGTGGTGCAGCGGATCCCGGCATCAGAGATCGAGATCGGCGACGTCGTGACCGTCGACCGCGACGGCGAGCTGCCGGTCACCCACCGCGTGACCTCGATCAGCGACGGGTCCGCCCCGGCCGAGCGCGTGATCACGATGAAGGGCGATGCGAACGAGACCGAGGACCCGGTGCCCTACACCGTGACCTCGGGACGGATCGTGCTCTTCTCAGTGCCCGGCATCGCGACGATCATCGTCGGCATGGGGAATCCGCTCGTGCTCGGCGGCATCACCATCGCCGCGGCGGTGCTCGTCGTCTGGGCGTTCTGGCCCCGTGAGAAGGCCTCGCCGTGAAGCGCGCGCTGCTGGCGGCCCTCGTCGTCGTGTGCGGGCTGGCGGTGGCGCAGCCCGCCTGGGCGGCGCAGACGACGCAGGTGGTCCAGGGGCGGATACTGCGTCTCGTCTCCGTGGCCGACTGGGATGCCGCCGGCTCGCTGCACCCCGGCGAGCCGGTGCAGTGGGACGTCGCGGTCAGCGCGGACGCGCCGGACCCAGGCATCGTCACGATCGGTCTGAGCGCCACGGGCGAGGCCGAGCTCCTCATCGACGTCTCGCTGTGCGTGCAGGAATGGACGGCGGGCGGATGCCCCGGCGCCGCGACCGTGCTGCGGTCGGGATGGAGCATCTCCCGCGACGGCGCAGAGACGGTCCTCACGCGGATCGCGGATACCGAGACCGCGTACCTGCGGCTGTCGATCGAGCTCGCCGCAGGCGAGGGGAGCACCGATCTGCGTGTGCACGCGTCGGGGATCGGCGAGTCGGCGGTCATCGGGCCGGGTGGCGGACTCGCGACGACGGGCATGTCCCCGGCCGTGTTCTGGGCGCTCGGGGGAGGGGCCGTGCTTCTGATGGCCGGGACCCTCCTCGTGCTGCTGCGCCGTCGGCGCACGCGCGACGACAGCCGGCCCTCCGGCGACCCGGAGAGCCGGACGTGAACCGGCGGCGGTGGGTCGCGGGTCTCGCAGGCCTGGCTGTGCTCGCCGGACTGGGTCTGGCGCCGCCCGTGCAGCAGACCGAGGCCGCCTGGGTCGATCCGGAGAACGCGACGGCGACGTTCCAGGCGCTGACGGTGCCTGCACCGGAGCCGTGGGGGACTCCCTCGTGCACCGCGAGGACCGTGCTTCTCGTCGGCGGGGAGACGGTCATCAGGTGGCGGGTTCCGGCCGGTGCGAGCGGATACACGTCTGCGGATCTGGAGTACGCCCGTGACGTCGGCGGCGTGCTCAACCCGGTCTTGAGCAGTCTTCTCGGCACGCAGACGACGACGGGCACCACGAGCGCGTACACGACGACGTTCTCCGGCGGCCTGCTGACCAACGCGCTCGGGGGCGATCTCCGATTCGCGATGCGGCTGAAAGGACCAGGGGGATGGTCCTCGTCCTGGCTCGTCGCCTACGCGACCTTCCCCGCGCTCGCCGGAACGGGGACCTGCACGCTCAGCGTGGTCAGCAGCTAGGCGGGTCTCTCAGTCCGCGAGGGCCAGCGCCCGGAACGCGTCGCGCTCGCGGAGGCGCTCTCGGCGCTCGGCCGCCGCTGTGGCGGTGGCCTCAGCGATCCTCGCCGGGATCTGCTGGCCGGTCGTGCGACGGTAGAGCTCGTCGATGAGATCGGTCGCGAGGCCGACGAGCTTGGCGATCTCGCGGTCGTCCCGGTCGATCCAGACGCATTTGGGCTCGTCGTGGACGGGGGAGAAGTCGACGTGCTCCTCCCAGACGAACAGGGTGCGCTCGGCGCCGAGCACATGCTGCTGCCACCACACCTGCCGCAGGTAGGTGCGCGGGATGCCGCGGAACGGCTTGTTCGTCGTCTTGATCTCGGCGAGCCTGATGCGCCCGTCGCCGTCGACCGCGATGCCGTCGGGGGTGGCGAGGTGGCGGTGCTCGACCTCGGCGCGGAACAGCGCGGACGAGGGGAGGATGCCGTGGGTCGCGGCCACCCATGCGGCGATCTCGGGCTCGCGTCGCCGGCCATGGTCGGTGTAGACGTTGCCGCCGAAGCGCGGGCCGCCGCCGAGCTTGGAGTCCGCAGCCCTCGCGATGGACTTCTCCCCGGTGAGTCCCGCGACGTCGGTCGCGGTGATCCCGCGCGAGCGGGCGCGCATCCACGCCACGCGATCGCGGGAGTCCGCGACGATGCGCGCTTGGAGTTCCGGGGTCACCCTTCGACCCTAACCCCGCCGTCCGACCCTCCCGTCCCGCACACGCCGCGCCGCGGCATCCCTCCCTCCCCATGCGTGTCGTTGCCGGTAGGCTCGCGTCTTCCCGGTATGTCGGCCGCGTCGCGGGGGTACCGGGGAGACGCGAACGTACAGGGAATCCCAGGCCGAACGTGGCGCGGCTCTTCCTGCACAATCGCGGCTCCCGGCGTAGTCGTCCACATCAGCCGATATCCGTCCCGTTCCCGCATCGCGGCACGACAGGATGAGCGGATGCCGCAGGCGATCACCATCAGTCAGGCGAAGTCGGCGATGCTTCGACGATCGGAGCTCAGCGCGCTCGGACACACCGAACGGCAGATCCGGCGCGCTGTCGAAACCGGAGAGTTCGTCGTCGTGCGCCGCGGCTGGTACATCGGCGGCCGGATCTGGCGCTCGCTGTGGCCTGAAGGCCGCCATCTCCTGAGAGTCGTGGCGGTGCACAACGACGCCGTCGGCGCTCTTCCGATCTTCTGCGGCCCCTCCGCGGCGGTGGTGCACGGGTTCCCCCTGTATCGCGCCGACCTCAGTCGCGTGCACGCGGCGACGATGCGGGGAGCGAGCCGCAGCGCGGCAGATGTGCTTCGGCACGAGATGGCGGTCGCGGACGTCGATGTGGTCGAGGTCGAGGGGCTGCTGTGCACCTCACCGGTGCGCACTGTGTTCGACGCGTCGAGGATGCTCTCGATGGAGGCGGCGGTCGCGGTGGCCGACGCGGCTCTCGGTCGGGTCGCCGTGAACTGGAATGTGCATGACGTCGATGCTGCGGCTGCGTGGAAGCACGACCTCCGTGAGCGGGCGGCGGAAAGCTCGATGCGCGGCATCGCGCAGGCTCGTCGAGTGGTCGAGTTCGCAGACGGGAGATCCCAGTCGGCCGGCGAGAGCGTCAGCAGGCTTCATCTGCACCGACTGGGTTTCCGGGAGATCGAGATCCAGGTGCCGATCCGCCTTCCCGGCGGCGACGAGTGCTGGGTCGACTTCGGCCTGGATGAGGTCGACGCGTTCGGCGAGTTCGACGGCAAGGGCAAGTATCTGGATCCTGCACTGCGCAACGGCCGGTCGGTGGCGGAGGTGCTGCTCGACGAGAAGCGGCGTGAAGACTTTATCCGAGGAGTCACCGGTCGCCGGTTCCTGCGGTGGAAGGACGAGCACATCAGAACCAGCCGGGTACTCGGCGCCCGGCTGCGCGCCTTCGGCGTGCATCCGCCGGGTCGTTGAGGTGCGTGCCGCCGTCGCCGCCTGCGCTTCCCGGTGCCTTGCCGTCACGCCGGTACCCGAACGACGTTCGAGGCATACCGGGAGGACGCGAACATACCGGGAACACCTCGACAAGGCCGCAGCGGGACGGGGCCCGCGATTTGGGAACGCGGATGCGGGTGGGGTAGAGTAAGACCAACCGAAGACCGCTGGTCATCGTCGTGCGCGTGAGCGCTCGATGATCGAAGCTCTGCGATGCAGGGGCCCGCGCAGGTGTCACGAACTTCTCTGAGCTCCGTGCGCTTGCGCCGGAGCTCTTCTTCATTTCAGGGGACAGGGTCGAGGCCGGTGCTCCACCGTCGTGGAGCATCCCGTACACACCAAGGAGTGACCATGGCGCAGAAGGATGCATCGGTTGCCGAGCTCACGAAGTCATTCGAGAACTCGTCCGCCGTTCTGCTGACCGAGTACCGCGGTCTGACGGTTGCCCAGCTCAAGGAGCTGCGCAACAGCATCCGTCAGGACGCTGAGTACGCCGTGGTGAAGAACACGCTGACCAAGATCGCCGCCAACAAGGCCGGCATCACCGCGTTGGACGATGACCTCAAGGGTCCGTCGGCCGTCGCGTTCGTGCACGGTGACTTCGTCGCCACTGCCAAGGCTCTTCGTGACTTCGCCAAGGCCAACCCGCTTCTCGTGATCAAGGCCGGCATCTTCGAGGGCAACGCCCTCTCCGCCGACGAGGTCAACAAGTACGCCTCGCTCGAGAGCCGTGAGGTTCTGCTGGCGAAGGCTGCGGGCATGATGAAGGCGACGATGGGCAAGGCTGCAGCCACCATCGACGCTCTTCGCGAAAAGCTGGAGACCGCAGAGGCCGCGTAAGCGTCCGGCGTTCTCGACCAACAAACCCCATCTATCTAGGAGATAAATCATGGCGAAGCTCACCACCGAAGAGCTGCTCGAGCAGTTCGCTGGCCTCACCCTCGTCGAGCTCAGCGAGTTCGTGAAGGCGTTCGAGGAGAAGTTCGACGTCACCGCTGCCGCCCCCGTCGCCGTCGCAGGTGCCGCCGGTGGCGCCGGCGCTGCCGAGGCCGAGGAGGAGAAGGACTCGTTCGACGTCATCCTCGAGGCTGCCGGCGACAAGAAGATCCAGGTCATCAAGGTCGTCCGCGAGCTCACCTCGCTCGGCCTGGGCGAGGCCAAGGGTGTCGTCGACGGCGCTCCGAAGGCCGTCCTGGAGGGCGCCAACAAGGAGACCGCCGAGAAGGCCAAGGCTGCTCTCGAGGAGGCTGGCGCGACGGTTACCCTCAAGTAATCGCGTCTGCGTCGCAACGCTTCTGCGAAGGCCCCGGGTTCGCCCGGGGCCTTCGTGCGTCTCAGCCGCGGGGCGGAGCCGTCGAGCTGCGCACCACGAGAGCGGATGCCGTCACCACCCGCTCCAGGGCGGAGTCGGGCCGGTCGATCCGCTCCTGCAGCAGCCGCACCGCCTCGTGCCCCTGCTCGCGCGGCGACTGGCGGATCGTGGTGAGGCTGAACATCGCGGCGTGCTGATGATCGTCGATGCCCACGACGCTGAGCTCGGCGGGCACCGAGATGCCGAGGCGGCGCGCCGCGATCGTGGCGCCGATCGCCGCCTCGTCGCACACCCCGACGACCGCGGTGGGGCGCCGGCGCCGGTCGCCGAGCAGCTCGACGGCGGCGTCGTACCCGCCGGGCATGGTCGGGGTGGCCTCGATGAGGCGCTCCGCACCCGCCATGCCGGCCGCGCGCAGCGCCTCCAGGTACCCCTCGACCCGGCGGGCGTCGCCGAAGCTCAGCGCCGCGGCATCCGCCGATCCTCCGATGAAGGCGACGTCGGTGTGGCCGAGGTCGATCAGGTGCTCGGTCGCGATGCGGGCCGCGGCGACGTCGTCGATCGACACGGCGCTCGATCCCTCGCTGTACGGGCCCACGCTCACCAGGGGTCGCTCCGAGCGCTGCAGCCGTTCGAGCTCGTGCGCGCTGGGCTGGATCCCGACCGCGATGATCCCGTCGAAGCGGCGGCGGGGGAGCACGGTCTCGAAGAGGTGGTCGCGGCTCGACGTGCCCTCGCGGATGCCGTACAGGGCGAGCTCGTAGTCGAGATCGAACAGGCTCTCCTGGATGCCGGCCAGCAGCTCCGAGAAGAACCAGCGATCGACGGGCGGCATGATAACCCCGACCGTCTGCGTGCGTCCGGTGGCGAGACTCGTCGCCGAGGAGTGCGCCACGTACAGCAGCTCGGCGGCGGCGTCCGCGACCCTCTGCCTGGTCTGCTCCGACACGTATCCGTTGCCGCTGAGGGCGCGGCTCGCGGTCGCCTTCGACACCCCCGCGCGTGCGGCGACGTCCGCGATCGTGCTCATCGGTCCTCCTCGACCCGTTGCGGCTGTGCCGATGGACAGCGTAGCCGGTGCGAGGCCGCAAGGGAACCGGTTCCACACGAAAATCGAGGGAGCGCTCCCAGATGTCCCTCGCGCACGCGGGAAGAGGATGCCAACTTGTGATTATTAGGCATTGTGCCGGGGGAGGGGACGCCGGTAGGTTGGCGTGGAATCGGTTCCCGATCGTGCCGCTGAGGGGCGTCGGTCGAGGTATGGGGGCCAGTTACTCGAAGAGGAGGAACCACATGGGTCTGTCACAGCGTTCACGGCGACTGGTGCCGCTCGCATTCCTGGGGGTGGCAGGTGTCGCGCTGGCGGGATGCGGTGCACCCGGTGCGCCGGGCGGAGGCTCCGGCGGAGACTCGGGGGACTCGAACACCGTCACGATCTACGGCACGATCGTCGACGACGAGGCGAAGCTCCTGCAGCAGTCCTGGGCCGACTGGGCCGAGGAGAACGACATCACCATCAAGTACGAGGGCAGCCAGGACTTCGAGACGCAGCTCGGCACCCGCGCCCAGGGCGGCAACCCGCCCGACATCGCCATCTTCCCGCAGCCGGGCCTGTTCGCGGACTTCGCCAGCCGCGACTACCTCAAGCCCGCGCCCAAGGAGGTCGAGGACAACGCCAACCAGTACTGGAGCGCGGACTGGGTCAAGTACGGCACGGTCGACGGCACCTTCTACGGTGCACCCCTGATGGCGAGCGTCAAGGGGTGGATCTGGTACTCGCCGGCGAAGTTCAAGGAGTGGGGCGTCGAGGTGCCCACGACTCTCGACGAGCTCAACACGCTCACCGCCACCATCCAGTCGAAGACCGGCACCGCCCCGTGGTGCGCCGGCTTCGAGTCCGGCACGGCCACCGGCTGGCCCGGGACGGACTGGATCGAGGACTACGTGCTGCGTCAGTCCGGCACTGAGGTGTACGACAACTGGGTGGCCGGCGACGTGAAGTTCACCGACCCGGAGATCAAGACCGCCTTCGACTCGGTGGGCGAGATCCTGCTGAACCCGAGCTACGTCAACGCCGGCTTCGGCGACGTGCGCTCGATCAACTCGACCGCGTTCGGCGATGTCGCCCCCAAGGTCGCCGACGGCTCGTGCGCGCTCACGCACCAGGCGTCGTTCCTGTCGGGCTTCTACCCCGAGGGCACGAACATCGCCGAGGACGGCGACGTGTGGGCCTTCATCCTTCCGGGCGCATCCGCGGATGAGACGACGGTCACCGGTGGCGGCGAGATCGTCGGCGCGTTCAGCGAGTCCGAGGCCACGCAGAAGGTGCTCGCGTACCTGTCCAGCCCGGAGTGGGCGAACAGCCGGGTCAGCCTCGGCGGCGTCACGAGCGCCAACAGCGGCCTCGACCCGGAGAACGCGAAGGACCCGATCCTGCAGGAGACCATCAAGATCCTCCAGGACCCGGACACCACGTTCCGCTTCGACGCCAGCGACCTGATGCCGGGTGCGGTCGGCGCAGGCACCTTCTGGAAGGGCATGGTGGCCTGGGTCAACGGCGCGTCGACGGATGACGTGCTCACGCAGATCCAGACCGGCTGGCCCTCCAGCTGATCGGCTGAGGAGGGTCGCCCGGAAGGGCGGCCCTCCGTCATCCGCGGGCAGCGCGCAGCGTCGCGCGCTCCCGCTCCTCCGTACCGTGTCATGAAGGGGAATCCGTGACCGAACAAGACATCTTCGGCTGGGCGACGGCGAAGAGCTTCTTCGCCTGGGTCGGCTCGCTCCCGCCGATACTCCAGGCCGTGGTCGTCGTCATCGCATTCGCGGTGGTGGTGGCCGTCATTCTGCTCCTCGTGGACATCGCTCCGCGCAAGGGAGCCCTGTACACCGGCATCCGCCTCGCGATGTGCCTGCTCATCCCGCTCGTCGTGATGTGGTTCTTCCAGTCCTACTACTGGGCGATGGGCGTGGCGGTCCTCGTCGGCGCGCTGTTCTTCTTCCTGGACTACCGATCCCGCGATGGCGCGGGCTATCTGATCCAGCTCGTCGCCTTCATGGCCCCGGCCATGCTCCTGCTGCTCGTCGGCCTGATCCTGCCGTCCATCCAGACGATGTACTCCTCGTTCTGGAACGCGCGCGGCACCGAGTTCGTCGGCTTCGCCAACTACACCTGGATCTTCACCCAGTCCGACGGGATCACCTCGGTGATCAACTCGATCGTGTGGGTGCTGCTCGTGCCGACCGTGTCGACGCTCGTCGGCCTCGCGTACGCGGTGTTCATCGACCGCACCCGCGGAGAGAAGATCTACAAGGTCCTCGTGTTCATGCCGATGGCCATCTCGTTCGTCGGCGCCGGCATCATCTGGCGGTTCATGTACGAGTACCGCGGCGGCGAGTTCAAGCAGATCGGCCTGCTCAACCAGATCCTCGTCTGGTTCGGGGGCACGCCGCAGCAGTGGCTGCTGAACCAGCCGTGGAACAACCTGTTCCTCATCGTCGTGCTCATCTGGGTGCAGACCGGATTCGCGATGGTGGTGCTGTCGGCCTCCATCAAGGGCGTGCCGGGCGAGCTGCTCGAGGCCGCGGAGCTCGACGGAGCCAACGCCTGGCAGCGGTTCTGGTCGGTGACCGTCCCGGCGATCCGCCCCGCGCTGATCGTCGTGCTCACCACGATCTCGATCGCCTCGCTGAAGGTGTTCGACATCGTGCGCACGATGACCGCCGGAAACTACGGCACCAGCGTGCTCGCGAACGAGATGTACACGCAGTTCTCGAAGTTCGAGGCCGGGCGCAGCGCGGCGCTGTCGGTCATCCTGTTCATCCTGGTGCTGCCGATCGTCATCTACAACGCGCGCCAGATCAAGAAGCAGCGGGAGATCCGATGAGTACTTCGACGAGCTCCGCAACCGCAGCCGCTGCGGACCAGAGCACCCGGGCCATCACGACGGGCGGCCGGCTCGACGCCTCCGCCGGGCGTGCCCGCAAGCGGCTCTCGCGGCCGTGGGCGTCGGTCGCCTCGATCATCATCGCGGTGTTGTGGACGATCCCGACCCTCGGTCTGTTCATCTCCTCGTTCCGCCCGAGGGACGACATCTCCTCGTCCGGCTGGTGGGAGTTCTTCGTCAACCCGCAGGTGACGCTGGACAACTACGCCCAGGTGCTCCAGTCCGGCACCACGCAGCTGACGATCATCGAGTCGTTCGTCAACTCGATCGCGATCACGATCCCGGCGACCCTCGTCCCGCTGATGATCGCCTCGATGGCGGCCTACGCCTTCGCGTGGATCGACTTCAAGGGGCGCAACGCGCTGTTCATCTTCGTGTTCGCTCTGCAGATCGTGCCGATCCAGATGGCCCTGGTGCCGCTGCTGAGCTCGTTCTCCCGCGGCATCAACCTGTTCGGTCTGCAGATCACCACGCCGCTCGGCGCCTCGCAGGGGTACGCCCAGGTGTGGATCGCGCACTCGATGTTCGCGCTGCCGCTGGCGATCTACCTGCTGCACAACTTCATGTCGGAGATCCCGGGCGAGATCATCGAGGCCGCACGCGTCGACGGCGCCTCCCGCGGGCAGATCTTCTTCCGGGTGGTGCTGCCGCTGACGATGCCGGCGATCGCTTCGGTCGCGATCTTCCAGTTCCTCTGGGTGTGGAACGACCTGCTCGTCGCCCTCGTCTTCGCCGACGGGGCGGCGGCGCCCATCACGAAGCTGCTGGCCGAGATCACCGGGACGAGAGGGAACGACTGGTACCTGCTGACCGCGGGCGCCTTCGTGTCGATCATCATCCCGCTGATCGTGTTCTTCTCCCTGCAGCGGTACTTCGTGCGGGGTCTGCTCGCGGGCTCGACGAAGGGCTGACCCTTCGACAGGCTCAGGGACCGGGGCGTAACGAGGAGGCTCGGGTGGCGAGCGGGTGCGTAGTCTGAGAGGCATGTCCGATCACGCATTCGCCACCCGAGCCATCCACGCAGGCCAGGCGCCGGACCCCACGACGGGGTCGATCATCCCGCCGATCTACCAGGCCTCGACCCACGTGCAGGACGGCATCGGCGGCTTCCGCGACGGCTACGAGTACAACCGCGCCGGCAACCCGACGCGCTCCTCGCTCGAGACGCAGCTCGCCGCCCTCGAGGGCGGCGCGAGCGCGCTGTCGTTCGCATCGGGGCTCGCGGCGGAGGACGCGCTGCTGCGCGGCATCCTGACCCCCGGCGACCACGTCGTGATCGGCAACGACGTCTACGGCGGCACGTACCGTCTGCTCACCAGGGTGCTCGCACCCTGGGGCGTCGAGACGACCACGGTGGAGATGGCGGATGCCGACGCGGTGCGCGCGGCCATCCGCCCGGAGACCCGGATCGTCTGGGTCGAGACGCCCAGCAACCCGCTGCTCAAGATCGTCGACATCACGGCCCTGGCCGGGATCGCGCACGAGGCCGGCGCGGTGCTCGTCGTCGACAACACCTTCGCGTCCCCCGCGCTGCAGCTGCCGCTCGCGCTGGGCGCCGACCTCGTCGTGCACTCGACGACGAAGTACCTCGGCGGGCACTCCGACGTGCTCGGCGGCGCCGTCGTCTTCGGCGACGACCGCTTCCACGAGCGGGTCAAGTTCCAGCAGTTCGCGGTGGGGGCGGTCTCGGCTCCCATGGACGCGTGGCTCACCACCCGGGGCATCAAGACGCTCGCGGTGCGCGTGCGGCAGCACTCGGCGAACGCCCAGGCGATCGCCGAGTGGGCCGAGGCCCGCCCGGAGTTCGAGCGCGTCTACTACCCGGGACTGCCGTCGCACCCCGGTCACGAGATCGCCGCACGGCAGATGAGCGGATTCGGCGGGATGCTGTCGCTCGCCCTCGCCGGCGGGGCAGACGCCGCGCGCGCCTTCGCCGAGGCGACGGAGCTGTTCCAGCTCGCCGAGTCGCTCGGGGGAGTGGAGTCGCTGATCGGCTATCCGCCGGACATGACGCACGCGTCGGTGCGAGGCACCGAGCTGGCCGTGCCGGAGAACGTCGTCCGGCTCTCGGTGGGCATCGAGGACGTGGACGACCTGATCTCGGACCTCGAGAGGGCGCTGTCGAAGACCTCCCGCTGAGGAGCGGCGCCCCGTCCGTCGGCGCGGATCCCGTCGGCGGGTCGGCCGGTCTGAGTCTGCGGACGGGATCCCGTCCGTCCAGGCGGGACGGCCGCGGATCGCGCTAACATGGAGTCTCCCGGATCGAATCGATTCGACCGCATCCGCCACTCCCCGAAAGCCCCCTGTGCCCGACGCGCCCACGACAGACCCCGTCCCGACCATCCCCGAACGCACGGCGACCGGGAGCATCCGCGTGCCCTCGGCGACCGGCGCGATCCGCACGCTCGGATCGAACCCGGCCACCGCGCCGATCATGCTGCACCCCGGCGACTCGATCTCGAACGGCCGCCGGATCCTCTACATCGTGCTGCTCGGGGCGCTGACCGCTCTCGGCCCCTTCACGATCGACCTCTACCTGCCCGCGTTCCCGGTGCTCGAGAAGGACTTCGACACGACCGCCGCGGCGATCCAGCTGACCCTCACCGGCACGATGATCGGCTTCGCGCTCGGCCAGCTGGTCGTCGGGCCGCTGAGCGACAAGGTCGGGCGGCGCATCCCCCTCATCGTCGTCACCGCGCTGCACGTCGCCGCGAGCGTCGCGGCCGCCATCTCGCTGACGCTGCCCCTGCTGAGCGTCGCACGCGTGCTGATGGGAATCGGCGCCGCGGCCGGAGGCGTCGTGGCGATGGCGGTCGTTCGCGACCTGTTCGGCGGCAGGCGCCTCGTCGTGATGCTCTCGCGACTGGCCCTGGTGTCGGGCGTCGCGCCGGTCGCGGCGCCCCTGATCGGGTCGTGGCTGCTCACGCTGATGCCCTGGCGCGGCATCTTCGTGTTCCTCGCGGTGTACGGCGTGATCATGCTCGTCTCGACGATCCTGTTCATCCCCGAGACCCTGCCGGCGGCCCGTCGCCAGGACCGGGGCGGGGCCACCGTGCTGCAGCGGTACCGCTCGGTGTTCTCCGATCGGGTCTTCATCGGCGTCCTCATCATCGGCGGCATGACGTTCTCGGGCCTGTTCTCGTACCTCTCCGCCTCGCCGTTCCTGTTCCAGCAGACCCACGGGCTCAACGCCCAGCAGTACGGCCTGCTGTTCGCGGTCAACTCCCTGGGTGTCGTGGTCGGCGTCCAGTTCGCCTCGCGTCTGGCCGCCCGCTTCGGACCGCAGTGGGTCATGGCGTACTCCACCGCGGTCCTGCTCGCGGCCGGCGTCGCGATCATCGTGACCGACCAGCTGGGCCTCGGGCTGTGGGGCACGATCGTCCCGCTGTTCGTCTTCATGACGGCGTGCGGGTTCACCTTCCCGAACGTGCAGGTGCTGGCTCTCGACAGGCACGGGAAGGCGGCGGGCACCGCGGCTTCGGTCATCGGCGCCACCAACTTCGGCGTCGCCGGGCTCATCTCGCCGGTGGTGGGCTGGGTCTCGAAGGGCGCCGGGATCACCGCGACGACGATGGCCTCGGTGATGGCCGGGTGCGCGGTGATCGGGCTGCTCTCGCTGTGGCTGATCGTGCGCCCCCGCACGGTGGGCATGCTCGCCCCCTGACCCGGGGCAGAATGGTGCGATGAGACGACGGATGCTGTGGGGCTGGGGCGCCGGCCTGCTCGTCGCCTCCGCGCTGCTCGGCGCCGTGCTCGCGTTCGGCTACACCGAGCCCTCCGGATTCGACTCCTGGTGGAACGAGTTCGTGGCGGCCCATCGCAGCGACGGCATGGTCGACTTCGCGCTGGTGCTCAACGCGATCGGCGGCGGGTGGGTCGCGATCCTCGCCGTCCCTCTGCTCGTGATCGTGGCCCTGCTCCTCGCCCGGCGCTGGCGCGCCGCGGTGTTCGCGGCGATCTGCTTCGCCGCGAGCGCGGGCGCGGTGCAGATGCTCAAGCACCTGTTCGGCAGGGCACGCCCCGACGACATGATCGTGGCCAGCGACTTCGGCTCGTTCCCCTCCGGGCACACGGCGAACGCGGCCACCATCGCCCTCGTCGTGTGGATCCTGTTCCCGCGCGTGTGGACCGCCGTCCTCGGAGCCGTCTGGATCGTCGCCATGGCGCTGTCGCGCACGTTCCTGTCGGTGCACTGGGCCACCGACACCCTCGGCGGAGCCCTCATCGGCTCGGCCGTCGTGCTGCTGCTCGCCGCCTGGATGCTGCCATGGGTGCACGGCATCCGCCTGCCGTCCGAGACCCGAGGAGACTGAGGTGCCCGTCATCCGCCCCTACCGCGCGAGCGACCGCGCGGCCGTGTACGAGATCTGCCTGAAGACGGCGGATGCCGGGGCCGACGCCACCGGCATCCTCTCCGACGACTCGCTGTGGGGCGACCTGTTCGCGGTTCCCTACGTCGACCGCCACCCCGACCTCGCCTGGATCGTCGAGTCCGACGACCACCGCGCGGTCGGCTACATCGTCGCGACCGACGACACCGAGGCCTTCTACACCTGGTTCCGGGACGAATGGTGGCCGGCGCTCCACGACCGCCATCCGCGTCCGGCGAAGCTCCTCACCCGCGAGGACCGCATGGTCGAGTACGGCTACACGCGGGCGCCCGGTGCGGACCCGGACGCCGCGGAGTACCCCGCGCACCTGCACATCGACCTGCTCCCCGAGACCCAGGGGCAGGGGCTCGGCCGGAGGCTCATCGAGACGCTGTTCGCCGAGCTCGAGCGGCGGGGCGTGCGCGGCCTGCATCTCGGCATGGACCCGGACAACACGGGAGCCGCCGCGTTCTACGAGCGGCTCGGGATGGTGGAGCTGCCGGCGGAGCCGGGCGGCAAGAGCTACGGCGTGACGTTCGGCTGACGCCGCGGGCCCGCGCGGGACTGCAGGGGGCCCGCGGAGGGGCATCCGCCTCCGTGTCAGAGGAGGCCCGGTTGATCGGATAGACTGTTCAGGTTGTTCCTTGGTGACGTGTCCGAGCGGCCGAAGGAGCACGCTTGGAAAGCGTGTGTTGTGCAAGCAACCGCGGGTTCGAATCCCGCCGTCACCGCCACACGTCAAACGGCCCTCGCGAAGCGGGGGCCGTTTGACGTCTACCTGATGCTGTGGGATTCGGGGAGGACCGAGCGCAGCGAGGAGCGGTGTCCCGCCGTCATCGCCAGGACGCAGCGTAAGATCCATGGGTGGCAACCCCCAAGATCATCCTCTTCTACGTCTTCACGCCGCTCGCCGACCCCGAGGCGATCAGGCTGTGGCAGCGCGACCTCGGCGAGTCCCTCGGGCTCCGCGGGCGGCTGATCATCTCGAAGGACGGCATCAACGGCACTCTCGGCGGCGACGTCCTGGTGCTGAAGAAGTGGGTGCGCAGGTTCCGCGGCTATGCGCCCTTCAAGGACGTCGACATCAAGTGGAGCGAAGGCACGGGCGTGGATGCCGACGGTCGCAGCCTCGACTTCCCCAAGCTCAGCGTCAAGGTGCGCGAGGAGATCGTGTCCTTCGGGGCTCCGGGCGAGCTGCACGTCGATGAGGACGGAGTGATCGGCGGCGGCGCACGGCTCACGCCCGAGGCGCTGCACGAGCTCGTCGACGAGCGCGGCGACGAGGTCGTGTTCTTCGACGGGCGCAACGCCCTCGAGGCGCAGATCGGCCGGTTCCGGGGCGCTGTCGTCCCCGACACCGAGACCACGCGCGACTTCGTCGAGCTGCTCGACTCCGGCGCCTACGACGACCTCAAGGGCAAGCCCGTCGTCACGTACTGCACCGGCGGCATCCGCTGCGAGGTGCTGTCGAGCCTGATGACGGCGCGCGGCTTCGGCGAGGTGTACCAGCTCGAGGGCGGCATCGTCCGCTACGGCGAGAAGTACGGAGACGACGGGCTCTGGGAGGGCTCGCTCTACGTGTTCGACAAGCGCCGCTCGATGGACTTCTCCGACCACGCCGCGGTCATCGGCGTGTGCGCGGGGTGCGGCTCCGCCACGAACCGCACGGCGAACTGCCCCGATCCCTCGTGCCAGACCCAGGCGGTGGTGTGCGCCGTCTGCGACGCGATCCCCTGCGCCGTCCACGCCGCCTGACCCGGCTAGCTGAGCGGAGCGGCGGCGAGCGACCTCGGCAGCAGCAGGGCCCTGCCCCGCGTCGGCCGGTCGACACTCCGGCGCAGCCGGTGCAGGACTCCGCGCAGCGCGGGTGCGAGATCCACCGGATCCGCCGCTCTCGCGTAGCTCGCCCGTTCGACGGCATCCGTCAGCACCCTCACGGCCTCGGCGTCCACGCCGTTGCCTGACACCAGGCCCGCTCCGCGCATGCGCGGCGAGTCGGCGTCCGACACCGCGATCCGCAGATCGATCAGCGTCGCGCGCAGCTCGGTCCACGCCGCCGCGGCGTCGCCGCGGCGCGCCCGACCGAGGCGCAGCATGCGCACGCCGATGCGGATCAGCATCGGCAGCAGCACGATCACGACGATGCCGAAGCCGGTCAGGACGATCGGGGTCGGATCCAGCTGCCGCAGCCCGGTGCCGCCCGACGAGCCGCCGCCGGCGTCGCTGCGGTCGATCTCGGGAGCCCTGGTCTGCTCGCTGCTCGGCGCCGTCGTCGGGGCGGCGGTGCCGGAGGCTCCGGTCCCGCCGGAGGTCGTCGCCGACGAGAACGCCGTGGGCGTGCCCAGCGTCGCCGTCGGCTCGAACGGGACCCAGCCGACGCCCGGGAACAGCACCTCGGGCCAGGAGTGCAGCTGGTCGCTGGAGACCGAGTAGACGTCGTCCTCGCCGCGCTTCTCCTGCGTGCGCGTGCCGGGGAGGTACCCGACGACGATGCGCGTCTGCATGCCGAGGCTCTGCGCCATCAGAGCGAACGCGCCGGCGAAGTGCACGCAGTACCCCGATCGCACCTCGAGGAACTTCGCCACGGCGTCGACGCCGGTGCCGTCGAAGTCCTCCTCGACGGGCGTGTCCAGCGAGTAGATGAACTGCGTGCGGAACCACGACTGCATCGCGATCAGCCGGTCGTAGTCGGTCGCCGCGTCCGCGGTGACCTCCGCGGCGGTCTGCGCGATGATCTCCGGCAGCTCGACCGGATCCTCCCTCTCGACCGGCTCGGCCGCCGACAGCGCCCTGATCTGCTCGAGCGAGGGGGTGAGCTGCGTGGAGGCCACCGTGTAGTCGTTGCCCACGGCGTCCGCGTTCCGCGAGACGAGCGTGCGGTTCTCCGGCATCGCCATCCACGCCGAGCCGACCCCCTGCACGCTCGTGGCCGGGTACGGCACCGGCAGCCAGGAGCTCGACATGCGCAGCACCCTGATCGACGTGGTCTCCTCGGCGGCGGCGATGTCCTCGCCCCACTCGTCCGGGCCGAAGCCGGTGCTCGTCGCCTGCAGCTCGCCGCGGTCGGGCTCCCAGACGCGCCCGTCGAACTCCGACAGCGTGGTGAGACGCAGGTACGGCGGCGTCTTCGCGCTCGTCACGAGGGTGAGCACCTCGACCGGGTTCGGCTGGCGCAGGTCGTCCCCCAGCCGCAGCGAGGCGTCCACCGTGACCCCGATGCCGGTGCCCGCGAGCGTCGCCGACACCGGAACCACCGGGGCGACGACGAGCGCCGCCACGACGGCCCCCGCGCCGACGGCGGCAGCGGTGAGCCCGGAGGTCCGGCCCGGCGATTCCGGATGCCGGCGCGCGGTGCTGCGGAACAGGAGCAGGACCATCGCCGCCAGCAGGACGAACCAGACGACGTTCGCATCACCCAGCGTCACGATCATCGGCAGGGCGCCGACCGTGGCGATCAGCAGGCTCGCCAGCACGGCGCCGCGCACGGCGACGAGCTGGTCGAGCAGGATCGTCAGGATCGCGAAGCCCGCCCCCAGGAGCAGCCGCAGCCCCGGACTGCTCTCCAGCGGAGCCGAGCCGTAGACGACCTGCTCCCAGGCAGATGCCGTGAGGGAGCCGAACATCCGCATCGTCGTCGCGGTCGGCACCAGTCCGAACAGGGCGGTGTCGCCGGCGACGATCAGCGTGAGCACGCCGATCGCGGCGAGCACCTGGGCGAGGAGTGCGCCGAGCTCGCGGATCCACAGCGCGCGCAGACGGAGCAGCATCCGCACGCCGAGCCCGACGAGCGCGATCGCGACGACGACCGCGACCACCGCGGACGACCAGGCGCCGGGGGCGATCACCGAGGTGTACGGCCACAGCGCGACCAGAGCGGATGCCGCCGTCAGGACGGCTGCGGGGAGGAACCTCTCCCGCGGCTCGTCGTCGCGGTGCCAGTCCAGGCGCGGAGGACGGGTCCGGGGCGGGGTGCTCCGGGATCCCAGCGCGACGAGGGCCTCGAGGGTCTGGCCCGCGTCGCGCGTCTGCGTGGCCTCGATCGTGTCAGCGCGGGACATCGCCGACTCCGACCCGTTCGGGCATCGCATCGGACCAGGCCTCGGCGACGTCAGCGCCCAGCGCGGCCACGCGCCAGCCGTGCCGGCTCGCCGCATGCACGGCGTCGGCGTCGATGCCGGTCGCGAACAGCATCGCGGCCGCGGCCCCGGCGGTGCGCAGCGAGGCGGCGTCCTCCTCGTCGAGGGCGCCCGTGATGTAGACGAGGGGGCCAGGAGGTGCGCCGCCGACGAGCGTCGGCACATCGCGCGCCTCGCCGCGCGGAGAGACCAGGGCGAGCGCGACGAGCAGGCCCTCGCGATCCTCCTCGTGTCCGCGCAGGGTGCCGAGCGGGTTGCCGGCGCTGTCGATCACGTCGACGCCGTAGCCCTCCTGCACGAGGTGCATCGCGACCGAGGCGCACAGCGAGACGGCCGCCTCGAACGCCGGGTCGGCCTCGTCCCCCGGCGCCGCCCAGCGGGCGGAGCTGCGGTCGAGGACGACGAGGGCGTCGGGGCTGGACTCCTCCTCTTCCTGGCGCACCATCAGCTGGCCGCGATGGGCGGTGGCCCGCCAGTGTATGCGCCGCATCGAGTCGCCGGACACGTAGGGCCGCGGTGACAGGTTGTCGCTGCCCTGGCCGAGCCTGCTGGACGAGGTGTGCGCGGTGCCGCCCGCCGCCCCCACCTTCACCGCGAGCGGGGTGAGGGCGAAGACCTCGGGTACGACGGTGATCGTGCGGGTCTCCCCGAACGCCTGCTCGCGCTGGGCGAGACCGAACGGGTCGACCGTGCGCAGCACGAGCGGGCCGATCGCCCACACCCCGCGGCGCACGCCCGTGATCAGGTAGCCGAGCCGTCCGTCCTCGCCCGGGTACTCGCCGGCGGCGTCGCCCGTGACGGCGTCGGGGAGAACGTCGCGCCAGAGCCCGTGCGGTGTGCGCAGCGCCCGCAGGTCGAATCGCATCGACACGTGCGAGGTCTCCGAGACGGTGAGCAGGTCGGTCGAGATCTGCCGCGCGACGCTCCCGCTGCGCCGTGGCAGCCGCACGGCGACCAGCGCGATCAGCGTGACGGCGATGAGGAGGACGCCGATGTAGACGAGGATCGGCGCGCCGATGAGGTTCGCGGCGATCAGGCAGCCGAGCCCGGCCAGCAGCGCACCGGTGCCCCGGAGGGTGAGAGCGCGTCGGCGTCGCATGATCGGGCCGCTCAGGCGCGCGTGGCGACGGGCACCCGCACCCGCAGGGAGATCTGCCGCAGCGCCGCCTCGACGGGCTGCGCTCCGGCACGGTGCGCTCCGCGCGCGGGCAGCAGCCGGTGCGCGAACACGGGGATCAGCAGCGACGACACGTCGTCGGGGATCACGAAGTCGCGGCCGTCGAGGGCGGCGCGCACCTTCGCGGCGCGGATCAGCTGCAGGGTCGCCCGCGGGCTCGCCCCCAGGTGCAGGCTCGGGTCCGCGCGCGTGGCCTGGGAGAGCGCGACCGTGTACTCCTCGATCGCCGGGGCGACGTGCACCGAGCGGGCGAAGGCGATGAGGCCCGTCACGGTCTCCGCGTCGGTGACCGAGACGACGCCCGAGAGCGGGTTCACCGCGTCGCGCTGGCGGATCATCAGCGCCTCGGCCGCGGCATCCGGGTACCCCATGGAGATCCGCATCATGAACCGATCGCGCTGGGCCTCGGGCAGGGCGTACGTGCCCTCCATCTCGAGCGGGTTCTGCGTCGCGACGACGAGGAACGGGTCGGGGAGCGGATGGGTCGATCCGTCGACGGTGACCTGTCCCTCCTCCATCGCCTCGAGCAGCGCCGACTGGGTCTTGGGGGAGGAGCGGTTGATCTCGTCGGCGATCACGATGTGCGCGAACACCGCGCCGGGCTTGAAGACGAACTCCTGGTCGACCGGGTTGTACACGCTCACGCCGGTGACATCGCCCGGCAGCAGATCGGGAGTGAACTGGATGCGCCGCACCGTGGCGTCGACGCTGGCCGCCAGCGCGCGGGCCAGCATCGTCTTGCCGACGCCGGGAACGTCCTCGATGAGCAGATGTCCCTCGGCGAGCAGGCAGATCAGCGCGCTGCGCACCGCATCCGGCTTGCCGTCGATGACCTGACTGACCGAGCCGACGATCGCGTCGGTCAGCGTCGCGAACTGCGCGGCGGTCATCGGTGCCGTGGCGGCGGTCTCTGACATGCGTTCCTCTCGCGTGGCGCAGCGATGCGCGCGTGAACCGATCGTACGCTTCGACGGGCTCAGCGACCATTCTGCGGGCATTCAGCCCCAGATCCGTCCCCGGGGCTCGGCCTCGTCGAGCCGGGACTCGGCGCTGCGCGCGACGCGCAGCAGGGCGAGACCCTCGGCGCCGCGCAGCTCGTGCAGCGTGCACGTGCCGACGAGGCGCTGCCAGTGCTGCTGGAACCTCTCCGCGTCGGCGCGTCGGCGGGCGATCAGGCGCGGCACGGGGAGCAGGGTGCGTCCGGGGGAGAGCCGGTCGGCGAGCCGCTCGAACAGCGCGGAGCGGGGAGCGGCTGCGCGGTCCGCGCGCAGCAGGAAGCGCGGCGTGCGCACCGGCCCGAACAGCTCCTCCAAGGCGTCGGCGACGGCGCGTCGGTCCTGCTCCGCTCCGCCGAGCTCGATGCGCACGCGACCGTCGCCTTCGGGGCGGGCCCGGATGTCCGCCTCGCGGACGGCGCCGATGCGGCCGGCCTCGTGCAGGGTCAGGGCGATCGCGACTGCCGCGTCGCGGTAGACCTCGGCGGGGCGGGCCCGGTCGCGCAGGGCGCGCAGCAGCGGCGGCAGGGCGGATGCCGCGGCCGCCAGCGCTCCGCCGATCGCGACGGTCGCGATCCCGGTCGCGGGCGAGAGGTGCAGGCCCTGGGCGCCGGCGGCCATCAGGAGCACTCCGGTGCCCGAGCCGCCGATCGCGAAGGCGCCGAGGGAGCCGGCCCCGGCGGTGGGCGCGGTGCGCAGCAGCGGGGCGCGACGGATGCGGCGCACCGCGACCACCTCCCGTTCCCGCGCCGAGTACGCCTCGCCGATGCGCCACTCGCGTCGGGTGCGCTCGCGCGTCGGCCAGTGCGCGGCGAGCACCTCGTCGAGGCGTTCGATCGACGCGGAGGGGTCCTTGTCCAGCACCCCCGCGAGAGCCAGGGCGGCCGGCTCCGGCAGCAGATGCCCGAGCCCGTCGACGATGCGCCCGTCGCCCTCGGCGCTCAGCCCCCACAGGTGCGAGTGCTTGCGCCGCAGCCGGTTCGCCTCGGTGAGGTCGTCGATCGCGACATGGGCGGGCACGAGGCAGGCGACCGACCAGTTGTGCGCGACCTTCCCTGGCCACGCGGGGTCGAGGCGCAGCGTGCGCCCGCGCAGCTGCTGCGTCGCCGAGGAGGTCGCGACCGCGGTGAGGTCGATGAGCGTGTTCACCGCGGGGCAGTCCCAGCCCTCGCCGAGCAGGCCGCGCGTGCCGACGAGCAGGCGCACCTCCCCGCGGCGGATCAGCTCCGAGACGGCGGCCACCGCGCCCGCGCCGGTCGTCCTGAGGTCGCGGGCGGCTCCGAACCCGTCCTCGACCTCGACGTCGGCGCCGAGCAGCTCCGACAGCGCGGCGGCGATGGACTCGGCGTCCTCGGCGCGCACCCGCAGGCGCCGCGCCGTGAGCAGCACGGGCCGCATCGCCGACGTGACCGGGTCGACGGCGAGCAGGTCGAAGGTGCGCACGGCGCCGGCCGCGGCGTCCCCCTGCTCGCCCCGATGGTTGCCGTGCTCCACGAAGTCGGTCACGACGACGGCGCGCACGCGGTCGCCGTCTTCCGAGGCGAGCTCGCGGTGCAGGATCTCGACGGCCGCGTGGTCCTTGGCCGCGGAGTACGCCAGCGTCGTCTCGAGCGGGTCCCTTCCGCGTCGCAGGCCCCGGTCGGTGAGGAGGTAGCCGAAGTCGGCGAGCGAGCGCCGCACGTACTCCCACTGGTTCTTCGCAGCCGGGTCCGACAGCAGCCGCGCCTGCGCGAACCGGGTGAGCACGGTGAGCAGGTCGTCGGTGGTGCATCTGTCGAGCAGCACGGGCGGGACGGCCGCGACGAGCGGATGCCGCGGCTCCAGCTCGCGCAGCACCACCGCGCACGCGCGCGTCAGCGGGAAGTCGGCCGCGAAGGCCTGGTCGAGGCGGGCCAGCGGGTCGGCGTCGGGATCGTCGGGCTGCAGCTGCTCCTCGAGGTAGCGGACGCCGTCATCGGTGGACAGCAGCCGCGTGAGCAGCTCGTGCAGGAGCTGCTCGTGGCGGCGGATGAACGCGGCCTCCGGCGGCGTCGGCTCGGTGAACAGCACGTGATCGCGATAGGGCGCGAGGTGCCCCTCCTTCACGACGGCGGGCGTGGGCACCTCGTAGTCGACCGGTCCGAGCAGCTGCGAGTAGTTCTCGAACTCCGTCTCGTCGTCGGGGGACGGCAGCGTGGCGGTCAGGCCGATCAGCAGGGGAGGCGTGCCGCGCGCGCGGATGCGCGCGGCGAGATAGGCGACGACGAGGGCCCAGTGGTCGAGCAGATGGTGGCATTCGTCGAGGACGACGGTGCGGACGCCCGCGTCGACGAGGCGGTCGATGAGGGCCACGGCGTTCGGGTGCAGCACCCTGGCCAGCTCCTCGGGGCGCCGGCGCGCGAACCGGGTGCGCAGCCGTCGCACGCGACGACGGATGCCGGAGCGGTACGACGACGGGTTGTCGACGGCGAGCTCGGCCAGCCAGGTCGCGGCATCCGTCTCGGTGCGCCCGGACTCGACCAGCTCCTCGGTCCACACCGCGCGCGCCAGGTCCTCGAAGGGCGCGCCGTCGCCGGCGACGCTGAGCAGCTGGTAGGTGAGCGCCGTGACGTCGCCGATCCGTGCGGGATCGTCCGAGACCGCCGCGGCATCGGTGGCCAGCCCCTAGGCCGTGCGCACCCACTGCTCGCGGATCGTCGTGGTCGGGGCGAGCACGAGCGCGCGATGGCCCTCGCGGGCGGCGAGCAGCAGGCCCAGCAGGGTCTTGCCGGCGCCCGGCGGCGCGACGACGTGCAGCGGGCCGGGTCCGCCGGCCGGGAGCTGCGCGAGCGCCTCGGCCTGATAGGCGCGGAGGGCGCCGGCGAACCGCCAGCCGCGCAGCGGCGTGATCGTGGTCGGCTGGTCCATGGCGATCCCAGTCTGTCAAAAGCCCGCTCCGCCGATCCGCTAGACTGGACGACGGCTCTCCGCGTGGCGGCATCCAGGCCAATTCCCCCAGGGCGGAAACGCAGCAAGGGTAACCGGGCTCTGCTGGGTGCGCGGAGGGTCTTTTCTTTTCGGCCCGACGCTCAGGCGCGCCTGCGAGAATCGACGAGTGACCGTCACCGAGCAGCCCGCCCCGCGCACGCTGAGCCGATTCGCCCCTCCGGTGGCGCTGCTCGCGGCGATGTGGATCGTGCAGCTCGCCGACGCCGTCCTGCCCGGCTCGTTCTCGGGGCTCGGCATCCGCTCCTGGAACCCGGCCGGTCTCGCCGGCATCCTCTTCGCCCCTCTGCTGCACGCGAACTGGGCGCACCTGATCGGCAACTCCGTGCCCTTCCTCGTGCTCGGATGCCTCGTCGCGGTCGAGGGCGCGCGCAGGTTCTGGGTCGTGACCGTCTTCGCCGCGGTGGTCGGGGGCCTCGGCACCTGGATCGTGAACGCCCCGGGCACGCTCACCGTCGGCGCCTCCGGGCTCGTCTTCGGCTACTTCGGCTATCTCGTCATGCGGGTCTTCGCCCCGGGGCGCATCTCGCACCGCATCCTGTACGCGCTCGTCGGGCTGATCGTGATCGGCGTCTACGGCGCCACGATGCTCGCGGGCGTCTTCGCGGCGGCCTCCGGGGTCTCCTGGCAGGGGCACCTGTTCGGGGCGATCGGCGGCGGCGTCGCCGCCTTCGCGGGCCGGCGCGGGCCGCGAGCGGGATGAGTGCGCGCGGACGGCGACCCGCCCGGCGAGCAGCCCGCCGACCCGGCCGGCGGAGGGCCGCCGGCGGATCGCGCGCGACGAGCAGGCAGCGGGCTCGCAAGAGGATGCGGAGGCGCCGGATGCTGCGCCGCATCGGGGTCTCCGCGGCGATCGTGGCGGTGGTCGCCGGCGCCGCGGTGCTGCTGACGCCGGGACTCGCATCGTGGGCGCCGGTGCTCGCGCCGCCTCCGGCCTACTGCGCCGCGGATCCCGGCCCGCTGGCCGCGGCGGACGTGGAGGGCTGGCGGGGAGAGCAGCTGCAGAACGCCGCCACGATCATCACCACCGCGTCCGCTCTGGGCTTCGGGAGGGACGGGCAGATCCTCGGCGTGATGACGGCGATGGGGGAGAGCAGCCTGCGCAACATCGACTACGGCGACTGGGAGACGACGGGGTTCAGGAACCCCGACGGCACCAGGACGACGAGCATCGGCCTGTTCCAGCAGCAGGACTGGTGGGGCAGCGTCGAGGAGCGCATGGACCCGGCGACCGCGGCGACCCTCTTCTACCGCAAGCTGTCGACGCTGGCCGGGTGGGAGCAGATGCCCGCCTCGCACGCGATCCACCGGGTGCAGGTGAACACGGATGCCGACTACTACACGCGGTATCAGGACGACGCGACGTCCGTGGTCGACGCGCTGACGCGCGGATGCCCGCCATCCCCCTGACGCACGGGGGGACGTGCGGAAAGGAAGGGTCGCCTAAGCTGGAGCCGTGGCGCGGAGCATCTACATCACCTCGGCCGAAGGCCATACCGGCAAGTCGACGATCGCCCTCGGGGTGCTCGACGCCCTGATGCGGGTGACGCCGCGCGTGGGCGTGTTCCGCCCGATCGCGCGGTCCGTGACCGGACGCGACGAGATCCTCGAGCTGCTGCTCGCCCACGACGGCGTGCACCTCGACTACGACGACTGCGTCGGCGTCAGCTACGACGACGTGCGAGACGACCCCGACCGCGCCCTGTCGACCATCGTGGCCCGGTTCAAGGCGGTCGAGTCGCAGTGCGACGCCGTCGTGATCGTGGGCAGCGACTACACCGACGTCGCCAGCCCCGCCGAGCTCGGCTACAACGCCCGGATCGCCGCCAACCTCGGCGCGCCCGTGCTGCTCGTGCTCTCCGGCCGCGACCAGCAGCGGCAGGCCGAGCAGCTGGGCACCACGACCGCCCGCACACCGTCGGCCGTCGGGCAGATCGCCTCCCTCGCGCTCGCCGAGCTCGACGCCGAGCGGGCCGAGCTGTTCGCCGTCATCGTCAACCGCGCCGACCCCGAGGCCCTCGCCGAGATCACCGCATCGGTGTCGGCGGTTCGCCCGGCGCGCGACATGTCGGTGTGGGCGATCCCCGAGGACCGCACGCTGGTCGCGCCGTCGATCCGCGGCATCCTCTCCGCCGTCGACGGCACGCTGCTCAAGGGCGACCCCGACAGGCTCTCCCGGGAGGCGCTCACGATCGTCGTCGCCGGCATGTCGATGGTCAACGTGCTCCCGCGGATCACCGAGGAGTCGGTCGTCGTGATCCCCGCCGACCGCACCGAGGTGCTCCTGGCGACCCTGCTCGCCGATGCCTCCGGCACCTTCCCGCGCGTCGCCGGGATCATCCTCAACGGTCCGTTCCCGCTGCCCGATCCGATCGTGCAGCTGCTCGACGGCTTCTCGTCGACGGTGCCGATCATCACGACCGACCTCGGCACCTACGACACCGCCGTGCGCGTGATGGCCACGAGGGGGCGCATCTCGCCGGATTCCCGCTCCCGGTACGACCGGGCGCTCGGCCTGTTCCAGGCGCACGTCGACTACACCTCGCTCACCACGCAGCTCGGCCTCGCCGAGTCGACGGTCGTCACGCCCCTCATGTTCGAGTACGGCCTGATCGAGCGCGCCCGCGCCGACCGCCGGCACATCGTGCTGCCGGAGGGCGACGACGACCGCATCCTCCAGGCCGCCGCTACCCTGCTGGCCCGCGAGGTCGCGCGGCTCACGATCCTCGGCGACGAGGCCGCCGTGCGCGCCCGCGCCGTCGAGCTGGGCGTCGACATCGCGGCCGCCGAGGTGATCAGCCCCACCGACCCCGTGCTGGTCGCGCGCTTCGCGGAGGAGTACGCCCGGCTGCGCGCGCACAAGGGCATCACTCTCGCGCAGGCCGCCGACACCGTCACCGACGTGTCGTACTTCGGCACCATGATGGTGCACCTGGGCCTCGCCGACGGCATGGTTTCGGGAGCCGCGCACACCACGGCGCACACGATCCGGCCCTCCTTCGAGATCATCAAGACGAGGCCCGGCGTCAACGTCGTCTCCAGCGTGTTCCTCATGGCGCTCGCCGATCGCGTGCTCGTCTACGGGGACTGCGCGGTGATCCCGGATCCGACCAGCGAGCAGCTCGCCGACATCGCGATCTCCTCGGCGGCGACGGCGCAGCAGTTCGGCATCGAGCCCCGGGTCGCGATGCTGTCGTACTCCACGGGCGAGTCCGGCTCCGGAGCCGACGTCGACAAGGTGCGCGCGGCGACGGCCCTCGTGCACGAGAGGGCGCCGGAGCTCCTGGTCGAGGGGCCGATCCAGTACGACGCCGCGGCCGACGCCGCAGTGGCGAAGGCCAAGCTCCCCGGATCCGCCGTGGCGGGGCGCGCGACGGTGTTCGTCTTCCCCGATCTGAACACGGGCAACAACACCTACAAGGCGGTGCAGCGCTCGGCGGGAGCGGTCGCGATCGGCCCCGTGCTGCAGGGCCTGAACAAGCCGATCAACGACCTGTCGCGCGGGGCCCTCGTCGACGACATCGTGAACACCGTGGCGATCACGGCCATCCAGGCGCAGGGAGAACAGCGGGCATGAGCGCGATCCTCGTCATCAACAGCGGCTCGTCCTCGCTGAAGTACAGCCTGATCGACGTCGAGGGCGAGCAGGAGCTCGCGAGCGGCCTGATCGAGCGCATCGGCCAGGACGTCAGCCCGGTGCGGCACACGGTGCGTCAGGAGCGGACAGCGGATGCCGTCGCCACGATGCTCGAGGCCGAGTACCCGAGCGAGCGGCCGATCGCCGATCACGACGAGGCGTTCGCCGTGATGCTCGAGCAGTTCGCCGTCCACGGGCCCTCGCTGGAGCAGCATCCGCCGGTCGCGGTCGGGCACCGCGTGGTGCACGGCGGAGCACGCTTCTTCGCGCCGACGCTCATCGACGCCGACGTCGAGCGCCAGATCGAGGAGCTCTCGGTGCTGGCGCCGCTGCACAACCCGGCGAACCTCGCCGGCATCCTCGCGGCCAGGGCCGTGTTCCGCGACGTGCCGCACGTGGCGATCTTCGACACGGCGTTCCACCAGACGCTGCCTCCGGCCGCGTACACCTACGCGATCGACGCCGAGCTCGCCCGCGAGCACAGGGTGCGCCGGTACGGGTTCCACGGCACCAGCCATCAGTTCGTCAGCGAGGCCGCCGCGGCGTACCTCGGCCGGGACCTCGGATCGCTGAAGCAGATCGTGTTCCACCTGGGCAACGGCGCGTCGGTCACCGCGATCGACGGCGGACGCTCGGTGGAGACCTCCATGGGCCTCACCCCGCTCGAGGGGCTCGTCATGGGCACGCGCTCCGGAGACATCGACCCCGCCGCCCTCGTGCACCTCGCGCGTCGCGCGGGCTGCTCGATCGACGACCTCGACGCGATGCTGAACACCCGCAGCGGGCTGAAGGGGCTCGCCGGACGCAGCGACATGCGCGACATCCTCGCCGGACGAGAGGCGGGGGAGGAGGCGGCGACCCTCGCCTTCGACGTGTACATCCATCGGCTTCGCGCATACGCCGGCGCGTACATCGCCCAGCTCGGCGGCGTCGACGTCATCTCCTTCACCGCCGGCGTCGGCGAGAACGCCGCAGCCGTCCGGGCCGAGGCGATGGCGACCCTGGGCTTCGCCGGGGTCGAGATCGACGCGGCCCGCAACGCGGCGCGCGAGCGTGGGATCCGCCGGATCTCCACGGACGCGTCGCGCGTGACGGTCCTGGTCGTGCCGACGAACGAGGAGCTGCAGATCGCCCGGCAGACCGCCGCTCTCACCGCCGCGCTCGGCTGAGGGACTCGCGCCGGTTCCCGGTGCGGCGCGGGGTGGCGGCGCCGCCGGATGAGGCGGCCCGGATGCCGGAACACCTGCCACCTGCCGGCTCGCCCAGCGCACTCGGCCATCGCCCGGCCGAGGGACACGCGCGGAGTGCCGCGCGGGGGTTACGTCCTCGTACGCGCCCCGACTACGCTGTCACCGTGGCACGGAGAGGTGCCGAACCCCTCGTCCTTCTCCCGGAGGTTCCTGTGCCTGATGCCCTTCCCGATCTCCTCGGCTCCCAGGGCGTGCTCTTCGACCTCGACGGCGTGCTGACCCCGACCGCCGAGGTGCACATGCGGGCGTGGAAGGCCGTGTTCGACGAGGTCTTCGCCGCGTGGGACATCGAGCCCCCCTACACGGATGCCGACTACTACGAGTACGTCGACGGCAAGAAGCGCTACGACGGCGTGGCGAGCCTGATGCACAGCCGCAACGTCGAGGTCCCGTGGGGACGCGTCGACGACGCCCCGGAGGAGCACACCGTGTGCGGCATCGGCAACCGCAAGAACGCGGCCTTCGCAGCCTCCCTGCGCAGCCAGGGCATCGCCCCCTATCCGGGCTCGCTGGCGCTGCTGGAGAGGCTGCGCGACGCCGGGGTCCCGCTCGGCGTCGTGTCGAGCTCGAAGAACGCCGAAGAGGTGCTCGCCGCCGCCGGCATCCGCTCGTTCTTCCGCGTCGTCGTCGACGGCGTCGTCGCCGAGCGCGACGGACTGGCCTCCAAGCCCGCCCCCGACATGTTCGCCGCCGGCGCCGCAGCCCTCGGCGTCGACCCGACACTCGGCGCGGCCGTCGAGGACGCGACCTCCGGCGCGGCGTCGGCGGCGGCAGCGGGCTTCGCGACCGTCATCGGCGTCGACCGCGGCACCGGAGCCGACGCCCTGCGCGCGGCGGGCGCGACCGTCGTCGTCGGCGACCTCGACGCCTTCCTGACGGCATCCGACCCGGCCAACACCGCATCCGACTCCGAGGAGACCGCATGATCGACAGCGACCGCTTCCCCGTCGACCCCTGGCGCCTGATCGAGACGCGCTACACGGAGGACGGTGTCGGCGAGACGCTGTTCGGCGTCGGCAACGGCTACCTGGGCCTGCGCGGCAACCACATCGAGGGCCGCGGCGCGCACGAGCACGGCACGTTCATCAACGGGCTGCACGAGACCTGGCCGATCCGGCACGCCGAGCAGGCCTACGGCTTCGCCGAGGTGGGGCAGACCATCGTCAACGCCCCCGACGCCAAGGTGATGCGCGTCTACGTCGACGACGAGCCGATCTCCTTCGACGACGCCGACGTGCGCGAGTACCGCCGCACGCTCGACATGCGCACGGGCGTGCTCGAGCGGGTCGTCGTGTGGGAGACGCCGTCGGGCAAGCGCGTGCGCATGCGCGACGAGCGCATCGTCAGCTTCGTCGAGCGGCACCTCGCGATCCTGAACCTCGAGGTGGTCGTGGAGAACGCCGACGCCCCGGTGACGATCAGCTGCCAGCTGCTGAACCGGCAGGACGGCGCCGGGGTCTACGCCGGCACGCCGGCCGAGGCGAAGGGAGCGGGCTTCGACCCGCGCAAGGCCGAGAAGATCGTCGACCGGGTGCTGCAGCCCGCCGAGCACTGGCAGGACGGCCTGCGCTCCGCGCTGTCGTACCGGGTCTCGGCATCGGGGATGACGGTGGCGGTCGTCGCCGACCACATCGTCGAGACCGAGAACCGGTACAGCGCCCGCACGCTGATCGAGGCGGACATCGCCAAGAACGTGTTCCGCGTGCAGGCGAAGGCGGGCGTGCCGATCCGGATCACCAAGCTCGTCAGCTACCACACCTCCCGCGGCGTGCCTCCGCGCGAGCTCGTCGACCGCTGCCGTCGCTCGCTCGACCGGGTCGCCGTCGAGGGCGTCGACGCGCAGTTCCAGCGTCAGGCCGAATGGCTCGCGGCCTTCTGGGAGCGCAGCGACGTGCAGATCGCCGGGCACGACGACCTGCAGCAGGCGACGCGCTGGTGCCTGCTGCAGCTCGCGCAGGCGTCGGCGCGCGCGGACGGCGCCGGCGTCCCGGCCAAGGGTGTCTCCGGCTCGGGCTACAGCGGCCACTACTTCTGGGACACCGAGATCTACGTGCTCCCGTTCCTCACCTACACCTCGCCGCAGTGGGCGCGCAACGCGCTCAGGACCCGTGTGCTGATGCTGCCGGCGGCCCGACGCCGCGCGGCGCAGCTCAACGAGGCCGGGGCGCTGTTCCCGTGGCGCACCATCAACGGCGAGGAGGCCTCGGCGTACTACGCCGCGGGCACCGCCCAGTACCACATCAACGCCGACGTGAGCTTCGCGCTCGGCAAGTACGTGCGGGCCACGGGCGACGAGGAGTTCCTGCGCCGCGAGGGCGCCGACATCGCGATCGAGACGGCGCGGCTGTGGGCGACGCTCGGGTTCTGGCGCACCTCGCGCGATGTGGCCGACATCGGGGACGCCGACGGCATCTCCACCTTCCACATCCACGGCGTGACCGGGCCCGACGAGTACACCACCGTCGTCAACGACAACCTGTACACGAACGTGATGGCCCGCTACAACCTCCGCTACGCGGCGAGGGTCGTGCGCGAGATCGCCGAGGGGTATCCGGAGGACTACGCGCGGCTCGTCGAGCGCACGGGGCTCCGTCCGGGAGAGGCCGCCGAATGGGATCGCGCGGCCGAGGCCATGTTCATCCCGTACAGCGAGGCGCTCGGCATCCATCCGCAGGACTCGCTCTTCCTCGAGCGCGAGGTGTGGGACCTCGCGCACACCCCGGATTCGCAGCGTCCGCTGCTGCTGCACTTCCACCCCCTGGTGATCTACCGCTTCCAGGTTCTCAAGCAGGCGGACGTCGTGCTGGCGCTGTTCCTGCAGGGCAACCACTTCACGGCTGAGGAGAAGCGCGCCGACTTCGACTACTACGACCCGCTGACCACGGGCGACTCGACGCTGTCGGCGGTGGTCCAGTCGATCCTGGCCGCCGAGGTCGGCTATCAGGAGCTGGCGCGGGAGTACTTCGAGCAGTCGATCTTCGTCGACCTGCACGACCTGCACCACAACGCCGCCGACGGTGTGCACGTGGCCTCGGCCGGCGGCGTCTGGACGGCTCTCGTGAGCGGCTTCGGCGGCATGCGCGACTACGCCGGCGAGCTCAGCTTCGACCCGCGGCTGCCGGCGGACTGGCCGCAGCTGTCGTTCCCGCTGCGGTGGCAGGGCTCGGCGGTGCACGTCACCGTGACCCGCGATGCGCTCCGGGTCGAGGTGCGCTCCGGGGACCCGGTGCCGTTCACGGTGCGCGGGGAGGCGTGCATCGCGACCGCGGACGCCCCGGTGGTGGTGCCGCTCGCCGACCAGGGGCCGGTCCTCGCCGGGCGCCCCTCGCTGCGTCAGTTCGAGCACGCGATCCGCGAGGACGGCACGCGGCTGTCGGCATCCGTTCCGGTGATCACGACCGCGATCCCGATCATCGGCCCCGATCCGATCGACTGATCCGCGTCTCTCCCGGGCGAGCGGACAGGAGGACGGATGCTCGGCGGAGCGAGTGTCGGCGCCACGGCTTAGGCTGTCATGGTGACTACAGCCCTCTACCGCCGCTACCGGCCCGAGTCCTTCGGCGAGATGATCGGGCAGTCGCAGGTGACCGATCCGCTGATGACGGCGCTGCGCGGCGACCGGGTCGGGCACGCGTACCTGTTCTCCGGTCCGCGCGGCTGCGGCAAGACCACGTCGGCGCGCATCCTGGCGCGCTGCCTGAACTGCGCCGAGGGCCCCACCGACGTGCCCTGCGGCACGTGCCCGAGCTGCGTCGAGCTGTCGCGGGCGGGCGGGGGCTCGCTCGACGTGGTCGAGATCGACGCGGCCAGCCACAACGGCGTCGACGACGCCCGCGATCTGCGGGAGCGGGCGACCTTCGCCCCGAGCCGCGACCGCTACAAGATCTTCATCCTCGACGAGGCGCACATGGTGACGCCGCAGGGTTTCAACGCGCTGCTCAAGCTCGTCGAGGAGCCGCCGCCGCACGTGAAGTTCATCTTCGCCACGACCGAGCCCGAGAAGGTGCTGGGCACGATCCGGTCGCGCACCCACCACTACCCGTTCCGGCTGGTGCCGCCTGCGGCGATGCTCGAGTACGTCGAGAAGCTGTGCGCCGAGGAGGGCGTGGTCGTCGAGCAGGGCGTGCTGCCGCTCGTGGTCCGCGCCGGCGGAGGCTCTCCCCGTGACACGCTGTCGCTGCTCGATCAGCTGATCGCCGGCTCCGATTCGCCCGCCGGGTCCGACGTCGTCGAGGTCAGGTACGAACGCGCCGTGGCCCTCCTCGGCTACACGCATGCCACCGTGCTCGACGAGATCGTCGATGCGCTCGCCGCGGCAGACGCGGCTGCGGCCTTCCCCGCGATCGACAAGGTGGTGCAGACCGGTCAGGATCCGCGGCGCTTCGTCGACGACCTCCTGGAGCGGCTGCGCGACCTCATCGTGATCGCCGCGGTCGGCACGGGGGCCGCCGCGGTGCTCCGCGGCGTGGCCGACGACGAGCTCGAGCGCATGCGCGTGCAGGCCTCGGCCTTCGGATCGTCCCGCCTCTCGCGCACCGCCGACATCGTCAGCGCCGCGCTCGACGACATGTCGGGGGCCACCTCGCCCCGCCTGCACCTCGAGCTGATGGTCGCGCGCGTCCTCGCCGGAGCAGCGGATGCCGCGGCGCCGGTCGTCGCGCCGGCACAGGTCGCGTCCTCCGCCGCCTCGGCCGCGTCGGCGCCGGTGGGCACGGCGCCCGACGCCGGGCGTACGGCGTCCTCTCCTGCCCCCGCTCCCGCAGCGCCTGTTCCTGCCGCGACCTCCGCGCCCGCGGCTCCGGCTCCCGCAGCGTCCGCTCCTGCCGAGCCCGCGGCTCCGGTCCCGACCCCTGCTCCCGCGACTCCGGCGCCGGCGGCATCCGCTCCTGAGCCCGCATCCGCTCCTGACCAGGCATCCGTTCCCGGGGGCGCCGTCGCTCCCGAGCCGGCATCCGCTCCCGAGCCCGTCGTGCCCGCAGGGCCCGTGACCTTCGAGCGCGTCTCGGCGTCGTGGCCGTCCGTCCTCAAGAGGCTGGAGGACGTCAGCCGCAGCTCCTGGCTGCTGGCCACGGCGGTGCAGCCGCTCGCCTACGACACCGAGAGCGAGGTGCTCACCCTCGGCTTCACCAGCCAGCACGACGTCCAGAAGTTCAAGGGGACGACGCCGGGATCGGGTCCCTCCGACCACCTGCGCACGGCGATCGAGCAGGAGCTCGGCGTCAAGGTGAAGTACCGCCCGGCTCCGCTGCCGGCCGGCGGAGCCCCGCGCCAGCCCTCGTCGGCGTCGACCGACTCGACGCCGTCCGGTGAGGCGCCGTCCGCATCGGAGCCTGCGTCAGCAGGGCCCGTCCGCCCGCAGTCCCGTCCCGAGTCCGCAGCGCCGGTGACGGAGTGGGCGGTGGCGTCCATCCCGTCTGCCCCCGCGGTCCCGATCGCCGAGCCTGCTCCGGATGCGGGGTCCGGCCCCGCAGCGGCCGAGGCGCCGGCACCGCCGGCGGACGGCTCGGGCGCGGTGTCGGCGCCGGACGCACCGCCTGCGGCATCCGCGGCGTCGGCGAACAGCGCGCCTCCTGCGGGCCGCGGCCCCGAGGCGACGCCGACGGAACCGGCTCCCGCCGATGACGACGCGCCGCCTCCGTACGACGACGTCCCCCCGTACTTCGACGACGAACCGCCCTACGACCCCGCCTACGAGCCCCCGGCACCGGCATCCGCTCCCGCCCCGGTGGCCTCCGCCGAGGCTCCTGTCCGTCCCCAGACCTCCGCCCCCCGTCCGCAGTCGCCGCCGGTGGTGACCGAGCGCACGCCCGGCGGGGGAGTGCAGCGCTACGGCGAGGCCGTGATCCGCCAGGTGCTCGGCGCGACGTTCGTGCGCGAGGAGCCCTACGAGCCCCCGACGAGGTTCTCCTGATGTACGACGGCATCGTCCAAGAGCTGATCGACGAGTTCGGCCGCCTTCCCGGAATCGGGCCGAAGTCCGCGCAGCGCATCGCGTTCCACATCCTGCAGACGCCGACGTTCGACGTCGCCCGCCTCGCCGAGCTGCTCACCGAGATCCGCGTGCGCGTGCGCTTCTGCGAGGTGTGCGGGAACGTCGCCGAGCAGGAGCGCTGCGCGATCTGCCGCGACCCCCGACGCAACCCCGCGCTGATCTGCGTGGTCGAGGACGCGAAGGACGTCGCGGCGATCGAGCGCACGCGCGAGTTCCGCGGGCTGTACCACGTGCTCGGCGGAGCCATCAGCCCGATCGCCGGCATCGGCCCCGACGATCTGCGCATCGCTCAGCTGATGACGCGCCTCGCCGACGGCACCGTGCAGGAGGTCATCCTCGCGACCAACCCCAATCTCGAGGGCGAGGCGACGGCGAGCTACCTCAGCCGCCTGCTCACCACGATGCAGATCACGGTCTCGCGCCTGGCGTCGGGACTCCCGGTCGGAGGAGACCTCGAGTACGCCGACGAGGTCACGCTCGGTCGCGCCTTCGAGGGCCGGCGCGTCCTGTGAATCCCCACTCCGGGTTCTCCCGCCGCGGGTGGCTGCTCTTCGCGGCGATGTGCCTGCTGTGGGGCGTTCCCTACCTGTTCATCAGCGTCGCGGTCGAATCCCTCTCGCCTCCGGCCGTGGTGGCCGGACGCACCCTCATCGCCGCGATCCTGCTGCTGCCGTTCGCGATCCGCTCCGGCGCGCTGAGGGCCGCGCTCAGGCTGTGGCCGTGGGTGCTCGCGTTCGGGCTCGTCGAGATGGCAGGGCCCTTCGTCCTGCTCGGGCACGCCGAGATGACGCTGCCGTCCGGGATGACCGGCCTGCTCGTCGCCACCGTGCCGCTGTTCGCCGCGCTGATCGCACTCGGCGGGGGAGACAGGGGCGTGCTGCGGCCGGCCCGCGCCGCGGGCCTGCTCGTCGGCTTCGTCGGCGTCGCGATCGTGGTCGCCGGCCCCGGCCTGTTCGGCGGGGACGTGAGCCTGCTGGCCGCCGGGGAGGTGCTGCTGGTCGCGGTGCTCTACGCGATCGCGCCGTTCATCGTCGCGCGCAAGCTCGGCGACGTGCCTTCGCTCGGCACGATCACCCTGTCGCTGATGATGATCGGCATCCTGTACCTGCCGATCGGCCTGCTCACCCAGCACGAGGTTCCGACGCTGCCCTCGATCGGCGCCCTGCTGGTGCTGGCGGTGGTCTGCACGGCCGTCGCCTTCCTCGTCTTCTTCGCGCTGATCCGCGAGGTCGGTCCGGTGCGGGCGCCGCTGTTCACCTACGTCAACCCGGTCGTCGCCATCGTCCTGGGCGCGATCGTGCTCGCGGAGCCGTTGACGCCCGGCCTGCTGCTCGGATTCCCGCTGATCATCGCCGGATGCTGGTTCGCCGCCACCGGAGGACGGCTCCGTCCCTCGGCCCCCGCGCCGCTTCCGCCGGCGCCCTGATGCCGCCCGCCGGCGTGGCCCCGCCGACGGCCGATCCCGCCCGCCCCCTGATCCCGCCGACGCCCTGAATCCGCCGACGGGCACAATTTCGGATGCCGGTGCCGACGCGCCGCCCGGTTGACGTCCCGCCCGGAGTGTCGTGTCTCGTCTCCGAAGTCGTGCCCGGCCCTGCCGCCCTCGTCTCCGAAGTCGTGCCCGGCATCCGTCACATGCGCGTGGGGGCATACGGGCGCTCCGTAGAATGAATGCGGGTGAATCCGCCCGACATCCCAGGGAGTGAACGTGGCCCTCATCGTGCAGAAGTACGGCGGCTCCTCTGTCGCCGACGCAGAGAGCATCAAGCGCGTCGCCAAGCGCATCGTCGACACCCGTCGTGCCGGCCACGACGTCGTCGTCGCCGTGAGCGCGATGGGCGACACCACCGACGAGCTGCTCGACCTCGCGAACGAGGTCGCGCCCATCCCGGCGCCGCGCGAGCTCGACATGCTGCTCTCCAGCGGTGAGCGCATCTCGATGGCGCTGCTGGCGATGGCGATCCACTCGATGGGCTTCGAGGCGCGTTCGTTCACCGGCAGTCAGGCCGGCATGATCACCGACTCCCAGCACGGCGCGGCCCGCATCGTCGACGTCACCCCGGTGCGCCTGCGCGAGGCCCTCGACGAGGGCGCGATCGTCATCGTCGCCGGCTTCCAGGGCTTCAACCGCGACACCCGCGACATCACCACCCTCGGACGCGGCGGCTCCGACACCACCGCGGTCGCCCTCGCCGCCGCCCTCGCCGCCGACGTCTGCGAGATCTACAGCGACGTCGACGGCATCTTCACGGCCGACCCTCGCGTGATCCCGAAGGCGCAGAAGCTCGATCACATCTCCAGCGAGGAGATGCTCGAGCTCGCCGCGAACGGCGCGAAGGTGCTCTACATCCGCGCCGTCGAGTACGCACGCCGTCACGGCGTCCTGATCCACGCCCGGTCGACGTTCTCGTCGGCGGAGGGCACCTACGTTCTGGGCGAGGGCATGAAGAACCCCCGCGAATCCGAGGGAGAAGCCATGGAAGAGCCGATCGTCGCCGGGGTCGCCACCGACTTCAGCCAGGCAAAGATCACCGTCGCGGGAGTGCCGGACGTCCCCGGCAAGGCCGCAGAGATCTTCAAGATCGTCGCGAAGTCCGGCGCGAACGTCGACATGATCGTGCAGAACGTGTCGGCGACGGGCCGCACCGACATCTCGTTCACCGTGCCGAAGGCCGACGCCTCCGCGGCGCTCAAGGCGCTGGCCGGAGACCAGGCGGAGGTCGGCTTCGCGAGCCTCGTGCACGACGACCAGATCGGCAAGCTGTCCGTGGTCGGCGCGGGCATGCGCACGCACTCGGGCGTCTCGGCCATCCTCTTCGAGGCGCTCTCGGATGCCGGCATCAACATCGAGATGATCTCGACCTCCGAGA